>Ga0209061_1004563_pt1 | contig 13158 bp, 9 predicted proteins | sample Coa_R1_10_FD_187157 | JGI IMG/M metagenome (GOLD analysis project Ga0209061, IMG submission 187157) | Surface soil microbial communities from Centralia Pennsylvania, which are recovering from an underground coalmine fire - Coalmine... | ecosystem: Environmental > Terrestrial > Soil > Unclassified...
CTGGCTCCCTGCAATGAAGACCCAGCCGCCGTACCCTCCGTTACCGGTGAAGCTGTAGGTGTTAGCCGTCCAGACGTTGCCCATGCCTCCTGACGCCTTGGCTATGTTGTTGGGCATGAACGGGTTGTAGATGTCCCAGAGGAGGTTGATGCCGCCTCCGCCGGAGAACAGCCCGTTCACCCCGCAGCCCAAGTTACCGTCAAGCGCGTAGGACGCATTGCCGTCCTGGGGGCAGTACACCAAGTTGGAGTCGAGGCTCAAGCTATTGCCGGACACTTGCACATTGCGCGAGGCCCAGATGCAGTTGTCCCAGTAGTCGGCTGCTGGGCTACCGGAGTTGCCGGGGCTGGTGGCCCCGTAGAAGTCGTACAGGCTGCAGCCGCCTGGGGTCGACAAGTAGACGGTCGTACCCGCAGGCAGCGTCCCCGACGGCGTGCCGGCCAGGGTGCAGGACGTGGCACTGGAGCAACTGGAGACCTGGTAAGGCCCGCCCGTCATGCCGTCCCAGAACGCGTACCACGTGCATGAAGAGCATAGGGTGAAGGGGTTCTCGGTCGTGTTGGCCGCCACACCTTGGAGCGGGTCTCCGCACTGGCCGGTAGAGAAGCCCGAGTCGGACGTGGTCAAGGAAGTCCCCGATATAGTGGCGTTGTAGTCTTTTTCTTGGTCGTAGTTGGCGTAATAAGTAGAGGAGGCCAAGCCCAGCAACGGCTCGTTGCACTGGCCACCGTCGTTGTCCACCTCAGTGGTACGGCGCACCGAGTTCGAGTAGACGATGATGCCTCCATAGTTGTCCGTCAGGGTGTTGCCGTCGACCAGCAGCTCACCAGAGTAGTTGGAGGGGACCAGGCTGTTGCCACCTGAGTCCGAAACATAGATGGCCGAATAGGGCACGTTGCCCAAGCCCAGGTCGACCGGCCCACCACCTTCGGCACAACCGATGCCCAGGTTGTTGGGGTTGTAGCCGGGGCAAGTGGGCCACGCTCCGTCCGAGGCCCACCCGTTGCCCACGATCGTGTTGCCCGAGATGTTGGCGTTGTAGCTGGCTTCGTAGATGATCGCCTGGTTCCAGTTCGAGGCTATGTAGTTGTCAGAGATGTCGGCCCCGGCATTGTTGAAATCGAACCAGATCCCGACCCCGTAGCCGTCGTGGACATAGTTGTGAGTTACCTCGACGTTCAGGCTGTAGGAGATCTTGCCCAGGTTCGCCACGCACCCACAGGGGTCAGGGTAGTCGCCCAAGCCGTTGTGGCTGAACTCGTTGTAGCTGATGGTGACACCACTGAGCAGCCAACAGTCGGGGCCGGTCTTGTCCGGCATGCACCAATGACCCCCTCCTAGGCCAGGGTCGCCACCACCAGCGTTCAGGGCCCCTTGGCTGTTGTAGGTGAAGCAGTCGTACTCGATGGTGGTGCCGTACCCCACGTTCATGGCGTAGCCGCCGAGGCTGTTCTGGCCCGCATAGACGCCGTTGTTACCCCAATGGCTCACCAGGTTGGGGCCGATGGTGTCGTGCTCGACGACCCAGCCTGGGGACTGGGACGTGTTCATCAGCGCCGACTGCTGCGAGCTGGCCCAGTTCTGGATGGTCAAGTACTCTATGGTGACGTTCGCCCCAGTAGCCGGGTCCGGGTTGTTGAGGAACTGCCCTCTGGCACCGGTTGCCCCTCCGCCGTCTATGACCGCCTCCCCCAGGCTCGGGCTGTAGCCGCCCACAAAGGCCATGCCCGCCTGGCTGTACCACCCGTTGCCACCATTGGTGTGCAGGCCAGGCTCGAAGTAGTACACCGTGGCCGGCTGCGTGACCAGGCCACTGTTGTCCCCTGCCGGGACGACCACACCGGCTGTGGCGTTGGGGAAGTCGCTCCCGGGCGAGCCGTAGGTGGGCAGGCCGTACTGGCCACTTGTGAACGAGGTCGCTGTGCCGTCATATGTGTAAGGACTTTGGAGGTATGTGGGGTTGTCGCAAACCTGCGCATAGCCGGTGCCAGCCTGGGATGTGGTAGTCGTCGTTGCACTGGGTGTGCTGGTGGTAGAACTGAGCACCGCCGTCGTGGTAGGCGAAGCTGTGGTGCTTGAGCTCGTCAAACTGCTGGTGACTGGCCCTGAAGTCGACACCGTTACAGACGAGCCATCACCCGCAGCTGGGGTACCTCCGCCAAACAGCGCTCCCCCAGCTATAGCTGCAGGTAGCGTGGTCGTAGCACCAGCGGCCGTAGTACCAGCGCCTGTGGGAGTTACACTAGGTGCTGTAGTTGTCGTCAGTTCTGTTCGGGACCTGCCGACGGCCTTGCCCGCCGAGTAGCCTAGCCGGTAGGAAGCGGATATGCCGTCCACCCGCGCCAGGTGGGCGACCTGGCCACTGCGGGCGGTGCCCGCAGCAGCCCCGAACCCCACCACTGACCCGTTGACCTCTGCCAGCCAGTACCCCTCCCCACTGGGGACAGCGGCTATCCCCACAACTCTGGCCACAGCCGGCGTAGCCCCAAAGTCGCGGGCATCCCCGAAGGCCAGGACGCCTCCGTACGCCCTTGCGAGCCAGTACCCCCTGCCGTCGGGTGCCGCTGCCATCCCGACTACTTCGCCGCCTCCTTGTGCGTGCTCAGCCCGGCCGTACACATGGGCACCACCGAAGCCGAGCACTTCGCCGCCCGCCGTGGCAAGCCAGTACCCACCACCTCCGGGCCTGGCCACAATAGCCACGATTGGCGACCGCAGGTGCAGCGCCTTCCTGGGCCCAAAGAAATGTGCCTTGCCAAAGCTGAAGACTTCGCCCTTCGCATCGACAAGCCAATAACCTGCACCGCCCGCACTAGACGCCATACCCACGATGGCAGCCGTCTGTGCCGGCTCTGCACCCCGCCCTACGAGGCCACCATAGTACCTTGCACCCCCGACGGCAAAGACCCTCCCATCTTGCGTAGTCACCCAGTAGCCCTGGGCGGAGGGGTCTGCAACTATAGCAACCGCATGCTCGCCCTTATGCAGCCCCCGTAGCTGCCCCCCACCCTCGGCCGCACCGAAGGGGATGACTTCTCCGCCCGGTGCCAGCAACCAGTACCCGAGCGCTGGCCCGCCGACGTCTCCGGCCCTCACACCGTCAGCCCCGCCATACGAGCTAACCACCCCAGTGAGCACCGCCCCTACGCTAAGCGCCGCCAGCATCACCGCGAGCCTGGCCCGCAAGCAGGGCATGCGACAGGAAAAACGACGTGCCATTGGCCTACCCCTCCGGGCGCGGGCAAGATCCACAACAGTGCGTGCGGGACCCTATGCCCCTCCAAGGAGGTCGTCAGCCAGCAGCCCCTACTTGAACCCGTCTTCGTCCCTTTCCGTCATTTCCCCATCTTCGCCAAAGTCGCTCTCGCCAACCCGCGCCTTCCCCGGTGACCGGATCGCCGTCAGCTGATCCACCCGTTGTGCGAGTCGAGTCCGAGCCCCACGACATGGGGAGGGAGGGAAGGCCGGCTCTGCTACTCGTGAGCAACGGTACCGAGCCCTACGGCACGACATGGGGAGGGAGGACAGCACGACCATGAAGAGACGGCGCCACACGCCCGGCCAGGTGACCCGGAAGCTGGCCCACGGCGAGAAGCTCCTCGGCGAAGGGAAGTCGATCGAAGAGATGGTCCGTCACCTCGAGATCACTCGAGATCACCGAGCCGAACTTGGCACCGCTGGCGCAACCAGTACGGCGGCATGAAGGCCGACGACGCCAAGGAGCTGCGCGCGCTCCGCAAGGAGAACCAGCGCCTGGAGAAGATCGTGGCCTACCAGGCCCTCGACAACGAGATGCTCGACGAGGTGAACCGGGGGAACTCCTGACCCCGGAGCGCCGCCGGGAGGCTGTCGGGGCCCTCTCGACGCAGTTCGGGGCCTCCCAGCGCCGGGCCTGTCGTGCCGTCGGCCAGCCCCGCTCCACCCAGCGCCTCGCGGCACCGGTGCCTTCCGCCGACGAGCTCGCCCTTCGGGCCTTTCTACGCGACCTCGCCCGGCGGCGTCCCCGCTGGGGCTGGCGGAGGGCGGCGCTGGCCGCCAAGGCAGCTGGGTGGAGGGCGAACCCCAAGCGGACCCACCGCCTCCGCACAGCAGAAGGCCTGCGTGCCCCCTATCGCAAGCGCAAGGAGCCGCTGCGGGGCATCGGCAAGGCCATGGGCCCGTTCTGCGCCATCAGGCCCAATGTCGTGTGGGCCTGTGACTTCCAGTTCGACCAGACCAACGACGGGAGCATGTTCAAGTTTCTTGAACGTCTTCGACGAGTTCACGAGGGAGGCCCTGGCCACCTACGTCGAGCGTGCCATTGATGCCGACGGTGTCGTCGCCTGCCTCGAGCGTCTGGCGGCACAGCGCGGCGCGCCCGTCTTCGTCCGCTTCGACCACGGGCCCGAGTTCATCGCCTACGCGGTCTCCGACTGGTCCCGTTTCAACGAGACCGGCACGATCTTCATCGACCAGGCTCACCATGGCAGAACGCCTGGACCGAGCCGTTCAACGGCAGGCTGCGCGACGAGCACCTCAACGGCCGGCAGTTCGACAGCCTCCCCGAGGCTCAGGTCCTGACCGATGACTGGCGGACCGACTACAACATGAACACGCCCCACTCGGCGCACGGCTGGCTCACCCCGGTCGAGTTCGTCGACCAGTGGCTCAACCGATAACAGCTACAGCTCGCATAGCGAGTTGCTCAACAATCGGGGCCGGGTCACCAGCACAGGTCCCGTTTTACACGTCACATCCTGCCATGACCCATCCACCGAACAGCGAATGCCCCGTCGGCAAGGGGCTTCAGGGGCCGGCACATGCTAAATGACGGTCTACCATCAGCAGGCACGTCCCTCGCCTGGCACAGCGCCGTTCTCGGCATCCAACACTTCTCCACAGGGTAGCGCCGAGCAAACCAGTCAACTACACAATAGCTTCCACAGACCTGGCTAAAGGCCGGTGCTGCCCAGGTCCTGGCCCCAGACCCTGGCCCACACCACCTCTGTACGCCTCCCAACCGTCCGCTGGCCCACGCTCCGCTGGCTCCCTGCAATGAAGACCCAGCCGCCGTACCCTCCGTTACCGGTGAAGCTGTAGGTGTTAGCCGTCCAGACGTTGCCCATGCCTCCTGACGCCTTGGCTATGTTGTTGGGCATGAACGGGTTGTAGATGTCCCAGAGGAGGTTGATGCCGCCTCCGCCGGAGAACAGCCCGTTCACCCCGCAGCCCAAGTTACCGTCAAGCGCGTAGGACGCATTGCCGTCCTGGGGGCAGTACACCAAGTTGGAGTCGAGGCTCAAGCTATTGCCGGACACTTGCACATTGCGCGAGGCCCAGATGCAGTTGTCCCAGTAGTCGGCTGCTGGGCTACCGGAGTTGCCGGGGCTGGTGGCCCCGTAGAAGTCGTACAGGCTGCAGCCGCCTGGGGTCGACAAGTAGACGGTCGTACCCGCAGGCAGCGTCCCCGACGGCGTGCCGGCCAGGGTGCAGGACGTGGCACTGGAGCAACTGGAGACCTGGTAAGGCCCGCCCGTCATGCCGTCCCAGAACGCGTACCACGTGCATGAAGAGCATAGGGTGAAGGGGTTCTCGGTCGTGTTGGCCGCCACACCTTGGAGCGGGTCTCCGCACTGGCCGGTAGAGAAGCCCGAGTCGGACGTGGTCAAGGAAGTCCCCGATATAGTGGCGTTGTAGTCTTTTTCTTGGTCGTAGTTGGCGTAATAAGTAGAGGAGGCCAAGCCCAGCAACGGCTCGTTGCACTGGCCACCGTCGTTGTCCACCTCAGTGGTACGGCGCACCGAGTTCGAGTAGACGATGATGCCTCCATAGTTGTCCGTCAGGGTGTTGCCGTCGACCAGCAGCTCACCAGAGTAGTTGGAGGGGACCAGGCTGTTGCCACCTGAGTCCGAAACATAGATGGCCGAATAGGGCACGTTGCCCAAGCCCAGGTCGACCGGCCCACCACCTTCGGCACAACCGATGCCCAGGTTGTTGGGGTTGTAGCCGGGGCAAGTGGGCCACGCTCCGTCCGAGGCCCACCCGTTGCCCACGATCGTGTTGCCCGAGATGTTGGCGTTGTAGCTGGCTTCGTAGATGATCGCCTGGTTCCAGTTCGAGGCTATGTAGTTGTCAGAGATGTCGGCCCCGGCATTGTTGAAATCGAACCAGATCCCGACCCCGTAGCCGTCGTGGACATAGTTGTGAGTTACCTCGACGTTCAGGCTGTAGGAGATCTTGCCCAGGTTCGCCACGCACCCACAGGGGTCAGGGTAGTCGCCCAAGCCGTTGTGGCTGAACTCGTTGTAGCTGATGGTGACACCACTGAGCAGCCAACAGTCGGGGCCGGTCTTGTCCGGCATGCACCAATGACCCCCTCCTAGGCCAGGGTCGCCACCACCAGCGTTCAGGGCCCCTTGGCTGTTGTAGGTGAAGCAGTCGTACTCGATGGTGGTGCCGTACCCCACGTTCATGGCGTAGCCGCCGAGGCTGTTCTGGCCCGCATAGACGCCGTTGTTACCCCAATGGCTCACCAGGTTGGGGCCGATGGTGTCGTGCTCGACGACCCAGCCTGGGGACTGGGACGTGTTCATCAGCGCCGACTGCTGCGAGCTGGCCCAGTTCTGGATGGTCAAGTACTCTATGGTGACGTTCGCCCCAGTAGCCGGGTCCGGGTTGTTGAGGAACTGCCCTCTGGCACCGGTTGCCCCTCCGCCGTCTATGACCGCCTCCCCCAGGCTCGGGCTGTAGCCGCCCACAAAGGCCATGCCCGCCTGGCTGTACCACCCGTTGCCACCATTGGTGTGCAGGCCAGGCTCGAAGTAGTACACCGTGGCCGGCTGCGTGACCAGGCCACTGTTGTCCCCTGCCGGGACGACCACACCGGCTGTGGCGTTGGGGAAGTCGCTCCCGGGCGAGCCGTAGGTGGGCAGGCCACGGGTGTGGTCCCTATAACGGCGAGGCCGATGGCCTCTCAACCCGTCGTACCTGAAGGGGCTTCGTAGGTAACCAGCCCGGCCACAGACACGCAGAGCGGGGGGAGCAGCGCCTACATGCCGCACCCCCAACGTGCTAACCACCGAGGCTTTGCCGCCAATAGCTGCACCCGTCTGGCGGCAGCCAGCCACATACAGGCCTACCAGCGCAACGGCCGCCACTGACGCTAGGCCGAGTGCACAAGCCCTACCCCGCCACCGCCCCTTCTCACTCTGGGGGTGCCAGCTCACCCTGCGGGCCACCGCATTGCAGCATCCTACACTGCCGCGCCCAAGTCGCCAACCCGCGGCCGTAAGCTTTGCACAGCACCGGGGACCAACAACGATGCTGCGACGGTCAGGTCCATCGCGTACTGCGACGCTATACCGGCCCCGTCCTCTGTGAACGACGCAATGAGGCAATAGACGACCAGGAAGAGGGCTACTGCCGTCGCCGGGCCGCGAGGGCGGTACGCTGCACAAACCAGTAGCGCTACGAACATGCAAGCCGTGAGGACATCACCGGCGATACCTTGGTCCTGGTAGTCCTCCACCCAGCTACTGTCGATTGGGTAGCCGTAGCCGTCGACCTGCCCGTTGGCGAGGCCGTTCCCGAGGACCTCGTTCGTCATTGGGCGTTGTTCCGCGAACACGAGATCCCAGAACTTTGTCCTACCCGACAAGTCCATGATCTGCGTTGTGCTTTCCCCTCGTGCCAACCAGCTCACCACGAGCGGTGACAACGGAACGAGCACTAGTGCCCCTACAGCAATAGACACCACGAACACCCGCCTTGCACGCCTCCGTACAACGAGCAAGCTCAGCACTGCCACCACGAGGCCGGCAACCGCACCACCCAACGCGGTGCGAGTGTGCGTCAGGACAAGCACTACGCTGGCAGGCACGGCAATGAGCAGTGCCTGCCGGCCACGGATCACCTTGCCAATCCACAACACGCCAGCCAACCCAGCGGCTTCCGCAGAATAATGAGCGACCTGTGTACCAGGTATTGGCCAAATAACACCGTGCAGCCTGCCCCCGCTAAACGCCAATCCCGGGGATACGAGCGCTCCTACCACAACTATGCCAATGACCCCACATAGAAAGCCGAGCTGAGCTCGCAGCAACGGCGCGCCTCGCCTGCCCCACCATGGCGTGAGCAGCCACAGCACTAATATGAAGGCCAACAAGCGGAACCCGCGGTAAGCCGTCCCTACGCTCACCAGGCGCACGCTGCTCATGAGCGAAGTCAGTCCTAGCAACGTAAATATGCCAAGGTACAATGACGGCCGTAGCCGTACGCGCGGGTTCGCAATCAACGCTAGCAGGACCGCCGACACCAGTGAACCTTGAGTTATTACCTCGGCGGCAAACTTCGGCAGGTGGAACAAACCCGCCTCCGGAGGGCCAAGCACGTTCACGAACAGCAGCCACCAGGTAACCCGGGCCTTCCGCTCCCGTCCCGCCTCCGCGGCCCTCGTCCGGCTCCGTGCCCAGGTGCTGCGCAGGGCCGGGGCCCGCCATTGGCTATGGGGCCTAACCACCCGAGCGCTACCGACGGCTGGTACCAACGTACGCCTTCTCGGTCGCCGGCCCGTACCATCTCCGAACCATATCCGTCATGCCATTCAAATGCATATCGTCAGGGACGCCCCTACCGCAGATAGCTTCCAACTGACGGGCGAGGCGAACCGGTAAGCTCCTGGCCGGTCGGGCCGGCACTACGTGAGCGTTCCGGCCAGCTCTTAGCCGTGGGCCCCCAATATCTAGGCACACGACCGGGCAGCCAAGGGCGCTGGCCTCAGCAGCTACCCAGCCGCCAGAGTCGTGCAAGCTCGGGAAAAGCAAGGCGTCTGAACGTGCGTACAACGCCAGCAACTCTTGGCGCGCCAGCCTGCCCAAGAACTCGACCCGGTGGGACAGGCCCCGCCTTCGAGCCCGGCGCACGGCTGCGTTCCTGGCTGGCCCGTCACCAATGACCACAAGCCTCCACCCGCAGGCAAACCTCATGGTCTCAACAGCCAGCAACACGCCCTTCCAGTCCAGCAGCCGACCGGCAAAGATCGCTGTACGCAACGAGCTCGGGACGAGCCGGTCTTCGCCCGCAGCGGCGCGAGCCGCTTCGAGCTCGGACGGGTCCAGTGCTATGTGCGGGCATATCTCGATTGCAGGTGCGTTGGGAGCTAGGGCGCGGTGCACGTCGCCGTTCAGGGCCAGCACCAATGTGGCTCTGCGGGCGACCCATGCCCCAAAACTGTGGCGCATGGCACCCAGGCAGACGCTACGTACCACTTCTCGCGCCGCTCCACGAGCTGTGAGGTACCTCCATGTGCCTGGCACCAGAGGCGAGGCACCTCCGACCGGTCCCCAGATACGGACTGGAGCTCGGGACACCAGAAGGGCAGTGGGCAGCGAATCCGAGGAGAAGCCCACGTGGTGCACAACGTCGATAACGCGTGACCGTTCCAGCCTCCGAAGCTGCATGGCTACCTTGAGATGCCAGGTAAGGTACCCGAGCATGGCCAGCAGTGGTCCTGCCAGCGGTACGCTCCCAAGCCAGCGGAACGGCGGCGGGACCGCTACGTAGCGCGCCTCGATTGGCAACCCCTCCTCAGCGACCTTGGCGTCGACATCCTCCTTCACGTCAGGGACAGTGAAAAGGACGACACGAGCCACCTTCGACGCCGCCCTGGTAAAGGCCCAGCTGGTACCGGCTTCTGAGCCCTCACCCGGGCGGCATACGTAGCCAATGACTACGGCCGTGGTCGGCTTGACACTCTCAGCAGTCAAGGGGCCCTCCGTCATGGGCTGGTTGGTCACGGTACAGCTCGCCCAGCCCAAGTGGCACTGGCGGCACTGGCTGCTCCCGATGTCTCATCGCCACGCTCTGCCCCAAGCAGGACGGCAGATACGGGCGGTACACCGGCTTGACGCAACATGTCCCCCGTGGCCTGGATAAGCACGTCCGTCGCCTTGCCCGACCGTAGCACCACCACAGAGCCCGGTGCCCACGACCTAAGGTGTTCGGCTCCAAGGGCCGGGTCGGCATCAGCTAGGAGAAGGACGGTGTCCGCGTCCTTCGTCACTGTGGTGGGGTCCAGAGCCATCGGGTCGTCCGGCGCCACAGCTAGGCTCAACCGCCACCTTCCGAAGGACACTGGTTGCAGCGCAGCCCTGTCCTTGGGATGCACGCGGGCGCGGAACAGCCGCGCCAGGGGACGACCGCGCGCCATGTCCACGAGCGCTACCCGTTTGCCATCGCCGGCCATGGACAAGGCAGCGCTTGCAAGCAGTACGGCACTGGTGCGGACGCACCTCTCTCCCGTTGCAACCAACGCTATTGCGGGCCGGTCAAAGACGGTGAGCTTGGCAACCAGCCGCTGGCGAGCCCGCTCAAGCCCACTACCTGGCCTCTTCAGGCTCCCTCGCATGGTGGTAAGGCTCAGGATGCCCGGCTCAGGAGCATCGTCCAAGCTCAGCTCTACTGGCACCCCGAGCAGCGCAGCCACTTCCCCTCTCCGGCGGGGCCGGTCAGAAATGACCGCACCTACTGTCACGGCTCCGAGGCCAATGGCGAGACCGGCAACTAACCCGGAGAGGCCATCTTCAGCCATGAGCCGCTTGGTGTGCACTAGTACGGCCCGTGCCGGGTCAAGGACATAACTACCTTCGTCCACAGCCCGCTCCTCCAGGAGATCCTGCTGGACCTCGTTCTGCAGAGCGGTCAGCTGGGACACATCTGTTCCTCGGGCATCCACAAGGTCAGCAACCTCGTTCGCGCTACCAGGACCGGCCGGCGCGGCAGACAAGGCGGTGATAGCAGTATTGATCCGTTGCAATTCTGCCTGCAGTTGCGCTACCTGAGCTTGGAGCGAAGCGACCACCAACCTGGTTTGGCCCCCTAGGGTCTGGCCCCGGACGGACAGGAAAGCTTCCGCGAGGGCCTTGGCCCACCTGACCGCCGCTGCAGGTGTGCTACCGCTCGCCTTGATCTCAAGCAACGCGTCCCCCAGGGCCAAGCCCTGGTAGCCCGGAGGCGAGACGTTGCCTCGGACATGCAAGGCCTTGAGCGCGCGGTACGCAACAGTATTTGTCTCTAGCAAACTTACGTCGTCAGCCACCGTATATGTCGCGCTGTTGGTTGGCTCGGTTAGGTACAACCGTGTGATAGCAACATAACTTGCCGGGACGACCAGGTGGAACGCAGATCCTAGGAGCAGGCCCAGTACCGCACAGGACACCCAGAACAGCCGGTGCCTGCCAAGCGCCTCCTTGATGACGCGGAGGTCCACCATCGGCCCGGGGTACGTATCACCATCCCCAATGGGCACCTGGTCCGTGTCAGGCACGTAGCGGCTGACTGCGGTGGTCACTGCAGCTCCCTCCGGGCTAGCTCCGGGGCAAACGGGCTGTCAGGCACGTTCCTGGCCTGGAGGACCGGCCGGCCAGAGGCGGGCGCCAAGCCTGCGCTGTGGTCCCCGGGTTCTGGGTTGGTGACCACTACCCCGGCCAACGGGCTACCGGCGTCGCTCGCGGCTAGTGCCACCTTCGCTAGGTCGCTAGCGGTAGCGAACCCGCTTGACACGACCAGGATGGTAGTGGCAAAGGACGGGCTGACTTGGGGCTTTGCTAAGTCTGCCGTCTCGAGCCGCACGGTGGCACTAAGCCCTGAGAACTCCCTGGCAGCGTTGCTTCCCGCCTCCAGGTCCAATGTCGCTGTGCCCGGAGCGGGGCCCCGGGGAACGAGAGCGGGACCCTGGCTAACCACACATGCCGCCCGCAGCTCAGTCAAAGCCGGATGAACCCCCACCTCAAGGCGCACGTCCATCCCGAGAGCAACCGCGGCACCCGCGATGCTCGCCGCGGCTGCTGCACTTGCGCCGTCATCGCCGAGGCTGAGAAGGCGCAGCTCCACCTTTGGGGAGTCTGCCGCGGCGACCGGCAGCTGTAGCACCCGTCGGGCGTTCCAGGCCTCCAGCGGCGAGGGGTCCTTGCAGCGCTCTAGCAACCGCCTCCAGTCACCTACCTTCTTGCAGCGCTTTGCCCACATCGACGCTACGACAGGCACCCCTATGGCCCCAGCGATAGCGTCCCGGCTCCGCAGGCGGTGGTCCCTCCGGGCCAGGCTGACCGCTAGTACGCAGCCAGCTGCCAAGCCAGCCAGCGCCCCCAGGAGCGTCACCAGCGGCACGCGCGCCTTGTTGGAGACCAAAGGCTCGGCGCTCTGCAGTAACTGGGTAGCCGAGGTGGCCTGGGCCGTAGTCACCTGAGCGTTGACGATCTGAGTATTGACGTTGTTCAGTTCTATCGACAGCTGCTCCTGCTCAGTTCGGAGCGCCCCCAGAAGGGCCGAGTCCCTCTCGCCAGCCGGTGAGGTTGCCCTTTCAGTCGCGAGACGTGACTGAGTTGCGTCGATCTGGTGCTGCAAGCCCAGGATCTGGCCCGTGAGCCGGGCAGCCTCGTGCTGGAGCCGCGCCAGTAGTTGCTCGGAACCGTTGGCCGACTTACCTACGAACGCGATGTAGTTGGTAGCAATAGAGTCGGCCAGCCGCTCAGCTGTGGCCAGGGCAGGGGCACGGACAGCTATCTGGAGGACGTCCTGGCTCGGTGCGGTCACGGTGACGTACTTCTCCAGGTCAGCCGGGTCAAGGGGAGGAGAAACAGAGGACCCGGCAGCCGCCAGCACCGGAGTGCTCGTAGCTATTATCTCCTGGGTCTGCGTGTAGGGCGAAGCCCCAGGGTTGCCGGTGATGGCGCTTGGGGGCAGGAGCACCAGGCTACGCGCCTCCGGCATCGGCGGAGTCCTCACCCCGTAGGCAGCTCCGGCTCCCAGGCCGAAGACGACGAGGACGGCCACCAACAAGCGGTACCGGCCGATGGCCTTGTAGGTAGTTTTCAAATCAAGAGGTTGTTCGTCCATCGCGCTCCTGCGGGCACGGGGCAGTCCCAGCTGAGGGCAGCCGGCTTGGTGCCACAGAGAGGATGGCCCACCGTTGTCCAGGATACGTCCCGCGCCCGCGCTTTCCTGTTCGCGAAGGTCCTGCGCTGGGCAGTGGCTACCATAGGGCCTGCCCTGAGCTAGTGTAGTGTCCGAATGATGAGCGCGCGGTTGTGATAGCCTTTGGCAATGGCTCATGGACCTGCCCCTGCTCTCCAGTTGACACCGGAGGACAGGGAAGCACTTCAAAAGATCGCCGCTTCTCCT
>Ga0209061_1004565_pt1 | contig 13156 bp, 18 predicted proteins | sample Coa_R1_10_FD_187157 | JGI IMG/M metagenome (GOLD analysis project Ga0209061, IMG submission 187157) | Surface soil microbial communities from Centralia Pennsylvania, which are recovering from an underground coalmine fire - Coalmine... | ecosystem: Environmental > Terrestrial > Soil >...
CTGAGCTAGCTACTTTGCAATCGCACACGGGATTCCTGAGACTGTCAACAATCTCAGCAGATTCGGGCGTTTTTCCCAATAGCTCCAAAAGTAACCTGTCAGCGTCACGACCCCATCCTTTACTGCCACCCCGATGTCGGTCGACGTTATTTGGGGTCGTATTTCAATTCAAATTGGACGTCATCGCGAATTGCAGTGTCACTTCTCGTAGCTGTTGCGGTTGCTGCTGTTGCCACTGTATGTGTTACTCCTTCCAAGGGCAACAACTTACTTGACAAATCACATCCAAGCCGCTATGCTTGAACCATGGCAACCGAACCCCGCACTCTTCAAGAAGCGGTCCTGTACTTCGCTGATCAGAACAATTGCCGCGAGTACTTGGTTGCCCGGCGCTGGCCGAACGGCGTAACGTGTCCCCGTTGCGGCAGCACCAAGGTTGCGTTCCTCGAAAAGCAGAATCGCTGGCAGTGCAGCGCGAAACATGATGCGCGTCAGTTCACTTCGAAGACCGGTACGATCATGGAGGATTCTCCAATCGGACTTGATAAGTGGCTTATGGCAACGTGGCTGATTGTTAGCTGCAAGAACGGAATCAGCAGTTACGAAATTCATCGCGCACTTGGCCTAACCCAGAAGACCGCCTGGTTTCTAAATCACAGAATTAGACTGGCGTTGCATAACGGCTCCTTTCAGAATCTCTTGTCCGGCGAGTGTGAGACGGACGAGACTTTCATCGGCGGTAAAGCGCGTAATATGCACAAAGGCAAACGTGCGGAGCGAATCACCGGAACCGGAACCAAGATAAGACCGCAGTTATGGGAATCCTTCAGCGCGGCGGAAAGGTTCGCACGTCTGTTATTCCCAACCGTCGAAAGAAAGCGATTCAGGCGGAGATCCGAAAGCACGTCGAGGCCGGTTCCGCTCTCTACACCGATGCCCTGCTTTCGTATGAAGGTCTCGCCGGTGACTTCGCGCACCAAGTTGTAGACCATGCCATTCAGTATGTGGATGGCAAGATTCACACGAACGGCCTTGAGAATTTCTGGCCTCTCCTAAAACGGAGTATCAACGGAACGTATGTGAGTGTCGAGCCATTTCATCTGTTCCGCTATCTGGACGAACAGGCGTATCGGTACAACAACCGCAAGACCGAATCCGGGGAACCGATGGGCGATGCGGATCGCTTCGACTTGGCCATTCGACAAATTGTTGGGAAACGGCTGACTTGGAACCGTTTGACGGGGAAAGAGGAGTCGCCCTCATTATTACCGATGGCCTGAAGCGAAAGCGCCAAGGGCGTGGGCAGCGGAAGGCCAGTATATAATCGACGGGTTGACCAAGACGCCGTGACTGCGAATCACGGTGTCTTGGGGGGACATGTTTTCTGGGGATAATTGCGGCTCGGTCGGCGCTGCGAACACCGTACTGAGGCACTCTGCTAGGAGTGTATCAGATGACGGCGAGCGCCAAGACCGCTCTTTTTGAAGTAATGAAGGACAGCGGAAACAATTCGAAGCCGAGCCAAGCCGATGGACGCTTGCGCCCGATTTACTCCATTCCCGAGGCTGCGGCGTATATTCGCAACCTATAAATACACTCGCTGCTTGGGCAGTCGGTCGAAGAAAGGCGCATAGCTCTGAGTATTACGAACCAGTCCTGAGTTTCGTAGATTCGAATGCTAGGCGTTTGTCGTTCTACGATTTGGTCGAAGCGCACATCCTTCGCGCTGCGGTGGAGCGGCACGTTCCTCTAAAACAACTTAAACGCGGGCTGGCATATCTCAGAAAAAAACATCCGTTAAATCCGCGACCCCTCCTAACCTACGATTTCCTCACTGAAGGTAAATACCTACTGGTCGGCGGGATGTTGGGTTCAAAAGAAAAGGACCAGGATGCGCTTGTGAATGCATCTATCCACGGCCAACTAGAGCTTACGGGTGTGCTTCGGGAACACCTTAGGTTGCTACTGCACGGGATTGATGACTCGCTCAACCTAATAGCCCGTGACCGTAAATCCAAACTGCCGAATACTCTATTCCCCAAAGACGGACACCATATCGTCTCCATTACTCCGGGAGTAGTGTCTGGCCGCCCCGCGATTGAAGGGACGCGAATACCCACTCGAATCATCGCTCAGAGATTTAACGCCGGAGAAGATGCGAAGACTTTGGCGAAGGACTATCGTCTTCCGAAGGAGAAGGTTGAGGCGGCGATCAAATACGAAACAGCCGCATGATCCCCACGTTCTTTATTTGGACGAGGATGTGAGCGGCGAAAAGTTGGCATCGTTGCTAACCCAAGCCCCGGATATCAGTCAAGAGCTATGAGACGCTTCTCCGAAGAAACAAGAAATCCCCGATGGTCAAGTAATTGAGGTTGCATCCAAAGCTCGGCTCGTCCTTGTCACCACCGACAAGAGGATGGAGAGTGAGTGGATTGAGGACATCATAATCAACAAAGCCAAAGTGATACTGTTGACGGACGATTCTGGCGGCCCAGTGCATTGGGCATCCGCGCTAATATGTGGGGAGGCAGCGTGGATGAAGGTTCTCCTCGACCATCTCTCGGAACCATTGACCATCAAGATCCATAGGAATGGCTCAATCGCAAAAGTGACCGGCGAGAAAGAACTTCGAGAGCGAAGTAATCATTTAACGCAGGCCCGCATTGTTCGTGCGAAGAGAGCGGGCCTAACCGTGCATCGAGCAACCGTGAAGACGCCCGCGTAAGGATTCAGGATGAAGCCCCCCAAGCCGATCTCAATCCCCCCTGAGCTTGCCGCACGTTGCGACGGCAACGATCAAGCCAAACGAATGGACGCGGCCTTTCGCGCCATTCTGAGTACGCCGCATTCGGCAGTCACGAAGGATACGGCGAAGCGAAGGAGAGCGAGAGCACGGAAAGAGCGTCAGCGTGATACTTAGGGTTTTGAAAATCGTCGTTGGGGTTGTGCTGGCCCTCGGCAATTCGGTGGGCGTCGTGCTGTACCCTCCGAATAGCGGTGAGCGAGTCGGGTTCGACTTGGCAAAGCTGGCTATCTATTGGCTGTCGGCGTGGCTCATTTACCGAGGGTTAAAGCCGAAGCAAAAAGATGGCTCAGGCGTTGCCCACATTAGCAGGTAGGCCGTACATTTGCTCGAATCTAATAGATTGCTCGGTAGCAGAGTAATAATCCAGAGGTCGGCACTCAAGAAAACCCAGCTCGACAGCTCTTTGCAAATCGTCAGGACTATATGTGGTTGGCGATATCGTAAAAGGTGCGCCGGGTGTTATGAGCACGATTTCTCCTCCTCGCTCGGCGAATCTTGAGAGCGCCGGATTTGATTGCGCATTTAGCTCGGCGGCCATTTTGTCGGCTTTGTCGGACATTGCTTGATCTACTGTCCTTCCATCAACTCGATGAACTTCTCCCACGTAATCGGCCTACCGTTCTCCGGCTTCGTCTTCCCCTTGCACCAAATTAGTTTGGTTTTTGTGACCACCAAATCGCCAAGATGGTTGCCGTCATTGTCATAGATGTCCAGTTCGATGCCCTTGTTCTTAACCTTGATCTCGACGTCGAAGTTCTTGATTGATACGTTCACCGGAGATGGCGCTCCCTACGCCACCGGGAAGCATATCACAGTTGATTTGCTAAGTAAGTTATTACACTTTCAAGAGTTAGTAAATGCTCTGACTGTTTCGTTTGAACAGGCTCTTCGACCGGCGCTTCTGGAAGTGCAAGTCCCGTGCCAGTAAGTGGTCGCCTCTAGACGCCCGCTTTCCTTTTCTTATGAACGGTAGAGCACGGCCGGCCAGTCTTCACACGCAATGCGCCCCGTCTAACATTGGAAAATGGCGTCGATCGGTAGACTTGATCAACCGACGGCGAGATATCGGTGCACAAGGGTCACCGCCATTGCACCTTCACCGACGGCCGATGCACATCGCTTTACCGATCCGTGCCGCACATCTCCGGCCGCGAACACCCCCGGCACACTTGTCTCCAGATAGAAAGGCTCGCGTTCCAATGGCCAGTTTTCGGGGTACATCCCGTCACCTAGTAGATCCGGTCCGGTAACGAGATAGCCCGCTTCGTCCCTTATGACGCCTACTTCGTCTGCCCACTCGGTATGCGGCACACCGCCAATACAGACGAATACCCAGCGCGTCTTCACGGTTCGCTGTTCGCCAGTCGCATTATTACGAAGCGTGATCGCCTCCAGCATATCGTCGCCCTGCAAGCTCGTGAGCTCTGTGTACGTCAGTACCTCGATATTCGGCGCGGCATCGATCCGATCTATAAGGTACTTCGATAACGTGTATTTTAGAGACTCGCCACGAACTACGACGCTGACTCTTCTCGCATACCGGCAAAAGTGCATGGCTGCCTGGCCGGCCGAATTTCCTCCTCCGACGACAATCACGTGCTCGTTTGCGCACAGGGATGCCTCACTCGAGCCGGCACCATAGTAAATACCCTTCCCAAGAAACCTTTCCTCATTAGCCAGGCCTAAACGCCGGTAATCTACGCCGGTAGCGCAGATCGCCGCGCGAGCGACAATTTTTGTACCATCCGCCAGATAACCGACTCGTTTACCCGGGAGAAATTCACCGCGTGTTCCCTCTCTCCCCAACAAAATCTCCGCTCCGAACCGATCGGCTTGTTCACGGGCCCTTTCCGCCAATTCGGCTCCGCAGATCCCCTTCGGAAACCCGAGGTAATTCTCGATACGGGAACTGCTTCCCGCCTGACCTCCGACCGCGAAGCGTTCCACCACTACTGTTCTCAGTCCCTCTGAAGCCCCATAAACAGCGGAGCTGAGCCCGGCGGGCCCAGCGCCATAGATCGCCAAGTCGTATTCAGATCTAGAAGGGTCGCGAAACCAGCCCAGCTTCTCCGTAATCTGCCGGAGAGTGGGGTTTTCCATGCGCGTACCGTCTGGGAAGATGCACACGGGCAGTCGAGGATCCCTGAGGCTATCCACTCCGGCGTAGCGCCGTGCTTGTTCGTCGCTCTTCAGCTCCACGTAATCAAAAGGAACATCGCTGCGATGAAGAAAGTCGCGGATGATGTAGGCAGACGAACACGCGCCGGGGCTAAGCAGCTTCACGGCTGAAAGCTGATTACTTAGGTCCGCCATAACTGATTTAAGAGGTCGTTCTAATGAGGCTTCAGCACAATCTTTATGCAGTTATCTTGCTTCTCTTTGAACATTGCGTAACCTTCCGGGGTTTGGCTAAGTGGGAGGTGATGCGTGATGACAAAACTTGGGTCGATCTCGCCCTTTTGAATTCGTTCGAGGAGCGGCTTCATGTATTTCTGTACGTGGCACTGGCCAGTCCTGATCGTGATCGAGCGATTCATCAGCGAGCCTGCCGGGAACTTATCAATGAACCCGCCATAGACGCCGATAACAGAAACGGTGCCGCCATTCCGGCATGCCAAAATGGCTTCGCGCAGAGCGATAGGTCGATCCGTTTCGAGCATGAGCGCCTGTTTCGCGCGATCGTAAGCTCCCAACAGTCCCGGCGCGTGAGCCTCCATGCCAACCGCATCGATACATGCGTCTGGTCCGCGCCCGCCCGTCATTTCCTTCAAAGCCGGCAGCAGATCGGTTTCTTCGTAGTTGATCGTTTCCGCTCCGACTTTTTCACGCGCCATGCGAAGCCGCTCAGGAAAACGGTCGATCCCGATCACCCGCTCGGCGCCCAATAAAAATGCGCTCTTCATGGCAAATTGTCCCACTGGCCCACATCCCCATACGGCGATCGTGTCCCCTGGCTGAATGTTGCACATGTCGGCGCCCATGTAACCCGTCGGATAGATATCCGAAAGGAAAAGCACCTGATCATCCGTGAGATTTTCAGGGACTTTGATAGGCCCTACATCTGCGAATGGCACTCTAGCGTACTCGGCCTGCCCGCCCGCGAAGCCACCCAATAGGTGTGAATATCCGAAAATGCCGGCGGGAGCATGTCCCCACATTTTTTCGGCCATCCACGCATTCGGATTTGAGTTTTCGCAAACGGAGAACAGTTCGTGCCGGCAAGAGAAGCAGGTTCCGCACGCAATGGGGAAGGGTACAACCACGCGATCGCCCTTCTTCAGGTTTTGAACTCCGCGCCCCAATTCGACGATCTCACCCATAAATTCGTGGCCGAGAATGTCCCCACTCTCCATGGTTGGTACAAACCCGTCGTACAGATGTAAATCCGAACCACAGATGGCGCTGGACGTAATTTTCACAATCGCATCACGTTGGTTCAGTATCTTTGGGTCCGGCACCGTCTCGACACGCACGTCATGTGTCCCGATCCAACAATTGGCTCTCATCTTTTGCTCCTTAAAGTTGTCCTGACCTTCATTTCCCTACTGCGGCGCTCAAGGCGTTACTTCCTGGTTGGTACTTTTCAGGGGGTACGCCGGGGTGCATTCCGGGATGTATGCTTGCCTCAGAGTGCAGCACTTCGCCTGTTTCTAATAGCTGTTTTAGGTTGTGCAGAGTAACGTTGGCTTGCTCGCGCGGCACCTTGCCCAAGAGCTTACCGACCTTGGTAAGCATCCCATCGCCGAAGTCAATGTGAGCCGTAACCTTGGTTCCGCGCCCGCCGGTCGCACGCTCAAACCTAATGGAGCCTGAGTGGGGCGCACTAGAAGAAGTCGAACGCCAGCTAATCAACGCATTCGGTCGATCTTCTGTCATGTCCGCGTCCCACTCCAACACAGCTCCTCCGAGGGGGCTGCGCACTTTCCAATGTGAAGTCGTAGGTCCTGTTACGTGGATTGACTCAATTTGGCGCGACACACGTGGAAGGTTCTCGAAGTTGCGCCAGAACTGGTATATCTCTTCTGGACTTTTCTCGATGATGACGGAGCTGCCGATGTGCTTGGCATCGAGGTGTGTATCGGGCCCGGACGATGCGTTCTCTTGCGATGCCACGCTGAGGCGTTTTGCGCAATATACATCGAGTGCGGTAATTCCCACGACGGCTGCGGCGGCGGCACCGACCCTGCCGCGCTCCGTATCATCCGATGCCATTGCCTTACCAAGCGATGACAAATCCAAAACATCACCGCCTACGCGTGACCACAGCCACGGCGCCGGGTTCTCCTGCGTAAGAATTCCCACTCCCGCTGCGACTTCACGCATTCCATAGAGGCGGAGTACGGCCCTGGTGCGTCCTCCATTTGGGAGTCCGAGCAAATTCGCCATTGTTCGAGGCGCGGCAATCTCAGCCAAGCCAAGTCCAATGCTCAACCAGCCTAAGCCATTTGCGATCCGCGTTTCCGTTTGCACGTTGCAATTGCGCCGATCGTCTCTTCTTTTCGATAGTGATTGTTGTCGTCCCATGCTTTTCCTCCCTGAGTGGCTACCGGTCATCCGAAACTCGCGTCTACGCGGCGAGTGGATGAAGGACGACTTTATGCCAGCCCTCGATACGCTCATCGAAATTCTTGTATGCCTGAGGCGCTTCGCCAAGCGGCAGGTCATGAGAGATGATGGCGGACGGCTTGGCCTTGTCTTGATGGATGAGCTCCATCAGTTTGCGGTTGTACGCCTTGACATTGCACTGCCCGGTGCCGATCTTTTGGCCTTTGAACCAGAACTTCCCGAAATCGAAGGCCATTTCGCCCTTCTTGGCGAGAGTGTCGGCACCGCCAGGATCTTTGGGAATGAACACGCCCACCACCCCGATATTTCCCGTAAATTTAACAGCATTCACCAGTGAATTCATCACCAGATTCGGAACTTCCTTGCCTTTCGGCGTATGGCATTGGTATCCGATGCACTCGCATCCACAATCGGTTCCTTGGCCGTCGGTAGCCTCGAGTATCTGCTCCACCTCGCGTCCCTCGTCTTCGATTACTGGAGTTGCGCCGAGACTCCTTGCTAGTTCGAGCCGGTCAGTGTTGTGGTCTACAACAAAGATTTGGCTCGCACCCTGAATACTCGCCGAGATTGTTGCCATCAACCCCACGGGCCCGGAGCCATAAATAACTACCGAGTCCCCGGGCGAAAGATAAGCCAGCCGCGTCGCGTGCCAACCTGTGGGAAAAATGTCCGAGAGCATCACGTAATCGCGCTCCTTCTCCCCGGCATCCTCCGGAAGAACGAGGCAATTGTAGTCGCCATACGGAACACGAAGCAGTTCAGCCTGGCCTCCTCGATACGGCCCCATATCGGCAAACCCATATGCCGCGCCAGCCATATTGGGCATGACGGAACGGTCAGCTGTGTTTAAACAAAACGCAGATAGGCCGCGCTCACAGTTGGCGCAAAAGCCACAGCCGATGTTGAAGGGAATGGCTACGCGATCCCCAACCTCGACGCGGTCAACCGCTTCACCAACTTCGATGACCTCACCCAGATTCTCGTGACCCAGGACCGCGTTCGGCGGCATATCCGTGCGGCCTTCATACATGTGCAAGTCGGAGCCGCAGATATTGGTACTAGTTATGCGTACAAGTACATCCGTTGGCCGCTCAATTCGTGCGTCGGAAACATTGTCGACGGATACATTCCGCGAACCGTGGTAGACGAGAGCTTTCATCAGAGTGAGTTCCTTTCGAAGGCAGTTGAGGCCTGACTTAGTCCGCACTCGCAAGCAATGCGTTGCGCGTAACAACTGGACAACAGCGTGGAGCCAATCCGCAAGCGTGACCAAATCATGGCGTCGATTGAGTGGAGCAGTATCGCTGCACGATCGTTACGCTAGCGTCATTGCGATCAGGAAAAAGCCAAAACGCTAGGGTTTTTCCCGATGATGCACGGACACTCTCGACTTGGACCGACTAGACGATTCCTGCGATGTAACGCAACGCGAACGTTCGTGCTCGAACGTTTGAGGGCAGCAGCCGCTTCGCACCGGTCCTGCCAGATACCCAATTTGGAGGCGCGCATGAGTGATAAGAGTTTGAAAGGGCGTCGCATTGCGGCGCTAGCTTCTGATGGCTTCGAGAAGGTCGAGCTTTCTATTCCGATGAAGGCACTTCGCCTGGCAGGCGCAAAGGTAGATGTCGTCTCGCTACGGCCGGGCCGGATTCGTGGAGTGAACCTTCACGAACCCGCCAGCCGTGTCCGAGTAACAAAAACACTGGACGAGGCCGATCCGGCGGATTACGATGGCTTGTTAATCCCGGGCGGATTCATCAACCCTGACCTGCTGCGGCAATCGGCAAAGGCACGTGAGTTCGTGAGCGCCTTCGACAGGAAAAAGAAACCCATAGCGACTTTGTGCCATGGTCCGTGGGTACTTGCTTCCGCGGGGCTGCTCGAGGGCAGAACGCTGACGTCCTGGCCTGGTGTGCGTGACGATCTGGTCAATGCCGGAGCAACCTGGTTGGATCAGCAAACGGTTCGAGACGGCAACCTGCTAACTAGTCGAGGCCCGCAGGACCTCGTTCCCTTTGTCCGAGCCATGATCGAGCTCTTTTCTGCCCCGGCGGCGGCCGGAACGGCAGCACCGCCACAAGTCGCTGCCTCTGCGCCGCAACGCAATGAACCTCCTGCACTTGTTCTGGCGGCGATGAAATGGATTCCGAGACCCTCCCTTCGGACCCTCGTAGGCCTCGGAGCACTTGCTATAGGAGTATTGCGGGCGAACAAACGACGCGCGACAGCCTGAATTGGCGAAGCTTTGTGCTCGTCTCGAAACACTCTCACGCCTGAATCCGGGTAACCACATGCTTCACGGGCTCGAACAGACGCTCGGTGTTCTGGTGCTGGTGCTGATCTTGCTCGACATATCGTTAACCGTTCTATATGCACGCATGGGGACGGGCATTATCAGCCCTGGGCTGGCGCGTTTCATATGGAAGGGGTTTCTACGTGGATCTAAACTGTTCGGCCGCCGCCGTGAACATGCTTTGTCCTTTTGCGGACCCGCTATCGTGATCATGCTGCTCTTCGTGTGGGCACTTGGATTGACATGCGGGGCAGCGCTGATTATCCACCCACAACTTGGAGCAGCGGTCCGCAATAGCAGCGGAGCCACCCCCACCGATTTCGTCACGGCTCTATACACCGGCGGAAGTAGCATCTCCATTGTTGGGTCCAGTACCTTCACACCGCATACCTCTGGTTTTCGACTCTTTTATCTGTTTAATTCTCTGATCGGAATGTCCGTTGTGTCACTTACACTGACGTACCTCATGCAGATCTACAACGCCCTGCAGCAACGGAACACCTTCGGTCTCAAGCTCTATCTGCTGACCTCAAAAACGGCCGATGCAGCAGAGCTGATCGCCGGTCTGGGGCGACAAGGACAATTCAGTTCCGGTTACTCCAACATCGTAGACTTGGGCGCGGGAATGACACAGATCAAAGAAATGCATCATTTCTATCCAGTGCTCATGTATTTCAGATTTGTCGAGGTTTACTACTCAATATCTATGTCAGCGTTGTTAGCACTGGACACAGTAACACTTCTCAGAACGGCATTGCATGACGAAGAATATGATTGGCTAAAGGAGTCGGCATCCGTATCGCAACTTTGGTATGCGGCCCTGCTCCTCTTGACGAGTTTGGAGGACACTTTTCTGCCAGGGGGTGCTCCGGAAATCGGCCAGCAGCCGGATGCTCGTACTAAGGAAAGGTGGAGATGTCGTTACCTTGCCGCGCTACAGCGGTTTAGGCGAGCGGGCATACGGATCATCGAAAACGAAGAAGCTGGTACAGCAGCATACATTTCCATGAGAACGGAGTGGGATGGTTATATCACAGCCCTTGCACCGTTCTTGGCGTATAGCATGACCGAGATCGATCCGGCCAGTAATAAGGGCGGTATGCAGGTTTAATCGTTTTCCAACCAGCCTCGCAGTAGAGCATAACGGACGATATCGGTACGGCTTTTCATATGCATTTTATGCATCGCGTTTGATTTATGCGCCTCCACCGTTTTGATACTGATGTCAAGCCGACCTGCGATTTCTTTGCCTAAGAAGCCCCAGGCAACACACCGCAATACTTCTTCTTCTCGTGGGCTCAGACTGGTGTCGTGAAGAGGACGTTGACAACCATTTTTTCCCAGCATTTTACATACAAGCTGGTTGCTCAGTGCGGGATCAACGTATGTCTGACCGGCGATGACCGCGTGAATGCCGCGCATCAGTTCTTCGGAAGCGCTCTGTTTCAGAGCGTAGCCATTCGCGCCAGCCTCCAGCATCGATTGCAGGTAGCCGCTGCTTGCGTGACGTGTAAGAGCCAAAATCTTAGCTTCCTGGCGCACCCCGCGCAACTGCTTTGTTGCATCTACCCCGCTCAGTTCGGGCATGGCGATGTCCATGAGGACCAAATCCGGCTGCAGTTGCTGAGTCAAAACGACTGCGGACCTACCGTTGTCGGCTTCGCCGATCACTTCCATCTCTGACTGTGCATTGATTAGAAGAGATAGCCCCTCACGAATCAGCTTATGATCGTCGGCTAAGACAATCCGTAACTTAGCTATCCGCCCGACAGGTTCGCTTGCGGGATTGGGAAAGTAGTGGCCGTTTGATTGTTCGCTGGTCAGCGTTTGGCGCATCTTAATTTACCTGTCAAAGAATGCCCGGCCTATAAAGCATCCGCGTTCGTGTCAGCAACGTCCTGCAGGAATACAAAATAGAAATTGCCAGCATAGTGGACTTTGATCGTTCGCTCGTTGTACCCATCACCGCACCAATCCAGGCGAGTGCCTGGTTGCAGCTGCACAATCTCGCCAAGCTTCCCTTTAGAACCATGAGCAGCACGTGTGAGGCGAATGGCTGCAACCCGCCTCGACAATGTATAACTTCTTAACGGATGGACCGACTCGGGAACGTATAAAACTTTCTCGCTCAGCATAAGTTGCTCCTTCGTTGTTGGTTCGTTCGAAAGGCGCTCTTCCGAATACATGTTCAGCAAGTGTTCTGCCGAATTGCGAAACGGGGTACAAACGGGTTCGCTCTTGTGCTGTGAGTACGAAACGCCCCCTGAACGTATTCTTCTGATGCACGTCACGTTCGTTTGCGGAATGGTTCTGTCAATGTATCGACGCTTCACGTCGAGAAAGCCGGGGAGCAATGTGCCGGCCGCGATAACGGCACTTCGTCGTGCACGGCAGGTGAGAATCATTTGCGGAGCGCTTCAGCCATTCTCACGAGTTCAGGCAGCGACTCAGCTCGCATCTTACGCATCACTCGGCCGCGCTGGATTTTCACCGTTACTTCGCTGATTCCGAGCTCACCCGCAATTTGCTTGTTCAAAAGGCCGCTGACTACAAGTCGCATAACCTGACGCTCACGACCTGTCAGCGTCTCGTAGCGCTCGCGCAGATCACGCAAACGGACCCTTCCTGCGCGGTCGGAACGGGCACGCTCAATTGCTTGCCCGATTGCGTTTAGGAGATCTTGAGGATGGAAGGGCTTGATCAAGAAATCAGCCGCACCGGCCTTGAGGGCTCGTACTGATTCGGGTACTTCTCCATGTGCGGTCATGAAGATGATGGGAATGTGAATATCGGCTTGGTCTAGTTCATCCTGAAGATCGAGGCCGCTCGTCTCCGGCAACCGGATGTCGAGCAAGAGGCAAACAGGATCATCAGGGATTTGCAGCTTCCGAAAATCCCGGGCCGAACCGAATGTGCGTACCCGAAAGCCAGAAGATCGCAAGAGGCTGTCCAACGACGCTCGCATGGCAGGATCATCGTCGACCACGTACACGATCGCCTCGTTTGCCGCCATGTTATCCAACGTCAAATGCCGGCACCGAGAATTGGAACGTCGCCCCCCCGTGTTCGTTCGCATTGGCCCACAAACGGCCGTGATGCGCTTCAATAATCGAACGGCTAATCGCAAGCCCCATGCCCATGCCTTCGGGTTTGCGAGTAATGAAGGGTTTGAACAATTCCTCGATTTTCTCGGGATCAACGCCCACACCTGTATCCCGAACCGTGACGAGAATTTGGTCGGCACCCAAATTTTGCGATGTAATGAATAGTTGCCGCGGCTGGTCGCTGTTCCCTCGCATTGCCTCGATTGCGTTAACCACCAAGTTCGCTAGCAGCTGCTTCAGCTGCACGGCATCACCGCGCATTAGAAGAAGATCGGGACACAAATCAGTCGCGACCGCAATGTTCCGCGTCGAAATTTCGTACTCCGTTAGCGCCAAAACGTCGTTGATGATTTCATTCATATTGACAACGGTCATCTCCGGCGG
>Ga0209061_1004567_pt1 | contig 13144 bp, 14 predicted proteins | sample Coa_R1_10_FD_187157 | JGI IMG/M metagenome (GOLD analysis project Ga0209061, IMG submission 187157) | Surface soil microbial communities from Centralia Pennsylvania, which are recovering from an underground coalmine fire - Coalmine... | ecosystem: Environmental > Terrestrial > Soil >...
AGCCCTGGACTGTGGACGCAAGGTCTTGCATTTATGAACAAAATCAGTTATACTTATGTAAGTGTAACTCTTGGAAAACGTGCCATTTTCCAAAACGGGTTTCTCAATCACCCCGGGTAATAGAGAAAGGATTCTATACCATTTTACAAACTTCTGCTCCACTGCCCTTGTTCTTTCGTCTATATATGTCTAATATATAGACGATTATCTATACAAGATCTATAGTTTCTTGTAGTGCGTCATTTGTTGTAATATCCTGTCCTGTGTCTCCAGTAGGAAGCGACAAGGGAATGCCTTCGCTTCGTCATTCTTGTGTATTTGAACTGTCCCGGCTTTTCAAAAGGAGGAACCTTTGAGAAAGTACATCCTGACAACGGCACTTTCGCTCTTGATGCTTGTTACCCTGACCTTCTTTACCTGGGGCAGCACCGCCTTCGCTGCTCACACCTCCGCCTCCTCACAAGCGTCTCATCTGACCTTCAAGCATGCCTGCACGGCGGCACCCGCAGGTTACGCTGTCTGTAATGCCCTGCTCGCGGAGACAGGGGGAAAAGCTTTAGCGGTTAATCCATTCGCGAACCCGACCGGTGGAAGCGCTCCTTATGGTCCTGCGAACTTCCATAGCGCGTACAATCTACCAACCACGGCCTCTGGCACGCCAACCGTAGCAATAGTCGACGCGTACAACAACCCCAATCTGGCTAGCAACCTGGCAACCTATCGCTCAAATTTTGGCTTGCCTGCCTGCACAACCTCCAGCGGTTGCCTCAGAATCGTCAATCAGACTGGCGGCTCAAGCCTGCCGCGCAATAACTCTGGGTGGGGCCTTGAAGAATCCCTGGACCTGGATATGGTGAGCGCGATCTGCGAGAACTGCCACATCTTGCTGGTCGAGGCCAGTTCAGCCAGCAACGCGAACCTGGGCGCTGCGGTCAACGAGGCCGTGGCTCTGGGCGCAGTCGCTGTAAGCAATAGCTATGGAGAGAGCGAGTTCAGCAGCGAGAGCAGCTCTTGCAGCAGTTACTATCAGCATAATAACGTTGCAATCACTGCCAGCAGTGGCGATAGCGGCCTCGGGGTAAACTATCCCGCAGTCTGCCCTTACGTTACTGGAGTTGGAGGCACCACACTGAACTCGAATGGCACGGAAACCGACTGGAATACCAGCTCAAGCGAAGGCGCGGGCGGTGGGTGTAGCGCTTATATCGCGAAACCATCCTGGCAATCGTCGAGCGTGACGGGATGCTCAAGAAAAGCGGTGGCGGATGTCTCGGCGGATGCTGATCCCAACACGGGCGCGTATGTCTATGATACGTACGGTTATGGCGGCTGGCTTGAGGTAGGTGGCACCAGCGAGTCTTCCCCCATCATCGCTGCCGTTTTCGCCCTGGCCGGCAACGTATCCAGCACCACAAATCCGGCCTCTCTCCCCTGGAGCAACTATAGCTCTGGTCTGTTCGAGGTGAGTGGTGTGCGCTACTCGTACCAGGGTGGTCTGGGATCGCCCGATGGAACGAGCGATTTCTAAGCAAATTGGTCTTTGCGTAAAGCTTAGAAATCATACAGAGAAGAAGTAGAGTCAGAGCCAGCCTCCGTCTCTACATCCAGGGAAGCCAGAGCTAGCCTCTGGCTTTCTGTTGTACTACTGGCGAGCATGCAGCGGAGCGTGCATGGATTTCAATGCTGCTCCATAGGCGGTAGTTCCTGCTCAGGATATTCCACCTGTGGCTGTTCGTATTGCTGTTTTGGATCCTGGCTGGATTGCTCCTGGAGGGTGGGGTGTAGCGGCCGAGCCAGTTCGCCCTGATATCCCTGCTGATAAGGTTCATAGTCGGGCTGCCCCTGCGGCCGATAAGGCTGCTGCCGGGCTTGTGAAGCAGCCAGAAAGCCCATGCCGGCCAGGGCTGCCGTGATCGGAACAAAGAGCGAGCCTAGCATAGCGGAGATCGCCATTGGTAGCAAAATCCAGGGCCAGAAGCCGATCCAGAAGCAAAGGGCCAGGCCAAGCATCCAGACAAAGCCATGCAGCCCACCATAGATGCCTTCGCGGCTCATTGAGCTGAGCGAGCCAAACAAGGCAGCAAAAGCCAGGCCGATAAAGAGCCAAACCAGAAAACCAGCTCCACCAAAAACATGGCCGAAGAGGAAAGCAAAGAGCAGAGCTAGCATAAAAACTCCTCCGCTCAACCCACTCAGCGAATTGCGGTAATAACGACGCTGCGTACGCTGTGTACGGCGGTCTTCGAAGGGATCATACATGGCATATCCTCCTTGTCGAAATGCCCGATTTTACCACATCGATAATCCTATCGTATTTTCTCTATTCTATGCCATGATCTGCTCATGCCAGATCTGCCAGAGAGCACAATTGTTCGGCATGACGAAAGTCACAGAGATACAGCCAGTGCTTTCTCTCTATATGCCCATTTCGATCAAGGCACGTCGTATGCCACTCAGCGCCGTCTTCACATCCTCGGCGCTGATGCCGTAGTGAGTCACAGCGCGGATCTTCTCGTCGCTGATCGACCCAAGCAGCACCCCCTGCTCCTGGCTTTTACGCAGAAAAACGTCTGTTGCATCTTTACCCAGGATGTTGCCCGTAGAATCGCGCAGCGAGAAGATGACGATGTTGGTAACAATGCGTTCAGGAGCAATCTCAATCTGGGGATAGTCGCCCAGACCCTGGGCCAGTAGCTTGCTATTCTCATGGTCTTCGGCCAGCCGCTCAACCATCTCCTGCAGAGCCACCACGCCTGCCGCGGCAAAAACGCCTGCCTGGCGCATGCCGCCGCCCAGCAATTTGCGCACACGATGAACACGTTTGATAAAGGCTCGACTGCCCACGACCATTGAGCCAACTGGAGCGCTCAGCCCTTTGGAGAGACAGAACATCACCGAATCGACGCTGCTTACCAGTTCGCGCACTGGCACTCCCAGAGCAATAGCCGCGTTAAAGACGCGCGCCCCATCCATATGTACAGTCATACCATGCGCATGCGCCAGATCCGAGAGCGCCCTGACCTGTTCAATACTCAAGACTGCGCCGCCGCAATAGTTATGCGTGTTCTCCAGGCAAAGCAGCTTCGTGGCAGCAATGTGTTCGTCGCTGTCATCGGTAATAACTGCTCGCACCTCCCGGAGATCGAACATGCCACCCTGGTCGGTCCTTACCACCATGCGAGGCGCGCCGCCAAGCGTCGAAGCACTGCCCTGCTCGTTGAGGTAAATATGCGACTGATCGCCAACAATAAAAGCTTCACCTCGTCCCACGTGGGCCATAACGGCTGCAGTATTGCCCATGCTCCCGCTGGGAACCAGCAGAGCCGCCTCCTTGCCCATAATCCCAGCCGCCATCTCCTGCAGCCGGTTGACCGTGGGATCTTCGCCATATACGTCGTCGCCCAGTTCGGCGCGATACATGGCCTCGCGCATAGCCTGGGTCGGAAGTGTTACTGTATCGCTACGTAAATCAATAGCCATAGTTCTTGTTCTGCTTTCTAGAAAACGGTGGACGACAGTAGCACTTCAGGCCCGCTCATCCACGCGCACCACAATCGCCGTGATATTATCAGGTCCGCCAGCAGCGTTAGCCCTGGCGATCAGTTGCCGCACGCTCTCCTCCGGCTGATAGGTCTCGACAATTTGCAGCATTTCTTCTTCGGCTACCAGGCCGGAGAGACCATCGGTGCAGAGAATCAGCGCGTCGCCTTCTTCGACTGCTTCCTCAAAAACGTCAACTTCCACATCGGGTTCAATGCCCAGCGCGCGATAGATTATATTGCGCTGCTCATGGCAGTTGGCCTGATCAGGAGTGAGCAGTCCGGCGCGCACCATATCGGCAACCAGCGAATGATCCTGCGATACCTGGCGAATCTGGCCGTCGTGGACGACATATACTCTGCTATCACCTACATTGGCAACGACGAGAGATTTCTCCTGGAGGACGGCCGCGACACAGGTCGTACCCATGCCGCTTGTAGGATCTGAGGCATCGACGCGGGAGATATTTTCGGCATAGATGAGTGCATTAGCCTCCCTGATTGCCTGCACCAACGAAAGCCCGATATCCTCTTCCTTGTTGCGATAGTAAGACTCGCGCAGTGTGCTGACTGCTAACTCACTGGCTCGTTCACCATGAGAATGGCCTCCCATACCATCGGCAACAACGAAAAGCGCACCCTTATTTCTCAATGTTTGCGGATCTTCAGGCAAGACAGCGATTAAATTGTCTTCATTCCTGCTCCGTTTGCAACCAATATCGGTGTGCTGAGCAACCTGCAACCGCAGAGGCGTAGTCAGGAGCATCGTATCCAGGCCGTCAGGGGAGAACACGAGAGACTGTTTACCGAACAGGCGTTTCAGGCGGAAAAACAGCATCTGGCCATGCTCTTTCAAAGATGTAGTAACCAGATCACAGAGAGTGTACCCGCACAGGCGGGCCAGTCCCCAGTTGCCTTCGGTGTGCAAAGTTTCGCGGCAGGCAGCACGGAAGGTTTGAGCCATTTCATGAGCATAGGCGCGGCGAAAGCGTGCCGGATAGGCAAGGAGCAAGAGGCGATAGCAACGGTCGGCCAGGACAAGCTGGCGCGCTCCAGGAACAGCAGCCATTAAAAACCTCCTTGTGAAAAGGCCAGTACATGTTTGGCCCGCGCTACTCGCAAAAGCTGGTCCAGGCGCCGAGACTCGGCCTCTGCCACACGCAAGCCAAAGCTGGTCAGGCGGTAGTAGCGGCGGCGCTCGTCGTCCATCTCAGGATCAGGGCGCTCTTCGGACACCTCGATCAAGCCACTATCGAGCATGCGCCCAAGCGAGCCGTAAAGCGTGCCAGGCCCCATACGCATACCCCCTTCGGTGCGCTGAGCTACCTCTTTCATAATACCATACCCATGTTTCTCTCCATCAGCCAGCGCCAGCAGGATGTGAAAGACCGCTGGGGTCAGCGGCAACATGGCTTCGGGGGCCTGCTCTTTTTGTTTCATAATCCCTCTGTTTCTCTCAATACCTCTATCCAATGTAGATATAACACATTCGGATATATCCGTCACAAATAGAATAACAGATCGTGGAAAAGCCTGTCAAAGAAAAGAGCGCGTAGCAGGTCGCATATACCCGCCGTTCTCTTCCCAGCGTGCTACACTTGCACGTTCGATGGTGGAGAAAGCTGGCTTCTACGTTCCCCTGACTTTCGTCGTATCCTGCTATAAGCAACTACCGTTCTATGATAATATAAAGACGCAAGGATTGAGAACACTTCTTCATTAAGAGTAGCCCGGACATAAAAAGGACGAGATGATGATTGTACTATGGATAATGATTATTGTAATCTTCTGCCTGCTCGTCTGCGCGAGCAGCGCCCTGATTATTCTTCGTTTTCAGTATCGCACACTTGATAAAATGTACCAGGAACGCGAGGCTTGGCAACAGGCCCAGGAGGCCCGACAACGTACCTGGGAAGTTCGACAAAGCAAGCATCTTTTAGAAGAAGAAAAGAAATTGGCCGATCAGCTCAAAGATATCCAGAGGGAATGGCGCGAGTGGAGTCTCCAGATCGAGCAAAGTCAGCAGGAGTGGCAAAAGCGCGCAACGGTCGAACAAGAACTTGCACGCCTGCTCCACGTAGATTCCCTGGAACTTTCTCCCAACGTGCCAGGCCAGCATCAGCAGCCGGAGCGGTGGCAACCGCCATCGCTCTATGGCGCGGACCTGCGTGGGCGTGATCTATCTCATCGCTACCTGCAGCGTGCGGATCTGCGCGATACGCAGTTGGCAGAGGCGAATCTGTACATGGCTGATCTCTCCGGCGCTAGCCTGACCGGTGCCGATCTCTCTGGCGCCAATTTGATCGGCGCTAACCTTTCTGGTGCCGATCTACGCGATGCCAACCTCTCCGGCGCTAATTTTCTGGTTGCCGACCTGCACGGGACAATCCTGCACCGAGCTATCCTCCTGAACGTGCGCAATCTCACCGCGCAGCAGTTGCAGACCGCGATTTACGACCGCACAACCCTTATCGATATGACCATCACAGACTCTCTGCCGCCTACCTCCAGTGGCCGGAGCGCGCTGGCGCAGCAGCCCGATACGGGATCTCTACCGAAAGAAGAGGAAGCCGGCACTGCAACGTCCCAGGGCGGAGATGAAACTGCAACCAATGTGCCGGTGCCAGACAAGTCCTTGACAAACAAAGCGCCAGAAACTCCTACGGCAGAGAGCACAGGCACAGATGAGGAAGAACAAAAGAGCGAAGCGCATCAACCTGCGGTTGTTGAGACTGTGATTCTGCCAGAAGCGCCCGCTCACATGCTTTCAGTTGGACTTGAGGAAAGCTCAGATGAAAGCCACGAGGACGACAAGCAAGAGGCAGAGCATGCAGAAGAGAAGAAAGAACCGTCCGACAAAATCATCCAGTTGCAGAAACGGGCGGGCAACCCCTCTTTTTTAGCAAGCTCGAAGAAACAGCACAATATAAAGAAACGCGGCAGTAACAACGGGACGAGCCGGGCCGGCCATGCCGGAAACAAATCCAGAGATCCATACAATCAAAAGGCGCGAGCGCATTGATTTCTCTCCGGCATGGCCAGGAAGCAAGGCAAAGACATCAAAAACGTGAAGGAGTTTTTTTACGATGGCAGAACAGTCGACATCATTAGCAGGAAAAGTCGCGCTGGTGACGGGAAGCAGCCAGGGAATTGGCAGAGCCACTGCAGAGCGCCTGGCGCTGGCCGGGGCAGATATCATCATTAATTATCGCAGCAACGCTGGCGCAGCTAGTGAAACGCAGGCCAGCATCGAGTCTATGGGCAGACGCTGCATTGCTGTGCAGGCTGATGTCAGCCAGGAAGAGGAGGTCACGCGCCTCTTTGCCACGGCCAGTGAGCAGCTTGGCCCAGTTAGCATCCTGGTCAATAATGCTGGCACGACACGTGACAAGCTGATCCTGCAAATGTCGCTGGATGACTTTGCCTCTATTATGCAAACGAATCTGTATTCGGCCTTTCTCTGCACCCGAGCCGCGTTACGCGGGATGATGAAGGCTCGCTGGGGACGGATCATCAATGTTTCCTCGGTCGCCGGTCTGCTGGGGAACGCCGGTCAGGCTAACTATAGCGCCTCCAAGTCTGGTCTGATTACCCTGACTCTGAGTACAGCGCGCGAAATGGCCAGCCGTAATATCACGGCTAATGCTGTGGCCCCCGGCTTTATCCCGACCGAACTAACCTCGACACTGACCGAGGCCCAGAAAAAGGCTATGCTGGACATTACTCCGTTAGGGCGTTTTGGCACTCCCGAAGAAGTAGCCGCGACTATCGCCTTCCTCTGCTCGCCCGAAGCCGGTTATATCACTGGCCAGGTCATTCGTGTTGACGGCGGCATGGCAATGCATATCTGATTTACAGACGCTGCCAGGCCGACAAGGAGAATGTGTACCACATTGCTCGGTACCGCATCCCTTGTCGGCCTGGCAGTTTTTTCCCGCACGGTATCCTGGATAGTAGAGAGAACTGCGTAGCACGGGGATCTTGCTCAATCAATCGGCAGGCTGGAATGCCCCTAGAAAAACTCACTTCTTTTTCCAGAGGATGTGAAACAAATCTTAGGCATTCCTTCTCTAAATCCGTAAGCCAGAGAAATGTATTGCTCACCCTGGCTCGACACAATCATCAAGCAAGAGGAGATGGCATCCATGCTCATTGAAACCGATGAAACTAACCAGTTCACATTTGAGCCATTTGCAGCCCATACATTCTATACGAAGGTCAATCGCTCTCTGGTGCGCCAGGCCCTCGCTTCTTTTAAAACACGTTCCGCTGATCGGCCGCTCACTATTGTTGATATGGCCTGCGGCACCGGTGCTGTGACACGGCTGATTGCTGAAGAGATGAAGAATCAGGGACGGCAGGCGCGGATCATCGGTGTAGATCCATCCGCTGAAGCACTCCGACGTGCCCAGAAAGGTATGGCCGAGATTGGTGAGCGCGCCGAGTTCGTCCAGGGAGATACCGAGGATCTGCCCAGGCTTATTCATGATGCGGATGCAGCTTTTTTCTGTAACGCTATCCACCTCGTTGCAGAGAAACGCGCTGCCTTCCGACTGATGGCTAGCATTCTGGCCCCCAAAGGCATTTTCGCTTGCAACAGCGCTTTCTATAACGGCGCCTATGTGGAAGGCACCGAACGCTTCTACCGGCTCTGGACCAGGCGCGCCATCGGCTGGCTGCGTAAAGAACATCCTGAGGTGCAGGTTTCTCGTGACGGTAAAACCATGGCTATGCAGTGGATAAGCGCCAACGAGTATGTCCAGATGCTGAAGGAAGGTGGCTTCCAACAGGTCGATGCAGTCCAGGAAGAGGCCATCATGACTGTAGAGTCCTACCATGATATCGGCCAGTACTGGCTCTTTATCCAGGGAGCTCTGCCCGGCGTCCCACTCGCTCTTGGGGCCGCTGCCCTCGGCACAACGGTCTATCAGGTCGGTGAAGAACTCCATCTGACGGATATCCCTCGCAACTGGTTGCAGTTAGTCGCCTATAAAGCATGAAGCAGATTTTTCCTTCACTATCCTCTTCTTGTGCAACTATTGCATTGCTGTAAGAGTTGTGTTATAGTCTTATATATTTCCACGCCAACCGCTGTGCTGGAGAACACGGGCGTGTTTATTGGCTTCACTACAACAAGGGTTTGACAGATGTTTGAAACAGAACCGAGGGACTGGCGCGAGTTGCTTGGATGGATTACCAGCGACCCGATGGTTCTGCAACGCCTTGTGCAAGACCTTGGTGTGCGCGATATCACAATCAAACGATGGGTCAAGGGCGAATCTGAGCCGCGCCCACAAAACATTCGCCGCCTGCTGAATGCTCTGCCTGAGCATCGTGAGCAATTGCACGCGTTCTTTTCCAAGGAATATGAGGATTTCTCCGACCTCACTTTCGATGAAATTCATCAGGAAATCCCAGCCAAATTTTACAAGCAGATCTTTCAGATACGCGGCACAATTGGCTCGAATCAGCGTTTCTGGGAAATTTCGAACGCAGTTATTAACCAGGCCCTGAGTCAACTCGATCCCGATAACCTGGGCATAGCGATCACCATTGTCAAATGTATGGTTGTTGCCCACCGCCCAACTATTCTCAGTCTGCGCGAGAGCATCGGGATGTCCACTCCTCCCTGGCCTGGAAACCTGGAACAAAAGGCTCTGTTTCTGGGAGCCGAGTCGCTGGCTGGCCACGCGGTTTCCACCTGCCACCTGGCCGAGGTTCAGAACTATCAGGAAGAGAAAGAGGCGCCGGTGGGCCACCAGTTTGAATTGGAACAAAGCGCGGTGGCTTATCCAATTCTCTACGCGGGGCGCATCGCTGGCTGCCTTCTGGTTTCCAGTACCGAACCTGCTCATTTTCTTCCCCCAACACGCATGAACCTGGTCGCCGATTACGCACACCTGATATCGCTGGCTTTTGCGCCAGAAGAGTTTATCGATCCCTCCCGCATCGAGCTGAGAATCATGCCCCTTCACCCCGAACAGAAAAAGCACTTCGCAGACTACCGCAACCGCCTGATCAGAGCTAGAATCAGGCTGTACGAGGCAAAAAGGTTTGATATCGACGCGGAACAAGTGGTCTGGGAAGAGCTTGAAGAGGAACTGCTCCAGTAAAAAATGTTTGAAGACTTTCACGCACCGCTAAGCAATTACTGGACTAAAACGGAGATAGGGGGCGGATCGCTGGATATTGTCGATTCTGCTCTGCGCATGAGCTTCGCCCAAGCGCAGCAAGGACGCTATAGCGATGCGCAAATCGACGATTATGGCAGCCTCGCCCGCACACAGTTCCCCTGGCGCCCACCTCTGCGTATGGAAGTTGAAGCACGCTCGTCCCTACCAGCCGCAACCTCAGCCGATACAAAAGAGAATAATAGTTTACGCGGAACCGCCGGTTTTGGCTTCTGGAACTATCCTTTCTCCGCGCGCGGGGATATCTTAATGCTGCCAGAAGCGGTCTGGTTCTTCTATGCCTCGCCTCCCTCCAATATGGCTCTCGTCCCCGGCATTCCGGGCTGGGGCTGGAAAGCCCAGGTGGTACACACGATGCGCCCCGGCGCTCTTCTCGCCGTTCCTCCTATGGCCGCCAGTGCCACCCTGGCTCTCCTGACCGGCAAGATTGGGCCAGCCACACGATGGATGCAGCGCCTGAGCGGGGCACGCGAAGCGCTCCTGGATGTGGATATGACAAGCTGGCATACCTACACCCTGGAGTGGCACACGCAGGAAGCTCTCTTCTCCGTAGATGGAGAACAGGTTCTGCGCGCACCAGATCCACCTAACCGTCCACTTGGCTTTGTCGCCTGGCTCGATAATCAGTTCGCGATTGCGACTCCACGCGGAAACATGCGTTTCGGCACGCTGAGTAGCGGGCCACAATGGTTCGAGATCACCAGGCTGCGGATCGAACGGCTCTCGTAAGTGCCTCACTTTCTGGCATGGTGTTGCTTCCTCCCGTTCCTCATTTTCTGCGGAAGATATAAGAATTTCGTCCCAAAAATGCCCATCCTGCCGCAAAAAGTGTTAGAGTTCTCAGTGAAGAGAAGCTACTAGCTACATGAACCAGGAGAGTATGATGAGTTTTGCGACGAGATTACTCCTCTCAGGGATTTTCCTGACCCTATTTACTCTTGGCTTTGCTTATTACCAGTCGAAACATCCCTGGCCATCTCCAACGCTTGAGCTATATCCTTGCCTTCTCGTTATGGGCCTCATCGGATTGTTCGTCTCGAGGGCTCCGCGCGGCCATTGATGGTGATCCGCTTGCTTCTATCTCTGCCTTTTTAGCAGCTAGGAGCGCTCGGTTGCCAGACGCTCAAACAACTCGATGGCTTCGGCTTCTGAAGGCGGGTGAAGGACGTTATTATCGACAAAATCCTGCGCTGCCGGGTAGCTGCTGGCACGAATACGCGCCGCCGCCCGCTCCAGATCGTAGGGTGTCCGTCGCAGCATGATCTCTGGCCCAAGCAGGAGCCAGTACGCTCCCGTTCCACCATAGGGCATGCCTACACTTCCTGCATTGACAAGCCGTGTTCCGTTGATCACGCGGTCGAATTGCATGTGTGTGTGCCCACATACCACCACACTCGGCCTGACATCAGCCAATATTTCCTCCAACCGCGCTACTGGCGTTGCGCGCGTGATAATCTCCTCGTCGCTGCGCGGGGAGCCGTGACAGAAGAGCACCTCCCCCACGCCATCAATGTCAAGAACAACTCGCTCCTGGAGTCCTGCAAGAAAATCCCGCTGGTTGCGCTCCAGCTGCTTCGCACTCCAGATTGTCACTGCCCGTATCTCCTCAGGAAGACTCGGATCGAGTGGAAGATCATCGAACGCAGCAACCGCTTCGCGATCACAATTCCCCCGAATAAACACAGCTTTATCCCCCATAGAGAGAAGCCGCTCTAAGGTCGCGCGGGGGAATGGGCCAAAAACACCATCTCCTCCAAGAAGAATACGGTCAGGCTGAATGACGTCAATTTCTTCGAGCACGGCCTCTAATGCAGGGAGATTCCCGTGAATATCATAGAGAGCAGCAACTTTCATAGACTCTCTCCTTTCGCTACTAAATTCTCCCCTTCCGAAGCTATAACAGCTTCTAACCAGGGCGCTTCAACTTCAATGTTCTTTCTCTGCTAACTGCATCACTTCATCAATCAAACCATACTCTACGGCTTCTTGCGCGCTCATAAAGAAATCGCGCTCGGTATCCCGCTTGATGCGCTCCAGAGGCTGCCCTGTGTGATATACGTATAACTCGTTAAGCATATCGCGCGTGTGCAGGATCTCACGGGCATGAATATCGATATCTGTGGCCTGCCCACCCAGACCACCCTGGATGAGTGGTTGGTGCATATGAATACGTGCGTGGGGCAGAGCACGACGAAGGCCTTTATCTCCGGCCATTAGCAGCACTGTACCAAAGCTGGACGCGTACCCAACGCAGGTGGTAGCTATCGGGCACGTCAGATGGCGCATAGTATCATAGATCGCCATACCGGCATCAATAACGCCACCATGCGAGCTGATATAGAGATTAATCTCTCGCTCGCTATTCTCAGCAGCCAGGAAGAGCAACTGTGCCACGACCAGACCGGCCATGGGTTCCTCGATCATTCCGTTGACCATAATAATGCGCTCGCGTAAAAGGCGCGAATACAGATCATAGGCCCGCTCACCACGTCCCGTGGTTTCAATAACAGTTGGAACAAGTACTGATGACATGATGCTTCTCCTTCTCTCTATGCTTCTTTCTGACGAACAAAGTAGTAATAGACCTGCGATCCGCGTTCGGTTTGGCGCTGCTCCAGTACACCAACGAGCAGCCATCCCTGTGTTCCCAGTTCATCCAGGTACGCGCCATCAGGCAGCGCATCCTCGCGCGTATCCACGCTCAGCACGCGATACTCCCAATGCAGCGGGCTGCTCGGGACAGTTTCGTAGACCATGGGGATATGTAAGTTTGGCTGGACATCATTTTGTCCGGCAAAGTGAATACGATAAGGTGTACTCATGAGTATTGAGTTTTCTCCTTCTTGTTGACTAAACTTCCTTCGTTTGCTTGACGAGGATCCCTTGCCTCCCTCCAACTCTTTAGATCGACTTCTCGCTCCCCTGGGTACTTTCGATCTCGCCTTGAATATATCATGCTGAAAGCGTATAATGACAGAGAAAAACTATGCTTTTAGCATAGTTTCAACGGGCAGCTATGCCATGAGCATAGGAAAGGGAAAAGCGTATGGATTTACAGGAGATCATGGGGCGTGTGATCAGACGTGAGCGACAGGAGCGCCGTATGACCATCAAAGAATTGAGTGAGAAGGCAGGCTTATCAGAAATCTACATGGGTGAGATCGAACGAGGACAAAAGTATCCATCCTCGCGTGTGCTAGAGAGCATTGCCCAGGCGCTAGAGCTTGACATCGCGGATCTCCTGGAACTGGTCGCAGAGGAGATTCGCTACGAACGCGAGCCTGAGAAGCTGAACGTGATCGGTTTCACCCATCCTGTCGGGCCGGGCCAGCCTAACCGCCTTGCCGTGAAAAAGATGGTCAACATGCTTAACGAAGGGGATGTGGAGAGCGTGGCAAGCTTCAGCGCCTTCTT
>Ga0209061_1004568_pt1 | contig 13144 bp, 11 predicted proteins | sample Coa_R1_10_FD_187157 | JGI IMG/M metagenome (GOLD analysis project Ga0209061, IMG submission 187157) | Surface soil microbial communities from Centralia Pennsylvania, which are recovering from an underground coalmine fire - Coalmine... | ecosystem: Environmental > Terrestrial > Soil >...
CCCCGCGCAGCGGCCTGCGCAACCTGGCCGCCCGCGCCGGCAAGCTCGGCGGCCAGCTCCTCATCCGCCCCGCCGACCCGGACGCCGCCACCCCGGGCACCAGGCTGGAATGGCGCGTCCCGCTGAGATGACGCTTGGTGACTTCGCAGTGACGATAGCGCAATGCTGGGGTCAGGCGGTCGCCGGCGGCCGTCCGGCGTGGGCGGCGCCCAGCCGGCGGCCGGTCACGATCCCCGGCGAGATCCGGATGAAGTGGTCCCGGTCCCCGGGAGCCCACGAGCGCAGGCCCAGCCGCTCCAGCCCCGCGGCCTCGTCCCTGCCGGTGACCGCCCGCGCCTGCCCGACCACCGTGACGCTCCAGCCGGAACAGTCGCCGGGGTGCACGTCATCGGCCTCGAACGCCACCACGGCCCCGGCCGCCGCGGCGGCGAGCTTGCCGCCGGCATCGGTCTTGATGATGATGTCGCCGTGGTCGAGCGCGAAGTTGACCAGCTCGACCGCGGGCAGCGCCTGCCGGGTATACACGATCCGGCCGAAACGGGCCGAAGCCAGCAGCCGCAGGCACTGGCCCCTGGACAGCCGGGTCAGCATGGGGCCGTCACAGTCCATGTGCTGCAGCATGCCCGCGGCCCGGGCGCCCGGCCAAGGGAACAAGGTCCCTAATGGCCGGGACCCACCGCACCGCGGTGCCGGCCTCGCCAGCCACCCGGATGTTGCGCGGACGGCGGTCAGGACCAAGGTTTCCGCGCCGTCGGCCCGGACGGCCCCCGGCTCAGGCCGCGGAGCGGAGCCTCATTCGCGCGGGCCGGGACCGGCGTGCTTGCCGCGGCGCTCCAGCATCTCCGCGGCGCCGCGGACCACGCACCGCAGCGGGTCCTCCACCACCACCGCGCCGATGCCGGCGGTGGCCTCGATGCGGCTGGCCAGGCCGGGCAGCAGCGCGCCGCCGCCGGCCAGCCGGATCTTGCCGCGCACCACCTCCTCCGCCAGGCCGGCCGGGATCTCCGACAGCAGTTCCTGCACCGAGGAGACGATCGTCGCCACGATCGGCTCGATCGCGTCCGCCACCAGGTAGCCGGGCACGTGCTCCGAACGCGGCGCGCGCGAGGCCACGTCCAGCCCGACGGTCTCGGCCCCGCCGTTGACGCCGCCGGTCACGCCGAGGGTCATCTTGAGCTGCCTGGCAGCCCGCTGGCTGATGATCAGGCCGAGCTCGCTGCGCGCCGCGTGCCTGATCATGTCGTCCATCGCGTTGCCGGCCGTGCGCAGCGACCGGGCGCGGACCACCCGCCAGCCGGCCACCGCGGCGATCTCGGTGGTGCCGCCGCCGATGTCGACGACGAAGCCGCCCGCCCCGCTGCCCAGGTCGAACCCGGCGCCCGCCGCCGCGGCCACCGGCTCGTCGATCAGCCGCACCCGGTACCTGGGCCGCCGGACCGACAGCGCCGCGACGATGGACCGGCGCTCGACCGCCGTGGCGCCGCTGGGCACGCACACCAGGGCGTCCGGCCGCAGCACGCCGAACCGCCGGGTGCGCCCCAGGAACCTGTGCAGCATCGCGGCGGTCGCCTCCAGGTCGGCGACGACCCCGTCCCGCAGCGGGTGGATCACCTCGATATCCTGCGGCTCCTTGTCCGCCAGCGCGTCCGCCGCCTCGCCGACCGCGGCGACCTTGCCCGCGCCGGTGTCGACGGCGATCGCGGTGGGCTCCTCGATCACGATGCCGCGCCCGGCGACCCAGATGAGCGTGTTCACCGTGCCGAGGTCGATCGCCACGCTGTTCCGCAAGCGCATGGTGCTCACCTTCATCTGCGACGTGGCGCCCGTCACACCCGGCAGGCCACCGCGCCACGTTCCCGTCGCCAAGCGTCTGTCACCGGCGAGTTGATCGATGCTGTTGTTGGATCGTGGCTCTTTGATCCGATTATCAAGTGTTATTGTCGTGGTGCCCAGGGAGGGAGTCGCGGATGCGGGTGGCGGGGCTGATCGCGGTGCTGCTGGGCCTGGGCGGGCTGTCCGCCGCCGCTTCCGGCCCGACGCTGGCCCCCGTCGGCCAGCTCGCCGCCTCTACCGTACCTGGCGCGCGGGCGGCCGCTGCATCGGCCCTGGCCGGCGTCGTCGTCCGGCCCGGCGCCCTGCGTGCCGGCCGCGCGCAGGCCGGCCCGCCCACCACCGCCGACTGCGAGAGAGCCTACGAGGTCGCCTGCTATCAGCCCGGCCAGATCCGGCAGGCCTACCACCTCGCCCCGCTGTACCGGGCGGGCGTGACCGGCCGCGGCGCCACGATCGTCATCGTGGACTCGTTCGGCTCGCCGACGATCAGGCACGACCTCGCCGCCTTCGACGCCGCGTTCGGGCTGCCCGCCCCGCCGTCGCTGCGCATCATCCACCCGGCGGGCGCGATCCCGCGGTACAACCCGAGGAACTCCGACATGGTCGGCTGGGCGGGCGAGACCACGCTGGACGTGGAGTGGGCGCACGTGATCGCGCCCGGCGCGAACATCCTGCTCGTCGAGACGCCGGTGTCGGAGACCGAGGGCGTGCACGGCTTCCCGCAGATCGTCGCCGCCGAGCGGTACGTGCTCGACCACCACCTCGGCGACGTGATCAGCCAGAGCTTCAGCGCCACCGAGGAGACCTTCCCGGGCAGGGCCGCGCTGGACGCGCTGCGCGGCGCGTACACGCTGGCCGCCAGGGACGGCGTCACCGTGCTCGCCGCCTCCGGCGACTCCGGCGCCGCCGACGTCATGCGCAACGAGAAGACCTACTACCTCACGCCGGTGACCTCGTGGCCGGACAGCGACCCGCTGGTGACCGGCGTCGGCGGCACGCAGCTGCACTTCACCGCCGGCGGCGCCCCGGCCGCGCCCACGGTGTGGAACGACACCTACAACATGGCGGCGAACGAGTTCGCCGCCGGGAACGCCGGCCCGAACCCGCTGGCCGGCGGCGGTGGCGAGTCCGTCTTCTTCGCCCGCCCCCGCTACCAGGACGGGCTGGCGGCGATCACCGGCAACCACCGCGGCGTGCCGGACATCTCGATGAGCGCGGCCTGCGACGGGTCGGTGGACACCTATAGCACCTTCGGCGGCGCCCCGGCCGGCTGGTCCCCGTCCTGCGGCACCAGCGAGGCGACGCCGCTGTTCGCCGGGATCGTGGCGCTGGCCGACCAGGTGGCCGGGCATCCCCTCGGGCTGATCAATCCCGTGCTGTACCAGATGTCGGCGCGCCACGACCCTGGGATCGTCGACGTGACCTCCGGCGACAACACGGTGTCGTTCCGCCAGGGCGGGCGCGAGCGCACCGTGCCCGGCTTCACCGCCCGCCCCGGCTATGACCTGGCCTCCGGCGTCGGGACCGTGGACGCCAGGTACTTCGTCCCCGATCTCGCCCGGCTCGCCGCCGCACGCTGAATCCCCATGACCGAACGGCCGGTGCGGCCCGGCCCCGGCTCACCGGCGCGGCCCACCCGGGCGCCGGCCGGGCCTGCTGGCGCGGCCAGCTACCCGGCGGGCGAGGGTTAATCGCGGCCGGCCTGGGCAGTCGCCCGCAACCGACGGAAACGGACACCTGGGAGGAAACATGGCCGACGTGTTCACGGTGCTGGCCAAGGACCACGAGGAAGTCAAGGCACTGCTGGCGGAGCTGGAGAAGGGCCCGGCCAGGGCCGCCGGCGCCACGCAGGAGCAACTGCAGCTGCGCAAGAAGATGACCGAGCGGCTGGTCATCGAGGAGTCCAGGCACGAGGCGCTGGAGGAGATGCACTTCTGGCCCGCGGTGCGCGAGCACGTCCCCGGCGGCGACGCGCTCGCCGACGAGGCGACGGCACAGGAGACCGAGGGCAAGGAGGTGCTGGACAAGCTGGACAAGCTGGACGCCGGCGACCCCGAGTTCGACAGGCTGCTCGGCACGTTCATCCGGGCGGGCCGGGAGCACATCCGGTTCGAGGAGACCCGGGTCTGGCCGAAGGCCCGTGCGGCGCTGTCCGCGCAGACGGCGGCCGAGCTCGGCACCGAGATCGCCGAGGGCAAGAAGACCGCGCCGACCCGGCCGCACCCGCACACCCCGCCGTCCCCGGGCATGCTCAAGGCGGCGGGCCCCGCCGCGGCCGCCGCGGACAAGGCCCGTGACGCCATCACCGGCCGCGGCGCCGACTAGCCGGGTCACCCGGGCGCAGTCCGACACCCAACCTGCAGTCGGCATTCAGCTGATCCTCAGCTTGATTGTGCTTACTGGAGATAGCCGGTATCGGCCAGGCCGGCCCCGGCCTGGCCGGGACCGGCGGCAACCGGCCCGGCCGTGTGCATCCGCTCACCGGGCCGGATGTGACCCTTGGCTGCAGTCAACCCAGAGGCGGGATGCAGATGCAGGATTACCGCGGCTACGGGGAGCCGCCGTCGGGATACCCATACTCCGGGCCCACCCTGCCCATGCCGCCCAGGCCGCCGCGCCGCGGCATCGGCGTGCTCAGCTACCTGGTCGTGGCGGTGCTGGCGGCCGCGTTTGGCGCGGGGGTGACCCTGGGCCTGTACCACCCGGCGGCGGCCAGCCCGGGCAGCAACGTCGCCGCTCCCGCGCCGCTGCCGAGCAACGCGGTGCCGGCGCCGGGCGGCGGCGGCTCGGGCAGCACCTCCGGCGAGCAGGCGATCTTCAACAAGGTCGAGCCCGGCCTGGTGATCGTGAAAAGCACGATCGGGTACCAGAGCGAGCAGGGGGCAGGCACCGGCATGGTGATCAACCCCGACGGCCTGGTGCTGACCAACAACCACGTCATCGAGGACTCCACCAGGCTGTCGGCCACCGTGGTCGCGACCGGGAAGACCTATCCGGTGCAGGTCGTCGGCTACGACACCACCGGCGACGTGGCGCTGATCAAGCTGGAGGGCGCCTCCGGGCTGCACACGGTGCCGATCGGCAACTCCGCGGACGTCAAGGTCGGCGCGGCGGTGCTGGCCATGGGCAACGCCGAGGGCCAGGGCACGATCGTGCCCGCCGCCGGGCGGGTCACCGCGCTGAACCAGACCATCACCGCCAGCGACCAGGGCGGCACGATCACGTCCGAGACGCTGCACGGGATGATCGAGACCAACGCGGACATCGTCTCGGGCGACTCCGGCGGCCCGCTGGCGAACGCCAGCGGCCAGGTCATCGGCATGGACACCGCGGGCTCCGGCTCCGGCGGCGGCTTCGCCTTCCCGCAGCAGCAGCAGGCGGCGGGCTTCGCGATCCCGATCAACACCGCGCTGGCGCTCGCCCGCCAGATCGCCGCGGGCAAGGCCAGCTCGACGGTCACGATCGGCTACCCGCCGTTCATCGGCATCTACGTCGGCCAGGGCTCGGACCCGAGCCCGGCCGACCAGGGCCAGCAGCAGCAGCAGAGCAACCCGTTCGGCGGCTTCGGCGGCGGCAGCCAGGGCTGCTACACCAGCGACGGCAACCTGGTCGCCCCGTCGAGCATCGCCCAGGTCAGCTCGGGCACCCTGGTCATCGGCGTCATCTGCGGCAGCCCGGCCCAGGCCGCCGGCATCACCGCGGGCTCCGTCATCACCGCCATAAACGGGCAGGCGGTCGGCGCCCCGGATTCCCTGGCAGCCATCATGGCCAGGCATCACCCGGGCCAGACGATCTCGGTCACCTGGGTCAGCCCCTCCGGCCAGCGCACCACCAGCGGCATCCACCTGGCCGCGGGCCCGCCCCTGTAACGGCGCGGTCCCTGTGAGCTTCTGCGCTCGAACAGCCCGACGATCTCCTCGACCGGCAGGCCCTTGGTCTCCGGCAGGAACCGGTAAACGAACACGATGGCCAGGAACGCAAGCGCGGCGAAGCAGACCATCACGCCGCCGAGGCTGATCGCGTTCTGCCACACCGGGAACACCTCGATGAGCAGGAAGTTGGCCAGCCAGTCGATCATGGCGCAGAACGCGGCGGCCTGGCCGCGGACCGCGGTGGGGAACACCTCGCCCTGCAGCGTCCACCCGGTGCCGCCGACGCCGACGGCGAACGAGGCGATGAAGAAGTCCAGGCCGACCATGATCACGACCAGAAGAACACGCTGACCACGGCGAGCGCGCGGATCACCCCGGGGGCTCCACGCCCGCCGCCGCTGCGCCCGGCTGCCGCCTTCCACCCGCTCCACCACCGCCGCGGCGCGGCTGATGTCCTCGTCGCTGACGTCGCCGGCGCCCAGGGTCGCCGGGCGCCGCCGTGCTAGGGTGGCTGCGCCGGGTCCGGCCGCGGTCGCGCGCCGGGCCAGGCAGCGTGTCAGGTAGCGAAGCCGGTGAAGCCCGCACGGGCCATTCCGGCGCTGTCCCGCAACTGTGACGGCCCCGCCAGGGGCCCAAGCCAGGTCGCCTCCTGCCGCGCTCGACGATATCGACCCTCGAGGGAAGGGCGATCCGTCCCGGCCGGAGCGGGAGCCCGCTCCGGCGGCGGCCTCGCCTTCCTTCCCGCCTTCTCGGGAGGAAGTGGCGCTCCATGAACCTTCACGCGCTGATCAGCCATGCCCGCGGCACCGGTCTCGTCCCGCTGGCCGCGCTCGCCGCGCTCGCCGGGTCGCTGGCCGGCTGCGCCTCGGCGGCCGCCCCGGCCTCCGGCGCCGCGGCGGCGTCCCGCTCCGCTGCGGCGCCCCGCTCCGCGTTCCCGGTCACGGTGGCCGCGGCGGACGGCCGGGTGACGGTCCGGGCCAGGCCGGGCAGGATCGTCTCGCTCGCGCCGAGCCTGACCGAGGACCTGTACGCGGTCGGCGCCGGCCGCCAGGTCGTCGCGGTGGACTCCGACTCCGACTACCCGCCGGGGGCGCCGGTCACCAAGCTGAGCGGCCTGACCCCGAACATCGAGGCGATCGCCAGGTACCGGCCCGACCTGGTCGTCGCGTCGGAGAACGCCAATGGCCTGGTCTCCGGCATGGGCAGGCTCGGCGTGCCGGTGCTGATCGAGCCGGCCGCGGCCACGCTGGCCCAGGCCTACCAGCAGATCGACCAGATCGGCCAGGCCACCGGGCACGCCGCGCAGGCCGGGCGGCTGGCGGCGTCGATGAGGTCGCAGATCGCCGCGGACGTCGCCCGGGCCGGCACGGCGCACCGCGGCCTGCGGTACTACTGGGAGCTGTCCGCGAACCCGTACTACTCGGTCGCGTCGTCCACCTTCATCGGGCAGATCATGGCGCTGTTCGGGCTGAAGGACATCGCGGACGCCGCGAACAAGGCCTCCGACGGCGGGTATCCCGAGCTGTCCGAGGAGTACATCGTCGCGGCCCGGCCGCAGATCATCTTCCTGGCGGACAACCAGCCCGCCGACGGCGGGCAGACTCCGGCGGTGGTCGCGGCCCGGCCGGGCTGGTCCGCGATCCCCGCGGTGCGGGACCACGAGATCGTCCCGCTGAACGACGACATCGCCTCCCGCTGGGGCCCGCGGCTGCCGCAGCTGGTGGCGGAAATCGCCCAGGCCGTCGCGCGGGCGCCGCTGCCGTGATCCCCGTCCCGCGGCTCCGGGGGGGCGCGCCGCCCCCCCGGGCGCGGCGGGCTCCGGGGGGCCGCCCGCCCAGGAAGGCAGCGCGCGCGGCCGTGGCCGCGGCCGTCTTCCTGGCCGCCGCGGCCCTGGCCAGCGCGCTGACCGGTGCCGCGGACCTCAACCCGGTCGCGACGGCCGCGGCGATCGTGCACCTGCCGTCCAGCCTGAGCCCGCTGGACCGCGCGGTGCTGTTCCAGATCCGGCTGCCGCGGATCGTGCTCGGCGCGCTGGTCGGGGGGCTGCTGTCGGTCGCGGGCGCCGGGTACCAGGGCGTGTTCCGCAACCCGCTGGTCGACTCGGGGATGCTCGGGTCGTCGGCGGGCGCGGGGCTGGGCGCGACGCTCGCGATCGTGTACCTGGGCGGGGCCGGCACCTCGGCGGTGCCGGCCGCCGCGTTCGCCGGGTCGCTGGCCGGCGTCGCGGTCGCGTACGCGGCCGGCTCGGTCACCGGCTCGGGCACGGCGACGCTGCTGCTGGCCGGCGTGGCGGTGAGCCTGTTCCTGACCGCGGTGCAGACCTACCTGCTGCAGCGGTCGGCGCAGGACCTGCAGCAGGTCTACTCCTGGCTGCTCGGCTCGCTGTCCGGGGCGACCTGGCAGCAGGTCGTGGAGATCCTGCCGTACTCGGCGGTCAGCGTGGCCGCCGTGCTGGCGTGCGGCAGGCAGCTGGACGTGCTGTCGGTCGGCGACGAGGAGGCGCGGGCGCTCGGCGTGAACCCCGGCCGCATCCGGCTGGTCGTGGTGGCCGCGTGCTCGCTGGCCGCGGCGAGCGCGGTGGCGGTCAGCGGGCTGATCGGCTTCGTCGGCATCGTGGTACCGCACGTGATGCGCCGCCTGGCCCGGACCTCCTCCTACCGGTTCGTGCTCCCGCTCTCGCTGACCTGCGGCGCGGGCTTCCTGGTGCTCGCCGACACCGCGGCCCGCACCGTCGTCGCCCCCGCCGAGCTGCCGATCGGCGTGGTCACCGCGCTGGCCGGCTCCCCGGTGTTCGTCTGGATCCTGCGCTCCACCAGCGCGATACGGACATGAGCGCCGTCACCGTGCAGGATCTCGCCGTGCACCTGGACCGGGTCCCGGTGCTGCGCGGGGTGTCGTTCGCGGTCGGCACCGGCGGCTGGCTCGCCCTGATCGGGCCGAACGGGGCGGGCAAGACCACCCTGCTGCGCGCGGTGGCCGGGCTGGTGCGGTACCGCGGCACCGTGCTGCTCGACGGCACCGACCTTGGCGGCATGCGCGGCCGCGGCCGCGCCCGGCTGATCGCGTACCTGCCGCAGGCGCCGGTGCTGCCGCCGGACATGACCGTCGAGGAGTACGTGCTGCTCGGCCGCACCCCGCACCTGGGCTACCTCCGCGGCCCGTCCGGCCGCGACCGCGAGGCCGCCGCCGAGGCCGCCCGGCGGCTGGACGTGGCGCGGTTCGCCGGGCGGCGGCTGGCCACCCTGTCCGGCGGCGAGCGCCAGCGCGTGGTGCTGGCCCGCGCGCTGGCCGCGGAGCCGCGGGTGCTGCTGCTCGACGAGCCGACGACGGGCCTGGACGTCGGGCACGCCCAGCGGGTGCTCGAGCTGGTCGACGAGCTGCGCCGCGGCCGCGGCGTCACCGTGCTGTCCACGCTGCACGACCTGACCACCGCCGGCCAGTACGCCTGCCCGCTGGTGCTGCTGCACCAGGGGCGCGTCGCGGCGTCCGGCCCGGCCGCCGACGTCCTCACCGAGGAGCTGATCTCCCGGATCTACGCCGCCCGGGTCGCCGTCACCGCCGCCCCCGGCGGCGCCACGGTCGTCACCCCGCTGCGCCGGCCCCGGCCGGCCGCCCCCTGACCGGCACCGCGGCGGGCCGGTCACTGCTGCGACAGGATCGCCTCGAGCTCGGCCAGCGGGTCGCGGACGACCGGGCCCCGCGTCTCCACCCAGGCGCGCCGGATCGTGCCGCGGAACTCGAACGGCGCGGCGTAGCCGTCCCCGACGGCGGGACCCCACTCGTAGCCGCAGGTGAGCCCGGCGCCGACGCCGTTGAACCCGGACGGCGTGAACACCGGGATGTACCCGCGCCCGGTCTCGCGCCCGTCGCAGCGCAGCACGCCGGTCCCGCCGGTCCCGCCGGGACCGCCGTCGGCGGCGAAGGCGAACTCGATGCGGTGCTCGCCCGGGGCGACCGCCGCGGCCGAGGTGATGACGTGCCGCTGCTTGCCGTAGAGGTTGTGCACGTAGCGGGGCCGCCCGCCGAGGATGTGCAGCGACCAGCCGCCGAGGGCGGACCCCATCGCGAGCAGCACCCCGTCGGCGGGCCCGCGGTCCGGGATCGTGACCTCGGCGATCAGCGCGTGCGAGCGGTTGCGCACGTTCACCGCGGCCCGCTCCGGCACCTGCGCCGCGCCGGGGAAGTAGCGGAACGCCTGCCGCGGCGGGCGGCGGTCGGGCCTGCGGTGCACCAGCGCCCACAGCACCCTGTTGTCCAGCGGCAGCACCTGGTTGCGCTCCGCCTCGGCCCACCACAGCTCGACGAGCCGGCGCAGCAGGTCCGGGCGGGCGGCCGCGAGGTCCCGCGACTCCGACGGGTCCTCCGCGACGTGGTACAGCTCCCAGGCATCCGCGTCGAACGGCGCGTTCGGGTCCTGGTCGTCGTACAGCGGCCCGACCGGGTGGAACGTGACCGCCTTCCAGCCGTCGTGGTACAGCGCCCGCGACCCGAACATCTCGAAGTACTGGGTGCGGTGCCGCCCGGCGGCGCGCGCGCCGCCGGCGCCGAGCAGGTACGCGAAGCTGACGCCGTCCACCGGGGCCTGCGCGATGCCGTCGATCCGGTCCGGGTACCGCAGCCCGGCGAGCTCGACCAGCGTCGGGGCGACGTCGATGGCGTGGGCGAACTGGGAGCGGATGCCGCCGCGGTCCAGGGACCCGGCCGGCCACGACACGATGCACGGGTCGGCCACCCCGCCCTGGTGCACCTCGCGCTTCCACCGGCGGAACGGCGTGTTGCCCGCCATCGCCCAGCCCCACGGGTAGTTGTTGTGCGTCAGCGGCCCGCCGATCTCGGCGAGGCGGGCGGCCATCTCCCCGGTGGGCGCCGGGTCCAGGTTCACCAGCCGGATGTCGTTGATCGACCCCTGGGCGCCGCCCTCGGCGCTGGCCCCGTTGTCGGAGACCACGACCACGATCGTGTTGTCCAGGTCGCCGGTGTCGCGGAGGAACTCCAGCACCCTGCCGATCTGCTCGTCGGCGTGCGACAGGAACCCGGCGAAGCATTCCATGAAGCGGGCGGCCACCGCCCGTTCGGCCTCATCGAGACGGTCCCAGGCCGGGACCCAGGCCGGGCGCGGGGACAGCACCGCCGACGGCGGCAGCAGCCCGGCCGCCAGCTGGCGGCGGAACGTCTGCTCGCGCCAGGCGTCCCAGCCGAGGTCGAACCGCCCCCGGTAGCGCTCGCGCCAGCGCGGCGGGGGCTGGTGCGGAGAGTGGCAGGCGCCGGTCGCCAGGTACAGGAAGAACGGCTTGCCGGGCTCGACCGCGCGCAGGTCCGCGACGAACCGGATCGCGTGGTCGGCCAGGTCCTCGGTGAGGTGGTAGCCGTCCTGCATCGACGCGGGCGGGCGGACCGAGTGGTTGTCGTGGTACAGGGCCGGCACGAACTGGTGCGTCTCGCCGCCGTGGAAGCCGTACCAGCGGTCGAAGCCCCTGGCCAGCGGCCAGGTGGCCCGGGAGGCGGCCATGTTCGTCTCGTCCTCGGGCGTCAGGTGCCACTTGCCGACCGCGTAGGTGGCGTACCCGGCCGCGCGCAGCACCTCGGACAGGAAGCCCGCCTCCCGCGGCGGCCTGCCCCAGTAGCCGGGGTAGCCGACGGCCAGCTCCGCCACCCGCCCCACGCCGCAGCGGTGGTGGTTGCGCCCGGTCAGCAGGCACGCGCGCGTCGGCGAGCACAGCGACGTGGTGTGGAAGTTCGCCAGCCTGACGCCGCCGGCGGCCAGGCCGTCGATCACCGGCGTCTCGATGTCGGACCCGTAGCAGCCGAGCTGCGCGTAGCCGACGTCGTCCAGCACCACCAGCAGCACGTTCGGCGACCCCGGCGGCGGCGCGGGCTCCGCGGGCCACCACGGCACCGAGTCACGCCAGTCCCGGCCGATCCGGCCGCCGAAGTCCTGCGCCACGTCCCGCGGCCCCCTTTCCTGCCCTGCCCGGTCGGCGGTCTCGCCGCACCGCGACGATACCCGGCCGGACCTGCGGCGTCCGCCGGGACGGGCTTCAAAACGCGGCCCGCGGTCGTCACACTGGATCGTGTGTACGACTTCGACGTGCTGGTCATCGGCTCGGGGCCGGGCGGCCAGACCCGCACACGGTGGAGGTCGACGACGGCGGCGGCCGGATCCGCCGGGCCAGCGCGGACAAGATCGTGATCGCCACCGGCACCCGGCCGGCCCGGCCGGCCAGCGTGCAGTTCGACGAGCGCACCGTGATCGATTCCGACGGGATCGTGCACCTGGAGCAGGTGCCGCGGTCGATGGTCGTCGCGGGCGCGGGCGTGATCGGGATCGAGTACGCGTCCATGTTCGCCGCGCTCGGCACCAAGGTGACCGTGGTGGAGCAGCGCGACCGGATGCTGGAGTTCTGCGACGTCGAGGTGGTGGAGGCGCTCAAGTACCACCTGCGCGACCTGGCGGTGACGTTCAGGTTCGGCGAGACCGTGGCCTCGGTGCAGGCGCGGCCGGACGGCGCGATCGCCACGCTGGCCAGCGGCAAGAAGATCCCCGCCGACACCGTGATGTACTCGGCCGGGCGCCAGGGCATGAGCGACAACCTCAACCTGGCCGCGGCCGGCCTGGCCGCCGACGCGCGCGGCCGGATCGGCGTCGACGGGTTCTTCCGCACCCCGGTGCCGCACATCTACGCGGTCGGCGACGTGATCGGTTTCCCCGCGCTGGCCGCCACGTCGATGGAACAGGGCCGGATCGCGGCGCACCACGCCTGCGGGGAGAAGCTGCACGGGGTCGGCGAGCTGCACCCGATCGGCATCTACAGCATCCCGGAGATCAGCTTCGTCGGCCGCACCGAGGAGCAGCTCACCGCCGGCAGCGTGCCGTTCGAGGTGGGGGTCTCCCGCTACCGCGAGCTGGCCCGCGGCCAGATCATCGGCGACTCCTACGGCGTGCTCAAGCTGCTGGTCTCGCTGGAGGACCGCACCCTGCTCGGCGTGCACTGCTTCGGCACCCACGCCACCGAGATCATCCACATCGGCCAGGCGGTCATGGGCTGCGGCGGCACGGTCGACTACCTGGTCGACGCCGTGTTCAACTACCCGACCCTCGCCGAGGCCTACAAGGTCGCCGCCCTGGACGCGATGAACAAGATGCGCCAGATCGCCCGCTTCTCCTGAGCCGCTCGTGCCGCGCCGGCTTGACGGCCGCCCCGCCGCGGCCAGTCACGGCGCGATTTTCGCCGAACGGCCGGCGGCTCCACGTCCCCGGCACGGCTGGCACGCCGCCGGTCGCGGAGGTCCGGGCGCCCGGTTTCCGCGCGGGTGCGTGCCGGTCACGCAGACTCCAGTGCGTCGAGGAAGCTGGCCGCCCAGTGCGCGACGTCGTGCTCGCGGACCTGCCTGCGCATCGACCGCATCCGCCGCCGGGCCTCGGCGGGGCTCACGGTGGC
>Ga0209061_1004571_pt1 | contig 13138 bp, 15 predicted proteins | sample Coa_R1_10_FD_187157 | JGI IMG/M metagenome (GOLD analysis project Ga0209061, IMG submission 187157) | Surface soil microbial communities from Centralia Pennsylvania, which are recovering from an underground coalmine fire - Coalmine... | ecosystem: Environmental > Terrestrial > Soil >...
GCGTCCGCGGTTGTCCACGAAACCAACATGAACCGGGCGGTCGGTCCCTTTGACCCGCCGGAGCACACTGGGCCCCGCCGGCCACGGGAGGTGCTCGTCACCCCACTGCTGCAGGGCGGCGAGCGCCACGCTGAGCTCGGAGCCGGATGGGGTGAGTACATAGGAAGCCCGCATCCGGGCACCCGGCTCTTGGTAGGGCACCTTCTCCATCACCCCGTACTCGACCAGCGTATTGAGCCGCTCCGCGAGGACATCCGGGGCTACGCCCAGCGCGGCGCGGAAATCCGAGAACCGGCTGGTGCCGGTCGACGCCTCTCTGAGGATCAGGAACGTCCACCGCTGGCCGAGCACGTCGAGACTGCGGGCAATCGCACAGGGATCGTTGGAGACTGACGCCATCCGAGCAGACTACCAGCTAGGTTGTAGAAACCAACGTAGCTGGGACCGTGAGCAGGCGCTGGTGTCCATGGTCAAGGGCCACTGTTCATCGATGCCGATCGTCATCAGCCGTCCCCTGCATCGATGGTGGGTGCTGGACCGATCGCGACTAGACCAGCTGCGGATAGAGCGCGGCGACTCCGCCGGACAGCCCGGCGAGGGCATGCTTGCTGGTGTCGTCGGCCAGGATCTCCGGCATGCCGGCCGCGATGCCATCGATGGCGATACGGGCGATCTCGGCCGGATCGGCCTTGGGTGCCTCAACGCCTCGGGCCATGTCGGTATCCATATATCCGACGTGAAGCGCCGACACCCGGGTCCCCTGCGGTGCCAGCTCCTGGCGCAACGAGTTGGTCAAGGACCAGGCCGCCGACTTGGCCGCGCAATACGCACCGCTGGCCGGGATGCTGAACCAGGAGAGCGCCGACAGGACGTTCAAGATTGCGCTCGTCCCCTGGTCGGCCAACTGCGGCGCGAAGGCCCGAACCACGGCGAGCGTGCCGAAATAGTGGGTGTCCATCTCCAGGCGAGTGTTGGCCAGGTCACCCGTCAGTACGGAGGAGTTGGTGGCTGAACCGGCGTTGTTGACCAGGATCGCGACGTCCCCAGTGGCGCGGGCGGCGGCTTCGACCGAGCGGGGGTCGGTCACGTCCAGCTGAAGCGGCGTGACGCCCTCCAGATCGACTGAACCGGGCACTCGGGCCCCGGCGAACACCTCGGCTCCCCGGTCCCGCAATTGCTGGGCTAGATGGCGTCCGAGTCCCCGGTTGGCGCCGGTGACCAATGCGACGTGTCCTTCGATCTCCATGACCTTCTCCTCGGGCTAGGTTGGAGTCCACAACTTAGCGCCCCTGAGTTGGTTTCGGCAAGTTAGGTGTCGGTTGGCGAGGAGCCGGTTGTCGAAACACACGCAGGAGGGCGCGGATGCCCCCACTGACGTCCCGAAGGGGGCCGCCCTACCGTCGCTGAGCAGGGTCGGCCGCTTCCGGGCCACCGTCGTACCGCTCACTCGACGAGATCCGCTCGTCGGCCCCAGGGCGCGACCGGCCTCGACCTGGTCGCCGACCCCCACGTACTGCGTAGTGCAGGAGACCCAGGCGTACACATCGAAAGACCGGACCGGGTCCGCACCGCCAACACGTCGCCGCTGACAAGCAATGGCCGGAACGCCAGAAATCTGTCCTCAGAGGCAGATTGTCCTCGACGGTATGAGTCAGGAACGCTGGTCGGCCGGCTGGCAAGATGCAGCGCATGACGTCGACCTGGCTCCCGGGGGGCGGGGAAGGCGACCTGCGGGCGGCCATGGCGTCGGCCCTGCCCGGCGTGACCATCGGCCGACTTGATACGCGGAGAGTGCAGCTCGACGGACCGCCGGAGTGGGCGGCGGCCGCGGCCATCGACGAGGCCGGACAGGTCATCAAGTACGCCTGGTCGGAACAGGCGGCCGCCGGCATCGCCAGGGAGGCCCGCCTGCTGCAGATGCTCTCCGGGCTGATACCGGTGCCGGAGATCGTGGCCGTGTCCGACCGGCCCGTCCTGCTGGTCACGCGACTCGTGCCCGGCCAACCGCTGGACGGTCGCGCCCCGGAGCTGGCCACGGCCGAGGGCCGGGAGCGGGTGGCAGTCGAGTTGGGCACAGCCCTGGCCCGCCTCCACGCCCCCGGCGTTCTCGCCCGGGCCGGTGAGCTCGTCGACCTCCCGCCCGCCGCGGCCCAAGCCACCACCCGAGCGCTGCGGGGCCGACTGGCGCCGTGGGTCGCCGGCCGGCAGTGGGCTCAAATCCTGATGTGGTGCGACCAGGTGGACGAGACCCTTACCCCGCGGCCGCTACCGGACGTCCTCCTCCACGGCGACCTGCACGGCCACAACCAGATTTGGTCGAACGGCCTTGGCCAACTTCGGGCCATCCTCGACTGGGCGACGGCGTCGCGCGGGGAGCCCGAGTTTGATTTCCGATACCTGCCCGACCAAGCCCCCGAGCCCGACCTCTTGTCCCTGACGGCGGCCCGCTACCGGCAGGCCGGCGGACGGCCCCTCGAGCTCCGCCGGATCCTCGCCTGGCACATCCTCACCTTGTTGGGAGATGCGTTGTGGCGCAGCGAGGCCGGCGTGGCGTTGCCGGACGGGCGCACACCGATCGAGTGGGTGGACGACCTGGAGCGCCGCCTGGAGGTGACCGGATGGTGACCGCATTTCTAGAGTGCCTCCCATGCTCACCTCCCGCCTCATTCACCCGCCGCTCCTGCGGGCCCTCGCCGCTGCCGGGCACAATTCCAAAGTCCTGCTGGCCGACGCCAACTACCCGCACAGCACCGGCATCGGGCCGAGGACAGAGCTGATCCATCTCAACCTGTCGCCCGGGCTGGTCGGTGTGCTCGACGTGCTGGACGCCGTGCTCAGCGTCGTGCCGGTGGAGCGAGCGGCGGTGATGAGGCCGGACGAGGGCGGTCAGCCCGCCATCCTCGAGCGGTTCACCCGGGCCCTGGGGCCCGACACGAGCATCGTCCCCCTGCCCCGCTCGGAGTTTTACGAGACGTGCCGCGGCGACGACGTCGCGGTCGCGGTGGCCACCGGCGAGCAGATGTTCTACGCCAATCTCCTGCTCACGATCGGCTCGGTGGCTCCACCGGCTGGCGCCGGCTGACCCCGGCCCACGCCGGCTTATGCGGGCGGGGCCGGTCTCAGAGCGGCTTCTCGAACCAGTGGGAGGCGTGGGGATTGCCGTTGTAATCGGGGATCTCGACATACCCGAGAGCGCGGTAGAGGCCCAAGGCGGCCACCATCTCCCGCCCGGTGTCGAGCCGAACGACCCGGCAGCCCAAGGCCCGGGCCTCATCCTCGAGCCGGAGGAGCAGGGCCCGAGCCACGCCCCGCCGCCGGGCCGGAGGGGCGACATACATCCGTTTGATCTCGGCCCCCCGTCGCCCAGCCGCCGAACTCCGCCGCAGGCGACGGCCCGCTGGCCGCCCTTATGGTCGGCCCGGTCGCCAAGGTCGACGACGAGCCACCGGCCGTGCGGCGCCACCAACTCGTCGGCGCCGACACCGCCGGCCTCGTGCCGGTCGAGCACGATGCCCTGCCCGGCCAGCTCGGCCTCGTAGTCGGAAATCAGGCGCACGGACTCCGGTTCGTCGAAGCGGGCGATGCGAAACGAGGGCTCCGCCGCCGGCACGTCGGCCATCACGTGAGGCGGGTGGCGGCGAAGGCCAGCTGATGGTCGACGTCCTCCGGGCCGTGCCGGCGGATGGTCCAGTCGACCATCCGAAGGCTCATGCTGGCCCAGTAGCGGCGGAGTGTCTGCTCGGGAAGCGAGTCGAGCCGGTCGTCGAGGCGGCTGATGGCAGGCGGGTCGATGCCGGGATAGCTCGGGTCGAGGGCGCCGCCCCAGGCCAGGTCCCAACGGAGGACGACGAGTCCGAAGGCCCGGTCGCCCCGAGCCAGGCCGTTGGCGCCGTGCCAGTCGATGACGGCGCTGATCGCCCCAGCGTCGAAGAGGACGTTGCCGGGGGTGAGATCGCAGTGGACCAGGTCGTCGCCGGCGACCTCGTCCGTATTGTCGGCGGCGTCGCGGATCTGAGTCAGCAGCCGCCGGCTCCGGGTGCTGTGGGTGGCCAGCGTCTCGTGCCGGAAGAGGTCGGTGCCGCTGTGGCGGAGGTGAAGGTCGATCGGGGGCACGTCGGGCCGCGGCGCGAGGAGGCCGGCGAAGCGGTCGGTCAGTCGGATGATCGCATCCATCGTCTCGACGTCAATGCGCTCGGGCGGTCGTCCTGGCAGGCGCTCCTGCACCAGCACCGCCCCGTCGTCGATGGGTACGACCAGCTGGTACCTGGGCGTGGGGATGCCGCCGTGGCGCGCCCCGGCCAGCACGGAGCCGATGAGCTCGACCCGGGCGGGCGGCAAAGGAGCGACGGAGAGCACGGAGCGGTCTCCGTTGGGCCACCGCACATAGGCGGCCCCGCCCGACTCGCCCCCGTCGGCGTAGCCGTCGAGGACAAGGCTGCAGCCGCAACGGGCGTTGACCAGAGCGACGAGTCCCTGACCGTCGATCCGCGCCACGCCGACGGAGCGCGAATCAGCGGTACCCGAGGGCATGGTGGAGGTGGTGCTCGGCCAAATCGGCAAACCACTGGCGTTGCGGGTGGTCGGTGGCAGCCATCCGGAGGGGACCGGCGACCAGGTCCAGGTGCATGCAGACCTGGTAGAAGCGGAGGCGGTCCTCGTCGAGGTCGAACCGGCCGAGCGAGCCGTAGTGGTCGCCGAACCGCATCCGGGTCCACACGTGCTCAATTTCGACGTCGAAGTACCTGGCCCCTTCGAGGTCGATGAGGACCGGCTCGCCGCCGGCGTCGAGGCGGACATGGTCGGCTCCCAGCTCGCCGTGCACCAGGGCCCAGTCCCCACGGGGCTCGATCGGTTCGGCCAGGCGGTTCAGCCGGTCCTCGAGGTCACTTCGCTCGGCGGCCATCCGCTGGTCGTGGGCCGCGATCTCCGATACCTGGGCCAGGGCATGGTCGAGCACCGCCCGTTGACAGGAAGGGCTGGCGGCGCGGCCGCCGGCGTCGACAAAGGCCACCTTGCCGAACGACGGGCCGCGCACGGCGGCCATGGCCCTCAGCCAGTCGCCGACCATGGCGAGCGGACGCTCGGCGGCCACGGCATCGCGCTCCAGCAAGGCCTCGAGCGACCCGCCGGGGACATCTTCGACCACCGCGATGTCGGCGGGGAAGACGGTCCGGGACCCGTCGGTCAGCCGGACATCGGGGCAGCGGGCGCCTGCCGCGCTCAGGCGCCGGGCCGCGGCCTCGAACAGCGCCAGCCCGGACGCGTGCGAAAAGGGATCGGCCGGATCCTCGGCGCCCTCAGAAAGCACGTCGTGCCAGTAGTCCTCCGACTCGTCCCAGACGTAGACGACGGCGGAGCCGCCGTCATCGAGCGTCACCCGGTAGACCCCCTTTTTGGAGCCGCCGGCCATTCGCTCGACTCGGACCACGAACCGGTCCCAGCCGAACACCGAGCGGACCACCGGGGCCAGGCTCTCCGCATTCGCGAGCCGGGAACCTTCGGTCATGGCTGGAGGACGTCGGCCAGTCGGGAGTCGGTCGTCCAAAGGTGGGCCTGCCAGCCTTGGGATCGGGCCGCCTCCACGTTGGCCAGGCTGTCGTCGATCAGGCAGTGCCCGCCGGCGGGGAGTTGGGTGCGGGATTCGACCACCCGGTAGAAACCCGGGTCGGTCTTGCCATAGCCGACATCGGCCGAATAGTGCATGGCGTGGAAGTGCTCGGCCAGCTTGAGCTCGGTCCACAGGTAGCGGGCCCGGTTGGGGTCCTGGACGGTGGCCAGATGGAGCTGCATCCCCCCGGCCCTGGCGTCGGCCAGGTCGGCGAGGAGCTGGGCGTCCAGGGTGGCGTCGTGGCTGAACCAGTAGTCGACCAGCTCCCGGCCGGTCACCGGTCCGAGCTCGGGCAGGACGAGCGCTAGCCGGTCGAACAGGTCGGCCCGCCCGGCGGTGACCTCGTCGAAGTGAACCCGAAAAAACCGCTCCTGGAGGGCCAACGGGTCGATGCCGAGATCCTCGACCAACCGGGCGTCCCAGCGCTGACCCGCGGGGTGGCGGATGATTACCCCGTCGACGTCGACCATGAGCGCCTTGAGAGTCACCGACCGCGAGGCTACAAGTCGAGAGGGATACGAAACCGCAAAGCCGGCTCGCCGCCCAGGGCCTGGGGCCGATCGAACTTCTCCACGAGGGTCCCGCCGTTGGCCAGGATCACCCGCTGAGAGGCCACATTGTCGAGGTCGGTGGTGAGCTCGACCCACGGCAGCCCCAGCTCCCGGACCACGGGCAGCATCTGCCCGAGGGCGGCGGTGGCGTACCCGCGGCGACGTTGCCAGGGAACCACCGAGTAGCCGATGTGCCCGAGACAGGTCGGCGGCAAGCGGGGGGTGCCGGGCTCCCAGCGGAAGTTGATATTCCCGCAAAAGGTGCCGTCCCACATCCACAGCTCGAAGCCCGGCAGCCGGGGCACGGTGGTGCCGCCGGGGAGGGTGATCGGCGGCCGGCGCCCCTCGCGATCGTCAAGCTTGGCGACAAACTCGGCCGGCGCGTCGCGTAGCTCCTGCTTGGCCCGGTCGGGGTCGGCGTAGCCCGACGTCCAGCCCCTGTCCAGAGCCTCGCGAAGCGACTCCAGGCGATCGACCGACGGCTTCACCAGCTCCACGCCCCGAGTATGGGATAAAAGAGCGGTTGTCCGTCCCGAATTATTGACCGTGCTCCTTGCGGTCCATCAGGGCCTGGACCCCGTCGAGGATGCAGTCCACCCCGGCCAGGAATTCCTCCCGGGCGTCCGGACTGGAGTCGTCCTCGCCCGACCAGGCCAAACGGTAGAGGCCGGGATAGGTCTCCTCGTCCACGAGGAGACGAAGGAGGGCTTCGAAACTCGCCGGTGGCGACCCCGGGCTCTCGGCTGCCGCCAAGCGGGCGTCGTAGGCCATCCGGGCCTCGCTCAGGGTGTAGGAGCTGATCAGACCGATACTCCGCATCTTCTCGCCGTCGTTCAGAGGGGTGCCGTCCATAACCTCGAGGCCGCGTTCGACGAACGCCAGTGAATTGGGGGCCACCGGTGGCGCCGCCATCGGCATGTGGGTGAGCCACGGGTGCAGCTCCAGCAGGTCCCATTGGATCGTGGCCCACTCCCGCAGCCGGGCCCGCCACCCCTCCCCGCCGAGCACGAGGGATTCTGCCCCCCGGACGCTGCCGTTGTACATGAGTTGGAGCAACTCCTCCTTGCTGTCCACGTACCGGTAGAGGGACATCGTCGTGAACCCGAGACGCCTGGCCACGTTGGCCATCGACACGGCCTCGAGGCCCTCGGCGTCGGCCAGGGCGATGGCCGCATCCACGATGGCGTCGACCGTCAACCCGGGCTTGGGTCCCCGCTGTCCCCGGCCCCGCCGGCCCCACAGGACATCGAGCCCGGGCGGGAGCTCCGGCTTCGCCGGCTCCCGAGACCCTGCTTGCGGCACATGCGGCTCATGAGGCTCTTCCGGCGGTTGCTGAGACACCCCTTGACTCTACTGTGTGCACCGCATACAGTTATGTATATGGCATATACAGTTGAGGCGAAGGGGATCGGCAAGACCTTCGGCCACCGGCACGTCCTCGACCGGGTCGACCTGGCGATCGAGCAGGGGACGGTGCTGGCCCTGCTGGGGCCCAACGGCGCCGGCAAGACGACCCTGGTCCGGATCCTGGCCACCCTCGTGCGCCCGGACACCGGGTCGGCCGCCGTCGCCGGCCACGACCTCCTGGCCGATCCGGTCGCGGTCAGGCGCTCCATCAGCCTGACCGGGCAGTTCGCGGCGGTGGACGAGGTCCTCACCGGCCGGGAAAACCTGGAGATGATGGCCCGGCTGCTGCGGGTTCCCCGCCCGGCCATCGACCTGACCGTCGCCGACCTGCTGGCCCGCTTCGGGCTGGCCGACGCGGCCGACCGGAGAGCCGGCACCTACTCGGGCGGCATGAAACGACGGCTGGACCTGGCCATCAGCATGATCACCACGCCGGCGCTGATCTTCCTCGACGAGCCGACCACCGGGCTCGACCCCCGCAGCCGCGAGCAGCTGTGGAGCACGGTCAGGCAGCTGGCCGCAGAAGGCGTCACCGTCCTGCTCACCACCCAGTACCTTGAGGAGGCGGACCTGCTGGCCGACACCATCGCCATGCTCGACGGTGGCCGCATCGTCGCTCGAGGCACGGCCGACGAGCTCAAGTCGGCGCTCAGCGGCGAGGTCCTGCGCCTCCACTTCCCCGACCCCGAGCTGCTCCGCCAAGCCTCGGCCGTCGTGGCCGCCACCCACGTGGCCGCCGCCCACGTGGACGAGCGCCTCGGCCTCCTCGACGTGTCCACCGACGGATCCGCGGCCGGGGTCCGGGACCTGCTCGGCCGGCTCGAATCGGCGGGGACGCCGGCGGCCAAGGTCTCTATCCATCGCCCCAGCCTCGACGACGTCTTCCTCTCCCTTACCCAAAAGGAGCCCGTCCAATGAGCATCGCCCCTGCCACCTTCGACAGCCGCGTCATGATCGGCCGCTGTCTCCGCCGCTCGCGCCGCGACCCGGAGGCCTTTTTCACCGCCCTCATGCTGCCCGTCATCCTGATGCTTCTCTTTGTGTACGTGTTCGGTGGCGACATGCGAACTGGGGGGAGCTACGTCGACTATGTCGTCCCCGGCCTGATCGTGCTCTGCGCCGCATTCGGCGCCGGGACGACGGCGGTGGCGGTGGCCACCGACATGAGCAACGGGATCCTCGATCGCTTCCGCAGCATGCCCATTACTGGGTCGTCGATCCTCGTCGGCCACGTCGTGGCCAGCCTCGCCCGCAATATGATCGCCACTGCGCTGGTCGTCGCGGTCGCGCTCGGGATCGGCTGGCGGCCCACCGCGTCGCCTCTCGACTGGGTGGCGGCCGGCGCCATGGTGGTGCTGTTCGTTACCGCGTTGTCGTGGTTTGCCGCCGTCATCGGGCTCCTGGTCCGGAGCGCGGAAGCCGCCACTTCGGCCACCTTTCTCCTGATGTTCGCCCCCTACGTGAGCCCCGCCTTCGTGCCCGCCCGGACGATGCCGGCGGTGCTGCGGGCCTTTGCCGAGCACCAGCCGTTCACGCCGGTGATCGAGACCATGCGGGGGCTCTGGATGGGCCGGACGTCAACCGGGGCGAGCCTCAGTCACGAGGCCATTCTCGCCATTGCCTACTGCCTGATCATCCTGGTAGCGTCAGCTGTGGCCGCTTCTCGACTGTTCGTCCGCCGCACGGCCGGATGAAGTCATGCTGCGCCGCAGCCGGGTGGTCGCTTTAGGGGTCAGCGCCATCGTGTTGGTGGCGGCCTGCGAGGGCAGCCCCCCGCCGGCCAGCGTCTCGGGCGTGCTCCAGTACATCGGCGGCCCCATGACCGTCGTCCGCAACGGCAAGGCGAAGGGGCCATCTCCGAGCCCGCACGCCGGGGTGGTGCAATTCCTTCCGATCGCCGACGGCCAGGTCCGTCGGGTCCCGACCGGGCCCGACGGACGATTTTCGACCAACCTGCCCGCCGGCCTTTATCAGGTGACTGGCAACCCGGATCAGCACAAATTCTGGTGCGTGGGCGGGGACATCACCTTGAGGAGCGGCGAGGCGGCCCGGGTGACGGTCGACTGCCCGATCGTTTGACCAACCGCCGCGCGGTCAGGTCGCCGCCGGCGACATACCCGCCCGTCGGTCCTGAGGCCCCACGACTCTGGTCGCCGTGCGAGCATGGCAGGTCATGACGCAGCTGATCGAGGACTACGCCCTGCTCGGAGACACCCAGACGGCGGCGCTGGTCGGTCGGGACGGCTCGATCGACTGGCTGTGCGTGCCCCGGTTCGACTCCGGGAGCTGCTTCGCCCGGCTCCTCGGCGACGAGGACCACGGGCGCTGGCTGCTGGGAGCCGACGACGGCGTCACCGTGACCGAGTCGACCCGCCGGTACCGGCACAACACGCTGGTGCTGGAGCGCGAGATCACCACCCCGGACGGGACGGTCGAGGTCATCGAGTTCATGCCGCCCCGCCAGCACCATCCCTGCGTGGTCCGGATCGTGCGGGGCAAGCACGGCCGGGTGGCGATGAAGACCGAGTTGGCCGTGCGGTTCGAGTACGGCGCCGACGTCCCATGGGCCCGCCGGCACAACCACGCCCAGCACTTCGTGGCCGGCCCCAACGCCCTCTGCCTGGAGACGTCGGTGCCGATGGAGGGCCACGATTTTCGGACCGGAGCCCGCTTTGTCGTGGCCGCCGGCGAAGAGCAGCATTTCACCCTTCGCTGGTACCACTCGCACAGCCGGTCGCCCGACCCTCTCGACGTGGCCGCCGCCCTCGAGGACACGGTCCGCTTTTGGCGGGGCTGGTCCAAGTCGATCAAGGAGGTGCACGGGCCGTGGGAAGACCTGGTCCGTCGCTCGCTCATCACCTTGAAGGCGCTGACCTACCAGCCGACCGGCGGCATCGTCGCCGCGGCCACAACCTCTTTGCCCGAGGCGCTCGGCGGCGTCCGCAATTGGGATTACCGCTATTGTTGGGTGCGGGATGCCACCCTGACTTTGGACGCCTTGATCGAGGCCGGCTGCAGGCAGGAGGCGGAGGCGTGGATGCGGTGGCTGGTGCGGGCCGCCGCCGGGGCACCCGAACAGCTGCAGATCATGTACGGCCCGGCGGGCGAGCGGCGCCTGACCGAGTTCAACGTCGACTGGCTGCCCGGCTATGCCGGATCGGCGCCGGTGCGGATCGGCAACGCCGCCTCCGGCCAGTTCCAGCTCGACGTGTACGGCGAGCTGATGGACGCCGTCGACCGGGCCCGCCACCACCGCATCCCGCTCGACGACGAGGTGTGGAATCTCCAGTTGGCGATCATGGCCTTCGTGTCCGAACATTGGCAGGATCCCGACGACGGAATCTGGGAGGTCCGCGGGCCCCGCCGTGACTTCACCCATTCCAAGGTGATGGCGTGGGTCGCCTTCGACCGAGCCGTGCGGGCGGTAGAGCGCTACGGCCTCGACGGCCCGGTGGACCAATGGCGAGCCAGCCGCGGCGCCGTCCACGACGCCGTCTGCCAGCAGGGCTATTCAGCCGAAAAAAAGGCGTTCACCCAGTATTTCGGCTCGAGCGAGCTCGATGCCAGCGTCCTGATGCTGCCACTGGTCGGTTTCCTCCCGCCCGACGATCCCCGGGTTGTGAGCACGGTCGACGCCATCCAGCGGGAGCTGCTGGTCGACGGATTCGTGCTCCGCTACCAAAACGCCTCGGGCGTGGACGGCCTGCCCGGCACCGAGGGCGCCTTCCTACCGTGCACCTTCTGGCTGGCCGACTGCCTGGCGCTGATGGGGCGTCTGGACGAGGCCGAGACGATATTCAAGCGGTTGGCCGGTCTGGCCAACGACCTCGGCCTGCTGTCGGAGGAGTACGACGGGGCGGCGAAGCGCATGCTCGGCAACTTCCCGCAGGCCTTCACCCACGTCGGGCTGGTCAACACGGCCCGCAACCTGACCGCCGCCCGCGCCGGCGCCGACGGGGGGTGATCCCCGCGCCGGCGGCCTGGGCGGGATGATGGAGGCGTGCCCGACCCGGCGCCGGCCCGCCGACCGCTCCCCAGGGAACCGGTCTTCGACCTCGACTTCCCGGACCCCTACGTGCTCCACGACGGACCCGGGCGCTGGTTGGCTTACGGCACCGACAACAACGGCTGCCACGTCCAGTGCCTCACGTCGACCAACCTGGTCGACTGGACGGGGCCGACCGACGCCCTGCCCCAGGTGGCCAGCTGGGCCGTTGCCAACCGGATCTGGTCGCCGGTGGCCGACCGGGTCGGGGACGGCTATGTCCTGTGGTACTCGATCCACAAGCGGGACTCGCCCCGTCAGGCCATCTCCGTCGCCACGTCGGACCGGGCCGAAGGCCCTTATATCGACCGCACCGACCAGCCGCTGATTTTTGTCAGTGACGATATCGGCTCGATCGACCCGAGCCCCTTTGTCGACACCGACGGCTCCCGCTACCTGGTGTGGAAGGCGGACGCCAAATTAGGGCGGGGCACCTCCACCCTCTGGATCCAGCGTCTGAGCGACGACGGCCTGCGGCTGGTCGACGAAAAGCACGCGGTGCTCGTCACCGATGCGCCGTGGGAAGGGACGGTGGTCGAGGCGCCGTGCCTCATCCTGATCGACGGGATCTATTACCTCTTCTATTCGGGCAACAATTGGGCAACCGAGCGCTACGCCGTCGGTTATGCCACCGCCTCGTCGCCCTTGGGTCCGTACAAAAAGCGGACCCGGTCCCGGCCGTGGGTGGCCACCGACGACGTCGTCTGGGGTCCGGGCGGCCAGGAATGGACCACCGACGACGACGGCAGCCTGGTGATGGTCTACCACGGGTGGGATCCGGGGCGGGTCGGCAACCGCCAGGGCCGCCGGCGGCTCCACGTCGCCCGGGCCGAGTTCGTCAACGGCAAGCCGGTGCTCGAGCTTCCAAGCGGGTCGGCCAAACGGCGATGGTGGCCGTTCGGTTGAAGCGGCGGAGAAGTGAGGCCGCAGTGTGGGGCCGCCCGATTGACTATTACGACGGGATGGGTGTCGCCCCGTTGTGGGCCTCCCAATGGTGGCCGAGGGCCTCGGCAAGCTCCCCGGCCCGCTCATCCGGGAAGAGCAGCCGGGCCCCGTCGAGCTCGACGACCGTGTCGGCTCCCGGGATCGTGTTGCGGAGCCAGTACGCCCAGCGGCGAGGGAAAAATCTGTCCCCCGTGCCCCAGACGATGAGGGTCGGCACGGTCAATTGCCGCAGCGCCGGTTCGACGGCCAAGAGGTCGGCGGACCGGATGGAGGCAAACATGCGCACGTACTGGCGGGCCGCCTCCCGGCGGTGAAACAGCGGCTCGACCCAGGCCCGGGCGATGTCGTCGGGCAGGTGAGCCGGATCCTCGTAGCCGAACCGGTACAGGCGGCGGCGGGCGGCCGGGGTCTTCCCCATCCGCGGCCCGAGCCGGGCCAGGACCCCGACGCCGGTGGCCTGCTCGACCCGGGCGAGGAGGTGGGCGGCCCGCAGGCCGGGGGGCGGGACGTTGTCGTGGGCCTCGCAGTTGGTCAGGGTCAGGGTGCGCAGCCGCTCGGGACGCCGGGCCGTGAAGACCTGGG
>Ga0209061_1004572_pt1 | contig 13136 bp, 13 predicted proteins | sample Coa_R1_10_FD_187157 | JGI IMG/M metagenome (GOLD analysis project Ga0209061, IMG submission 187157) | Surface soil microbial communities from Centralia Pennsylvania, which are recovering from an underground coalmine fire - Coalmine... | ecosystem: Environmental > Terrestrial > Soil >...
GGTGTTCGCCGGCGATATCGACGCGGACGCAATCGGGATTGCCCGGCGGCGGGTGGCGCGGTGTTTCGTGGGCTCGGTGGGAGCGGTGCGGGCGGGCGTGGCGGACGTGGCGATGGCGAACATCAGCCCGGAGGCGATTGGCGAACTCGCCGCGGACCTGATGGGATGCCTGCGGCCGGGCGGTATGTTGCTCGCGAGCGGATTCGAGACGAGCGAAGCGGACCAGATGGCCGGCGTGCTCCAGGGCCACGGGAAATTGTTGGCGCGCTTGCAAAAGGGGCGCTGGGCGCTGGCTACGGTGATCCGGCCGAACTGATCCGGCGCGGGCCGCAGGCCGGCGGACGGGCGGACTTCACCGGTCGAGCCCGACGGCATTGTTGATAACAAAGGACAAAACTGCTCGTTCACCGGTGTGATCGCGCCGGTCGAACAGCATCCAGGGACTCGTGCGCTAATGCATCGGCCGGACCACAGCTTCGGTCTCCTCGTCGCGGGAGATCACGGCGGCGATTTGGGAGGCTTCGCCCCAATCGTGATAAGGGCCGACTTGAACGAAATTCCATATCCGGGGAGCGTGGCCGCCGAGGACGATCTGTGGGGTGTAGCCGGCTTCCTTCAAACGTTCGACGAGTTTATCGGCATTGGTCTTGTCGAGGAAGGCGCCGACCTGGATGGCCAATTGGACGGCGGGCACGGCGGGAGCGGCGGCGGGGGCCGCTTCCGGCGTTGCCGCGGGGGCGGGGGACGCTGCCGCCGGTGTTGCGTTCGGCATGGGCGAGGCCGGCTTCGCGGGCTCCGCAGGCTGCGGCCGCAGTGGCGGCACGGCTTCTGGCGGCACGGCTTTGGGCGGCGCGGGCGGCATTACGGCAGCGGTCGCCGGCTTCATGGGCACGGCGGGCTGCGCGGCCGCCATGATTTGCCGTTCGGGATTTCGCCAGGTCAGGCCGGTGAGCACACCTGCCACGAACACCAGCGCCAGCAGCACGACAGAGCCGGCGCTCAGCGTGATGGCGCCTTTGCGATCGAGTGAGAAATCGTATGGCATCCGGCTTCCTCCTCAGGGAACCATGACCGTGGTCTGGCCCGGATTGACGACTTGAATCACTCCGCCCCAGGCGCACATGAGCTTGGAATTGTTATCGAGCGCGGGCATGTTTCCGATCAGAACCGTGGGCGCGCCAGGGACCCACGGAGCCGGGATGACCGGCACGCACGGCATCGGCGTGAGCACCCCCAAAGCGGCGGCGGTGGCGGAGGCGACCGTGGGATTGGCGATCGAGGAACACATGCCGAAGGGCACGATATTCACGATCGGTTTATTGTCCATGATGTTCGCATCGGGCGTGGAGGTAAGGACGCGGTTGGCCGGCAGAACCACCAGGCTGCTGGGCGCCGCGCCGAAGCTGCACTGGAGCATCGATCCCATGTTGACCAGTAATGCCATAGTTGCCTGACGAAGTTACCTGTTGACACGGTTGGCGGGCGAAGGCGCCTCGACCGGTTTCCCTTTTGCGTACGTGGCTTTGCGAATCAATTTACCGGCGGAATCGTAGTATAACGCTTCGCCATCCATCAGGCCATCTTTGTAATGCGATTTTTGGGTGAGCCGGCCGGCTTCGTCGTAAAAGCTCGAAATGCCGTTCTGCTTGCCGCCGCGGTAGGCGAGTTTCGCGCGCAGCACGCCATCGATGAAGATGACGGTTTCGCCTTCCTGCACGCCATCTTTGAAGGGAACGCGTTGCGCGAGCCGGCCGTGCTCGTCATACACCTCGGTTTCGCCATCCAGCTTTCCGGCTTTGAATCTGGCTCGTTCGATGAGTTGGCCGCGGCCGTTGTACGTGCAAACGTCGCCCTCGAGCTTGCCATCCACCATGGAGTGCGTTTGCATATCTTCTAGTTGATTTTGACCAGCCCGCCTTTGACGGTCAACATGCCGCCGCCATCGACGGTTTGCGACGCGCCGGCCTTGTTGGTGAGAGTGACCTGGGCCTCGTTGGTCATGCTGGTTCCGGCTTTGTTATCGAGCGTGGTGCCGGCCTGGTTGGTAAGGGACGTGCCCGCCTTGATGGTTACCGAACCGGTTACGTTGATGGTGAGATTGCCGGAGATCGTTAACTGGTAATTGCCGCCCACGCTGTGGGTGAAATCTCCGCCGTCGCTATGCGTCATGTTGCCGGCCACACTGACGCTGCGGTTGCCTTGCACGGTGCGGGTTTCGTTCACCCCTATAGTGACCATCTGGTTGTTGAGGATGGTGGCGTTCATGTCCTTCTGGGCCTGGATGAAGATTTCCTCCGAGCCGGCCTTATCTTCGAAGCGGAGTTCGTTGAAGCCTGCGCCGCCTTTGGAACTGCTGGTTTTGATGGTGCTTTTGGTCTGCTCGCCGGGCAGCGTATAGGGGACGGTTTGGGTGGCGTTGTAGACGCAGCCGGTGACGAGCGGCCGATCGGGGTTGCCTTCGAGAAAGCTGACCACGACTTCCTGGCCGATGCGGGGCAGAAAAAACGATCCCCATTGCTTGCCGGCCCATCCCTGGGCCACGCGGATCCAGCAGGAACTCTTCTCATCGTTCTGGCCGAGCTGGTCCCAATGGAATTGCACGACGATGCGGCCGTATTGATCGGTCCAGATCTCCTCGCCGGCTTTGCCCACCACGGTGGCGGTTTGGGAGCCGTGAATGATGGGGCGCGGGGTGATGCACGGCGGGCGGTAAACGGTGGAGGAGGAGATGGCCTCGAAGGAATTGGTGTAGAGACGATTTTGGTCGCCGTTGTGGGAAACCCAGGTGAGCAGGTATTCGGCGTTGGCGTCGTCACGTTTGTGGCCGGCGAGGGTGAACTTATAGCCGGGGCGGAAGGCCCAGCAGTAACTCGTGCCGCGGATCTGTTTGGCGGGCACTTCGAGCGCGGAAAGGCGGAGGCTGGCGCGGGCTTCGCCATCGCTGGTGGTGGTGTAGAGGCCGGGGTATTGGTAGACCGAGCGGCTGGGATCGGAACCGCTGGCGCTTGAAGTGAGATCGGTGGCCGGGGTGATGAAGTTGTAATCGTCGAGTTGGTATTTTCCCACCACCACCTGCTGCTCGACCGAACAAGTGGTGACGATGTCTTCGGCGGCCCAGGCTTCTTTGTTCATGGTCACCGTGGCGATGGAGCAGGTCTGGTAGGCGCTCGCATCGTCGGCGAGGACGAGCTTGTGGCTGGAGCTATCGTGCGTGAAGAAATAGAAGATGCCTTCTTCCTCCATAAGGCGGGAGACGAAGGCGAAGGAGCTTTCCATGTACTGAACGCAGTATTCGCGCGGGTTGTAGGCGGCGGTGAGGGAATCGGTGAAATCGGTGAATCCGGCATCGGAGAAGACTTTCTTGATGATGTCGGGGGTGGTCATGTTCTGGAAGATGCGGCAATCCGTATCGAGCGTGAGCAGCCACAGCCACGGATAGAGCTCAGCGTAGTAGGTGGTGAAGCGCGGGTCGCTGCCGGCTTGCACGAAGCGGCCGACGATGCCGTTGATATATTGCTTATCGCCGCTGGCGAGCGAGATGGTGAGAGTGACGCTTTTGCCGGTGATCTGCGAGAAATCGATGGCGCTGTCTTCGGAGAGCAATTCGAGGGTGAAGTGAAAGAGCTGCGAGATGCGCTCTTCGCCCTGATAACGCTTCAGCAGGAACTTATCGGGGCCGAGCGGCGTAGTGATGAGAACCGGGCTGGTCCCCTGGACGTAGGAGCTCATGAGCTTTTGAGACGCACCTGGGAATCGTCGTGTGGGAAGGGGCGGGTTTTCAGCCAGGAGGTCCAGCCGAGGAAAGTGTGGCCGAGGCGCATTTCGGGGACCTCCGCGGCTTTGAGAATGAGCCGGAAACCGAACTCGAATTCGGGTCCGGCGTAGAAGCGGGTCAGTTCGCGGAGCGGGAGCCAGGCGGTTCCATTGGGCAGGAAATCGCGGAACTCGGCTTGGCTAAGAGGGCCGAGGGAAACGAGGAATGCGCCCTGCTGATCCCAGATGCGGGTGCCGGCGACGGCGGTTTCGCCGAGGCGCTGGTTGCGGCCGCGAAGCTTGCCGATCAGGGTCCATTCGCTCGATTCGAGCGGGCGCCAGCAACCGGTCAACTGGCGCACGGTTGCGGGGACCTGGAAGTGGCAGGCGAGCAACCGCTCGAGTCCTACGGCGGAGCGGGGATGTTGGGCGAGAATTCCGGCGGTCGCCAGGAGCGTGCGATCGGGGATGCGCATGCGGCCGCGGAGCGAATCGAGACCGAGGCCGAAGAAGGAATAGAGATGTCGGGCAACGGGCGTTTCTTCCGGAGATTGATTGGTGAGAGTGAGGCGATAGCGCTTGCGCACCTGGTAGACCAGGCTGAGCAGGCGGTGATTGAAGATATCGAGGAAATCGCGGGCGGCGAAATCCTTGGCGCGGATGCGGTCGAGCACCAGCTCGGTGTCGGGCATGGCCATGGGGCCAAAAGCGCCGGCGAGACCCATGAAATTGACGGTCATTTCGGGCGGGGCGCCGGGTTCGGGGGAAGGGGCGAGACGCTGGATGTCGCTGGCGGGAAAGTCGAGGGCGACGCGGGAGCGGAAGCGGACGGCTTCTTTTTCGGGCTCCGAAGCCTGGCCGGGGGGGACGGCGTCCGGCGCAAGTTTTTCCAGCAGACGGACGGCTTGAAAAAAATCGAAGCGAAAGGGTTCGGCGAAGAGCCATTCCTCGAGCGATGGCTCGCGCTGCCAGCCAAAAGCCATGGATCAGGCGCGGCGCTCCATCAGGGGGCTGCCGCGATGGGAGTGGCCGGTGGTTCGGAAGCCGAGTTTCTGGTACATGGCGACGAGCGAGGAGGGCGAAATTCCCGCGCCGGGAGAGGGGCGGGCTTCGAGTTGGGCGACGCCGAATCCGTGGCTGCGGGCGGTTTGCATGGCGGCTTGCACGAGTTGTTTGGCCACGCCGTGCTTGCGGTGCGCGGGATCGACGGTGAGATCGGAGATGTAGACGCTTTTACCGTTCGGGGTGAGGCGCACCGAACCGACAGCTTCGGGGCTTCCGTCGGCGGCGGCCTGGATTTCCCAACCGGAACCGATGCGCAGGGCGGGACGGATGGCGTAGCGCTGGATGGCGGCGTAGCGTTGGACGGAGCCGGCCGAGGGGGGAGAGGATTGCGCGGCGAGGCGGCCCAGGCGATCGGCTTCGGCTTCGAGCGCATGATCCTGCACGACGGCTACGCCCGCGCCGAAGGGATTGGCGACGCGTCCGGCGCGCTGCTGCACCACGTGAGTCAATTCGTGTCCGAGCAGAAACTGGCCATGCGGGGTGTGGGGATTGTACTGGCCGGGAGCGAAGTGAATATCCGATCCCCAGGTGAAGGCGATGGCGCCGATGGCGGCGGCTTCGGGGCCGACGTGGATACGCACGTCGGAGAAGCTGGCGTTCATGGCGTTTTCCATCTTTTCGCGGACCTCGCGGGGCAGCGGCCAGCCGCCGGATTTGGGGCGGAGATCGACAGGGAAGGCGTCGATTCCAGGGCGAAGCTGGACGGCGGCTTTACGCTGCAATACTTTTCCGGCGGCACTGATGCTGCCTGCGCGAAGGAAATAGCCTTGGAGCGCGACGGCATGCTCAGTAGCGTTTGGCATGGTTCCCTCCCGATTCGGCGTTGGATCTTATTATACTTCCGGAGCCGATAGTTCCGGATGGGCGACTCTCTTTGTGGCGTCCTTTCAAGACGTCCTGGTAGGTGTAAAAACGGTCCATGGGGAGTTCGGCCTGTTCAGCGTGGGCGGCATCGGGGCGATAGTTGCCGGAGCCGTTGCTCCACCATTGCAGTTTGCCGTTATCGAAAAAAACTTCCCCGGCATAGAGGACGGGCTTGCCGGCGGCGATGGCGGGATGGCGGTAGGTGGGGTGCATGAGCAACTCGCCGGACATCATGCGGCAGAAGATGTACTTGGAATTGGCGACCAGCAGGCCGTGCTGGTTGCCGCGGGTGACGCGGTAGTTGTCATAAAAACTGTGGAGGCGGAAGATTTCGCCGGGATCGACGGGAATGGCGGCGGCGGCGTTGAGGTTGGGATAGATTTTGGGCTGGCCGGCGAGGAATTTGGGTTGAATCAGGCTGGGATGACCGCTCCCTGACGGCCGCGGTTCGGATCGGCGCCGCGGCCCGGATCGTAGGGGCCAGCGTGGCGACAAGCGATTCATAGGATCGGCTGATAGCCGGCGCGGGGGGGCCAGCGTTTCCATTCGCGGCCGGGCTGCGCGGCGCGGGTGATGACGAGCTCGGTAAACGAGTTGAGGGAAGCGTAGAGGGCGAGGAAGCGTTCGAGGACGGCGCCGAGCAGGAAGGCGCCGCTGCCGACGTATTGGTCCTCTTCGAATTCGAGAGTGACTTCGGAGCCCTGGCAGAAGCCGCGCCAATCGTTGTGGTGGACACGGCGGACGACGCGGCGGGTGGCCATGCGTTTGATCCCCTGCACCTGTTTGTGGGTGGCGGGGGCATCGGAGAAGGAATAGAGGCGGAGAATTTCGCGGAGAGCATCGAGGCTGGCTTTGCCGGCGCTTTCGGTTTCGCCGGAGAGGGAGAGGTAGTTGAGCGAAAGATTGGAAACCAAGGCCCAGAGAGATGCGCCTTCAAGGGGCGGATAGGCAGGCTCGGTGGGTTTGTAAAGGCAGGAGATATCGATCAGCGGCGCGGCGTTTTCGATCTGCAGGCGGGCGCGCGGCGGGAGCTGCGCGGTGAGATCGCGATTGGTGCAGAGGGTATGGGCGAAGACGGTTTGGACGGGCGGCTGGGCGGGATTGAGATCGAGATCGACGAAGCCGAGATAGATATCGGTGCCGGGCAGATCTTCGCGGCCGGTGGGAGTGCGGCGGGCGTGCCAGAAGGCCCTCGGCTCTTTGCCATCCCGGCGGTGCTGGAAAGAGAAGAACGGATCGAGCCGGGCGGTCTCTTCCATGGGATTCGAAGAGGCGGAAACGGACAAAACGGTATGAATTTCGTGGGTGCGCTCGCGGCGAACATCGGGGATGAGCCGGTATTCGAGCTGGGAGTGATCGAGGCGAATCGGCTCGCTGGTTTTGGGGAAGAGATTGACGACGGGGGTGCAGCCGAGCGCAAAGGTGTGGCGATCGACGACGAGCCGCTGGCGGGGGATTTCGGTTAACAGGATGAGGATATCGAGTTTCTCGTCCTTGTCGTTGGAGGTAGCGGGTCCGGCGGAAGGGAGGCGGTCGAGGTTGGCGAGGTCGAAGAAGAGGAACTTCTGGGGGAACTGGAAGTATTCCTGGAGAAGACGGTAGGCGGGGTGGGCGTGGGGCGGGTAGGGGATGACGGATTCCTCCGGGGCGAAGCCGACGGGCTGGATGGATTCTTCGGGGAGGAAGACGGGTGGCTCCTTGGACGTTGGAAGGAGCGCGACGCGCCAGACGCGGGTGAAGAGGAGTTCGTAGAGGGCATGGACGAGCACGTCATCGCCGCGCAGGAAGAAGCGGAGGCGATCGAGACCGGGGCGCATTTCGGCTAAGGAGACCCCGCGGGGAACGAGCGTGAGGCGGAGGACGGTGGCGACATGAGGATGCCGGTTGAGGAAATCGAACCGGGCGGGCGACTGGAAGCCGGCGCTTTCCACTTCGAACGGCCAGAGGGTGACGGGATAGCAGGTGCGGAAGCGGCAGAGGAGTCCGTCGTGGGTTTGGGCGAACAGGCCGGTGTCGCGCGGGATAAGATGACCGGTGGTCATTTTGCGCTGGGCGGGATCGACGTCGAAGCAAGCGATGGTCATGGGAGGGATGGGATTGACCAGGTGCGGATAGAGGACGCCGAGCAGAGCGGTGGTGATGCGGGAGAATTCGGCATCGAGCTGGCGCTGGATGCGGGCGGTGAGGAAGGCGAAGGATTCGACCAGGCGCTGGACGTGGGGATCGGCGGCGGAGTCTTCGGATTGTTCGAGGCGGCCCGCGATTTTGGAATAACGGCGGCCGAAATGAGCGCCCATGCGGCGGAGGTAGGTAAGCTCCTCGTTGTAGTAGCGGAGGAGATTGTCCTGGTCGTTAGCGGGCATGGGAGGGGATGCTCACCGCGGAGGCGCGGAGGCAAAGGTTTGGGCGTGATCGTGTCATGGAAGTTGGGCCATGCCTATTTTGGCGTCGAGGAGTAGGGGGAAGGAGACGGGTTCGCGGAGGGTTTCGGTGATCAGAAAGGCTTGAATGGAGCCGGTGAGGCGGCGGGGGTCGGAGGGGTCGCGATCGAGGGTGACGCGGATCTGGGTGAGGCGCGGCTCGAAGGCGGCGATTTTGCGGGCGATGGTTTCGGCTAACAGGCGCCGGTCGTCGCCGTTGGCGGCGTTCATCCAGGAGAAATCGGGGAGGCCATAATCGAGGACGGAGCCGTTGCGGTCTTTCGAAAGACAGCGGGTGTTGAGCAGGCGGACGATTTCGCGGCGGACGGACTCGCCGAGCTGTTCGAGGGTGAAGATGCGGAGCGGCGTGGATTCGGTGAGTTCGTTGGGATGGAGGTCGGTGAGGCGCTCGAACAGGGGAATTCGAGCGCCTTGGACCGGCTTGGGTTGTTTGGGTTCGGGCACGGCGTTCGTGGAACGCTTTCTCTAGGAGTTTTTGTTGGCCGAGAGGTCCCAAATGGCGGAGTTATTGCCGCTGGCTCCGGCCTCTTCTTTCTGGGCGTTGTACGTCCAGGTCATTTTGGTGTAGTTGAAAGTGACCGTCTCCTGGGGCTTGCCGCCGCCACCTCCACCTACGGACACCGAGGAAATCAGGGCATTGGTGAACACATAGGTGAAGTACTTGATGATGGTGCCGTTATCGTTTTGGCCAACCGTGACCGTGACCGAGGGGATGGGCTTGGCCTGATTGCAGTAATCGATGAGCTTGCAGGTGGCCAGATCCACGTACTTGGTGACGGTGAAGTCCTGGTGGTTGGGCTTGCCCGAAGTACGTTTGGTGTTGCTTTGATCGCCAGTGATTTGCTGCGCTACGCCGTGGCTGTACGACAGGAGTTCTATTTTATCGGTGTAGCCTTCGACCTTGCATTCGCCTTTGATATCGTCACCGCAATCGAGAATCAGAATATCCATATTTGTTGCTCTCCAGATCTCCTTGAAAATTGGGTTTAGGAGCCGGGAGGCAGGAGTCAGAATGGGGGTGGCTGTTATTCTGACTTCTGACTTCTGACTTCTGTCTCCTGACTCCTTGTTCTTCTACGCCGCCGGGGGCGGGAGTTCGGCCACCAGGCGGATGGAAACGGTCAGCTCGTCCAGTTGGAAATGCGGGCGCAGGTAGGCGACCGCGGTGTAGCAACCGGGTTTGCCGGGGATATCGGAAACGTCGATGCGGGCTTCGCGCAAGGGGAAGGCCGCTTTGACGCCTTGCGAGGCTTCGTCGTCGAGCAGGACATACTGCGCGATCCAGCGGTTGAGATAGGTGGACACGTTGTCGCGGCTCATGAAGCTGCCGATTTTGTCGCGCATGATGACCTTGATGTAGTGGGCGAAGCGCGACGCGGCCAACATATAAGGCAGCATGCTGGAGATGCGCGAATTGGCGTTGGCGAGATCGGTATCGTAGAGGGCGGGCCGGTTGGCCGTCTGGCCGCCGAAGAAGGCCGCTTTATCGGTGAGTTTGCAGTGACAGAGGGCGATGAAGCCGAGGTCGCTGAATTCCTTTTCGCGGCGATCGGTGATGGCGGTTTCGGTGGGGCACTTGAGGGCGATATCGCCATCGGCGGTTTTGAAGTTGTAGACGGGGAGGCCTTCGACCAGGCCGCCGCCTTCGACGCCGCGAATAGCGGCGCACCAGTGATAGCGGGCGAAAGCGTTGGTGATGCGCTGGCCGAGCACGTAAGCGGAGTTGCCCCAAAGGTAGCGGGAACTGTCCGCGCCGTCCACGTCCTCCTTGAAGGAGGCAAAGCCGTCGACGGGCTTGCGCCCGCTGGAATCGGCGCCATCGGTTCCGTAGGGAACCCGCATGAGGACGTGGGGGAGAGTGAGGGCCACGTAGCGGGAATCGTCGGAATCGCGGAAGGCGTTCCACTTGATCAGCTCGGTGGATTCGAAGCCTTTGGAAAGATCGCGCGGCGTGCCGAGCTCGGCAAAGCTGGACCAATCGAAGAGCTTGGGACTGGCCATGGTGATGAAGGGAGCATGGGCGGCGGCGGCGACGCCGGCCATTTTCTGCAGGGTTTCGACATCGGCGGTGGCGCGGCCGAATTCGAAATCTCCCACCAGGACGCTATAGGGCGAGCCGCCGAAGGTGCCGTACTCATCCTCGTAGATGCGCTTGAACATGACGCTCTGATCGTGGTCGATGGCCTTGGCGAGATCGTCCTGCAGTTCCTTTTTGGTGAGGTTGAGGAGGCGCAGCTTCAGCATGTTGCCGGTTTCCGTGTTCATGACGAGGTAGTTCAAGCCACGCCAGGAAGCTTCGAGCTTCTGGAAATCGGGGTGATGGAGGATTTCGTTGATCTGATCGCTGATGAGCCGATCCATGCGGGCGATGCAGTCGCTGATGGCGGAACCCAGGTCGGCGGCGCCATCGACGGTGAGGTTCTTGGCGAGGACCTGGGAGACGAACTCGGCGACGAGGTCGCGGGCGCGGCTCTGCTGGGAAGGGTCTTTGGCCATGGCGCCCTGGACGACGACTTGGTCGGTACGGCTGAGAGTAGTGACGTTTTGATCAGGCATTAGATCCTCCATCGGCAGGTTTTTCGGCGGCACTTAGCGCAGCCTGGCGCTTTTCGGCAGCGGCGGCATCGGATTTAGCGGCGGCGTCGGCGGCATCCTGGGCGGCCTTGGCTTTGGCTTGCGCGGTAGCGGCGGCATCCTGGGCGGCCTTGGCGGCGGCATCGGCGTTGGCCTTGGCGGCTTTCGCGGCATCGGGTCCGGCGGCGGCTTTCACGGCCTGGGCGGCATCGGCGGCTTTGGCGGCGGCATCGGCGGCCTCGACGGCGGCTTTGGCGGCCTCGGCGGCGGCGTCCTTGGCGTCGATCACCGATTTGGCAAGGGCATCCTGATCGGGTTTGGCGGCGGCATCGGCGGCCGCTTTGGCGGCCTGTTCGGCGGCGGCCTGGGCGGCCTCGGCGGCGGCGGTTTGCGCCAGGGTAGCCCAGGTGGTGGCATCGGCCGCGGCGGCCTGCGCCAGGGCAGCCGAGCGGGCTGCCTGATCCTTAGTAGCCTGCACCGTTTCGGCTTCGATCTGTTTCATGCCCGCGGGGTCTCTGGCGACCCGGCGCAGGGCGAGTTCGAGATCGTCGTTGCCATCGAGCTTGGCGAGCAGATCGTTGAGGCGGCCGCGGGCTTCCCAAAGGGCGGCGAGCGGCTGGCACTGGCGGATGATGGCGAGGGGGCCGAAATCATCCATGTCTTTGAAGGTCAACTCGACTTTCAGCTTGGAGGGATCTTTGGCCAGCCGGTTGGGGACGAGCAATTCGAGATGCGGGCTGGTGGATTGCAGAATGTCCTTGAAGTTGTCGCGATCGATTTCGATAAACTTGCGGTCCTTGAGTTTGGGCAGAGGGGTAACCGGCTTGCCCGAGAGGTCAGCCAGGATACCCATTACCAGGGGAAGTTCTTTTTTTTGGATGGCGCCCGCAGTTTCCACGTCGTAGGTAATTTGGACCCTGGGTGGGCGATTCCGGTCGAGCCAATGTTGAATGCTTTCGGGCATGAAACGCAGTCTCCTTTTGATCGGGTTTCAATGGTACTACAAAATTCAATGGAAATTGCCTATTTTGGCGTTTTTTTCCAGTCTCCTAATTCGAGAAGGCGATAGATTTCATTTAATTCCGAATCGTTACGGACCAATTCGCGCAGCAGATCGGGAAGGCTCATGCTGCCCCACAGGATGGCGCGGCGGACAAGGTAGGGGGCGGGGCTGTGGGGTTCGATGCGGGCGAGATAATCGGCGGCTTCCGCGAGGCGGCGGTAGGCGTCATCGCGGCTGGCGATGGGGCCGGGATAAAAGACCGGCGCGGCGAGGGGGGGATCCTCGGAGGCCGCGGCGGGCGGTGGGGAATACTGCGGGGCGTACTCGGGTTCTGCCGGTTGCCGCTGGACGAGCGAGGTGGCAACGAAACCGTGGATGGATTCGAGCACGCCGAAGAACTGGCGCAGGCTGGGCGCTTGTTTGCCGCAGAGCTGGTCGAGAGAAGATTCGAGGGCCGTGCAGGATTCCATGGCTACTTCCAGACCGGCGGAGAGGGTGGAAAGGAATAGGGTGGGAGTGAACATGACCGCTTTTTGAAATTCGGCGGTGGTGAGTTTGGGGTTTTGGGCGGCGGAGGCGGGCGGGCGAAGCTTGGGATCGTTGACTTCCGGGCGGCAGGCATTTTCCCAGTCGGCCCAGCAGTAAGCGGGGATTTCTTCGCCCTCGGGGCTGGTGATGGGGAGGAGCTTGAGCTGGATGGAGAGTTTTTCGTTGATCCAGGAAATGGGGGCGGTGCGGTATTCGAGATCGCCATCCCGCGGCTGGGGGTGGAGATCGGCCCAGAAGCGAGAGGAGAGCTCGCGGAGGAGTTCGAGGCCGTCGTGGAGACCGGGGAAGCCGTAGAGATGGAGCCAGGCCTCGAGGAGCCAGGCGGCGATTTGGAGGTCTTTGGTACGGGTCTGGAGGGCCTCGGCGCAGAGGGACTGGACTTCATTCCAGTCGGCGCGCTTGAGCGATTTTTTCCAGACGCCCTGGGTAAGGGTGGGGTCGTCTTCGCGGCGGGCGGCGGCGATGCGGTCGTAGGTGCCTTCGTAGCGGAGGGACTCGCCGGAGGGGTGGGCGCCGGGGATGGGGAGGAGGAACTTGTCGATGGCGCGGGAGGGGGAAGGGCTGCTCATGCGGGTCTCCGGAGTTGGGAATTCACGGCAGAGGCACAGAAACGCGGAGAAAACAAATTCAAGACCTGAGAGCGCGGAGGGGACAGAGGGCGCGGAGGAAAGGCTTCATAGGCTGGGGGGAATTGCATTTGTTTCGGCGGAATTTTCATTGGTTCTCCCGTAATGGGGGGGCTTGGGTTGGGAAGGGGAGGGGGATTTTGACCGGGTCTTTGGCTCCGGTGGGGACGATAGCGATTTGTAAGTAGACGCGGACCTGGCCGGCGGGGGCGCCTGGTTTTTGGGGGAGGGTGCTATCGGGGGCGGTCGGAATGTAGAAGC
>Ga0209061_1004573_pt1 | contig 13135 bp, 18 predicted proteins | sample Coa_R1_10_FD_187157 | JGI IMG/M metagenome (GOLD analysis project Ga0209061, IMG submission 187157) | Surface soil microbial communities from Centralia Pennsylvania, which are recovering from an underground coalmine fire - Coalmine... | ecosystem: Environmental > Terrestrial > Soil >...
CGGCCCCGGCGCCCGGCCCCGCTCAGCCGGCGCGGGGCAGCTTGACGCCGAGGACGGTGAGCAGCACGAGCAGGCCGAGCCCGAGCAGCCAGAAGGCCAGGACGCGGCGGGGGTGTGGCGACTCGCGCAGCGCGTGGACGGCGATCTTGCCCCAGAGGAGGACGAGCCCCACGGCGGCGGCGCCACCGACGACGATCACCGGCGCGAGGTAGATCGCCTTCTCGAGCGGCCACGAGAGAATCCGCGCCGTGACCGCCACCAGGCCGAACACGGCCGCGAGCGCCGCCGGGTAGCGGAGTAGCCGCACGGGCCCAGGGTACGCTCTCGCCCGTGGAAGGAGCCGGCAACTACGACTCGGGCGACGACTACGTCGTCGAGTTCCTCGGGTATCGCTTCTCGTTCAGCAGCGCCGACTTCGAGGAACGGGTGACGGCCGCCGCCGTCCGGCTCGGGCTGGTGGCCGGGCCGGAGCTCGATGCCGACGAGACGGCCGACCTGGTCGAGCTCGTCGAGCACGACGCGATCGACCTTCCCCGCAGCGCGCTGGGCGAGTACCTCGTCCGCCACTGGGACGCGCTGGCGCTCGTCCGCGGCGAGTCGCTCGTCTACTGGCTCAAGAAGCTCGTCTTTCGCGGCGCCTGGCTCGACCAGCGTGTGAAGCAGGGCCTGCTCGAGGTGGGCTGGGACGACGAGCGGCAGGACTTCACGTATGCCGACACCCATGGGGGGCGGGCCCTCCTCGAGCTCCTGCCCACCCCGAGCTGGCACGACCTGCAGTACCGCCGGTGACGGTTCCGCGCGGGTACGCGGTCCTGCTGCCGGCCTACCTGACGGCGCTGCTGGCGGCCGACAGCCAGGTGGGACGAGGCGGACAGCTCGTCCTGGGCGCACTGACCTTCATGGCGCTCGCCGTCGCCCTCCGCCCGCTGCCGCCGCTCGCGCGCGCCCAGACCGCCGGCGTCGTGCTCTTTGCCACCGTCGGCGAGGTGACGGGATCCCTCGTCTGGGGCGTGTACCACTACCGGCTGCACGACCTGCCCCTCTTCATCCCGCCCGCCCATGGGCTCGTCTACCTGTCCGGGGCCGCGCTCGGCCGCAGCCTGCCGTCCCGGACGGTGGTCGCGGCCGCCGCCCTCGGCGCCGCCGGCTGGGGGCTCGCCGGGCTGACCGTGCTGCCCCGCCTCGACGTGGCCGGCGCGCTCGGCGTGCCGCTTCTGCTCGTCTTCCTCTGGCGGTCCCGCTGGCGTGCGACCTACGCCGGCGTCTTCCTGGTGGTCGCGGCGCTCGAGCTGTACGGGACGTCGCTCGGCACCTGGCGCTGGGCGCATGCGCTGCCCGGCCTGGGGGTGCCCGACGGCAATCCGCCGAGCGGGGTGGCGAGCGGCTACGTCTGGTTCGACGTGATGGCCTTGCTCGCGGCGCCGTGGCTCGTGCGGCTCGTGCGGGCCCGGCGGAGCCTCGCCGTCCGGCGACGCGAGCGGAGCGCCCCGCTCGCGGCCGTCAGCCCGGCGGCGGGACGCTGAACCCGAACCGCCGCACGCGCTCCTCGGGCGACTTGCTCAGCTCGATGCGCCGCAGCGAGCCGATCGGGACGATCAGCGCGTCGGGCGCGTCGTCGCGCGCGTCCCGCACGTAGAGCGTGACCATGCCGAAGCCCGGCTCCGGCTCGATCCGCTCGAGCACGAACCGGGAGGTGTCGGCGAGCTCGACCTCGACGAGCGGTTGGGCGACCCCGGTCTCCTCCCCGAAGCGGGCGATGACGCGGAGCAGGCGCTCGACGAACGCCTCGTGCGGCAGCTCGACGACCGGCGTCCACAGCTCGGGCATCAGAACAGCCGCTCCTCCGCCCCCGCCTCCCGTCCGCCGCCGAGGTGGGCGCGCCCGAGCGCCGTGATCGTCCGCCCTCGCGGCGTCCGCTGGATGAAGCCCAGCTGGAGGAGGAACGGCTCGTAGACGTACTCGACCGTGTCGGGCTCCTCTCCCAGGGCCGCGGCGAGGGTGCTGAGCCCGACCGGCCCGCCCTCGTACTTCTCGGCGATCGCGCGCAGCAGCTCCCGGTCGAGGCGTTCCAGGCCGGCCTCGTCGACCTCCAGCAGCTCGAGCGCCTCGCGCGCGATCGGGGTCGTGATCGCGCCCTGGTGGCGAACCTCCGCGACGTCGCGGACCCGGCGCAGGATGCGGTTCGCGACCCGGGGCGTCCCGCGCGCCCGCCCTGCGATCTCGGCAGCGGCGTCGGCGGCGATCTCGACGCCGAGGATCCGCGCCGAGCGGCTGACGATCGCCGCCAGCTCGTCCGGCTCGTAGTAGTCGAGCCGGAAGGTCATGCCGAAGCGGTCGCGGAGTGGCGAGGTGAGCAGGCCGGTTCGCGTCGTCGCGCCGACGAGCGTGAACGGGGGCAGGTCGAGCGTGAGCGTACGGGCGGCGGCACCCTGACCGAGCACGATGTCGAGCCGGAAGTCCTCGAGCGCCGGGTAGAGGATCTCCTCGGCCGCCCGGCTGAGACGGTGGATCTCGTCGACGAACACGATGTCGCGCGCTTCGACGGCGGTCAGGATGGCCGCGACGTCCTTGCGCTCGAGAGCCGGGCCGGCGACCGAGCGGATCCCGACGCCGAGCTCCTCCCGCAGGATGTGGGCGAGGCTCGTCTTCCCGAGGCCGGGCGGCCCGACCAGCAGGACGTGGTCGAGCGCGTCGCCGCGCCCCTTCGCCGCCTCGAGCGCGATCGCGAGCTGCTCCTTGACTCGCGCCTGGCCGACGAACTCGTCGAGCCGGCGCGGCCGCAGGCTGCGCTCGAGGTCTTCCTCGTCGTCGCGCAGCGCGGGCGCGAGGAACGGCGGCGCCGAGCTCATGCCGCCTTCTTCAACGCCAGCCGGACGCGTTCCTGCGGCGGCAGGGCGGGGTCGACGTCGGCGAGGGCGCGCTCGGCGTCGAGGACGCTGTAGCCGAGCTCGACCAGCGCGTCCCGAGCCACGAGGTGCGCGTCGGCCGCGCTGGACGGCGCCGCCTCGCCGACGGAGCCGAGCTTCTCCTTCAGCTCGAGCACGATCCGCTCGGCGGTCTTGCGGCCCACGCCCGGGATGGCCTGGAAGCGGGCGGCGTCGCCGCGGGCGATCGCCCGCCGCAGCTCGGCTGCCGGCGAGCCCGAGACGATCGCCAGCGCGACCTTCGGTCCCACGCCGCCGACCGCGAGCAGCTGGACGAACAGCTCGCGCTCCTCCCGGTCGGCAAAGCCGTAGAGCTGGAGCGCGTCGTCGCGGACGTGGAGGTACGTCTCGAGGGTGACCTCGCGGGCCGAGGCGGCCGCCCGGGCCGCCGCCGGCGTCGCGTGCACGAGGTAGCCGACGCCTCCGACGTCGAGCACGAGCCCGTCCGCCGTGTCGGCGACCGGTCTACCCCGTAGCCGGGCGATCATCCCGCGGCAACCTCCAGAAGCGGCGGCGAGAGAGCGTGGCAGATCGCGACCGCGAGCGCGTCCGCCGCGTGGTTCGGCGTCGGCAGCGCGGGAAGCCCGAGCAGCCGCTGGACCATGCGTTGCATCTGCGCCTTCTCGGCCCGCCCGTAGCCGCAGACGGCCTGCTTCACGCGAGCCGGCGCGTATTCGACGCACGCCACGCCTGCGTTCGCGGCTGCGACGAGGACGGCGCCGCGCGCCTGCCCGACGGAGAGCGCGATGCGGGCGTCGGCGCCGACGTACGACTCCTCGAGCGCGACCGCAGCCGGCGCGTGCTCTGCGATGAGCGCCGCCACGCCGTCGTAGATCGTCTTCAGCCGCAGCGAGGCGACCTGTGCAGCGGGGGTGGACCAGCACCCGTAGCCGGCGGCCCGCAGGCGCCCTCGGTCCGTGTGGACGATGCCGTATCCGCACGCAGCCGTTCCGGGGTCGATGCCGACGACCTTCACGAGGAGAGGGTACGAGCAGCCCCGGACGGGCTAGGAGGCCACGGCTTCGAGCACCCCGTCGGGGATGTCGAAGTTCGCGTAGACCTCCTGCACGTCGTCGAGATCCTCGAGCTGGTCGACCAGGCGGAGGATCTTCTTCGCCTCGTTCTCGTCCTCGACCGAGATCGTGGTCTTCGGGACGAGCGTCAGGCTGGCCGACTCGATCTGGAAGCCGGCGGCTGCGATCGCCTCGCGCACCGCGGCCAGCCGCTCGGCGGCGGTCAGCACCTGGTACGTCGACCCGTCGAGCGAGACGTCGTCCGCCCCGCCCTCCGCCGCAGCCAGCACGAGCTCGTCCTCGTCGGCCCCGTCCGCGGACACGAGCACGACGCCGCGCCGCTCGAACAGCCAGGCGACCGCGCCCGAGGCGCCGAGGTTGCCGTCGTTGCGGGCGAAGACGTGCCGCACCTCTCCCGCGGTGCGGTTGCGGTTGTCGGTGAGGGCCTCGACGATCAGCGCGACCCCCGACGGGCCGTAGCCCTCGTACAGCACCGGCTCGTACGTTCCGGCGTCGTCGTCGGTGCCGGCGCCCTTGGCGATCGCCCGGTCGATCGTCTCCTTCGGCATCGAGAAGGAGCGGGCCTTCTCGATCGCGTTCTGGAGGGCCAGGTTCGCGGCCGGGTCGGGCCCGCCGTCCCTGGCCGCGACGATGATCGCGCGGGTCAGCTTGGAGAAGAGCTTGCCGCGCTTCGCGTCGGCGGCTCCCTTGCGGTGCTTGATCGTCGACCACTTGCTATGACCGGACACCCGCCTCCTCCCTGACCAGGTCCAGGAACCGCCCGTGCAGGCGCGTGTCGTCGGTCAGCTCCGGGTGGAACGCCGCGACGAGCAGGCGGCCGGCGCGGGCCAGCACCGGGTGGCCGTCCACCTCGGCGAGCACCTCGACCTCCGGACCCGGGTCCTCGAGCCACGGGGCGCGGATGAAGACGGCTCGCAGCGGCTCTCCCCCGTCCCGCAGGTCGAGGTCGGCCTCGAAGCTCTTCACCTGCCGGCCGAACGCGTTGCGTCGAGTCCGGTAGTCGCCGAGGCCGAGGTGGTCGCGGTCGAGGACGATCATCCCGGCGCAGGTGCCGAAGATCGGCCCCTGGAACTCGCGCACCGCCTCGTCGAGACCGTAGAGCTGCATCAGACGGCCGATCGCGGTCGACTCGCCGCCGGGGATGATCAGGCCGTCGACGTCCTCGAGCTGGTCGGGTAGGCGCACCTCGACGGGCTCGGCCCCGAGCCGGCGGAGCACTGCGGCGTGCTCCCGGAAGTTCCCCTGCACCGCGAGGACGCCGATCCTGAGCGGTCGTTCCATCGCGGTGATGGTAACCCCGCACCGCTGAGCGCCAGCCGCAGCGACGATCGGCCCGCCGGCAGCGACGCCGAGGGGGCCCGCGACACGGACGGCCGGTGGCAGCCACCGCGCCGAAACCCTCGCAGCTCCGTCACGGAAGCGCAGCCGAGCGCGCCGCTGCCGGCCTCGCCGCGTTACAGATCCGGCACGGTGGCTGCCACCGCGCCGTAGCCGCCGCACCGTAGCGGCCGCGCCGAAACCCTCGCGGCCTCCTCGCCGACGCGCGACAGCGCGCGCCGGCCGCTACCAGCCGCGGGTCTCGAGCAGCTCGCTCGGGTCGAGCGACGAGGCCGCGATCCCGACCATCGGCTCGCCGAGCCCGGCGGAGACGCGGGCGAGGATCTGCGGATCGTTGAAGTGGGTCGTCGCCTCGACGATCGCCTTCGCCCGCCGCTCCGGGTCGCCGGACTTGAAGATCCCGGAGCCGACGAAGATCCCGTCCGCGCCGAGCTGCATGCAGAGGGAGGCGTCGGCGGGGGTCGCGATGCCGCCGGCGGTGAAGGTCACCACGGGCAGGCGGCCGTTCTCGGCCACCCACTTGACGAGCTCGTACGGCGCCTGGAGCTTCTTCGCCTCCGCGTACAGCTCGTCCTCCCGCAACGCCCCCAGCCGCCTGATGTGGCCGAAGACGGTGCGCATGTGCGTGACGGCGTTGACGATGTCGCCGGTGCCCGCCTCGCCCTTCGTCCGGATCATCGCCGCGCCCTCGGCGATCCGGCGCAAGGCCTCCCCGAGGTTGGTGGCCCCGCAGACGAAGGGGACGGTGAACTGCCACTTGTCGACGTGGTGCTCGAGGTCGGCGGGGGTCAGCACCTCCGACTCGTCGATGTAGTCGACCTCCAGGGCTTGCAGGATCTGGGCCTCGGCGAAGTGGCCGATCCGGCACTTGGCCATGACCGGGATGGTCACGGCCTCCTGGATCTCCCGGATCTTCTCCGGGTCGGACATGCGGGCCACCCCGCCGTCGCGCCGGATGTCGGCGGGCACGCGCTCGAGCGCCATCACGGCCACCGCCCCCGCCGCCTCGGCGATCCGCGCCTGCTCGGCGTCGACGACGTCCATGATCACGCCGCCCTTGAGCATCTCGGCGAGGCCGCTCTTGACTCGCATCGTCCCGTACTCGGCCATCGCGCTGAGTGTACCCGGGCGCCGGCGGTCGCCGGCCTGCTAGAAGAGGCTCGTGGAGCCATGGTCGCGGCGGCTGCTCGGTCGGCTCGAGGAGCTCGAGCTCGAGAGCCGCGCGTTACGCGACAACCCGCTCGGCGACCCCCACGTCCGCCCCCTCTGGGTCTACCTCCCGCCCGCCTACGACGCCGAGCCCGAGCGCCGCTTCCCCGCCGTCTACCTGATCCAGGGCATGACCGGCCAGCTCGACATGTGGCGGAACCGCTCGGCGTTCCGGCCGAACGTGCCCGAGCTCGTCGACCGCCTGTTCGCCGAGGAGGCCTGCCCGCCCGCGCTCGTCGTCTTCGTCGACGCCTGGACCTCGTACGGCGGCTCCCAGTTCCTCGACTCGCCGGGCACGGGTCGCTACCACACGTACCTCTGCGAGGAGGTCGTCGCCTTCGTCGACGGCCGCTTCCGAACGCTTCCGGAAGCCGCCCATCGCGGCATCACCGGCAAGTCGAGCGGCGGCTACGGCGCGATGGTCACCCCGATGCTCCGACCGGACGTGTTCGGCGGGCTCGCCACCCATGCCGGCGACGCGCTGTTCGAGCTCTGCTACCTGCCGGACTTCCGCGAGGCCGTGCGCGCGCTCAGGGACGACTACGGCGGCTCGTACGAGCGCTTCTGGGAGGACTTCCGCTCGCGGCCCGCCTTCACGAAGCAGTCCGACTTCCCGCTCGTCAACACCTGGGCCATGGCCGCCTGCTACTCGGCGAACGAGGACGGTTCGATCGAGCTGCCGTTCGACGAGCTCACGGGGATGCTGCGGGACGAGGTATGGCAGCGCTGGCTCGCCTGGGATCCGGTGCGGATGGCCCGGCGGCACGGCGACGCGCTCCGCAGCCTGCGCGCGATCTACATCGACGCGGGGACGCGCGACGAGTGGTTTCTCGACCTGGGCGCCGAGGCGTTTCGGCGGGAGCTCGAGGCTCTCGGGATCAGCGACGTCTTCTTCGAGCTCTTCGACGCCAAGCACGGCGGCATCGAGTACCGCTACCCGCTCGCGATCCGCTACCTCGCCGAGCGCCTGCAGTAGCCGCTGCGGCCGGCGTCAGCCGGCCACGCCCAGCGGGCAGGCGACCCCGGTGCCGCCGAGGCCGCAGTAGCCGTTCGGGTTCTTCGCCAGGTACTGCTGGTGGTAGGGCTCCGCGTAGTAGAAGGGCCCCGCGGGGGCGATCTCGGTCGTGATCTCGCCGTAGCCGGCGCGGGAGAGCTCCGCCTGGTAGGCCGCCCGCGAGGCCTCGGCCGCCTGCCGCTGCCGCTCGTCTGCCCAGTAGATGGCCGAGCGGTACTGGGCGCCGATGTCGTTGCCCTGCCGCATCCCCTGCGTCGGGTCGTGGTGCTCCCAGAAAAGGCGCAGCACGCCGTCGAGGGGCAGGACCGCCGGGTCGAAGACGCAGAGCACCACCTCGGCGTGTCCGGTGCGTCCGGAGCAGACCTCCTCGTAGGTCGGGTTCGGCGTGTAGCCGCCGGCGTAGCCGACCGCCGTCGTGTACACGCCGTCGGCCTGCCAGAAGACCCGCTCGGCCCCCCAGAAGCAGCCCATGCCGACGACGAGCTGCTCCAGGCCGTCGGGGAAGGGTGGCCGAAGCGGCGTCCCGAGCACCGCGTGCCGCTCCGGCACGGGCAGCGGCGTGTCTCGGCCCGGCAGCGCCTGCTCGGCGGTGGGAAGCTGGGTCGTGAACGGGGCCATCGCGCTCAGCTTACGTCCGCCGAGCCGGTCTCCGCTCGACCGAGCTCCTCGGCGGCCGAGCCGGCGAGCTCCTCCTCGGCTCGCGCTTCCAGGGCGGCCTCCTTCCGCCTCGTCCAGACGGCGAAGGCGACCAGGACGAGCGTGCCGAGCACGCCCAGCACGACGTCGATCGTCGTGCTCAGCTTCTGCAGCGCGCCGCCGAACTCGTAGTAGGCGACGCCGTACACCGTCGCCCAGGTCGCGCCGCCGGCCGCGTTGAAGAAGAGGAAGCGCCACCACGGCATCCGGTTCGTGCCGGCCAGGAAGGCGGCGTACGTCCGGAGGATCGAGACGAAGCGCCCCCAGAAGACGACCTTGCCGCCGTGGCGCCGGAAGATCCAGATCCCGATCTTGATCCGGCTCTCGTGCAGCCGCAGCTTGGGTCCGTACCGCAGCAAGAGCCTGGCGCCGCCGTAGCGTCCGATCCCGAAGCCGAGGTTGTCGCCGAGCACCGCGCCGGCGACCGCTGCGGCGATCACCCACCAGATGGCGAGCTTGTGGGTCGAGCCGGCGTAGAGCGAGGCGCCGATCAGCGCCGTCTCGCCCGGCACCGGCACCCCCAGGCTCTCGACCATGACGAGCAGGAAGACGACGAGGTAGCCGTAGGAGGAGAGCCAGGCGTCGACCGTGTGGGTGGAGAGGAAGAAGCCGACGGTCACACGCACATCCTCACGCCACGCTCACGTACAGCGCCTAGCCTGCACGGCATGATCGAAGCGGTCGACCTGACGAAGGACTACGGACCCAAGCGGGCGGTCGACGGGCTGACGTTCACCGTCCAGCCTGGCGTGGTGACCGGGTTCCTGGGGCCGAACGGCTCCGGCAAGTCGACGACGATGCGCCTGATCCTGGGCCTCGACGCCCCGACCCGGGGCGACGTCACCGTCAACGGTCGCCACTACCGCGAGCACCCGGCCCCCTTGCGCGAGGTGGGGGCGCTCCTCGAGGCCCGCTCCGTGCACACGGGTCGCTCCGCCTACAACCACCTGCTGGCGCTCGCCCAGACGCACGGGATCCCGAAGCGGCGCGTCCTCGAGCTGATCGACCTCGTCGGCTTGCACGACGTCGCGCGCAAGCGCAGCGGCCAGTTCTCGCTCGGGATGGGGCAGCGTCTCGGCATCGCCCAGGCGCTGCTCGGAGACCCGAAGACGGTGATGCTCGACGAGCCGGTGAACGGGCTCGACCCGGAGGGCATCCGCTGGATCCGCAACCTGCTCAAGGGGCTCGCCGCCGAGGGGCGCACCGTCTTCGTGTCCTCCCACCTGATGAGCGAGATGGCGCTCACGGCCGACCACCTGATCGTGATCGGCCGCGGCCGGCTGATCGCCGACACGAGCGTCGACGACTTCGTCGCCCGGGCGTCGCAGAAGGTGGTGCTCGTCCGCTCGCCCGAGCTCGAGCGCTTGCGCGCCGAGCTGGCCGGCCCCGGCGTCTCCTTCGTCGCCCTCGACCGCGGCGCCCTCGAGGTGCACGGGCTGACGGCCGAGCAGATCGGCGACGCGGCCGCGCAGGCCGGCGTCCCGCTGCACGAGCTGACGCCGCAGCAGGCCTCGCTGGAGGAGGCGTTCATGCACCTGACGCGCGACGAGCTCGAGTTCGCGGCCGAGCCCGCGGAGGTGGCCGCGGCGTGAGCACGCTCAGCGCCGCCGCTCGGCTGCCGCGTCTCGACGACGCCGGCCGCGTCGCGTTCCATCGCGTCCTGCTCTCGGAGTGGACGAAGCTGCGCTCGGTCCGCTCCACGGCCTGGTCGCTCGCGGTCGGCTTCCTGCTGACGATCGCCTTCCCGGTCGTCTTCGCCTTCGTCACCGCCTCCCACTGGGGGAGCATGTCTCCGCAGGAGCGGGCCGGCCGCTCGCCGCTCGACATCGCCCTCGCCGGCGTCAACGTCGCGCAGCTCGCGGTGGCCGTTCTCGGCGTGCTGCTGATCAGCGCCGAGTATTCGACCGGGTCGATCCGCTCGACGTTCACCGCCGTGCCGACGCGGCTGCCGGTGCTGTGGGCGAAGCTCCTCGACTACGCGGTCATCTCCTTCGTGCTCATGGTGCCTGCGGTGCTCGTCAGCTTCTTCGCCAGCCAGGCGATCCTCGACCGCCACCACATCCTCCAGATCGGGTTCACCCAGCCGGGCGTCGCCCGCTCCGTGCTCGGCGGCGCCGAGTACGTGATGCTGGTGGGCGTGTTCGCGCTCGCGATCGGGGCCATCGTGCGCAACACGGCGGGCGGGATCGCCGCCTTCGCGGCGATCTTCTTCGTCCTGCCGCCGCTGATGAACATCCTGCCGACGAGCTGGAACAACGCCATCAGCCAGTACCTGCCGAGCGACGCCGGCCGGCAGCTCTTTGCGCTCCACCACGCCGCCCACACGCTGACGCCGCTGGCGGGTGGGCTGCTGTTCGCCGGCTACTGCGCCGCCGCGATCGCGATCGCCGCGATCCTGCTCGTCCGCCGCGACGTCTGAGGCCCGCCCCACGGCGCGGGCGGCAACTCCTGCGACCATGGGAGGGTGAGCGCCGACGAGTCCCGCACCGTCCGCGTCCTGACCGACGTCGCGGCCCTCGGCTCGGCGGCCGCGAGCGCCCTCGCGCGGCGCCTGACCGTGGCGCTCGGCGGGGCCGAGCGGACGCGGGTGATCGTCGTCCTGGCCGCCGTGCTCGGCCTCAGCGGCGCCGACGCCGCCACCGTGGGCGCCTCGGCGACCGAGCTACGGGCGGGGCTGCAGATCACGAACACCGACATCGGCCTGCTCGTGGCGGTCAGCTCGCTCGTCGGGGCGGTCGCCACCCTGCCGTTCGGCGTGCTCGCCGACCGGGTCACGCGCACTCGGGTGCTCGGGGCGACGATCGTGCTCTGGGGCGCGGCGATGCTCTGGAGCGCTACGGCTACGAGCTTCGGCGAGCTCCTCTGGACGCGGCTCTTCCTCGGCGCCGTCACCGCGTCCGCGGGCCCGATGGTCGCCTCCCTCGTCGGCGACTGGTTCGGGAGCTGGGAACGTGGGCGGATCTACGGCGTCATCCTCGCCGGCGAGTACTTGGGAGCCGGGGTCGGCTTCGCCGTCACCGGCAACATCGCGGCCCTCTCCTGGCGGGCAGCGTTCGTGATCCTCGCCCTGCCGGCGTTCGTGCTCGCCGTCGCCGTCTGGCGCCTCCGAGAGCCGGAGCGAGGCGGCAAGGGCGTCCTCGCTCACGAGTCGGAGCCGGCGCCCCCCGTGGAAGGCGCCTCGGAGCCGGCCGAGACCGACGCGCAGCGGCTCGCCCGCGAGCGCCGGCTCGAGCCGGACCCGGAGCTCGTCGTCGGGCCGCGGGAGGCGCGCCGGATGGGGATCGTGCAGGCGACGCGCTACGTCCTGCGCGTGAAGACGAACATCCTGCTCATCGCGGCGAGCGCCTGCGGCTACTACTTCCTCGCCGGCGTGCAGACGTTCGGGGTCGAGTTCGCGAAGCAGCAGTACGGGATCGACCAGGCTCTGGCGAACCTGCTCCTGCTCGTGATCGGCGCCGGCGCTCTCGCGGGCGTGCTCGCGGGCGGGGCGGTCGGCGACCTGCTGCTGCGCCGAGGGAGGCTGAACGGGCGAATCGTGACGCCAGCGGTCGCGGCGGCGGCCACCGTGCTCCTCTTCCTCCCGGCCGTGTTCACGCGCGGAGCGATCACCGCCGTTCCCTACCTGACGGCTGCAGCGTTCTTCCTCGGCGCCCAGAACCCGCCGCTCGACGCGGCGCGGCTCGACATCATGCCGCCGCTGCTCTGGGGCCGCGCGGAGGCGATCCGCACGCTCCTGCGCTCGCTCGCCATGGCCCTCGCGCCGCTCGTCTTCGGAGCCGTCTCGGACTACGTCTTCGGCGGCGGCCGCTCGGGCCTGCAGTGGACGTTCGCCGTCATGCTCCTGCCGTTGGCGGCGAGCGCCTGGCTGCTGTTCAAGGGCCGCCGGACGTACCCGCTCGACGTCGCGACGGCCGCGGCCAGCAGGGACGCCCCCGGCTACCCTCGAGCGAGAAGCGGATGAGCACCCCTGACGTCTTCCTCGTCCTCTCGGCCTTCCTGGCCTGCGCGGTCGAGATGGTCGAGGCGCTGACGATCGTCCTCGCGGCCGGGCTCGCCCGCGGCTGGCGCTCCTCCCTCGCCGGCCTCGCCGCCGCGACGGTCGCCCTCGCCGTCGCGGTCGCGGCACTCGGCCCGGCGCTCACGGTCGTCCCCCTGCAGGCGCTCCGCCTCGTGGTCGGCGCCCTGCTGCTCGTCTTCGGCCTGCAGTGGCTGCGCAAGGCGATCCTGCGCGCGAGCGGCTACCGCGCGCTGCACGACGAGGACGCGATCTTCGCCAGCCAGCTCGAGGAGGCCCGCGCCGCCGCCGGTGTCGAGCGGGCCGGGCTCGACTGGTACGGCTTCACGCTCTCCTTCAAGGGCGTCCTGCTCGAAGGCCTCGAGGTCGTGTTCATCGTGCTGACCTTCGGCAGCGCCCAGGGCTCGATCCCGCTCGCGGTCGCGGGCGCCGCCGCCGCGCTCGTCCTCGTCGCGGCGGTGGGGGTCGCCGTGCGCGCCCCGCTCGCCCGCGTGCCCGAGAACGCGCTCAAGTTCGCGGTCGGCTCGCTGCTCACGACCTTCGGCACCTTCTGGGCGGCGGAGGGCGCCGGCGCGCACTGGCCCGGCGCCGACGCCTCGTTGCTCGGCGTACTCGGCTTCGTCGCCGCCTCCTCGGCCTCGCTCGTCTGGCTGCTCCGCCGGCGGCGGCTCGCGCTCCGCGTCGCGGAGGCCGGATCGTGAGGCTCCTACGCCGTTTCGGTCGCTTCTGGTGGGAGTTCGTCGTGGGCGACGACTGGCTGGTGGCCGCCGTCGTCGGGCTCGCGATCGGGGCGACTGCGGCGCTCGCCGCGGCGTCCGTCACGGCCTGGTGGCTGCTGCCGCTCGCCGTCCTGCTCGTCCTCTGGCTGTCGCTGCAGCGAGCGATACGCTCGACCGACTAGCCC
>Ga0209061_1004577_pt1 | contig 13126 bp, 15 predicted proteins | sample Coa_R1_10_FD_187157 | JGI IMG/M metagenome (GOLD analysis project Ga0209061, IMG submission 187157) | Surface soil microbial communities from Centralia Pennsylvania, which are recovering from an underground coalmine fire - Coalmine... | ecosystem: Environmental > Terrestrial > Soil >...
CGGACCCCGGCTAGCCGTCCCGCTGCGGCCGGCCGTCCGCCCGGGGCCCGGCTAGCCGCCCCGTCCATCCGGGGCCCGGCTAGCCATCCCGTCCGCCCGGGGCCCGGCTAGCCGTCCCGCTGCGGCTAGCCGGGCCGACCCGGGGCGGGCTACCCCCCGTCTAGCCCGCCGCGGGCATCTCGTGCCAGAGGCCGCCGTTGAGGTTGATGTTGTTGCCGCTGGCCTGGCCTGGGCCGGTGTCGCCGATGTAGGTGTAGAGCGGGTGGCCGTCGTAGGTCACCTGGAGGGTGCCGTCGGTGCGGCGGATGGTGCCGAGCTTGCTGAGCGTGACGCCTGCGCCGGCGGTCGGAGCGCCGGTGACCGGGGGCCAGTAGGCCGCGCATGCCCCGTAGCAGGCGGAATGGCCCGGCGTGTCCAGGGCGAACCAGTAGAGCGTACGGCCGCTCGCGTTGGTCAGCACGGAAACCCCGCCGATCACGGTCGTCCGCAGCATCGTTGCGCCGCTGGCGGCCGCCGCAGCCGGGGCACCGCCGTTCGCCGTGGCGGCCGAGGCGCCGAGCACGGCGAACGCGGCCACGGCCACGCCGCCGACCAGCGCCGCGGCCGCCTTGCGCAGGGTCGCCATCCGGGAGGCGCCCGCGCCGGGTGCGGAACGGGACGCCGGCAGGCCGGCCAGGATGCCGGCGGCCATCGCCGCGGCGAGCGCCGCGAGCGCGGCGAACGCGGCGATCTCGAGGACGCCTGCCACGATGCCCGCCGTCGTGCGGATCTCGCGGAAGCCGAACAGGCCTGCCCACAGCGACAGCAGGTAGCCGCCGAGCGTGGCGAGCGCGAAGACGGCGCCCGCGGCGGACAGCCCCGCGTCCAGCACGGGCCGCGCCGCCAGCGGGGCGAGCAGGATGGCCGCCGCCAGCGCGAAGGCCGCGATCACCTGGACCAGGAACAGCCAGCCGATCGTCGGGATGGACCGGTAGCCGGTCAGGTACAGGTCGAGGTGAACCGCCGCCGAGGCGGCGAGCAGGCCCGCCCCGGTAACCCGGAGCGACGAGCGCGCGAGTGTGTACCCCATGCCTACTCCTACGGACGGGGGCCCCCGAGGGATTGGACGCGCGGGGCGGCCCTGGAGTCAGCCGGGTACGTTCGGATAAGAAATCCTGGAGGAACTCCAGGAGAGCGGCGGCCGTCTCCAAAGGCACCTCCTCCGGCACGTAGTGCCCGCAGGGCATCGCCCGGCCGTCGACCTTGTCCGCGTACTCCTGCCAGATCGCGAGCACGTCGCCGTAGTGGCGGCCGACGAACCCGTGCTCGCCCCACAGCGCCAGCAGCGGGGCGGTCACCTTCTCGCCGCGGGCCGCGGACGCGTCGTCGTCCGCGAGGTCGGTCGTGGCCGCGGCGCGGTAATCCTCGCAGGAGGCGTGGATCGCCGCCGGATCGCGGAAGCACCGGACGTACTCGCTCATCGCCTTCGGGTCGAACGGCTGGCCACCGCGCCGCAGGGCGCTCAGCCTGCCGCGGACCCAGCCGTCCGGGTCGAGGGAGAGCAGGTGCTCGGGGAGCGGCTCCGGCTGGGCGAGGAAGAACCAGTGCCAGTAGCCGAGGCCGAATTCCCTGTTGGCGTTGCGGAAGGCGTGCCTGGTCGGCACGATGTCGAGCACCGCGAGCTTGGTGACCGCCTGCGGGTAGTCGAGCGCCATCCGGTGGCCGACGCGGGCGCCGCGGTCGTGTCCCACCACGGCGAACTCCTCAAAGCCCAGCTCGCGCATCACCAGCACCTGGTCCCGGGCCATCGTGCGCTTGGCGTAGGCCTCGTGGTTGCTGCCGCCCGCGGGCTTGCCGCTGTCCCCGTAGCCGCGCAGGTCGGTGAGGACCACGGTGTGGTGTTCGGCGAGGATGGGGGCGATGTGATGCCACATGACATGGGTTTGCGGGTAGCCGTGCAGCAGCAGCACCGGGCCGCCGCCTTCCTCGCCCCCGACGAGCGTGTTGATCCTTACTCCGTCTGGTGCGAGCGTCATCCTCTTGAACAGTCCGGGCAGCGGAACGGTCATGGGTGCCTCATCCCCGTCGGTGCGCTGACATAATCTCTCGGTCCGCCAACCACGGCCACGCCTGCGGCGTCATAGGTGGTTGTACATGACGGTTGTACCGGACGGCTGCGCGCGACGGCCGCGAGGGCCCGCCGGGGCCGCGACGGTTTCGAGGGCCCGCCGGGGCCCACGGGGAGGAGAGTCGCCGAGATGAGGCTACGCCGGAGGACGCTGACCAGGACGGCGAGGTTCGTCCGGGACGGCTTGGCCAGTTTGGCCGGCCTGACCGTTCTGATTGCCGGATGCTCGTCCTCCCCCTCGTCGCCAGGCCCTTCGGCGCCCGGGACGTCTACGCCGGGCGCGTCATCGGGCGCGCCGGGCGCGTCATCGGGCGCGTCCGCGGAACCCGCCTCGTCCGGGCCGTCTGCCGCGTCTTCGGCCTCTCCGGCCTCCTCGGGGGCGGCGGCCCCAGGCGCGGCGACAGGCGGCCCGCCGGCCTGCCCCACCCGGTCGCTGAAGGCGACCACGGGCTCCTCGCAGGGCGCGGCGGGCTCGATCTACCAGGTGATCGACTTCACCAACGTCTCCTCCGCCCCGTGCACGCTCTACGGCTACCCGGGCGTGTCGCTCGCGGGCGGCTCGCCGGTCGCCCAGATCGGGGCGGCGGCGTCGCGGTCGACGGCCAGTCCGGCGAAGCTGGTGACGCTGGCGGCCGGCGGGACCGCGAACGCGCTGCTGCGGATCACCGATGCGGGCAACTACCCGGCGTCGGAATGCGATCCGGTCCCCTCGGGCTACCTGCAGATCTACCCGCCCAACCAGACCACGCCGATCTACCTGGCGTACAAGTCGATGGCATGTTCGGCTACGGCGGTGAACCTGCTGTCGGTGAGCGCGGTGCAGCCGGGCAGCGGCGGCTGAGCCGCCGGGCCGCTGCCGGCGGGCCGCTGCCGGCGGGCCGCTGCCGGCGGGATCGCTAGCCGCGCGAATCGAAAAATCTTTCATCGAGAAGGATTTTTATGGAATAGGTACAAAATTCTTACGGGATCATGAGCGACGGCCCGGGACTCTCAAGGCGAGGTTCCGGCAATCTGCACAAAACAGGCATGAACCGGATAAAACGGGCGTCAGATGCGCCGGGACCGCTGAGCGGGGAGGGCGGCGAGCAGGGCCCTCGTCCAGTCACGGTAGCCATCCTGGCTCGGGTGGAAGCTGTCGCAGGAGAACTTGCCGTTCCACGGCGGCGTGAAGTGCGCGGACACCTCGGCCACCGGGAGAGCGCGATCGAGGGCGACCTCGCGGATGACGCGGTTGATCCGGGTGATGTACGGGACGCTCATCCGGCCCGCGATCCACCAGACCCCCGTGAGCAGCGGGAGGTCGAGCACGACGGTACCGTCCGGGAGCTTGGCGAGCAGCGTGCGCAGGTCGCTGAACAGCCTGGCAGGCGTGCTGTAGAAGATGTCGTTGGCGCCGGCACCGCAGGTCACGAGATCGGGGGCGGCGGGGAGGCACGGGAGCTGTTCGGCTATGACGTCGCGGATGAGCGCACCGGAGACCGAGAGGTTGAGCACTCGCCACGGCTGGCCGGTGCCGCGCCGCAGCTGCCGCAGCGCCTGGCCGACGTAACCGCCGTGCGGGTCCGGGGCGCCGAGGCCCTGGGCAGTGGAGTCGCCAAGCGCCACCCACAGCGGGCCCGGGTCGGCTTCGTGCTCGCGGAGCACGCGCTCGTTGTGTGCGCGCCAGTAGGCGGCGAAAGCGACGCAGTCCTCGCGCATCGCGGATATGCCGTCCGTCCAGCGGCCGAACTTTCCATTTCGGATGCCGCAGAGTCCGGCGTATGGGCTTCGGGTGACCACCGACGCCGCGTTCGCGAGGATCTCCACCGGCGACTTCCGGCTCGGCCCCGTGCCGCCGATGGCATTTGCCCAGGCAGGGCGGGATACCGCTGGCCGGGCAGGGCGGGATACCGCTGGCCGGGCAGGGCGGGATACCGCAAACGAGCGCTGCATGTGCTCTGCTCCCCATGGACATTGACGCCAGATGAACGACGGTAGGCAAGAGTATCTACAGATGTCAACGTAGATGCGACTAAGGGTCGCGTTCGGTTCATGGCGCCAGAAACCGGTCGCAGCCGGGCGCGGTTCCGGCTGGCGGCCGGCTATAGCGAGGCGCCCCTGAGGCAAGCTTTACCGTGCGGGTGCGCGGCTTGGCGGCCGGGGCGCGAAGGCGCGGATCGTCTGGCACCCAAGGCGCGGATCGTTCGGCATCCGGGGCCGGGGCTCGGCCGCCGTTCCCGGGGCACGGCCTCCCGTTCCCGGGGCTAGCCAGGACCAGCGTAACGAGGGCTTGACGGGCATGGCCGGGGTTGCCGACGCGCTGCCGGGGATGTGTCGTGGACGCTGCCGGATTCGAGTACGACACACGCGCCAAGAACCGGTATGCTATCTGCGTTCCACCTAGCGGGTGGAGCTGCGGGGCTATGGCGCAGCTGGTAGCGCGTCTGCATGGCATGCAGAAGGTCAGGGGTTCGAGTCCCCTTAGCTCCACGTAGTTGTCGGAGCCTTCTCGGTCGGCGGGAGCCGAACGGGGAGCCAGCGCCTATCTAGGCGCTTTTCTTGTTTCCGAAGATGGTGTTCATTGCGGTCGCGCCCGTGCTGATGACGGGCTTGAGCTGATGCCGGTAGACCTTCTGGGTCACGATCGTCGTGCGGTGGCCCACCAGGTCGGCGATCTGCTCGATGGTGACTCCGTTGTCGCTCATGATCGACACGAACGAGTGGCGTAGCTCGCGTGGTGTCCAGTCGATGCCTAGGCCGGCGGCCTTGGTGATGCGGCGGAACGAGCGGCGCACGTTGGCGGCGTCGAGTGGAGTACCGACGCTGGTGGAGAAGACGAGGTCGTTGTCTTCCCATGTGTGGCCGGCTTGGAGCCGTAGCTTCGTCTGCTGGGTGCGGTGCTCCTTGAGCGCGCTGGCTACTTCGCCGGGGATCTCCAGCGTGCGGCGGGATAGCTCGGTCTTGGTGTCGCCGTCTTCGCGTACCGAGCGCCAGACGTAGACGGCGTACTTCTCGTTCGCGAAGCCTGCTTCGGTGACTGGCCGCCACTCCCCCGCCTGTGGCACCCATGCCACGACGTGAGACCAGCGAAGTGCACGGGCTTCCTCGGTGCGGACGCCGGTCATGAGGCTGAGCGCGACGTACGCGTGGAGCGGATCGTTTCTCGCGTGCTCCAAGACGGTCATGGCCTGGTCGAGTGTCATGGCCTTGCTTGGGCGTCCGTCCTTCCTGCCCTTGGGCGTGTCAACTAGGTCGGCGACGTTGCGCATGACCTTGTCTCTGGCTTGGGCGTGGCGGATGGCGCGCCGCAGGATCGAGTGGATTGCCTGCAGGGTGCGCGTAGTGAGGTGGTCTCTGCGTGAACCGTCCCGAGTTTCGTGCATACTTCCTTAGTTGGGAAGGATGTACGTTTCATGCCTGTCAGGTATGACCAGGACACGAAGGCCAAGGCGATCCGGCTGGTGCGCGAGCATGCCGGGGATTACCCGTCGGAGTACGCGGCGATCACCGCGGTGGCCCGGCGGCTGGGGATGACCCCGGAGACGCTGCGCAAGTGGATCCGCCAGGCCGCCGTCGATGAGGGGCAGGCTCCCGGGGTGTCCTCGGAGGCCGCGAAGGAGATCCGCGAGCTTAAGCGCAAGGTCAACGAGCTGGAGCGGACGATCGGGATTCTCTCGGCGGCTGCGAGTTTCTTCGCGCGGGAGCACGACCCGCTGCACCGCTGATCTGTGAGTTCATTGACGCCTACCGCGACCGTTTCGGGGTCGTGCCGATCTGCCGTGCCCTGACCGGGCACGGCGTGCCGATCGCCCCGCGGACGTACTGGGCGCGCCGGTCCCGGCCGCCGTCGCGGCGGGCGCTGGCCGATGCGGCGCTGGCGGAGGTCCTGGCCGGGATCTACGAGCCGGATGAGCATGGCCGCCGGCCGCCGGAGTGCCTGTACGGCAGCCTGAAGATGTGGGAGCACCTGAACCGGCAGGGCATCCGGGTCGCGCGGTGCACGGTGGAGCGGCTGATGCGCGCGCACGGGTGGCGGGGCGTCACCCGCGGCCGCCAGGTGCGCACCACCGTCCCGGACCCGGGCCACAGCCGGGCCCCGGACCTGGTGAAGCGGAACTTCAAGGCAGGGCGCCCGGGTCAGCTGCATGTGGCGGACTTTACGTACGTGCCGCTGGACGGCGGCGGGTTCGGGTACACCGCGTTCGTGATCGACGCGTTCGCCGGGCTGATCGCCGGGTGGGAATGCGCGCTGTCCAGGGAAACCGCGTTCGTGGAGCGGGCGGTCCGGCAGGCCGCCGCGCTGCGGGACCGGCAGGGGCACCCGGTCGTCGGGCGGGCCGTCCGCCATTCGGACGCCGGGTCGCAGTACACCTCGGTGCGCTTTGCCGAGACGCTGATGCTGGAAGGGCTGACGCCCTCGGCCGGCACCGTCGGGGACGCGCTGGACAATGCCCTGGCGGAAACGGCCATCGGCCTGTGCAAGACCGAGTGCATCCGGGCCGGGTCACCGTTCCGCCATGGCCCGGTCCGGTCGCTGGCGGACCTGGAGGAGATCACCAGCGCCTGGGTGCACTGGTACAACACCGCCCGGCTGATGCACCGGCTGGGCCGCAGGCCCCCGGCCGAGGCCGAGGCACAGTACTACCAGCAGGCCAAGGACGCCGCGTGAGCGCGGCGGGCCCGCTGCGCGGGCCGGGAGGAACGAAGAGGAGAACAAGGAAAGGAGGCGGCTGCGCCGCCGCTCATCTCCAGGGCGTGCCGCGCATGCTGCAGGGCCGCTCCTCCGGCCTCAAGGGCGCTTCGCGTTTCCTGCGGAAATGGCCTTCGGCCGCCCTTGACCCCGGAGACCTCGGCGGCCCCTGGGGCAGGAAGAGCGGTCAGGCCCAGGGCCTGCCCGGCAAGGGCGCGCGGCACGCACGGCCTGCCGTGGCGGGGCGTCCGCGGACAACAAGTACAGGATCGTCATGAACGGGTGTTCGATAACAGAAGAGAAGGCAAAATTACAGATCAGGCCCGGTAATCTCGTCACAGCAGAGCCACCTGGCGAAGCTGTGTCACACAAAACCAGGTGTGCACGAAACCTGGGATGCTCCACTACCACCTACTCAGAACCGGCCAGCTTCGCAGCATCAAGATCGGCAATTCGCGCCGCATCACGGACGAGCACCTAGCAGCCTTCATCGCCTCACTCGAACGAGGCGACGCGGCATGACATCAGAGCAGCGTGCGGAACTCGTCCGGGGTCATGCCGATGATGGCCAGGATGTTCCGCAAGGTGCCCTTGGGCATGTCCCGGCCCGCGTGGACTGGAACTGTAGCCGCACGCCCATCGGGGTGTTGCATCACGTGGTGGCTGCCAGCGATCCGCACGACCATGAATCCGGCGCTTTCGAGCGCCTTAACTACCTTCGCCCCCGGTACGACCGGGATGCTGCCTGACACGTCCAGACCCTAGCAGTCCCAGGCGACGTTGGAAGTCAAAAGACGTCTCAGGCAACGTTGAGCGTCAAAGTCAACTCGTCCGGTGGCCCGACTACATCGATCAGAGCTTCAAGCGCGGTGCGCAGGTCGGCGATTGCCTCTTCCTGCGTCGCGCCATCGCCGACCGCGCCGACGCCCGGACGGAGCTGGGCGGATGCGCACCAGACGCCGTCCTCGTCCTGCTCGACGACGTAGGGCACATGAACGGTACGACTCACGCCTTTGATGATAGCCCGCGCATAGTCTTCCGTCTGCAGTAGCCACGGTACGGACGTCTACCGCACGAGTACGGCCTGAGGAGCTTGGAGCGATCTACCCGCATCGTTGGGTAAACATTCACCCGGGTGACTGGGTGTGATGGTGGCGCGGGTTGTTTTTGCCCTATGGTGAGATGGGCTGGGCTGGTGGCATCCAGGGGTTGCCGAGCATGAGCTGTTCGAGGACTTGGAGTGCGCCGAGGCCGTGTTTGCGGGCGGTGTCGATGTAGCTGCGGATGCCGAGGCGGTCCTGGGTGACGTCGTCGCTGGTCAGGCGGCCGCTGATCTTCTGCTGGGTTTTCAGGGGGCGGACGCCGCGCTCGCTGAGGTTGTTTGTGGGCCAGACGCTGGTGTCGGAGGCGAAGCGCAGGACGTCGGCTTCGCGGGCCTTGCAGAACTCGGGCATCTCGCGGCCGGGCTTCTGCTTCACGCTGTTCTCCGGGCCGGGGACGCGGGGCACCGCGGACAGGCCGAACGTGACGGCGCGGCGGAACTCCAGCTCAAGTGGCTGCCGGATGTCATCGGGGATCGCGGGCAGGTCCTGCTCGCGGGCGGCGTGCCAGGCGCGGATCAGGCCGCGCAGCGCCCTTTGGGCCTGCTGCGGCCAGCCGGAGCCAGGATAGGTCTCAGCGCAGTCCCCGAAGTCCCTATCAGATGAGCTGCACAGGCCTGATGGCCGGCGAACGTCTCCCAGGTCCCGCTGAAGTACCCCGCGTAGCGGTCCGAGACGACGATCCCGGCGAAAAACGGCAGGATCCCCGCCTTCTTCATGGTCTCCAGGCCCCGGGTGCCCAGGTAGAACGCGGAGTACAGCTCAGTGAACGCGCCGTGGACGTACTTCTTCTCCCCGGCCGGCCCGGACCGCAGCGTCGTCTCGTCGAACCCCGCCACCGGCGACGCGGCGATCAGGGTGCGGATCAGCGCCACGCTGTCCCTGACCAGCCCGGCGGCCTTCGCCAGGCAGGAGTGCACGAACCCGGCCGAGACCACCCCGCCGGTCAGGTCGCCGATGAGCTGCCGTGCCCGCTCGACGGGCACATGCTGGAAAACCGACAGGTAGACCGCCATGGCCGACAGCCGGGGCCCGACCGGGAGCTTCGCGTCCGGAACCCCGTCCGGCCGGGCCGCGACGTGCACCTTCCCGCACGCGCACCGCGCCTTGTGCAGGTTGTGCTGGTACCGGCGCGACGGCTGCGGCTCGGGGATGTCCTCCTGCTGGTAGGACCGGGCAACGCCCAGGTCAGCGGCCCCGGCGAGGTCCAGCCCGCATTCGCAGGCGCCCTCGGGGAAGTGGTCCAGGGTGTCGTCGGGATCCCGCCAGCGCATCGCCGCGCCGGCCGAGCCAGGCTGCTTCCCCCGGCTCCGCTTCTTCTCCGCCCGTTCCTCAGCCCGGCGCTCCTTGCGGGGCTTCCGCCCGGGCAGGTCGTCGCCGGACGGCGGCACCGAGGAATTCCCGCTGTTCCTCGACGCGGCCCGCAGGGCCGCCTCCAGCTGCTCCCGCAGCTCCGCGACCAGCGCCGTCAATGCCGTGACCTGCTCATCCAGAGCCGCGATCCGCGCCGCCTGCTCACGGATCAGCGCGTCACGCGGATCCTCCGGCGGCGTCTCGGTCACAGCCCATAATCATCCCGGAACCTACTCCGGGCCGCACCGCGACACGGCGCCCGCCATCGAACCGTGACCAACAATCACCCAGTGCAGCCGAAAACCGCGAAGCCTGAATGTTTACCCGAGATCTCCGCCGACCCCGCCTCGGTCAGCACCATCTTGCCCCGGTGCCCGTTCCGCGAATTCCCGGAATTCCGGCCCTCGGGCGCGTGCTTCGAATAGCCTAGGTGATCGTCCATTTCGCCTTCCAGCGCGCCTTCGACCACCATTTTGGTCAGCTGCCCGGGCAGCCCGCCCTCGCCGGTGAGCTTCAGCCCGTCCTTGCGGGCCCGCTCGGCGAGCTCCCGCAGCAGCTGCTCCTCAGCCGCCGACAGCCCAGCCGGCTCCTGCGTTTCGCTCATCGTCACGTCTGTCATCTGGGTGTCTCCTCCGTCCCGGGAGTTACACCGTTGAAGTTACAGTCCCCAACCCGGCCGACCCTACATCACTATCCGTAATATCTCTCCCTTATGGCAACATCAGCCACTTTGACCAGCGATAACGCGGCTATTGTGACCGCCAGCTTGACAAGCTTCCTGTTGCGATGGTCCTGGTCAGGGTGTTCTGCGCGTCGTTTGCCTTCCTGCGCGAGCGCGGCGAGGACCTCTCCCATCGTGTGCGGGAACTCTACCTGCACGGGGTGGGCAAGCTCGGCGTCGCCTCGGTGCAGGTGTACGGGCAGGACTCCAGCCGTGGCGTGTCGTCGAAGCAGTCACGGCTGTCACCAGGCCGGTCCGGTCACCGAGCACGCCGCCGAACGGATGTGCCTCAACCAGGTACAGGAAGCCGGGGCGCAGCAGCTCCGCGGCAATCCGCGCCCACCGGGGAATATCCGGGAGCCAGCACAGGGCGCCGATCCCGGTGCAGGCGACGTCGGACCGTTGCCCGCCGAAGGCCGCCGGCGCGTCGTAGACATCGCTGGTCACGAACGAGGCGCTGATGCCGGGTTCGCGGCCAGGCCGCGGGCGGCCTCCATGACAGGGACCGAGAAGTCCAGGCCGCTCGCCCGCGCGCCGCGGCCCGCCCACGACAGGGTGTCCAGGCCGATATGACACTGCAGGTGCACTAGATGCTCGCGCGGAAAGGCGATGTGATCACCGTCGATGCGCAGGCCGGGTATCCCACCGGTAGGTAGTCCATGCCTGGCGGATCAAGCTACGCACGATGATGATCGCGTCGGCCAGGTCAAAGAACGCGTCGATGACCTCCTCGCGCCGTTCGTAGCAGCGCTGCAGCCTGTTGAAGGAGTTGTGCCAGGCATTCGTTCGCTCAACATGCCAGCGCTGCCCGGCCTGGATCGGGGCCTTGTCGCCCTTACGGGCGATTTCCCCGGTCATTCCCCGTGCCGCCAGTTCGTCGCGGGTCTTCTGCGAGTCGTAGCCGGCATCGAGGTGGACCCGGATCTCCTCCGGCAGCAGCCCGATCTCGTCGAGTTTGTCCAGCGTGGAGGCCAGCAGGCGGGAGTCGTGCCGGTTCGCCGGGGCCAGGACGCGGTCCAGCGGGATGCCGTAGCCCTCCACCAGCAGGGACCGCTTCATGCCCAGCTTGCCGCGGTCGACCGGGCTGCGGCCGGCGCACTGGCCGCCCCCGGGCGCCTTGGTGATACAGCCGTCAACAGCGAGTTCCTCCAGGACCAGGCCGGCCATGCGGTCATAAGAATCCAGCGCGATCTGCTTCAGCTTCGCGAAGACCCCGGCCTTTATCCATTCGCTGCGCCGCTCGCGGATGGTGGTGGCACCGCAGGAGCAGTCGGCGATGGCGGCGTATGAGCAGCCGAATCGCAGCATCTGGATCAGCTTTTCGAAGATGATCCGGTCGGGGATCCGGGGCCGGTGGCAGCCCAGCGGGTGAGAGGGATCATAGGCCGGCCGGCTGGGCAGAAGCGCGGAGAACTGGTCCCACAGCGGTTCTGGCAGCCATGATGGGATGGCAGGCACAGGGACTCCTGTGATCACGAAGCGTAGAGAACTCCGATAATCACGGAACCTGTGCCTGCACGGCCTCAGGACACGCCGGAACCCCGCAGATCACGCCTATCCGCGCGGGCTCTAGGTCCTTGCCGCGCACATCACCTGCCTCGGCGGGCTCGAACTTCCGCAGCGAGTCCCGGGTCTTCCGGAAACCCTCCAGGTCGCAGAACCGGCTCGCCAGGTGAACCGGCACCCGGTCATCCCAGTTGGCGCGGTTCAGCACGCGCCAGTCGGCGGCGGTGATGTCGCCGACTGGCGCAGGCACCATCACCCGCGCGAGCATAACCCGGATCGCCGCTGCGCTGGGCCGCGGGCCCGCGGGGCAAGCCAGGCCCGCGGGCCAGGTACGGCGGCCGAGACCGTTATCCACCGAGAAACCGCATCACGTCGGCGGCGTCGGTGTCCAGGGCTGCCTGGATGCTGGCATCCAGCGGGGCGAACGGTGCCAGCACGACCTGGCCGCGGGCGATGGTCCAGGTCGCCACGGCCCGGCCGCCGGCCAGCGCGAACGGCCGGAACAGCCCGCCTGCGATGACGGTCCGCCGGTGCGGGCCGACGATAGGATCCGGGGAAGCCCAGCCGAGCAGCAGCGGGTCGAACGCGCCCAGCAGTTTCGGCGGCAGGGCGACGGCCGCGCGCCGCGGGCCGGCCGGCAGGCCGGCCCGCCCGTCGGTTCGCCGCGCCGCGCCGCACCGGGCCAGGCCGAGCCGGGCGTCTCCAAGCCCGATGCCCGCCCACCGGGCCAGGTCGCGGTCCGCCGCCGGGGCATGTCCGGCGAGGTAGCGCCGGGCCAGCTCGCCGAGCGCCGTCTCGCGGCTCATCGCCGGCGGCGGTGCGCCCAGCCAGTCCCGGGTCAGCACGAACGCCTGGTCCCGCCCGGCCGCCGGGCCGCGCACGATCAGGCCCCGGATGCTGGCCAGCGCCAGGATATGCACCATCGCCTGGCCTTCGGTCCGCACCCCGGCAGCGGCGACCCGCTCGCGGAGCTGAGACCGGGTCTGCGGGCCATCGGCGGCCAGCGCCGCCCGCACGGCGGCCACCGCACGCTCGGCGTCGTCCGGCGGCACGCCCTCCTGCGCCAGCCGACGGAAGTTCCCGGTGCGCAGCTGCGGGGTGGTCAGCGGATGCAGCCACCAGTAGTCCTCGGCGCGGACCAGGTGCAAGGTGCCGCGGTTCAGCCAGGTGACGACCAGCGAGCGGCGCGCCAGAGCGGCGTCGACGTCCGAGGCGGCCAGTCCCGCTGACCGCGCCCGGATCGCAAGCCGCGCGCCACGCAGGTCTTGCGCCTGGATGGCCAGCAGCCGCCCGGCGACCTCCTCGGCGCTGCCCGCCCGGTCGCCGCACAGCAGTTGCGCCGCGCACCGCTCCGCAGTCACCGCACGATCATCGGGCCGCGCGGCCGCCCGTGACTGTGAAGTGCCCACTGGCGGCGATTCTACCGCCGGAGACCGGCAACCGGCATCTGTCACCATCTAGAGCAGCGCCGAGCCGGATCTGTGCCCGGCGAAGACCGCCGGAAACCGGTTGTTCTCGCCGCCCGCCGAGGAATATCACGCTTGGTGAGGAGCACCGCAATGCTCTTGACGCCCGATCCGGCTGACGGTTCTTCAAGCTGGGACGTGAGGTCGCCGAAAAGTAGAGACAGCTTATCGGGCGAAGTCCACCACGCCGGCGTTGAGATCGAC
>Ga0209061_1004579_pt1 | contig 13120 bp, 8 predicted proteins | sample Coa_R1_10_FD_187157 | JGI IMG/M metagenome (GOLD analysis project Ga0209061, IMG submission 187157) | Surface soil microbial communities from Centralia Pennsylvania, which are recovering from an underground coalmine fire - Coalmine... | ecosystem: Environmental > Terrestrial > Soil > Unclassified...
GCGATCTCTCCGCGCCGCGCGACGAACTCTTCGACGCGCCGCAGCTGACTGCGACCGAGCGCGGCCTGCATCTCGGTCATCCGGTAGTTGTAGCCGAGCTCGATCTGCTCATAAAACCAGGGACCCTCGCACGGATCGGGCATGAGCTGCGGATCCCGCGTGATCCCGTGGCTGCGGAAGAGCAACAAGCGCTCGTAGAGCGCAGCATCGTTGCACAACACCATCCCGCCCTCGCCGGTCGTCACGATCTTCACGGGATGGAAGCTCAGGATCGCGAGATCGGAGTAGCGGCAACTCCCGACGCGGTCGTTGCGATAGGATGCACCGAGCGCATGCGAAGCGTCCTCGACGACCGCAAACCCGTAGGTTCTCGCAAGCTCGGCGATACGTTCCATATCGCACGGTTGGCCGCCGAAATGGACGGCGACGAGCGCCTTGGGGAGGCGCCCGCGCCGCTCGGCGTCGACGAGCTTCTTCTCGAGGGCGACGACGTCCAAGTTATGCGTATCGGGCTCGACGTCGACGAAGTCGATGCTCCCGCCGCAAAAGAGCACGCAGTTCGCGGAGGCCACGAAGGTGTTCGTCGAGGTCCAAACGGGGTCGCCGGGACCGACGCCGAGCGCGCGACAGGCGATGTGCAGCGCCGAGGTACCGTTGGTGACGGCGACGGCGTGCCGCGCGCCGCAGTACGCCGCAACCTCTTCCTCGAAGAGCGGGACGGTCGGTCCTTGCGTCAGCCAGTCCGATTTGAGGACCTCGACGACGGCGTCGATATCCTCCTGTACGATGCTTTGCCGCGCATAGGGTATCGAGATCATGCGTAGGCGAGCGAACCGTTGAGGGCTTGCAGTTCGCTGATCGAGAGGAACCAGTCGTTGGTCCCCGAGTTGTACTCGAATCCGCGGGGGACCGGCTCTCCGCGCTCACCCGTCCCGTCGACCGTATAGTCGATCGGCGACGTGAACGTGATCGCGGGCCGAATGACGAAATGATCGCGGAAGCGGATCGTCAGGTGCGAATCGTCACGCGGACACATCGCCTCGTGCAACTTCTCACCGGGACGGATCCCGATGATCCTCAAGCCGACCCGCGGCGAGAGCGACCGCGCGAGGTCGACGATCCGCACCGAGGGGATCTGGGGGACGAAGATCTCGCCTCCCTGCATCCGCTCGAAGGCGCGCAGGACGAAGTCGACGCCTTGCGGGAGGGTGATCCAAAAGCGCGTCATCTCGGGATCGGTAATCGGGAGCTCGGTCGCACCGTCGGCAAGGAGCTGTTTGAAATACGGTAAGACCGATCCCCGGGAACCGACGACGTTGCCGTAACGGACGATCGAAAACCGCGTCCGCCGGCGCCCGGCGATGTTGTTGGCCGCTTGAAACAATTTGTCCGAGGCCAGCTTCGTCACCCCGTACAGATTGACGGGATTGACGGCCTTGTCCGTCGACAAGGCGACGACCTTTTCGACTCCGGCGTCGAGCGCCGCCGAAATCACGTTTTGCGCCCCATGGATGTTGGTCTTGATACACTCCATCGGGTTGTACTCGGCGGCCGGGACTTGCTTGAGCGCCGCCGCGTGGACGACGTAATCGACGCCGAGCATCGCCTGACGCAGCCTGCTCTCGTCACGCACGTCGCCGATGAAATAGCGCATCGCCTTGTCGTTGAAGCGCTGCTGCATCTCGAATTGCTTGAGCTCATCCCGCGAATAGACGATCAGCCGTTCGGGGCGATAGCGCTCCAGGACGATTTTCACGAAGGCGTGACCAAAAGACCCCGTCCCCCCGGTCACGAGGATCGATTTACCGTTGAACATACCGACTTTTCTCTATGTCGGTAACCCGGCACCGCAGGCTTAGCGCCACGAAAGCTTTGCGCGCGACTCGTCGATGATCGATGCAGGAGGGCTTATGCCGAGCGACGATCCGGCCGCAAAACTGATCGCATTCTACCTGCCTCAATACCACCCGATCCCCGAGAACGACCGTTGGTGGGGACCCGGTTTTACCGAGTGGCGCAACGTCGTGCAGGCGCGGCCGCTCTTCCCCGGCCACAAACAGCCGCACTTACCCCGCGAGCTGGGCTTTTACGATTTACGGCTGGCGGAGACGCGCGAGGCGCAAGCCGCACTCGCCCGCGCGCACGGCGTGTACGGCTTCTGCTATTATCACTACTGGTTCGGCGGGAAGCTCCTCCTCGACCGTCCGCTGCGCGAGGTCCTGGAGAGCGGGAAGCCCGATTTCCCGTTTTGCCTCTGCTGGGCGAACGAAGATTGGACTCGGAGCTGGGACGGCCGCAGCGGCGAGATCCTGATGGCGCAGGTACACAGCCCCGAGGACGACCTCGAGCATATCGCTTGGCTCTGCGGCGTCTTCTCCGACCGACGCTACATCCGGTTGGACGGCAAGCCGCTGCTCCTGGTCTATCGCGCCAAGAAGCTGCGCGACCCGGCTGCTACGCTGGGCCTGTGGCGCGAGTACGCTCGCCGCAACGGAGTGGGCGAGCTCTTCATCTGCCGCGTCGAGAGCTTCTCGGACGAGCACGACGATCCCGGACTCCTGGGGTTCGACGCGGCGGTCGAGTTTCAGCCGGACTGGACGAACCTACCGCCCGCGCAGCGTGAAGCCGGACCCCGCATCTTCGATTATGCGGCCTTCGCCGAACGGCAGCGCGCGAAACCGCAGCCGCCGTACCGGCGCTTCCGCTGTCTCACGCCCGGCTGGGACAACACGGCGCGCCAGCGGGAGCATGCGACCGTCTTTCACGGCTCGACCCCCGGGCTGTACGAAGGCTGGCTGTCCGAGCTCGTCGCAGCCGAGCAAGCCAAGCCCGCGGAGCAACGCCTGATCTTCGTCAACGCGTGGAACGAATGGGCCGAGGGCGCCCATCTCGAGCCGGATCTCGAGCACGGTCTGGCCTATCTCGAGGCGACGAAGCGGGGACTCCAAGCCGGCGCTGCATCCCGCCCGGGACCACGCCATGCGTGGGAACTCTTGACCGATCCGAATCTCAGCGGCGCGGAAGGCCAGTATCGCGAGCCGCGCAACGACGTCCTCGCGCTGCTGGCCCGGCCCCCCGGGATCGTCCTCGACGTCGCCTGCGGGAACGGGATCACGTCGGCCGAGCTCAAGCGGCGCTACCCCGCGGCCCGCGTGATCGGGATCGAGCTCAACCCTGCTTCGGCGCAAACGGCACGCGAACGGATCGACGCGGTCTTCGAGGGGGACATCGAACGGTTCGACTTCGCCGCGGCCGGGATCGCCCCGGCCTCGATCGACACGGTACTCCTGCTCGACATCCTCGAGCACATCTACGACCCATGGTCGTTCCTCCGACGACTGCGCGCCTTCCTCGCTCCCCACGCGCACCTGATCGCGAGTATCCCCAATGCGCGCAATCTCTGGCTGATCTCACAAATCGCGGCCGGCCGCTTCCCCTACGCGGGCTCAGGACTCCTCGACGTCACGCACGTCCGCTTTTTCACGCGCAGCGACGTCCAGCGACTCTTCACCGAGAACGGTTATCGCATCGACCGGATGATTCCGAACTACGACGAACGGCTGGAGGCCCTCAGGCCGAACGCTTCCGGTCCGTCGAACGTCGAGACGCCGCAGGCGCTCTTCAAAAACCTCTCGCCCGAGGACCTCGACGAGCTCAAGACCCTGCAGTTCTACCTGCGCGCGACGCCCGGCTAGACTTCGACCGGCTCGGCCAGGACGTCGAAGGACGCGCTCTTGAGTTCGAGCAAGTCGGCGCTCGAGATCCCTTTCAACTTGAGTATCGGGGTATCGACGTCGACCCGTGCGTCGGCGGGAGCGTCGAGGTGCGCGAACCGCGGATCGACGCGCGGCTCGATCCGGCTGAGGCGGTAGCCCGTCGTCTCGAAAAGGGCGCGAATCTCGCTCAAGGTAAAGAACCGAATCTCGCGCGCCGGACCTCCGTCTTCGTTCGGACTCCACTTTCCGGCGACGAGGCGCTGCAGGAACGCGAAGTTGCGGACGGAGGGGATCGTCGCGACGATCTGCGCACGGTCGGTCAAGAACGGCCGCAGACGGACGAGCGTCTCCCACGGGTTATACAGCCGTTGCAGTCCCTCGGAGAAGAACACCGCGTCGACGCTGCGATGCGGGATCCCGAACTCGAGGAGGTCGAGGGAACGACGTCGCGGATCGACCCTGATCGCCAGGACCTGGGCTCCCGGGAAGCGCTCGCGCATCGCACCGGCGCCGCTTTGCCCATCGACGATCATCTCGATCACCCGTCTCGGTTCGCTCGAAAAGAGCGCGATCGCGCCCGAAGCGGGCGGCGTGTTCGCCTGCTCCCATAGATGGGCGGCGACGCGGCTCGCCGCCGCCCCGTTCGAGACGGCCTGAAAACGCCCCAGCGCGGCCGCCGCCGCCCGTTGCACCGCCTCATACGTCGGCCGATCGGAGAGCAACCTCGAGATCGTCCGAGCCAGTTCGTCCCCCGTCACCTCGACGATCCCGTCGTCCGCCGAGAAGAACGGGCCCAAGAGCCAACTCGCCGGACTCCACAGATTGATCGCCGGGACTCCGGCCAGTCCCGCTTCGATCGAGACGTTCGAATTCGTCGAGATCACCAGGTCGGCGGCGACGATCAGCGGCGCAAGCCCGTCTTGCGTGTAGATGTAGCTCGACGCCGGGAGGCCGAGCGCAGCGACGATCTCGGCCACGCGCTGCGCACCCGATGGATTCGACGAGCGATCCTTGACGACCAAGGCGAGGTCGTCGCGACATGCAAGCAGCGTTCGATAGGCGTTGAACAGGTCGCGCAGCGAGCTCTCGTAGGCGTCCTCGTCTTCGAGCGCACTGAGTCGCGCGCACCAGGTCGTGGCGAAGACCAGGAGCCGCTTTGCCGGATCGAAACCGTACGCCTCGGCGACGCGCCGCCGCAGCTCGCCGCGAGCGGGACGCAATCGCGAATATACATCCCAGGCAGGGTTCCCGGTGACCGCGATGCGCGTGTTCTCGACGCCGAGTTCGACGTACGGAACCGCTCCGTGCTCACCGAAGACCGCCATCGTCTGCGTGTTCAACTCGCGATGCGGTGGGATCAGCCGCCCCAATATGCAGCTGTGCGAGAGTTGAACCGTCGGGATCCCTCGGCTCTTCGCCCACAGCACCGCGACTTTATTCGTCGGCCGGACGTCGTCGTTGACGACGACGAGATCGAGCCGTGCCGTCTTGGCCAGCGATGAGAGGATCGTGATCGTCTCCATGGCCTCGTACAGCCGCCGGCTCAGCTTCCCGGTGACGACCTCGCGAAGGGCCGCTTCGTCGAGCGCAAACTCAGGGAACCGTCTGCACAGCGAGCGCCAATCATGGGCCGCCTGCAAGGCCGCGACTCTCGCCTCGGCTTGTGCCGCAAGGGCCGCCGCCGCCTCGCCTTGCACGCTCGGATCGAGCAGGACGACCCGGCTCCCGAGTGCGGCGATGCGCTGCGTAAAGTCCGGACCCGTCCCCGCGAGCGGGTCTCCGAAGAGCCGAGGAAACGTGTAGATCGTGCACGGGCCGCGCCGGCACAGCTCTTCGAGCACCGGTTCGTTTTTCAGTTGCAGAAGCGAGAAGATCGAACGAGCGCTCATCGCGCAACGCCTCGTCCGCGAAAATAGGCGGCGTCGAGGAGATCGCCCATCAGCGGGTAGTGTGTCGCGTCGGCGAGGTCGACGCCGTCATACGCCAGCGTCGCCTCGGCGCCGGTATACCATTCCCGCGCGAAGCGTACGAGCGCGTCGTCGAGCGCACGGCGCCGCTGAAGCTCGCACAGCCGCGCCCACGTCGCCGGCCCGACCGCCTCGGCGATCAACCCATCCAGATTCGCCGTCCGCGCCGCAGCGCTCAGGTAGATCGAGAGCAGCACCAGGTTCGGCCGATAGCCGAGGTGGTCGGCGAGATCCCGTCTCCATGCCGTGACGTCTTCTTTCAGATACGGCTGCAACCGCGCCAGCGTGGGGCGATTCGCCAGGATCTCGTCGAGCTCGTCCATGCGCCGCAAGAGCGCGTCGTTGCGCCCGTCGTCGGGTTCTTTGGCGAGGACGACCATATAGCGCCCGGTCGCCCGCGTCGTCAGCGCGCCGAAACAGCGCTCCTCGAGAAACCGTCCGAACGCGAACAATCGCTCGTCGACCCCGAACCAGGACAGGAGGCGATCGTGGAACGGTCCGGAAGCGGCGCTCCCGCTGAGCCAGAAGTTGCAGCTCGCGCCGTGAAAGATCGCGTGATACGGGACGAGCGCGACGACGGTCGTCCCCAGGCGCGTCGCTTCCGCCGCGAGCTCGCGCGCGCGTAAGCGCAAAACGAAGGTCTCGGGCCGGTTTTCGACCTCGAGCAAGGTCCGAGGGTCGACCTCGCGCCAGCGCGCGACGGCGTCGACGTGATCCATCGAGTGTACGTCGAAGATGAGGCGTCCGCTCGGGCGCACCACCCGTACCCACTCGCGCAGGACCTCCCGCCAATGAGGGAAGTGCATGAAGACGTTGAGCGAGAGCAGCGTGTCGCACGATTCGGAAGGGAGCGGGAGGTTCGCGAGATCGGCTTGGATCAGCTCGATCGGCGTCCCGGCCGCTTCGCGTCGCGCCTGATCGAGCATCGCCTGCGAGATGTCGATCCCGGTTACGCGGTACCCCTTGCGCGCAAACATGATCCCCGCGCGGCCGGTCCCCGTCCCGACATCGACGAGTTCCCTGCCGATCGCGTAGCGTTCGCACAATCCGAGTTCGACGGCGTTCTTGAGCGAGATCGTCCCGGTGCGCCGGTGCATGATCGACGCGTACTCGGCGACCTTGCGCGAATCGGTCCAGGCCGACGATTTGAAGTCGATGATCCGGTCGTCGTTCATCGCCGGTCGTCGCCCTCCGAGTCACCCAGGAATTCACGGACGAGTCGGAGCGCGATCTCGGGCTCGGGTTCGGCGTGTCCGGCGTATCCATGTTCGGCGAGCATGCGCCGCCGCCAATCACGGTTCTGCAACGCCAAGATCCGGATGATCTCCTCCCGCACCGCGCTCCAAGCAGCCGTCGCACCAAGCGCCCGGCGGACGCGGGCGAACAGTTCGCGCGCGAGCGAGGTATACGGCCGCGGGCTCGTCCGGCGCGTCGGATCGACGACCACGGTGTAGTGGTCGGGAGACTTTTCAGCCGCCGGATAGCGGTATCCGAAGAGGCGCTCCTTTACCGTTATGAATTCTCCCAGGAGCAACATCTCGAGCATGAAGATCACGTCGCCACCGAACGCCGCGGCATATCCGCCGGTCGCGCGCACCGCCTCCGGGCGCATCACCCCGTAAAGCGCATACCAACCGACACGCTCGAAGACCGCCCGTAGCCTCCCCACGACGTCGAGTCCCTCCGTGTCGATGTTCGCATCGACGGCGATGACGACATCGTAGGGACCCAGAAATGCGATCTGGCTCGCGCAGGCGACCGCTCGCGGATGACGCTCGAGCTCGGCGATGCAGGCGCGTGCGTACCGCGGATGCCAGCGATCGTCCTGCGCAGCCCACATGAAATACCGTCCGCGAGCTCGGGAAAAAGCGGCGTTGAAGTTCCGCGCCGAGCCGACGTTGTGGCGATTGGCGACGATCTCGATCCGCCGGTCCTGCGCGGCATAGCGTCGGCAGATCTCGAGCGTCCGGTCGGTCGATGCATCGTCGCAAATGATCAGCTCGAAATCGGCCACCTCTTGAGCGAGGAGGGATTTCAACGACTCTTCGATCGTCTCGGCGCCGTTGTAGACCGGCATCCCGATCGAAAGGAGCGGCGGAGGCATCCAACACGTTTTCGGCAACGCCAGTCCCTGCATTGAGCCCAACGGGTAGCGGGACGCCGTGCGACGTACTGGCGAGCTATGCAGTCGGCGACACCCGCGCAGCGTGCAGCCCTCACCGCCGCACTTCGCCGCTCCACCTTGGGGGAGACGATCCTCGACGCGGCGTGCGGCGGGGTCGCGCTCCCCTTGGCGCTTGCACGAGCCGGGAGACGCGTCGTCGCCGTGTGCGAGTCCGCCGCCGAGCGCGAGGCATTCGCCGCCGCGCTGGACGCGGAACCTCCCGAGGTGTGCGAACGGCTCACGCTCGCGGGGCCGAGCGAGGCTCTCGAGCGAGGGCCGTTCGATCACGTCTTGGCGGCCGAGGTATTGCACCGGACGCCGGCGCCGCGCGAATGGCTGCGCCGGCTCTTCCCGGCCTTGAAGGAAGATGGGACGCTGATCGTCACCGTCCCGCGGACCGCTCCCGAGGATGCGCGTTGGCGCTTTGCGCCCGAATCGTTCCGTTTCGCGCTCGAGGGTCTGGCACGTGAGATCGTGGTCGGCGAGGAAGACGAGCGCTCGACGCTGGTCGCTGCGTTGCGCAGATTCGTCGGCGCGGGGCCGGTGCAACCGCGCATCGTCACCATCCTGACCGTAGCCGGCGAAGATCGCTATCTCGACGATGCGTTGACCTCGGCCGCACTCCTTGCCCCGGTCACGATTGCGCTCGACCACGATGCCTGCGCATCGTCGATCCAAAGCCTTCGCGCTGAGCCTACCGTCGTCGCCCTGATCAGATCGGAAGATGCGCTCTCCGAGGAAGCCGACGACGAGCCTGTGCGCCGGTTGGCGGCGGAGCTCGACGCCTCGTGGGTCGTCGCGCTCGATGCGACCGAATCGCTCGATCCCCGCGACGTGGAACGCATCCTCGACGCACTAGACGGCGCCCCGAGCGATGTCGTGCGGTTCGCGCTCCCGATCGCCTACGCATGGGACAGCGTGAGGCAGATCCGGCTCGACGGCGCTTTCGGAAGGACCCGTCCCGTCCGAATACGCCGGCTCGCGAAGGACGACCCGCTCGGGACGCGCCCGGGACGGACCCTGACCCTCGACGCCCACATCTATAGTCGGCGTTTCCTCGACCCCAACAGCCGTCTCGCGAGCCGGGTCCTCGCACAGGCCGCACGGCGGCACGGGCTGAGTGAGTTTGCACTCGAGCCGTATCGCCTCGACGCTACGCCGGAGCTGCGGCCGTGGGGCGAACCGGCGCTCCCGGCGGCGACGGAACCGTGGAGCCGCCTCCTCGCGCGCGTCCCCGTGGGAGAGGTCGAGCAGGTCCTGTTCATCGGCGACGTCGACCCGCTGCTCGTGCGATTCGCTCGCGAGCGATGGTCGCCGCGCGTCAGCGGGGTGACGCGCTCCGTTCGCCGGCGCCGTCTCTTCGACTACGCGATCGTCGACGATCCGGAACGCCTCGATCTCGCTACGGCCTTCGCAGGGAGCCGGTTCGACGTGGTGATCGCCGATCTCCGGATCGTCGAGCCGAGCCTACTCGAGCGCGTCGCCGCGATTCTGCAGCCGCCCACGCCTCTGCTCCTGCAGTGCACCGAGCGAGACGTATTCGAGGCGCTACGCCGTGACGAAGCATTCTTTCGCGCCGGTCTCTCGGTCGAGGCGGTCGAACCGCTCGCCGCGGGACATCTCATCGCTGCGCGACGGCGGGTCGGCGGCCGCCCCAAGCGTGCAACGATCCTCGCCTCCCTCGACGATCGCATCGACATCGAGGACGCATCGGCCTGGGCCGCTTCGGGCGAGATCGGGCTCGTCCTCATGACGGAATCGGACCGGGCGCAGCCGGCGGCGGAGAACGTCGTCGTCCAATGCGTCGTCGAGCCGTCGCTTCGCGTCGCCGCCGGACTCGCGCTCGACCGGTACCCCGCCCCAATCCTGTGCCTGATTCTCGATCGGACGGCACCGCCGCCGGGCTGGCTCGAGGACGCCGAGCGCGCACTCGCAGACGATCACATCGGGCTCATAGCCTTCGCCGAGCGCACCACCCGCCTCGTCCGCCCGCGCCCCGGGCGCGAAGGGATGCTCGCCTGCGATGAACTCCGCAGCGGCATCCTCGTGGTGAAGGTCGCGGCGCTCCCTCCCGAAGCGTGGCCCTGCACAACGACATGCTCGCCGGACTCGACTGCAGCGCTCTGCACCCGCGCCGCGGCACGCGGCTTCGAAACCGTCGTCATCGGCGGCGGGTTCACCGGCGAGATCGATCCCGACGGGAGGCCGCTCCCGTACGCGCTCGATTAAACCCCGGCCTCCGGGGAGAACAGCTCACAGGCGATGCGCTCCCATTCCTGCTCGCGCGTGACGTCGGCATAGGCATTGCGCGTCAAGCGCTCGCTCAGCGCGGTATCTGCGATCGCCCGCTCGATCGCCGCCGGAAAGTCGTCGTCGCCCGCTTCGAAATATTCGCGACCCGACTCCCAGCCTAATCCGCGGGCGCCTTGTCGCGTCGCGACGATCGGAGCACCGCCCAGGGCGTATTCGATCATGACGAGATCGCTTCCGGAATGGGCACTCGAAGGATTCAGGGCGACGTCGGCCGACTGAAGGAGGGCCCATTTGATCTGCGGCGCGACCTCCCCCGTGAACGAGACGTTCCGGGGGACGATGCGACCCTTGAACGCATCGAACGCCCTGCCGACGATGACGAAACGGATCCCGGGGAGCCGCTGGGCGTAGGCGCACAATCGTTCCACCGCGATCACGTCGCGCCGTGCGGCGCCGGCGACGAAGACCGCAAACGTTTGGCCCCGCAAGCTCGTCGATTCTTTCATCTGCTTGCGCTCGGCGTTCGAAAGCCAGCGGACGCCGTGGGCGGCGACATAGGGCGGGATGACGACGAAACGTCGCCCCGCAAGCCCGTATCGCTCGACGAACAGGTCGCGGTCGTGCGACGATGCGACCAAGAGCAGCGCGGCTTCGCGCGCGCAGCGTCGCTCGATCGACGCCGCCAAGCGCGCCAAATCGCGACCGCTGCGCGTATCGCTGAACGGGTGATCGAGACCCTCGACCGCGTGTGCGTGATAGACGATCGGACCGTCCCAGAGCCGCCGAAGCAGTGCGTACGACCACGGTAAGCACGTGATCGCCAAGCTCGCTCCGGCGAGCGCGCCGCGCAGCGCCTCCACATAGCGCGGCGGCTTGGGCAGCAGGATCCAGCGTGCGGTCTCACATGTTCCGTCGGGTCCGAATGCCGCGAGTCCCTCCCGCCACGGTTCCGCGAGAGCCGGAGTCGAGCCCGTCCGAATCTCACGCATCCCCGGCGCGAGCGCGAAGACGCGCGGTTCGTGCGCCTCGTCGCCCAGTGTACAGACGTCGACGTCGATATAACGCGCGAGTTGCGCGTAGCCGTTCGCCGTGCGGATCGCGCGTTCGTCGCCGGAGGAGAGCGGAAAGTCGACGGCGACGACGACTTTTCGGCGCGCCGCACCGGTCGGCGCTTGGGACGCGCTATCCAACGGCGAGCGCCTCCGTCAGATGCGCGGCCAGGGCCCGGGCGTTTTTCGCCGCATCGAAGCGCTCGCGCGCATGCTCGAAGGCTGCACGGGCGCGACTGTCGGCCGCCTCCGCGTCGCTCAACACGTCCTCGATCGCGCCGGCGAAATCCGCCGGAGGGACGATCACCGCATGCTCTTGCGAGATATCGAGGCCGCGTGCGCCGCTCGGCGTCGTGACGACCGGAGTTCCAGCCGCGAAGTACTCGCCCATCTTCATGTTGACGCCCGATCGGGAGCAGGTCGGATTCAGGGCGACGTCGGCGGCGCGTAACAACTGCGTTTTGAGCTCCTCGGGGACGTAGCCCGTCAGTACGACGTTCGCAGGAAACCGGTACTCCCGCGGAAATGCCGCCCTTACGTCACCCAGCACGACGAAGCGCAGGCGCGGCATGCGCGCCGCCAATGTGAGGATCTCTTTGACCCCCTCGAGATTCGGCCCCCATGTACTCCCCATGAAGATCGCAAACGGGACCGGCTCTTCCGTCCACCGACGTTTCGCCTCGCGACGCATCTGCGGCGTCGTGAATACCGCGTCTCGCATGTCGAAGGAGGGAGGGAGGACGAAACACTTCTCGACGGCGATCGCATAGCGCTCACAGTATGCGAGCGCATCTTCGCGCGACATCGCGAGGATCGACGCCGCACGCTCGACACAGCTGCGTTCGGCGGCGACTGCAGCTTCGTACAATGCGTCGCCTTGCGGCGTGTGCGGGATCATATCGCGCTGCACGATCGCCTCGACGTCGTGTGAGTGGTAGATGATCGGCCCCGACCAGAGCGAGGCGACGTACTCGAACAGGTAAGGATGACAGACCGCTACGGCATCGGCCCGGCGAAGACGCAAGCGCAGCGCCTCTTCGAACGCCGGGTTCAAGCCCGCCAGTTGCGGGAGTGCTGCATGCTCCGCACGCTCTCCGAGCTCGCTCGTCAAACGCGCCGCCGCCTCGTGCTGCGGCCAGCTGCGCGGGACGGAAAACTCGACCAGACCGGGAGCGAGGCCACGGATCCCGCCGTGCAGGGGATTGCGTGCGAGGGTCACGAGCTCGACGTCCAGGAACGGGACGAGCGCGGCATAAACGTCTCGAATGCGGCGCTGCCCGCCCGACGTCAACGGCGCGACTTCGTATCCGTTGACGACGAGGAGCCGAAAACGCTTGGGCCGCGGGTCCGCGCCTATCGCCATACACGGAAGGTCGGCAAGGGAAGTGACGAATTTCAGCCCGGACTCGCGGCCGCGCATCGTCGTCGCCACGACGGGTGATGCTCGCAGACGAGATGAAGCGGGGCGCTATGCCGCGCTCGGAGCGACGAGCGAGCTCCGCGTCGTGCGGCTCGGCCGTGTCGGGGAACCGACGCGGAACGAGCCGAGCGCGAGTCCGTTCGGAGAGATCATCGTCCCGCGCTCGACCCAACATCTCCAGAGCGAGCGCATCCTTCAGCAGAGCATCGAGTTCGACGTATCGCGCGCGTCGCTGGGAACCTTGCTCCCGGCATCGCCGGCTTACCTCGCTGCATTGCAGGAAGCTGCGGCCGACAGCGACGTTTGCATCGTGAGCGACGCAACGCTCCTCCCCGCCGTACGCGCCTACGTCCGCCTCCCCACGATCTACGACGCGCCGTGCGTCGAGAGCCTCGCCCCCGGTCTCCTCGAAGACCGGCCGGAGTGGCAAAGAACACTCGTCTCGTTCCCGAGCCGCGCGGAACGTGAGGCCCTGGCTTGGATCGACGCCGTCATCGCACGGTGCGACGAGGATCGGGACGCGTTTACGCAGCGCACGAGCGCCCCGGTCG
>Ga0209061_1004580_pt1 | contig 13119 bp, 10 predicted proteins | sample Coa_R1_10_FD_187157 | JGI IMG/M metagenome (GOLD analysis project Ga0209061, IMG submission 187157) | Surface soil microbial communities from Centralia Pennsylvania, which are recovering from an underground coalmine fire - Coalmine... | ecosystem: Environmental > Terrestrial > Soil >...
GGCAGACCCGTGAGTAAGACCATCACTTCCTTCGTCGGACTGGACGTGCATATCGATTCGTACGCTGGGGGAACGGTCCCAGCGGGACGTGAGGAACCTCGGTTCCTCCGCACCGTCACGCCGCAGTAGGAATCGCTGAGCAAGGTCCTGAAGCGACTGGGGCGGCGCGAGGCGCTGCAGGTCGTGTACGAAGCCGGGCCGTGCGGCTATACGCTGGCACGGCAGCTGCGCGCCCACGGCTACGCCTGCGATGTGATCGCCCCGGCGAGGGTGGCCCGCCGGCCCGGGGATCGGATCAAGACCGATCGGCGAGATGCATTGCTGCTCGGCCGCGCGGCGCGCGCTGGGGAGTTGGTAAGTGTGATGATCCCCGAGGAGCGCGATGAGGCGATCCGCGATCTCTCGCGTGCTCGAGAGGACGCGGTGCGTAGACGGTCCAAGCTCGCCAGCAGCTCAAGGCGCTGCTGCTGCGGCACGGCAAGCGGTACACGGGGCGCTCGTCCTGGACGGCGGCGCACGAACGCTACTTGGCCTCGATCTCCTTCGCGCAGCCCGCGCAGGACATCGTCTTCGCCGAGTACTGCAGCGCCGTGCGGGACGCTCGCGAGCACGTGGAGCGGTTGACCGAAGCGATGCGCGCCCAGCTCGAGCACTGGCGGATGCGGCCCGTGGTCGAAGCACTGATGACTCTGCGGGGCATCGATCTCATCGCGGCCATGACGCTGGTGGCCGAGATCGGCGACTTTCGCCGCTTCGCGCGGCCCCCGCAGCTGATGGGATTTCTGGGATTGGTGCCCTCGGAGTACTCCAGCGGCAGCTCCCGGCGCCAGGGGGCGATCACCAAAACCGGCAACCGCCATGCTCGGCGCGTGCTGGTGGAGGCGGCGTGGAACTATCGCTTCCCGGCGCGTCTGAGCACGTCGCTGCAGCGCCGACAGGAAGATCAACCGAAGGCCATACGCGAGATCGCCTGGCGCGCGCAGCTGCGCCTCTCGCGCCGCTTCAGGCACCTGTCGGCCCGCAAGCTCGCGGTCAACAAGGTCTGCGTGGCTATCGCTCGGGAGCTCTCGGCGTTCGTCTGGGACATCGCCCGACAAGTAAAGCCGAGCGCATGAACGAGCCCGACCCGATCCACCACCGCCCACAGGAGGTATGTGCAACGAGCTGCCATCCATCACAACCGAACTGACAACGCACGGGTCACGCGATGCGCGAGCACCGATGAGGGGAGCCCTCGACGGAGCTATGTGGGCATCCACGCGATGACCCCGAGTTTAGAGCGAGGCAGCCCCGCCACGGACCCATGAAGTGCGATACCCAATCCGCGGATATCAGCGTGATCATCGTCGCCGACGGCTCTCGCGTCGCGTGTCCCTTGCGCTGTCGATTCTTCAAGCTTCAGTATCGAGAGCACGAAATCCGTGAGACAGACGCCTGGGGTCTTGACAAACGACAGGCCATATCAGCTCTGCGCGGACCTCTCGAGAGCTCACCGCTCGGTCTTCCGATCGTCCGCTGTAGCGTTCACCCTCGAAGTGGTTCCCTCCGGCCTTCGCGGGCACTAGGAGTTCGTCCGAGTAATGGTGGATTCGATACACTCGCGAGCAGGATCTGTGGGGTCAAAAAGCATGGCGAAGACCTTTCGTGAGTGGAACGTGGAGCAGCGTTGGCTGCTGCCGCCGTCGGTGATGGACTTCGTGCCGCCCGATCACGTGGCGCACTTTATCCGGGACACGGTGCGCGAGCAGCTGGAGCTTTCCGAGATTCTGGCCCCGTACGAGCAAGAGGAGCGAGGATACCCGCCCTACCACCCAGTGATGATGACGGCGCTGCTGCTGTACGCGTACTGCCAGGGGGTGTACTCGTCCCGGCGCATTGCGCAGGCGTGCGAGAACCGGGTGGACTTCATGGCGGTGACGGGACTGAACCGGCCGGACTTTCGCACGGTGAGCGATTTTCGCAAGCGCCACTTGCAGGCACTGCAGGGACTGTTCGTGCAGGTGCTCAAGCTGTGTCAGCAGGCGGGACTGGTCAAGCTCGGGCACGTGGCGCTCGATGGCACGAAGGTGAAGGCCAACGCCAGCAAGCACAAGGCGATGAGCTATGAGCGGATGCGTGAGACGGAGCTGCGCCTGAATCGGGAAGTGCGGGCCTGGTTCGATCGGGCCAAGTCCACCGACGATGCGGAGGATCGGCAGCACGGGCGCGAGCGGCGTGGAGACGAGATGCCCGCGTGGGCTGCGGACAAGAAGCGGCGGATCGAGAAGATCCGCGAGGCCCGCGAGGCGCTGGAAGCCGAAGCGCGCGCCGTCGGCAAAGCCGCTGCGGAGCCGAAGGCGCAGCGCAACTTCACCGGTCCTGAGAGCCGGATCATGCGCAAGAGCGGCAAGGACTACGTGCAGGGCTACAACGCGCAGGCGGCGGTGGACTCCGAGGCCCAGGTGATCGTCGCGCAGGGCGTCAGCAACAGCGCCACCGATGTGCACCAGCTCGAGCCGATGGTCAAGCAGATCAAGGCGAACACCGGTCGGCAAACCGATGAGATTTCCGCCGATGCGGGGTACTGTTCCGAAGGGAACCTCGCGGTGCTGGCTCGCCATCGCGTCGATGCTTACATCGCCACCGGCCGACAGCGTCACAGTGATGCCAACGTGCTCGGACGCCGCCGGGTGAACGGCACGCGTGTCGCGGCGATGCGTACGAAGTTGGCGCGAGCGGGCCGGCGCAGCCGCTATCGGCTTCGCAAGACCCTGCCGGAGCCTGTCTTCGGACAGATCAAGCAGGCGCGCGGGTTCCGGCAGTTCCTGCTGCGAGGGCTCGCCAACGTTCAAGGCGAGTGGAGCCTGATCTGTACGGTTCACAACCTGCTGAAGCTCGCCAAAGCGCGCAAACCGCATGAGAGAGCGGGCAACGGAATCTTCGATCCACCGCGGCGTGCATCGTTCGTAGCCCGCCGTCGGGACTCCACCATGTCAGAGCCACATTCCCAAGCCACAATGACCCGCTCACAACCCATTACCGGGACACGCTCCTAGCGGTTCGCGACGGCGCAGGCCGCCCGAGACTCGATCGATCATCCGTTCGCGTTTGGTTATGTTAGGGCGCAATGGCAATCGTGCGAGGCTGTCCGCGCTCACTCGGGCCGCGCGACAGGGGCCCGCGGCGTCGATGATTGCTCGAGCGTGCGAACGTATTGCGGAACCCGCATCTCTCGCGCGAAGCCTCGGCTTCGCCGCGACCGAGAAGGTCGTCCGCGCGGCCGTCACGTTCGGCGTGAGCATCGCGGTGCTGCGCCAGCTCGGTCCGGCCGACAACGCCCGGCTGGTGAACGCGGTCGCCACGGCCACTCTCTTCGCGACGATCGGGAAACTGGGCCTGGATGGTGTCGTGATGCGCGAGGTCGCCGATCGGCCCGCGGAATCATCCGGGGTGGTCTGGAAATTCGTGCTGCTTCGAGCGAGTGCCTCGGTCCTCCTCGCCTGGCTCCTGCTTCACTTCTACGCACGCGTCCTGCAGAGCTCCTCGATGACGGCCGCGTCGATCGTGGCACTGCTCGTGATCGTGCAGGGTGCGGACCTTGGCCTCGTGTGGTGCCAAGGCCTGAAGCTGCTCCAGTTCACGTCCGTTGCGGCCATCGCCGTCGCGATGACCTCGGCCGCAGCAAAGATCGCGCTCGTCGTCGCCGACGCGCGCTATGTCGCCTTCCTCGCAATCGCGCTCATGGAGGTGGTGCTGACCGCGCTGGTGCTGAACCCGACCGGATTGGCGGCGAGCAGGCGCCATCCGCCGGCTCCCTCCCGCACGCATTCACTCACGACGCTCGGGGAAGTGGGCTACGCCTTCGCCACGTCGGTGGTGGTCGTCTGCTTCTTCTCGTTCGATGCCGTCGTCCTGCCTCGCCTGATTCCGATCGAGGTCGCCGGGCGCTATCTGGCGGCGAAATCACTGGTCGACGGCGTGACGACGATCGGCGCAAGTTTCTCCGTAGCGCTTTTCCCCTTTCTCGTCGCGGCCCGCAACGAGAGCGAGACTCAGCTCGCGCGAGTCTTCGAAGCCAGCCTTTCGATCGCGGCGTATCTGGGGATCGCCATCGGCATCGCGCTAATCCTCGGCTACACGCTCCTCATCGGCAGATTGCTCGGCGGACGCTACGCCGGAACCGAGGATGCCGTGGTCTATCTCGCCGCAGGCATCGGATTGTTCCTCCAGGGCGGCGTGGTCGATTCTCACCTCACGATCGGGCGGCGGATGAGCTTCATCTTCAAGAAGGGCATCCTCGCACTCGCGATGAAGGCTGGCGCGATCGTGGCCCTGCGGAGCTATCTCACGCCGTCCGTCATTGCGGCGCTCACCATAGTCTGCTCGTATGGAGCGACGCTCCTGATAACCTATCTCGCCGCTCCGGACGTCTTCAGCGCACAGATCAGATCCTTGAATCCGAGGCGTATCGCGCCCTCGGTCAGAGTCATCCTCTCTCTCGGCTAGAATCGAGGCGAATCGGGCATCTCTTACGCGCGCGCTACGCCATCCATGATTCCCAAGATCCTACATTTCACCGTACCCAGAGAGCCAACGCGGCCGCAAGCCGACGCGATCCGAGCGGCAAAGGACCTGCATCCGGATTGGCAGGTCATCGTATGGCAGGATCCGGTCGACCCGACGGGTTTTGCGCTCGCGAAGCTCTGGCCGCGGGCGAACTCCGGTGCGCAGCTGGCGGATCTCATCCGCATCGAGGCGGTCCATCGCCATGGGGGCGTTTACATCGACTCGGACGTATTGCTGCGCAAGCCGCTCGATCCGCTGGTCGAGAACTACACGTTCTTCGTGGCCAGCGAAGACGGGGTACGCGCGACGAACGCGGTTTTCGGCGCGGTTCCGCGGCACCCGGCTCTGGAAGCGATGATCAGGACGATCGAGCGCTCGCCACCGGATTGGTCCCTCGAGCCGAGCATCACGACGGGACCGGAGTTCTTCTCGAGGATCCTGAAGTGGAGAGGCGACACGACGATCCTGCCTAGGGAGACCTTCTATCCCCATAACTGGAACGAGCGCGTCGGGTCCCCGCGCCCCTGCACATACGGCGTGCATCAGTGGGCCGGCTCGTGGAAGAAGAGCATGGCATTCCGGACAACCGGTGGCGGACTGAGCCGGCTCGGCGAACGGGCGAGGCGTCGGCTGGTACGAACCGGTCTGCATCTCTACCGCTCCAACGAGTCCGCGATCCGCTTCCTGGCGCCGCGGATATACGCCTATCCGGGCGGAGGGACGATCCAGCGCAAGACGATACACGGGCACACGATCGTGCTCGACGCAAGCGATCTCTCCATCACGCCGGAAGTCGTTCAGAACGGCTACTACGAGCTGCGCGAGGAACTCTTCTTGCGGCGGTACTTGCGCGGCGGAGACTACTTTCTGGACGTCGGTGCGAACGTCGGCGTATTCGCCCTGCTCGCGGCATCGCTCGTCGGCCCCTTCGGCCGAGTGTTCGCCTTCGAGCCGAACCCACGGCCGGCGGAGTTGATGGCGAAGTCGGCCACGATGAACTGGGTGCATGATCGCCTGACCGTGCGCCGCGTGGCCGTCGGCAGGCGCGCGGGGACCGCGCAGCTGCGGTTCAGCCCGGTCCGCGCGGGAGATGCGACCATTGGAGCCAACGACAGCGGCTGCTTTGCCCAGACGACGGAATTTGTCGGGAACATCGAGGCGATGACCGTTCCGGTCGTGAGTCTCGACGAGGAGTTCCCGGTCGATATTCCCTTGAAGATGCTGAAGATCGACGCAGAAGGCAGCGAAACTCAGGTGCTCGCGGGTGCCCGCCGCCTCTTCGCCCATCGTTGCATCCAGTACGCGATGCTGGAGGTGGTGCAGGAAGTAGCAGGCGACTCGTGGGAAGAGCTGCTCGTGGCCATCGAGTCGGTCTGCGAGCTGGGCTATCAGACGTTTGCGCTCGGCAAGAACGGCAAGCTCACGGCCACGACGCTGCAGGAGATTGCGCACGGCAGGGGGCTGACGACACGAATGCTCGTTCTCGGAGCGAAGGAATCATGACGAGCTGCGGGCACCCGAGCCGCGATTCGGCGGGCCGCGACACGTCGAGCAAAGTACCGATGACCGGGAATTACTGAGAATGGCGAGGTTGTTCCGCTTGGGTTGGTCTCGACGCGCGAGTCTCGAGGCGCTTCGTGCCCAGAGGCAGACCCGCGCCCTGCTCGTGCACGACGCGCTGACCCGGCTCCAGCGGGAGCCCAGATACCAGAGCTCCGGAAGCCTGATTCCATACGGAAGGAAGATGTACTCGCAGAACGAGGAGGACGGGCTCATCCAGGAGATCTTCCGGCGAATCGGAACCACGAGCCGGACCTTTCTCAAGATCGGCATCGGGGACGGGCTGGGAAACAACACGCTCGCACTGCTGTTCCAAGGTTGGCGCGGCGCATGGATCGAGGCCAGTCGGACATCCGTAGGCAAGATCCGCGCGGGCCTTTTGAAGACAATCCGCAGCGGTGCGTTGACCGTAGTCAACTCCTTCGTCACCAGGGAAAACGTCAACCGGCTGATCGAGAGCGCGATCGGAAGGGGGGAAGTCGATCTTCTGTCCGTCGACATCGACGGCAACGACTATCACGTGTTCGACGCGATCGGTGTGCTCTCCGCGAGAGTCGTGGTCATCGAGTACAACGCGAAATTTCCTCCGCCTATCGTGTACTGCATCGACTACGAAGCAGGGCACGTGTGGAGAGGCGACGATCACTTCGGCGCATCTCTCCAGTTCCTGGAGGAGCGCTTCTTGCGGAAAGGCTACAAGCTCGTCGCATGCAATCTGACCGGTTCCAACGCCTTCTTCGTGCGAGGCGACCTCGTAGGCGACCGGTTCCTGCCGCCCTTCTCGGCGGAAATGCACTACGTGCCCGCGCGCTATCACCTGGTCGGGTTTGAATCCGGGCACCCGCCGGCTTTTGCGACGCTGGAAAGATCATTCGACTGTCGGAAGCCGAGCGAGGGCTCGAGTAGGCCGTCCCTCGCACCGGCGGGTGCGAAGCACGAATGAGCGCAGAAAGCACGAGCTACGGCGACGTTCGCGCAGCGATGGGCCTGTGTGTCGCGGCCGTCGCGGTGCTCCTGATTCCGGCGACCTCGTCGATCAAGGATCTACTGCGGCTCGACATCCCGTGGATCGACCCGACCCTGCTGCTGGCCCCGATCGCCTTCATTTTCCTCTCGCCGCGGCTCGTGCCGCAGGCATCGCTGGCCGTCGTCGCTGCGGCGCTGCTCTCCTGCCTATCCGGCGCGGCGGCGCTTGCGGCCGACGGATCGTACGTCGTGCTGCGCGAGTTCGTGCGTCTCCTGCTCAATCTCGTCTGGTTCTGGGTCGTCGTGGAGGTCGTGCGCAGAAAGCCCAAAATGCTCCTCAATACGCTCGCCGTGACGGTGATCATCCAGCTCGCCATCGCTGCGGCGATCAGCATCGTGTTGGCGGCATTGGGAGAAACGGAATCGATCGCGAGACTGGAAGACTATTACGGCGGTCGACAGGTCGTATCGCTGGGAGCCGTGAAGTTCCAGCGCTTCATGGGAACGTTCTTCGAGGGCCCGCCGTTCGGGCTGTTCATGCTTTGCTCGCTGGTCGTCCTTTTAGTGGGTCGCGAGCACCTGGGCTGCACCGGGAAGCTTTCGAAGTGCGGCGTGGCTGCCAGTGTCGCGGGTATCATCGGAGCGTTTGCGGATCAGGTCTTCCTCGGCTCTGTGGTGTTCATGGCGGGGCTTTTCATCCGGCGCACGGGTGCCGGGGGGCAGCTTCACATCCGCCGGATGGTGGGGCTCGCAATCGGTTTGGCGGTCGCGATCGTCGTCGCGGGGAACATCGCGCGGAAGGCGACGCAGCTCGAAGGCGCCGGTGCCGCCGTTATGATCGGGGCGAGCGGCGGCGAGCGAATGTATCATCTGGAGCATGCGACGGCGAGCTGGGCGGCGAGCGCGGGAACCGTCCTGTTCGGGATCGGACCGGGCCGCTATGGGGAAGTCGCGGCGCGCAACGGCCCGTTCACGCCCACCACCACTATCCAGGTGACGTTCGTGGAGTGGCTCGCGGAGTACGGGGTCGTCGGATTCCTGGCCATAGTCCTCTGGCTGCGGATCGTTCTGAAGTCCGCTTCGGGTATCGGTTGGCTCGGGAGCGCAAGCTTCTGGGGACTGCTCGTTGCGGTAGCATTCCAGGCGAACTGGAAGGTCGAGTCCTGGTTCATGGCACTGGCGGTTCAATACGCGGTGGGCGAGTCGGAGGTCCGCCGGTATGTTCCGGGGACGCCTCGAGATCGAGGACGCGCGCGGGGAGAGCCGAGTCGAATCCGCGGGTTCGGATCAGGGATGCGCTCGGACTGCGCGCAGCGGAGTGGCGTATGAGTGAAGCTGACGGCACTTTCAGAGAGCCGACCGGTCGCGAGGTGTTGAGCGTACTGGGATCTCGATGGCTGCTGATCGCGGCCTCGACGATCATCTGCGGAACAGCCGCGGTGGCCGTCTCCTTTTTGGTGAGGCCGACTTACCGCGCGGAAGCCGTCCTTGCGGCGTCATCGTCGTCTGAAGCGGGCGGCCGCGCACTCGCGTCCGTGCTCGGCAACGCCGGGGAGCTCGCCTCCCTTGCGGGCATCGATCTGCAGTCGAGAGACTCCCGCAAGCAGGAGTCGCTCGCGACGCTTCAATCGCGGCTCCTCATCGGACAGTTCATCCGGGATGAGAATCTCTTGCCGGTCCTCTACGCGTCGAAGTGGGACGGGCGCACCGGACGATGGAAGGTCTCTCGCCCCGAGGACGTGCCGACGCAGTGGGACGCGGAGCAGCTGTTTCGGCGAAAGATCTTTCAGGCTTCCGAGGACCGCAGGACCGGCCTGATCACGGTCGCCGTCGAATGGAAGGATCCGATCGAGGCGGCCGATTGGGCGAACGCGCTGGTCAAGCGGGCGAATTCGCTGCTGAAAAACAAGACCATGGAGCGAAGCCGCAAGCACCTGAGCTTTCTCCAGGCGCAGCTGGGAAAGACCTCGGACGTCGGCATACAACAGGCCATCTATAATCTGATGTCCACGGAAATCAAGAATCTGATGCTGACCTCCGGCGAGGAGGAATTTGCATTCCGGGTCGTCGACCCGGCCGTGCCGCCGGGCCGCCGCTCGTGGCCGAACCGGCCGTTGTTCGCGCTGCTCGGACTTTGCCTCGGCTTCGTGGCGGGGATTCTCGTCTCGCTGAACGTGGGGCCCGCCAGGGCGAGCGACGTGCCGGTGCGCCAGTCACCAGGCGAGAGTGTCGCTGGCCCAGCGTGACAGGACACGGAAGAGCCATGGCGCGTGAGTAGTTCGATGCGCGCGACCGCGGCCGAGGCGCCGTGTAGAGGTGCGGCGTGACGGGTTCCGCCATCTCCGGCGCCCGCGAACCGGAATTCTCCCTGGTGGTATGCACGATAAACAGGACGCGGGAGCTCGAGAAGCTGCTCGAGTCCCTGGCGGCTCAGACATACCGCAAGTTCGAAGTCCTCCTCGTGGACCAAAACACCGATGGGAGGCTGGATGCGATCGTCGCGCGCTACGCGGGCGTCGTGCCGCTCCGGCGGCTTCGCTCGGAACAGGGGCTTTCGCGCGGTCGCAATGTGGCGCTGCGTGAATGCCGCGGCGGGATCATTGCGTTTCCGGATGACGACTGCTGGTACCCGCCGCAGCTCCTCGAGCGCGTCGCGGAGATATTCCGCACGAAGGGGGACCTTGGGGTCGTGATCACCCGGTGGGAGGATGAGCAGGGGCGTGACGGGTTTCCCGGGTATCCGCAGCGCGGCGAGCCCATCAGCGCGCGACATGTCTGGACGAAGGCGATTTCGTTCACCCTCTTCATTTCTCAATCCGTCGCGGTGCGGATCGGATGCTTCGATGAGCGCCTGGGAGTGGGATCCGGCACGCCCTGGCAGTCCGGCGAAGAGACGGATTACCTCCTGCGGGCGCTGGCGGCCGGTTTCCCGGGGTGGCACGACCCGGACTGCGTCGTCTACCATCCGCGACAGGCGGCGGTGCTCGACGCGCGTGCATTCAATCGCGCGCTCACGTACGGGCAGGGGTTCGGGTTCGTGCTACGCAAGCATCATTGCAGCCCGGTGCGGATTGCGGCGGCGCTCGTGCGGCCTCTCGGAGGAGCGCTCATCGCGGCTGCGGGTCTCAGGTTCAGCAAGGCGAAGTTCCATCTCCTCGTATTCCTGGGGCGCTGGAGAGGCCTGACACGCTGGGCGGAGGGGGCCGGAGTCCAAGGGACGAATGCACCGTGATCCGCCGCATGCACGCGCGTGGCTGTCACGCTTGGCGGGCGGGGCCGCCGGTATCGGCGCGCATCCCGGCGCCGAAGAGCTCTCAGCGCAGCATTGCGCCGCCGCCGACGCTGTTCGCCAGATTCTCCAGATTGCCGCTGTCCTGGACCAGGACTCCGCGGCCGAACGCGCCGATGCCGCTGCCGGCGGCGCAGTTGATCATCTCGTTCCCCGCGATGTTCACGAAGGCGGTTCCGCCTTCGCTTGCGATCTCGATGCAGTACTTGACGGGACCGACGGACGCGCTTCTCGGAGCGGGACTTTCCCGAGAGCCGTCGAAGTCGTTGGCCCGATCCGACGCCATCCGGAATGAATTCCCCGTGATGTTCACGATGGCTTCCGCGCGGTCGACCCTCACGAGTATGGCCGCCTGTGCGCCGTGGATTCCGCCGGAAAGAAAGCGGTTCGCGTTGACCACCACGCCGCGGGGAAACGTCTGCGGCATGCCGGGGTGGCCGTGCACGATGAGGTGTCCCCAGGTGTTGAAGTCGAAGTTGATCCCGTTGATCGTCACTCCCTGCGCATCGGATACGACGATCCCTTTGAGATTCCATTCTATCTTGCCGCCCCTGATGTTCGTGTTGCCGGAGCCGTTGCCGAGGAATATGCCGGCGCCGATCGGCTCCGGGCTGTCATGAACCGGCCCGGCGGGACGTCGCGGCGCATTCAGGTACGTACCGTTGACGTAGACGCCGTCGAGATCGCTGTCCCCGCAGAACGCGTCGAGCCAGACTCCGATGTATCGGGCGTCCGAGAAGTTGCTGTCGCGAATGTGCAGCAGACCGGCGTTTCTCGCGCGGAGCCCCACTTCCCCGCCGTGCGTGGAGATGCGGTCGATCTCGTGGTTGGGGAATACCGTGCCGTCGTGTCGGCTGCCCAACTCGATCGCATAGGACTTCGTCGAGCCGAGCTCGAATCCGAGACTGCTGATCGCGGTATTGGAGGCGCCTCGAAAGTCGAGGATCGCGCGCTCGCCGAGCGCGCGACTCGCGACGAGAACTGCCGGCATTCCCGGCGAGCCGACGCCGGAGGACGAATAGGAATACGCGCCGTCCGCTCCCCGGAGGGCTATGCCGTCGAAGCCCCGGATCGACTCATCGACGAGATATCGTCCGGGCGGAAAATACACCACGGCCCGCTCGGCCCGGGCCGCGGCGACGGCCCTTCCGATCGCAGCGGAGTCCGGGACGAGACCGTTCCCGTGCGCTCCGCAATGGGAGACTATAATGATGCCGTCGCGAGGGGCGCAGGACGCCCGTATAGCATGCCGCGACGCGGCGGGGGTCGGCTGCGGCCGGTGGGAAACCGCGAGAACGGCGCCGCTCGCGGCGGTGAGCGCGGCCAGAATGAGCAGCTTCACGGAGCGCGCTCCCGACGGGCAGCTCGATGCATCGCAGTAGTGGAAGGCAGTGACGATGAGCGAGACGAAATCGCTTGCCCCTCTTCCGGGAGAGGCGGGCGGCCAGCACATTCTAGCTGCACTCGTGGACCACGGAGAGACCTATGGGCCACAGGTCGTCGACCGATTCGTATCCGCATTGCCGCCGATTCAGCTGGCGGTCGACCTCGGCGCGGGCCACGGGCGCGATCTGCAGATCATCGCGCGCGCGCATCCGGGAGCAAGGACCGTCGCTGTCGAAGGCAGTCACCAGTATGCGCGGCAGCTGGCGCAAACGGTCGACGAGGTGCACACCCTCGATATCGAGCGCTCGCGACTGCCCTTCCCGAACGAGGGCGTGGACCTCTTCGTCGCCAACCAGGTGCTCGAGCATACCAAGGAGATATTCTGGATCTTTCATGAGGTGACGAGAGCGCTGCGCATCGGCGGGCACTTTCTGGTCGGAGTGCCGAACGTGGCCTCGTTTCACAATCGGATGCTATTGCTGTTCGGCATCCATCCGACGCAGCACAAGCTCTGTTCCGCGCACGTGAGGCCGTTTTCGAAACACGACACCTTGAAGTTCGTGGGTGCCTGCTTCCCGGGCGGATTCGCACTGGCGAAGTTCGGCGGGTCCCAGTTCTATCCGCTGCCACGACGCTTCTCCCGCATGGTTTGCGCCGCATTCCCGACGGCGGCGTTCTCGATCTTCTTTCTGTTTCGCAAGCTGCGCCGGTACGATGGGGAATTCGCGACGTACCCGGTGCGCGCGAAGTTGGAGACGAACTTCTGGACCGGCGATCTCGCGACGGAGTCGCCGTACTCCGCGCCGCAGCCGTGATCGAGCTCGCGCGGATTCCGTGCGTACCGGGAAGACGGCTGGCATGGCTGTTCTGACGCTCTTCGACAGTCGCTGGATCGGAACACACGGGATCGGACGTTTTGCGGCGGAGTTGCTCAGTCGAGCGCCGGATTTTCGCCCAATCGCTCTGAGGGGGAGGCCGTCCGCGGCGCTCGATCCCTGGCGCCTGGGTGCCTATCTGCGCCGAGAGAAGCCCGATTTCTTTCTCTCACCCGGTTACAACGCGCCGGCGGGAACATGCGGTAGGTTCGGGTTCACCGTCCACGACCTCATCCACCTCGCGACGCCGGACAATGCGAATGTATTCAAGCGGCTCTACTACCGGGAGGTAATACGGCCGGCGGTTCGCCGCGCGTCGATCGTATTCACCGTCTCGGAATTCTCGCGACGCGAAATCTGTGAGTGGGCAGGCGTGAACGGTGCGTGTCAAGGTAGTTGTCGCCTGTCTCATGCAGCGGACCGAGTTTTATGAAGGCTCTCGGTCGCCGCCCTGATCACTGCGTCGCGCTCCGGATTGAGGGTGACGACGGTGATCGG
>Ga0209061_1004581_pt1 | contig 13109 bp, 9 predicted proteins | sample Coa_R1_10_FD_187157 | JGI IMG/M metagenome (GOLD analysis project Ga0209061, IMG submission 187157) | Surface soil microbial communities from Centralia Pennsylvania, which are recovering from an underground coalmine fire - Coalmine... | ecosystem: Environmental > Terrestrial > Soil > Unclassified...
CGATGATTTCTTCCTTCTCGCCGTCCCACTCGATGCTGCGTCCGAGCTTAAGTGAAAGCATGCCGAGCAGGCTCATGTTCGTGGCGCGATGGCCGATCTCGATGTCGCGCACCGGGCGACGGTGAGCGCGGATGCTTTCAATGAAGTTGGCCCACAGAAGCGCGATATTCTGGTCATCCGGCTCGTCAAGATGGGGGTCGAAGTGCACGTTTGGCTCTTTATCATTGTCGGGATAAAACGTGCAGCCGTCGGTCCAGCCCATGTGAAACGTGCCGTGATCGCCGTAGAAGTAGCAGCCCACGTAGGCTTTCTCAGCGCGGTTTCCGGCATAAAGGCGGTGTTCCCAGTAGGCTGTGAAGGTTTCAAACTCAAACGCCACCACTTGGGTATCGGGAGCGTTCGTTGAGTCGCGTTTGATCCAGCGGCCGCCTGTTGAATAAACCTTGCGCGGATACTTCTCCTCCGTCCACCAGAGAATCTGGTCCATCCAATGGACGCCCCAATCGCCCAGTTGTCCATTGGCATATTCCAGAAACTGGCGGAAGCCCTTGGGATGAATGGCCCGGTTAAAATGCCGGTAAGGCGCGGGCCCGCACCACATATCCCAATCGAGACCAGGCGGGGGATCGGAATCAGGCGTCGGATGGCCCGGCCCGCCGGGATAGTCCACAAATGCCCGCACGCAGCCGATTTTGCCCGCCTTCCCGGATTTGAGAAACTCCATTCCCTGAATGTGGTCAGGCGACATGCGCCGCCACAGGTCTACCTGCATTATGCGATCGGACTCGCGCGCCGCTCTGACCATCGCCTTACCTTCGAGCACGGTGTGGCTGACCGGCTTTTCCACGTAGACGTTGGCGCCCGCCTCGACAGCGGCAATGGCGATGAGCGGATGCCAGTGGTCAGGCGTGGCGACAATGGCAATGTCGGGCTTCTCGTGCTGGAGCAGTTCGCGGAAATCCTTATACTTCTTTGGCTGATCGCCCGAAAGCTGGGTCACGTTCGCAACCGCTGGGTTCAACTGGTTTTCATCGACATCGCACATGGCCACGATCTTCGCCTGCCCCGATTTCATCGCCACGTGGCAGATGTTCATGCCCCACCAACCGGTTCCGATCAGGACCGTGCGGAATTTCTCCGGAGTTTGGCCCAGAAGAGCGGGAAAGCCGCGCAAGGCAAGGCCGGCAGCGGCGCTCGATTTGATGAAGTTTCGACGATTCATGGAAAACTCCTCGATAAATCCGGGGGATAGCAGATTGCGGGAGCCTCAACGTAATCAACCTCTACAAACCCTTCAGCCATCGTGAAGCTCGTTCACCCTCCATTTCAAACCCCGCCATTATATGACAGAATGGCGCGGCAACTATCGGATTTTAGAAGTTGTTGAAAGACTCCGGGCGCCTGTCATGCCGAGGAGCCGAAAGAACCGGTGACGAGTGATGAATGACAAAAGGCAGCCAAAGCTCCCCAAGCGGTTCTTTGCTCGTCACTCGGCACGTTTCACTGTTTATCCTGAGTCAAAATGCAGGGATTCTTCGCTTGCCCTACGCTCAGAATGACAGCATGGAAAGGCTACCACTCAGGATAGCAGGGTGAAAGGAATAGAATGACAGGGGAAAAATTCAAGATGACAGGCCAGGGTTCGGAATGACATCGTTCAGAATCGCTTTTCAGCAACCCGAAAGACTTTCGCGGCGCTGAACTCGCTCGCCTTCCGCTCCTATTCGTTATAAACTCATTGAAGAGAGGGAGGATACGAGGTGAGCAGAAAGCGGGTTTTATGGCTGGCGGTTCTCGCTTTGGCAGGGATTGCTTTCCTCTCCGCAGCGCCTCCGCAGACCTTCGAGGGGCAGCTTGAGGAAGTTTACTTCAAGGCTCCGGATTTTCCCCCGCCCACGCAGATGCCAGTGACGCAGAATCCTTCTTCGCCGCTGGACCGCACCATGACCGCTACTCAGACCGCGCCGCAAGGCCCTGTTCCAACGCCTCAATCAGGCGTCCCGCCGGCTACGGTGGGCATGCCACCTCCTTCTCCCGAGGCCACCCAACCACAACCTCAACCCTCTTTCACCTCAACCGGCATCACCTGGATCAATTCACGTCCTCTGACCATGGAGCAGTTGCGCGGCAAAGTGGTGATGATTGATTTCTGGGAGTATACCTGCATCAACTGCATTCGCACCCTGGCGGATAATAAAAAGTGGTATGAGCGCTATCGGGGCGATGGATTCGTTTTGATCGGCGTTCATGACCCGGAATTTAACATTGCCTATTCGGTGAAGAATGTGCGCGAGGCGGTGAAGCGATTTGGAATTACTTACCCGGTGGTAGTGGATGATAAATTCATGATCTGGAATCTCTACCACAGCAACTCGTGGCCCAATCGTTTCCTGATCGACGCCAAAGGTTACGTGCGCTATCACCGCGTGGGCGAAGGCGGCGACGGCGCCTTTGAACATGCCATTCAAAAGCTGCTTCAGGAAGCTCATCCCGGACTTAAATTTCCCGCCAGCTACGATGTTCCTCCTGAGGAAAACGCTTTTTCGCCGGCCTGCGGCGTGACCACTCCGGAGATGTATGTCGGCGATTGGTTTGGCCGGGGCGTTCTGGAAAATCCGGAAGGGTATGAGGGCGGAAAGACCGTTGATTATAAGGCGCAGGATTCCGTTGAAGACGGTCATGTGGTTCTCGAAGGAAAGTGGAGAACCGAGAAGGACGGCATGACTTACCGCGGCAAGAAGGGCTCGCAAGACGCAGAACTCATAATGAAGTATCATGCGCGAGAACTTTATTCCGTTATGAATGTGGCTCATGGCCATCCCGAGCGCCTCTATATCACGCAGGATGGAAAAGACCTCACCCGCCAGAACAAGGGCGTGGACGTTCGCTTCGATTCTCAGGGCCACTCTTATCTTGAAGTCCGCGAGCCGCGCATGTATTACCTGGTCCAGAACCCTTCCTCTGGCAGCCACACCGTCATTCTGAAGCCTTCGGCGCCCGGGATTACGATCAATTCATTCACATTCGGCAATAATTGCCAGACCAATTTCCCGCATCTTTAATCGCTTCACTCAATCCCTGCCTTCAACACTGGAATGAATCCTTCGACCTGAAGTACGATACAGGATTCATGAACGGGAGCGCACAGGCCTGGGCAAGCCTTCGCGCTCACAATGCCAAAACTTGAGAGATCATTCATGTCATGGAAACATCGCTTCAGCTTTGGACTTCTGTTGGTGGCGCTCATCTTCGCATCAGCCATCGCTCGCGCCCAAACTCCAACGCCCAGGAAAGTCTTCATCATCTCCGACCTTGAAGGCGTGGATGGCATCTTCAATTTTGATCTTCAATGCATCCCTTTCAAAAGCCCACTTTATTCCGAATCGCGCAAGCTGCTGGCCGGTGAAGTAAACGCCGCTGTCGAGGGCCTGCTGGAAGGCGGAGCCACTCAGGTCGTGGTTTACGATAACCATTACGGAGGACACAACCTTTCCACGCTGGATATCAATCCCAAGGCTCTTCTTCTCTCCGGTTCGCCGGTTTCGCCCACGCTGGGTCTGGACTCTTCCTATCGCGCGATCCTTTTCATCGGGCTGCATTCCATGGCGGGAACCAAGGGCGGCATCCTGCCCCATTCCTTCAGTTGGGATATTCAAAACATCTGGGTTAACGGGAACAAGGTGGGCGAGATCGGATCGCGGGTGATGCTGGCCGGCCAGCTTGGCATCCCTGCCATCATGCTGGCCGGTGATGAGGCCGCTTGCAAAGAATTTCAGGCGCTGGTCCCCGAAGGCGAGTGTGCGCAGGTGAAGACAGGCGCGAGTCAAACCGGAGGTTATAGTCTTTCCCACGCCGCGGCCTGCGCGTTGATTCACGAGAAAGCCCGGCTCGCGATGGAACATTTATCGCAAATAAAGCCTTATCGAATCGCAGGTCCCGTTGAAGTGAAAGTGGAGTACACCTCGACTGCAACACCCCATTTCACCCCGCGCCCAGGCGTGCAGCAACTCGACGGTCGAACGTGGTTATTTCGCGGCGCGAACTTCATTGACGCCTGGCTGAAGTTCCGGTCGTTTTAGTGGGGCTCACTTGGCATCCCGCCAATTCTGGCCGACGCCAATCTCAACACGCAGCGGCACTCGCAGCGGATAGACGCCTTCCATTTCTGCCTCGATAAGAGACTTGGCCGCCTCCACCTCCGATTCCGGCGCTTCAAAGACCAACTCATCGTGCACGGTCAGAATGATGCGCGTCTTCATCTTCTCGCGCTGCAAGCGCGCATGGGCTTTGACCATGGCCAGTTTCATGAGGTCAGCGGCGCTGCCTTGCAGGGGAGTATTCATCGCCTCGCGCTCGGCCCGTCCCCGCGCGCTCTTGTCGTGACTGTGGATTTCCGGGATGGGGCGCAGACGGCCAAACATCGTCCGCACCTCTCCCGTCTCGCGCGCCTGCTCAATGCATCCGCGCGTGAATTCATCCACTTTCTTGTAGCGCTGGAAGTATTCATCAATATATCGCTGAGCCTCGGTTTTGCTCGTGCCGGTGCGTTGCGCCAGCCCAAAGGCGCTCAGCCCGTAGATCACGCCATAGTTAATCGCCTTGGCCAGCCTTCGATGCTCATGAGTCTGAAGCGCCGGGGGCACGCCAAAAATCTCCTGGGCTGTGCGGGAATGGATATCCTCGTTCTGGGCGAAGGCTTCGATTAAGAGCGGGTCTTCGGAGAGGTGCGCGAGCAGGCGCAACTCAATTTGCGAATAGTCCGCGGCGATCAGGTACGATCCCGGATCGGCCACGAAGGCCGAGCGGATGAGCAGGCCGAATTCATCGCCGATCGGAATGTTTTGCAGATTCGGATTGGAGGATGAAAGCCTGCCGGTGCGCGAGCCTGCCTGATTGAACGTGGAGTGCAGCCGCCGCGTTTCCGGATGAATGTAGCGCGGCAGAGCGTCCACGTAGGTCGATTTCAGTTTGGCCGCCGTGCGATACTCCAGGATTTTTCGTGGCAGTTCGTACTGCTCCGCCAGAGTTTCCAGCACCGCGGCCTCCGTGGAGTATTGGCCGCTCTTGCGAAGCTTTTTGCCCCCGGGCAGCTTGAGTTTGTCGAAAAGAATTTCGCCCAGTTGCTTGGGCGAATCAATATCAAAGGGTTGGCCGGCCAGATCGTAGATTTCCCGCGTCAGCTCCGTAAGGCTCTTTTCAAATTCCTTCGACATCTGCCCCAGAATGACCGGGTCAATGAGCACACCTGTGGTTTCAACGTCGGCAAGGACTTCCGCCAGGGGCAACTCAATTTCGTCATAAAGGCGCTTCAGCTCCCTCCGCTCGATCTCGGGCGCAAATGCCTCGGCAAGCTCAATTAAACTCGCGGCGGCATGAGCCTCGGATTCCCCAAGCTTCAGTCCTTTTCGTCGCAGCAAAACGCTGGCCAGGGAATGGGATGAAGCCAACGGATCGAGCAGGTAGGAGTAGAGCAGGGTATCGTCTGTGATTCCCGCGATCGGGATATTTTCTTTTTCAAGCAACAGCCGAAGAAGCTTTGAATTATGAGCGATCTTCCTCCGGCCTCCATCCGTCAGGGCGGGCGCGGCAACGGCTAGCAACTTCTGGCGAAACGAGTTCGCGCTGAGCGGAACTGCTACAGCGCGGGAATCCGTCGCCAATCCCAGGGCTGTGAGCGACGCTGAAAATCCCTCTTCTCCCTCAATGTCAATGGCGACTGCGAGAGGGGTTGAGGAGTCAAGAGCTTGAAGCCAGCGCTCGACCGCGCGGGGGTCGGTCAGCTCTTCGGCGCTTGGAGGAGCGGAGACCTCGATGGTTCCTCCCCCTTCCTCCAGAAAATCCCTCAAGAGACTGGCAAAGCCCAGTTCCTGGCAAAGCGGTATGATTTCTGCAAGATTCAGACGGCCAAGCCGAAGTTGTTCCAGGCGGACGTCGAGAGGCACATCGGTCCGGATGGTTGCGAGGTCCCGGCTCAGGAACGCTTCGTTGCGAAAGTCGCGCAGAGCATCCCGATAACTCTGCTTGGAGGCCTCTTGCCAGCGATCAAGCGCTGCCTGCAAACTCCCGAATTGGCGAAGAAGCTCGGTGGCGCCCTTGGGCCCGATATAGGTCCGCTTCTTGCCGCCGGCTTCAGCCGGGGGTTCGTGACCGGGCAGAGGCCGCGCGCCGGGGATGTTGTCACTCGGATCGCCGGTCAAAGCCAGCCAGTCCACAACTTTTGAAGGTTCGACGCCGATGATCTCCTTTACTTTCTCCACATCGCACAAGACTTCGCTTCCATCCTTCGAGCTGCGAGGCGGCTTCAACACCTTGACGTTTTCATTCACCAACTGAAAAAGGTCTTCGTCCCCAGAGACGATCAAGGTTTCGAAGCCATCGCGTGACGCTTCATGCGCCAGCGTCCCGATCACGTCGTCGGCCTCATACCCTTCCTTCTCAACAATCGCAATTCCCATCCCCTGACAGAAGCGCCGGACGTAGGGCAGTTGCGCTGAAAGGTCTGGAGGGCATTCGGGCCGGTTCGCCTTGTAAGCTTCAAGCAGCTTGTCGCGGAAAGTCGGGGCGGAGAGGTCAAAGACGGCGGCAACGTAACCCGGCTGGTGCTCTTCGAGGAGCTTGCGAAGAATGCGCACAAAAATGTAAGTCGCCTGCGTGGGCACGCCTTGGGGGGAAACCAGCGGCACTTGCATGGGGGCAAAGTAAGCCCGAAAAACAAGAGACATTGCGTCAATCAGGAACAATTTTTTGTCAGCTTCCGACAAACATCACCTCCGCTTGTGGGCCGCTCCTGTCTGGAATCCCAGGCGCACAGCAGATGCCCCAACCCCATTACACTGAGTGCGACACAAATTCCGCCTACTAGAAAATTTACAGCCCATGATCTTCACAGTATAGATTTTGTCGCCCGCGGCGTGCAAAAGCAGAAAGCGACGGGTCCGCGCAGTCCGTCCGGCGGTTCGGCTGAAGTTATCGCTCTGCCAGGTGTACCAGGGCTTAGCTATAGATTCCTTTGGTGGAAATAATAGAGAGCCAAAATGAGGGCAGCGATCAGGTAAAAAGCCGCGTAAGTGACCATCGTGGGGCTTGGGACAGAGGCGTTGCTGAAGGGGGACAACCCGATGGCCCCGATCAAAGGGGACTGCATTTCAAACGCCGCCCGACGCCAAAGCGACTCGCTGGGCATGATGATGCTGGCGATAATCCCCACATCCACCGCCCGCGGACTGTGTGCGAGCGCGCCAGCCTGTTCAATCCAACCTCCCAGAAAAGCCAACCCATGCAAGCCCAGCACCAGGACGCCATTCGTCAGCGTTGAGAACGTTGTGCCGCATAGGAAAGTCAGGTTCAGCAATAAAATGCTTTCGAGCAGAATCAGGCCTGATCCCAGCAGCAGATGCCGGGCCGTTGCTCCGCTCAGGAAATAGGCCAGACCGGAAACTCCCCCGACCATGATCGCCGCATAGATCGCCAGCATGCCGACAAATCCCAGCCACTTGCCCAGCAGGATCTCTCTTCGCCGGATCGGCTTGGTGGCGATGGCGTGGATGGTTCCTGAAGCGATTTCGCCCGAAAGAGTATCCACTGAAATCAGCACCGCCATCACTACGGTGAGCAAGTCGGCGGCGTAAAGCCCCACCATCAGCATTCCATTCAGCACCTGCCGTCGCAGCAGGGGATTGGTTCGGGCGAGAGATTTCACCTGGAAGTGCAGCCCAGTTCCAAAGAGCAGTAAAAAAGCAAAGCCAGCGGCGAGCGCCATCCAGAGAAATTTCTTTCGCGCGGCCTCGCGGAAGGTGATGCCGGCCATCGTCCAGGCGCCCATCAAAGGCCTCCATCCTCACCCACAATTTGCAGGAAAAGGTCTTCCAGTGAAGTCCGCTGCGGGGTCACTTCGTAAACTTTCACCTCCTGCGATACGAGGTAGCGGATAATCTCCGGCAGAGCCTCGGCGCAAGCAACGCGGAGGGTCAGGCGCTCGCCTTCACCATGGATAGATGAAGCCCAGGCTTCGAGACCCTTCAAGGCAGCCGAATTCCAGTTTTGCGCCCTGATCAGGACATCGATTTCGCTCTCCCGCTCGTCCTGCAAGCGCCGGGTTTCAAGCACCTCTCCGTGCTTGATGAAAGCGACGCGATCGCAGGTGATTTCCACTTCGCTCAACAAATGCGAATTCAGGAATACCGTCGCGCCCCGGCTTCGTTGCTGCCTGATGATGTCGCGCACCAGTCTTCTTCCCACCGGGTCAAGACCGGAGGTCGGCTCATCGAGAAAGATCAGTTCGGGATCATTCAGCAACGCCTGCGCCAGGCCGATGCGTTGCAGCATGCCCTTTGAGAATTCACGGAGGCGCTTCTCGCGATGAGGCCACAAGCCCACCCGATCGAGCAATTCGGGCGCGCGCTTGCGCAGTTGGGAGTCCGTCATCCCATAAAGGCGTCCGTGAAAGCGCAAAAGCTCGGCGGCGGTGAGCCAATCGTAAAAGCGGAAGTGCTCGGGAAGGAAACCCACTTTTTTGCGCACGTTTACATCGCCTGCCGCATGGCCCAGGACGAAGGCTTCACCGCGAGTCGGAGCCACTAATCCCAGAAGCATTTTGATGGATGTGCTCTTGCCTGCGCCGTTCGGACCCAGAAACCCGAACACTTCCCCTTGCGCGACTTCGAGCGTCAGGCCTTTGACGGCGATTTTTTCACCAAAGACTTTGCGCAGCCCATGAGTCTGAATCGCGGGACGGCTCGGACTTTGAGAGGTCAACTGGCAGACGGACAAATTCATGAGAGGATTTCGCGCACGGCGCGGGTAACGCGTCATCGAGAGAGGTCAAGGTTTAATGCTGACTAATCCAGCGAATTAGCCAGCGCGACTGCATTCCCCGGATCGCCAAATCCGATGATGGAGTAAATGACGCCTTTCTTAACCCAGATCAAAGTATAGCGCGTGGAACGCCCGTCAGGAGAGGTGTGGCTGATCAAGGTTCCCTCCGCCCCATCCACCACCTCTTTTTCGTAGTTGCTGGCTTGTTCCGGAATGGGGATGACCAGGGTTGAGGTCCAATCCACGGTCTGGCAGAAGGCTTCCGCCTCCTGCGGGCTCATGCCCGCCGCCTCAAGGCCGAGCTCGGCCAATTGAGAAACGTTCAAGTCCGGAGGGACGCTCACGATGGGGCTTGGAACTTGCGCAAAGATCAGGCAGTTTGTGGAGCCCGCCCCCGAAAATGATGGCGGCCCCTGGGCTGGATTCCCCCCAGGGCGGTGAGCCGCGCAATTTCCGTAGCGCTCAAAAACACCTTTCGGGATGTGAACGGCAATCGTTTTGCCATCCACGGAGTCTGGAATCTGAAGGTCAGAATGACCCAGATCGTCCACAATCTGCTGCAAGCGTTCTCTATCCAGCGTCATCACAAAAGCCTGCTCGCCCGTCACTGCAAACTGCGGCGCATCGGAGCGGCCGTGAAGCACTCGCACCGGAAAGCCGGCAAGCTGGCTGGCCTGCATCGCCGTAGTCACCATCTGGGGTTTGCCGGGAGAAAGCGTGACGACCACGCGATCCGAAATCAGCCTGCGAATAGTGGTCAAGGTATTCGGCCCGGGATTCAGCGGCAGGTCGATGGGCGCCACGGCAATCTTCTGCACGCGCAACATGGCGAGAATCCTCTGCGCCACGCTGCGCGCTGGCGCAAAGCTCACCAGAATCACAACTACCGCCGTGATGGCGGCAGCGCTCCAGGCCGGAGCAGGATGCCGCAAAAAGAGGGTGGATAGAACGTTGCCCGCCCGCTGGGGGGTCTCTTCAGATTCTTGTCGCATCTGCAATCGCCTCCAGGCCTGTTCAGCTTCCCCGAGAGACACGGCGCTCGACTGAAGCGCGGAAATCGCCTCCCCCACTTGCTGCGCCTCGCAGTCGATCTTCCGCAACCGCTCGCGGCATTCACCGCAAGCGGCAAGATGCTGATCGATTTCCAAAAGCTCCGACGCATCCAACTCACCGTCGATTTTGGCTCGCAATACTCCTTCCGAAGGGTGTCTCATACGCTTTCCTCCTTGCCATACCTGCGGATGTATCTTTTGCGGAATTCGGCCTCAGCCCGTGTCAGCATCGTTCCGACGGATCCGCGTTTGACGCCCAGAACAAGAGCCAGTTCCTGGTATGAAAATCCGCTGGCTCTCATGATCAGAATTTGGGCTTGTGCGGGGCGAAGGGCTGCAAGAACGGCGCGGACTCGGCTCCATTTTTCGGCGCGCAACATCTCTTCGAGAGGATCCGAAGGAGAACGGGCTTGAAGGAGGGAACGCCCGGCTTCCTGCTCGTAATGCTCGCGCCGGGCGGCCGCGCGCAGGCTGTCAATGCCCAAGCGGGCGGCGGTGCGATAAAGCCAGCCACGGATGTTGCCATCCGGTTCAGCGATGGGGCGCTGGTGATAGAGCCTCCAAAAAGCCTCAAGAGTAAGTTCCTCCGCCCGAGTTCGCTCACCCACAAGCCGATGGAGCACCCCGACAATCGACGCGTAATGCTCCAGAAAAATCTGCCGAAAGGAGGCTTCGGACCAGTAGGGTCGGGCGTCGCCCGCTTGCTTTTCATCTGCCAAGGGAACCTGCCTGCTGCCGGATTCCTCAGTCACAATGGGCACGGAATACCTCCGAATTCTACATCCTTACTACGCCTCCCAAGGGCAAAAAGTGACAGGTGACACACCTCGGAAATCCATTAATGCTGAATGAAACAGGACACCGGCAGGTTGCTGAAAACGGTTAGGGGCGGTCTCATGCCAAGCCCTTCGCCCCTCATCTATTGAGGATTACAAATTATAGTGACGACTTCTTCTGTAGCGCCGGTGTCCCCACCGGCGTCTTTCGGCGCTGAGAGCCTGCCCTGAACGAAGTGAAGGGACAGCGCCGCTACAGCAAATAGTGTCACTATAATTTGTAATCCCCTGTAAATGTGTTTCCCTGTTAATTTGAGCGAAGCGAAGAATCCCCGTATTTGTTCAGTCCTGCTACTACATAGATGCTTTGCGGGCCCACCCTGGGCTGAAATGCAGGGATTCTTCGGTGCGCTCAGAATGACGGGTGAGGGAGGGCCAGCATGAAGTGCACAGCGCCATCAAAGCTGCGTTTCAAATTTCGGATTCCGGATTCCAGACAACGCCTCCCGTGAAAACAAGAGAACATGGCTCGCATAACGAAAAATCTTCGCTGCGCGAAAAGAATTTCGAAATCAGCAGTCAGGGAGTTTTTCGAAAATCGGTCAAAACAGGTTTGATTAGGAAAAATAAACTAATTCGATCTAAACTTTCTTATTTTCTAATCTATGCTCCAAATGGTATCTATGGATTGTAAGTTCGGCGAGCGAGCAAGGGCGCCGGAACGAATCTCCCCGGCGCCGCTCGCCAGCCGGATGAAAAATCAACTCAAGGAGGAACCGATCGAATGACCACATCTTTTTATCACCGCGTTCTCTACGCACCCTTTGTTCTGCTTCTACTGGGGTGGGCCCTTTTTGCCACCGTGGCGCAGGCGAAGCCCCCACAGCCCGCGTTCTCCCCCTACGCGTGGGATTATCCTACTGAGCCCGCTCAGCCTCGGTCTGGTCTGACGGAGCTTGAAACTGCGCTTCCGGAGGCCCAGGCTGAGGCTGTTGAATCACAGGTTGAAACGGCGGAGTCCCAGCCCTATGAATTCGCTGATGCCGACGCCCGGCAGGAAGCCACGCAGCTTCTGAATGAGGTAAAGTCGCTGGCGAACAAGCTGACTTACGACGCTGAACTGCTGAAGTCCTATGCCCAGAATCACGGCATGAGCTGGCAAAGCCATGCAGCTCAATTGAGCCTGATTCGCGAGCACGTCAACGCGATGGGCGAGCACTTGGACCGCTTGCAGCAGATTCAGCCTTCGGCAGCCGCCTGGCAGCAGCAGGCGATTGACCGGATTCACCCTGTTGCGCTTGAGCTGGCTGACCATATTGAATCGGCCATCCAGCACGTGAACGAGTATCAGGGGTATCTCTTCTCCCCAGACTACAAAAACCACGTGGCTTCGGCGCACGATCTGGCTCTTGAGCTGACGGATCACGTCGGCTCGTTCCTGGCCTACGCTGATGCCCAGCAACGAGTCAATCATCTTGAGGAGAAGCTCGGGATCGTTCAGTCCTGAGCCTGATCCTCTCCGAAACCAGGGGAATTTTCGACTTGCCCGCCACACTTGTGGCCATTGAGAAGAAAAAGATCGAGGCTTGGTCAGCAAGGCCGGGCTTTCGGTCCGATCTTCCCGAGAAAGCAAGAAGCCGAAGGTTCCCCTGAATTTTTATCTAGCGGGTTTTACGCGCGGCCTTTTTCTGACTTGACGATGCCGGAGCCTTCTTTAATGGTGAGAATCTGATTGGCTTCGATATTGGAAAATCGTTCAACTTTCCAGGTGGTGGGCCATTTGATTTCGATGAGATCGACCTTTTGCGCCTGACCAATGCCAAAGTGCAGGCGAAGATCGCTCTGCGACATGACGCTGCCGCCGCTATGCACTTCATCCATTTGCCGATGCTTGCCGGTCACCACGTAAGCGCGCGCTCCGATGGCGGTGCGATTGCAATTCGTTCCGATCAGTTTCAGCTTGATCCAGTTCTGCTTGTTGCCGCCGATATTCTTCAGCAGCGATGGTGGGTCATTCATGTTGAGAATCAGAACGTCCATGCAGCCGTTGTTCAGGTAGTCGCCGAACGCGGCGCCGCGGCTGGAGAAGCGCTCGTTCACCCCCGGCCCCATCTCCTTGGAAACATCCTTGAACTTCCCGTTGCCAAGATTGTGATACACAATTCGCGGCTCTTTGAACGTCTGGTCCAGATGATATTGATCGATTTCAGGGTAGACGTGGCCGTTCACCTGGAAGATGTCCGGCCAGCCGTCGTTGTCATAGTCGATGAATCCGCATCCCCAGCAGACGTACTGGGTGTTCACGCCGATCCCTGAGACGAAGGTTTGATCCGTAAACGTGCCGTCGCCGTTGTTGTGGTAGAGGTCGCAGGTGTCATCGGAAAAGTTGGTCTTGAAGATATCGAAATGGCCGTCGCAGTCATAATCCGCCACGCCCACGCCCATTCCAGACTGCTCCTGCCCATCT
>Ga0209061_1004582_pt1 | contig 13108 bp, 11 predicted proteins | sample Coa_R1_10_FD_187157 | JGI IMG/M metagenome (GOLD analysis project Ga0209061, IMG submission 187157) | Surface soil microbial communities from Centralia Pennsylvania, which are recovering from an underground coalmine fire - Coalmine... | ecosystem: Environmental > Terrestrial > Soil >...
CTCATTCCTAATCTTCCGCCGTTCTTGTTCATTCGAGGTGAGGTCCGGGAAGAGGATGCCCGCTCCGTGGCAGTCGTGGGGACGCGTGACGCTTCTGAGGCTGGTATCCGCCGTGCTCAGCGGATGTCGAAGCTCCTTGCTGAGCGTGATGTCACGGTCATTGCTGGGCTTGCGCGTGGGATCGACACCGCTGCTCATCGCACCGCTATCGACTCCGGTGGGCGGACCATCGCTGTGCTCGGAACTGGCATCACGAAGTGCTATCCAGCCGAGAACCGCGAACTCGCTGAGGAGATCACGCTCCATGGTGCGCTTGTCTCGCAGTTCTGGCCGACGCGCTCTCCTGGACGAGACACCTTTCCTCGTCGGAACGTCGTTACGTCCGGACTTAGTCAGGGCACTGTCGTCATCGAGGCGTCCAGCACGTCCGGGGCCAAGATGCAGGCACGCCTTGCCCTAGAACACGGAAAGAAGGTGTTCCTCGTTCGGTCGCTCGTCACGGACCAGAAGTGGGCGCAGACCTATGTGAAGAAGCGAGGAGCGATCGAAGTTGGTGACGTCGAGGAAGTCATCCGGCATCTTGCGTCGCCCGACAAGGTCCGCCGGGCGACCGAGCAGCGTCAGCAGCTCACCCTTTCGCTCTTGTGAGGCCAGATGGCGAGTCAGATCAAGCCGCCGGTCGGCCCACCGCTGGGGTTCCCGCAGTGCCGGAAGTGCCCGTACCTGCACAATGGTCCTCCGCGAGTATGTCTCGCATGTTCGAGGAAATCGTTCGAGAACGTCACCGCGACAGCGTGTCCGGTGTGCAGCCAGATCGTGGAGAGTGTCTCGTGCCCGAACTGGCTCTGTACCGATCCGGCGCGGCGAATTACGAGGATTCGGGCGATTGCCTACAGCTCTGGTGAGCTTCGCAAAACGATTCTCCGCTACAAGTACGACGGTATGAAAGGCTGGTCCCTGATCTTCGGTCGTCTGCTCGTCGCCTGGCTCGACCAGAACGGCCGGGACCGGCCACCCGATCTCATCATCGCGAATCCGACGTTCCTTGGCGATGGTGGTGCAACATTTGGTCATACGGAGCTCGTCATTGAAGCTGCTGCGACCGAGGACGTGCTCGGCGAGTGGCCGTTCGATGTCGAAGCGACGCGGGCGCTTGTGAAGACGCGAGCGACGCCCAAGTCGGCAGGGAGCGGTGCAGCAGCGAAGCGGACGGCAGCGACGGAGCTGCGAGCCGCACTCCATATCCCCGACGCTGCCCGAACGCAGGGTCGCCGCATCTTGGTGTACGACGACGTGTGCACGACGGGTAGCCAGCTCGACATCATCGCCGGATATCTCATCGATGAAGGTGGCGCAGCCGAGGTCGAAGGCATCGTCTTGGCGCGCGCCCCTTGGAGACCCCGCACTTAGCGCCGCCTTCGGCTATTGGCAGGTAACCGTGGCGTGGGATCCACGACGGCCTTCGCGCTGACGTAGCGGACCGCCGGGCTGCCGGCCGGCCGCCTCGGGGGAGCAGCGGGAGCACGGCTGTTATGGAGCGATGGCGTCACAGGTCTCCGGTAGCGTCTCTTGCCAGCTCGGATCGTTCGTGATCCCCTCTTGACCGCCAGCCTCGGGATGTCCCGGTGTGCTGGTGCGGTCCCTCGCCCGCCCCATGCGGGCCTCTCTGATTGCTCACCCTGGCAGAGCTGCGTCCTACGAGCTGCAAGCCCTGAAGTGCACTCGCTTCGCTCGGGGCTGTTCCGCTCGGTCTTGCCCTGCCTCTCCGGGTACATCGCATCAGCACCACATGGAGGGACTCAGTAATGACCGCCAAGAACAACCACCCGGAACTCATCGAGAAGCTGGCAGAGGGGATCGGCAACCTCACGTCCTCCGAGGAGTGGCAGCACTACCTCGACTTCCAGAGCCGGTTCCACCGCTACAGCTTCGGGAACGTGCTCCTCCTCGCCGCCCAGTGCCGCGAGGCGACCCAGGTCGCAGGCTTCAACGCCTGGCGGAAGATGAACCGCTTCGTCCGCAAGGGCGAGAAGGCCATCTGGATTCTGGCCCCGATGGTCTACAAGAACGCCGACGCCGAGGACGGCGACCCCGAGCGCATCGTCCGGGGCTTCAAGTTCGTCCCAGTTTTCGATGTCGCCCAGACCGACGGCGAAGAGCTGCCCACGATCTGCAACCGCCTCGACGGCGATGACCCTGCCGGGCACTACACGACGCTCCTTGGAGTCGCTAGGTCCATCGGCTTCACGGTCGAGGACCACGAGTTCAACGGCACCACGAACGGCGACTGCACGCACAGCGAGCAGCGCATCCGGGTCGAGACCCGGAACACCCCCGCCCAGCGGGTGAAGACGCTCGCCCACGAGATCGCACACGCTCTGCTCCACGAGCAGTTCGACAGCCGGGCGCTCGCCGAGCTGGAAGCCGAGTCCACGGCATACGTCGTCTGCCAGGCGCTCGGGATCGACAGCAGCGACTACTCCTTCGGCTACGTCGCAACCTGGGCCGGTGGCGGCGAGCAGGCCATCGCCGGTATCAAGGCATCCTGCGAGCGCATCCAGCGCACCGCGACGACCATTCTGCGGGCCTTCGAGCCTGCAGCACAGGAGGCGGCGGCGTGAGCCGTCTCCTCCTCACCACTCCTTGAGTCGTGCCAGCTCGTCGTTGACGTGGTCGATCCAGGCGCCGACCTCTTCGGACCGTCCCGGGGCGGTCCAGCCGAAGAGGAAGACGATGCGCTCCATCGAGCCCATCATCGCCTTGAGCGCTCCCTGAACGGCGGAATGCGTCGCACGAGGATCAGGCCCGGCGTCGTAGATCGGGGTTCCGTCTCGGAGGGTGCCGGTCTTCTGCATGAGCCGCCACAAGCCAGCCAGCTCCGCATGAGCCACCCCGGAGTAGAGGTTGTAGGAGCCCTGGTAACCGACGTCATCGGTGAAGCGCTTCACTCTCGCGGTGTAGCCGGGACGGACCTCCCCTTCCAGCTCGTTCCCCTTCTGGCCGAACGGCTGCAGACCCAACTCGTCGCCGTACGCCTCGACGGCAGCGACCGTCTCCCGGGTGCCAACCGACGGGTCCCCTCCAACGGCCGCGATGGCAGCCTCCAACTCCTTGGCGCTGTTCCTCCGGAGGAGCTGCATCCGGCACACCCGCTGCCTCGCAGTCAGGCCCAGCTCGAAGAGCCACCAGACAACCGATGCGGCCTCCAGCGCGGTGCGGGTCAACGCCTCGACTCCAGGAGCCGGGCGAGCGCTCCGCACCAGCGGTGCCATGCAACGCGCCATCTCGACGGTGAACTTCGTCGCCATCTGGCCGAGCTGATATGCCGTTCGCACGGGGCGATCCCCCCAGGGACTGCCGTTGCGCCTCACTTCGGCGTTGGCCACCTCCATCGCAGCAGGTGACCCGGGCTCGAACGTCCACAGATCGTGACCCGTCCAGACGTCCACCCTTGCAGCCGCGTCCTCCAGGAGCTGGCCGAGCCCGTCATATAGCGTCACCTTCCCAGTATCCCATCGCGGCTCCCCGCATGACCGCCGCTTCGTTGGTGAGTCGTCGTGCGCATGCCCCTCCTTGACGTCATGTGGATCGTCTCAATGCCATACGGGACACGAGCGTCCCCGGTAGCAGACCGCTGCCTTGTCCGCTGCAAGGCCCAAGAGCGAGACGCCGTACCGGCGTGACCTATTCCGCTCGGCAGTCGACCCGCTTGTCACCGTGGCATCGATCCACATAACAGGAGGTGCAGCAATGCGCAGCAAGACAACCACCACGAAGAAGCAGACCGCTTCCGTCCAGAGCCGGGGAGACTCGGTGAACCAGGTGACCCTCATCGGGCGCCTCGTCGCAGCTCCGGACCTGCGGGAGACCGCATCCGGCAAGCACGTCACGACCGTCCGGGTCGCCACGAACGGCAAGAGCCACGCCGACTTCCACGATGTGGTCCTCTGGGGCCAGCTTGCTGACTTCGCCTGCCAGTACCTCGGCAAGGGGCGCCTCGTCTACATCGAGGGTCGGCTCCAGAGCCGCCAGTGGCAGGCCACCGACGGCAGCACTCGACGGACTGTCGAGATCGTCGCCAACAGGCTCCAGGCGCTCTCCGGGAAGAGCGCTTCGGAGGCACCGGCGGCCTAACCGCCGGGGCTCGTCCCCGAGGGGGCTCTCGCCCACCCCTCTCGGGGATGGGAAGCCCGATCCGCAACGATTCTTCTCGGGTTCGGTCGCACAGGGTTGCACGGAGCCGCACCGCGTCAAGGCGGTCCGAGCCGCCGCTACGGACTCACGAGTCCTTCGCTCCGGTTCTCCCGGAGGACTCCGTCCTCTTCCCTTGACCCCGCGCTTCCCTCCGTACCCCTTCGCGCCCATGAACCGAGAAGGGAAAGGAGTTGCAGACATGGTCTACACGATCACCGATCTTGCGGAGCTGGTGGAGTACCCCTCGTCGCATCCGCTCCGGACGACGACGTCGCCCACTCGAACCTCGTCCAGCTCGTGCAGCAGCTCGAGCTACTGGCGCCTCGGCCCCTCTACCGTGAGGTGACCTGGGTCTTCTGCGACCGCTGCGGATGCTCGGTGGATACCGACCTCATCCACCCCGATGGCCACCACTACTCCGACGATGGAGACTTCTACTGCGCCGACTGCTGGGAGGAGTCGTGACCTACAGCAGGTGCAAGCCGTACGACGACTGGTGCGCCTGGTCTGCTGGGGGTCGTGATCGTGCAAGCGCTCGTACCTGGTCAGAGGACGCCTCGAACGTCGTCGCCCCTCGCCGGATGTAGTACCTCGGGTGCGCCGGATCGACCCCGTAGGGTGGCTGATCGCCCCGGTCCACAGTCAGCACGATGATCTCCAGGGCAGTCCCGTCGTCACCTACGTCGGATATGGAGTCAACGCGGAAGTGAGGCACTGGCGTCACCGTCGATGACACGAACTGCGCCACCGTGTCGCACACCTTCTGGGCATCGACTCCGTTGATGCCGACAATCGCTCCTTCGTTCGTCACACCGAAGAGAATGTGTCCACCATCCCCGTCCGCGAAGGCAGCGACCGTCGCACATACCTTGGTGCGCGATTTCGTTCCGTCCGCTGGAATCTCGCTCTTAAACTCGACCGTCGATCCCTCGCCTCCGTATACCAGCGCCTGTAGCTCGGTCATCGGCTCGACCACGACTTCCACGCCAGGGTCAGCGTTGAGAGTGTTCGGGTAGTTGATGAACTTTCGGTCGATCCACTCCGACCGTTGCTTCAGCACGATCCAGGCCCCTGGTGGCAGCCCGTTTCGTAGTGGGAACCGCACGATCTGTGGCGACTCGTCCGCCAGCTCTTCCAATGGTCCCGGCGCCACGGACGCAAGCTCCACGATCATGCCTCCCAGGCCAGTTCCTTCCAGGTGGACCTCGATGTCCGACGAACCAAGCAGCACCTTCGTAATGCGCCCCTGAGGTCCGTGAGTTGGAACACTGGCGCGGCATGGTCCACAGACCCGCCCGGAGGAAGAGCGCACCCAAAGTATCCCGCCACTGCTTGTGCAAACGAAACGAACGAGGGGCCGTCGCCAATGAGGGAACCGAACCCTGGTCCGGATGCGAGGGGCTGCGACGCCAAGTCATACAGCGTCGATGGCCAGTGCAACGGCTCAAAGAGCCCATACTTCTGAAGGCTCGATCGCTTGTGGTACTGAAGCTGGTGACCTTCTGGCGTCTCAGCAAGCCGCACCCTGATGCCACCGAATACCGCCTCGTGAGACCGCAGCCACGCTGCACCCTCTGAACCCGGTATCTCACACGAGAGAAAGATGACGGCGTCATACATCCACTGCCGCCGTTCCCAGCTTGGCGGTGCAACACCGCTCGTCATCTCCACGTGCGTGGCAGCCCATCCGTCTCCATCGCGCGTGGCAGCAAGCCGCACCCAGAGCGTATCCGACGCTTCAACTAGCCCGATGACCTCGTCAGGTGCGACCTGTCCGGACTCGTTCACGGTGCTACGCCAGCAGCCATAAGTTCTGCTTGCTGCATCACGAGCTGGACTGCTGCCTCTTGCTTGTCGGGTGGGTAGCGGTACTTGGTTAGGAGACGACGGATGTGCCGTCGCAGCGACGCGCGCACCTGTTCCTTCTTGTCCCAGTCCACCGTTGCGTTCGCCCGCACGACATCCACCAGTTCCTGGGCGATCCTCTTCAGAATGTCGTCACCCAACTCCATCACTGCAGAGTCGTTCTGGCAGACCGCGTCGTAGAACGCCAGCTCGTCATCCCGGAGGCCGAGCGTTGCTCCCCTGTCGTGTTCCGCCTTCATCTGCTTCGCCAGCTCGACCAGTTCGGCGATGACCTCAGCCGCCGTGAGCGAACGGTTGTTGTAGGAGCGCATAGCCCGCTCCAGCATTTCGGAGAACTTCCGCTCGGCTACCACATTCTTCTTCGCGAGGGATCGAACTTCCCCGGCGAGGAGTCGTCGTAGGAGTTCGATCTGCACGTTTGGGTGAGGATTCGTCGATAGCCGCTTGGCGAACTCCTCGTCGATGATGCTGAGATCCGGACGTCCAATTCCCGACGCTGCATAGATGTCGATGACACCGGCCGACGTCACCGCATCTGAGACGACCTGTCGGATTGCGGTTTCCAGCTCAACCTGGTCATCGCTCTCTGAACGATCCTCGGCCCGTGCCCGGCGCAGCTCGACTGCGACTGCCTGGAAGAAGGCCAAATCGTCTCGGTACGGGGCAGCGTCTGGGGAGGACACTGCGAGGGTGAAGCTTTGGGTGGCTACTCGCACATGTTGGAGAAAGCGCTCGGGAAGCTCCATGTCCGCACCTCCTAGGAGGTGCTCCAGTACCGCCATGATCGCTTCGATCCTGGCTCGGTCACTTCCTGACTCCAGCGCTTCCCTCCACGGGCAGCCGTACAGCAACTCGCGGCAGACCTCGTGGTGCTCTTGGAGGAGCGCAAGGGCCTCATCTATCGGGGCACCGACTTCCTGCCTGGCACGGTCACGGTCCGTGTAGTCGGCGAGCGCAGCTCGGAGGCTGTCGGCGATGCCGATGTAGTCCACGACCAGGCCACCCGGTTTGTCCCGGAACGTCCGGTTGACCCGAGCGATTGCCTGCATGAGCCCGGCTCCCCGCATTGGCTTGTCCACGTACATCGTGTGGAGCGACGGCGAGTCGAAGCCCGTCAGCCACATGTCCCGCACGATGACAAGCTCCAGGGGATCGTCTGGGTCCTTCGCTCGCTGCTTCAGAGCAGCAAGTCGGTCCTTGCTGCGCACGTGGCGGTTTAGCTCTGGACCGTCCGAGGCGGAACCCGTGATGACGACCTTGATCTTCCCACCCATGTCGTCCTCTGAGTGCCAGTCAGGGCGGAGCTTCACGATCTGGTCGTAGAGGTCCACGCAGATGCGGCGACTCATGCAGACGATGAGGCCTTTGCCGACCTCGGCAGCCCGGCGCTTCTCCCAGTGCTCGACGATGTCCTTGGCTACCTCAGCGATACGCTTCTCTGCTCCGACGATGGCCTCGATGCGAGCCCACCTCGTCTTGAGACGCTCCTTTGGTTCGAACTCCATCGTCTCGGTGACATCCTCGAACTCCTCGTCTAGGGCAGCTCGTGTCTCCTCTGGAAGCTCGACCTTCGCAAGACGGGCTTCGTAATACACCCGTACCGTCGCCTCGTCCTCCACTGCCTGGGTGAGGTCGTACACATCGACGTACTCGCCGAAAATCGCTCTCGTGTCCTTGTCTGCCGTCTCGATTGGAGTGCCAGTGAAGCCCAGGAAGGCTGCATTGGGGAGTGCGTCGCGAAGGTTGCGTGCGAGCCCGTCGATGAGGTCGTACTGCGTCCGGTGCGCTTCGTCGGCCACCACGACAATGTTTCGCCGGTCTGAGAGGAGTGGGAACGGGCGGTTGGCGTCACGGTCCTCCTTCGTGAGCCCGAACTTCTGCATCGTCGAAAAGATGATGCCGCCGGACGCCTTCGTCCGCAGCAGCTCGCGGAGATGCTCCCGAGACTCGGCTTGTGCTGGGGTCTCGGGAAGGGTACGAGTTGGAGCGAACACCTCGTTGAAGAGTTGGTCGTCGAGATCGTTACGGTCCGTGAGCAGGACCACGGTCGGGTTCGCCATGGCAGGGTGGCGCATGATCTTCCCGACGTAGAAGACCATCTCCAGGCTCTTGCCACTCCCCTGGGTGTGCCAGACCACACCAGCACGCCCATCCCCACGGTCGAGTGCAGAGATCGTGGCATCAATCGCTTTGTTGACGGCATGGAACTGGTGGTACTTCGCAAGCCGCTTGACGACGCCTCCCCGCTCATCGGAGAAGCTGATGAAGTTGCGAACCAGGTCCAGGAACCGGCCATGGTCGAAGACGCCACGGACGAGCACTTCCATCTCAGGAGTGCCAGGGGCAGCAAGCCTCTTTCCGTCGATCGTCTTCCAGGGGGCGTAGTGCTCGAAGCGTCCAGAAAGGGGACCCATGCGGGCTTGGGTTCCGGTCGAGATGACCGAGACAGCGTTATACGCCAACAGGGCTGGAATCTCCGCGGCGTAGGTTCGGAGCTGGTCGTACGCTCCCCGGAGCGTCGCCCGCTCCTCTCCGGGAACCTTCAGCTCCATGACGCCCAAAGGGAGGCCGTTCACGAACAGCACGATGTCCGGTCGCCGGGTGCTCTGGTCACCTTCGACCGTGTACTGGTTGACTGCCAGGAACTCGTTGCGGTCAGGATGCTCGAAATCCACAAGCCATGCGACGTCGTGGCGGGACTCTCCATCCGGCATCCGCCGCTCGACGGGCACTCCCGCCGTCAGCAGCCGGTAGATGCGCCAGTTCTCAGCAAGGACGTCGGCGCTCTCAGGGCGGCGCACCATCCCGATGACCTCATCGATGACGGCAGGAGTGAGCTCTGGGTTCAGCGTGGAGATGGCCGATCGAAGACGGTCTTCAAGGATCACCTCGCGATAGCTGGATCGCTCGGCTCGCGCCTCTCCTGGTGCGATCTCGGGGCCGTACAGGACGTCCCAGCTAAGGTCGGCCAGGTAGTCAAGGCAGACCTCCTCAACACCGGATTCTGCGATGAAAGATTTCACACTGCGTCCTCGACTATGCGTTCTGCATCACGGACGCGAATCTCGCCAGACATCAGCTTGGGAAGGAGCGCGTCACGAAGATCAGCGAGACGGGCTGATTCATTGACCATTCCGCGCATCATCGCAAACGAGGGATCTGCCAGCTCTCTGAATTGAATGAGGTCGGATGATTTAGGTTGCGCAAGCTCGTATCGCTCTATCGCTTCCGCTGAACAGCGCTGCCTGCCAGATGAGCCAGACATATGTTGGATCGCATAGGCAGAAAATCTCCTACTTCGTGCTAAAAAGTATGCGAACTGAGCAGGTAAAGGCTCGCGGGGACGTAGTACCAAGAACTCCGTTGAGCCAGTACCCACTTCGTTGTTCGCCAGACAGTCAACGAATGCGACCTTGCCGTTCTCTAGGCAAGGAGTTATGCGTGCCATGAGAGTATCCTTGTTTATAAATCGCGTGCCCGACTTTGGCTGTCGAAAAGCAGGCTTTGTGACTAGTGCTGAGTCCGTTGGCAAGGCCGCCATGTCAATGTACGGAGCGACATCAAGAGTGACTCTCGTTCGCGGTGGATTTACGTCGAGAATCTCGCTAAGCGTCACTACCTCGTCGTCATCTGAATCACTCAGTTCATCAAAGCCGAACTGGAGGAACATTGCTGAGAGTCGCTGCTCAAGAGCGCGAGCCACTCGCCGGTTCGCCTCGATCTTGTCGTCGAGTGCCCCGAGGATTTCGGCGATCGCACGCTGCTCGGAGAGGGGGGGGAGTAGTACCCTGATATTCAGGAGCGCCGTCCGGTCGACGCGCTGGTGACTACCAGTGGTGCCAGTAACCAATTCTCTCAACTTGTTTAGGAACGTTGGGCTTCGACATACTTGGTAAAGAAAATCAGGGCTGATCGGCTGTCGTGGGCGCAGTGGTACGAACTCAGTGCTGCAAAGCCGTAGACGACTAGAAGCCTCGTCTACTAGCCATACGCGTGGAATATGCGGGTTTATACGAGAAACAAGCACACTTCCTTCCGGCACAAGGAACTTGTTGCTGTGAATCTGCGAACATGACACGAGTTGGGGTGAACCTGCGTCATATGCGGGAATGCTGAAATACTCAACCAGTTCGTCCCCAAGTTGTGACGGGTCGAGGCTTGATAAAGCTAAATCGGCGATCGCGGAGATTGTCGCCTCTTGCCACTCACCCATCAATCCGCTCCAGTGCTTGCTTGACCCGCTCCTGCAACCGGTTGCTTTCCTCGAACGCCTCGTACAGCTCCCGCTTCAACCTGGCGATCTTTTCCTGGATTGGTTCGCCGTCGTCCTCAACCTCTTCGCTACCTACGTAGCGGCCCGGCGTCAACACGAAGCGGTGCTCGGCGATCTGGTCGATGGTCGCCGATGCACAGAACCCTGGAATGTCGCTGTACTCGCCCGCACCTGGCTCGCCGCGCCAGGCGTGGTACGTGCTGGCGATCCTGGCGATGTCCTCGTCGGTCAGTTCCCGGTGTGTCCGATCTACCATCACCCCGAGCTTGCGGGCGTCGATGAAGAGGACCTCGCCCCGGCGATCTCGCCAGTTGCCCTTCGCATGACCGTTCTGCTTGCGGCGGTTGAGGAACCAGAGGCTGGCGGGTATCTGCGTCGAATAGAAGAGCTGACCCGGCAGGGCGACGATACACTCGACCAGATCGTCCTCGACCATCTTCTGGCGGATCTCCCCCTCACCGGACTGCTGTGATGAGAGGGACCCGTTCGCCAACACCACTCCTGCGACGCCACGAGGCGAGAGCTTGGAGGCCATGAGCTGCAGCCAGGCGTAGTTGGCGTTCCCCACGGGCGGAACGCCGTACTTCCATCGAGGGTCCTCTCGGAGCTGGTCGCCTCCCCAGTCCGAGATGTTGAATGGGGGATTCGCGAGGATAAAGTCGGCCTTGAGGTCCGGGTGTAGATCCTCATGGAAGGAGTCACCCCAGCGAGGTCCAAGGTCAGCCTCGATCCCCCGGATGGCAAGGTTCATCTTGGCGAGCCGCCAGGTCGTGTCGTTGAGCTCCTGTCCGTAGATGGAAATGTCGTTCCGTCCGCCCCCGTGCGCTTCGACGAACCGCTCGGACTGGACGAACATGCCGCCAGAGCCACAGCACGGGTCATACACCCGTCCTTGGTACGGCTCGATCATCTCGACGAGGAGCTTGACGACGCTGCGAGGCGTGTAGAACTCGCCTCCGCCTTTTCCTTCCTGCGAGGCGAAGCGGCCGAGGAAGTACTCGTACACCCGGCCGAGGAGGTCCTTCTCCCGGTGCTCGGCAGCGCCAAGCCCAAGGCCGGCGACCAGGTCAACCAGCTCGCCAAGGCGTCGGACATCGAGGCTTGGACGGGCGTAGTTCTTCGGAAGCACGCCTCGAAGACTCGGGTTCTCTACCTCAACAGCATCCATAGCCGAGTCGATGAGCTTCCCGATCTCCGGCTGCTTCGCCTTCGACTGGAGGAACTCCCAGCGGGCCTCTGGGGGGACCCAGAAGACGCCCTCGGCCGTGTACTCGTCTCGGGACTCCAAGAGGTTGTCCGCGTGCTCGCCCGTGATCCCCTCCTCCGCCAGGTCAGCAGCGAGCATTGCCCGGCGCTCCGTAAAGGCATCATCGATGTACTTGAGGAAGACGAGACCGAGGACGACGTGCTTGTACTCGCTCGCGTCCATCGACCCACGGAGCTTGTCCGCTGCCCTCCACAGGGCGTCCTCGAAGCCAAGCGGCTCGCCGTTCCTGCTCTGCCGCGCCATCACAAGGGTCCTCCCACGACAAATGCCCTGCTCGGAGGCAGGAGACTCTCCCAGTCCATGATGAGATGGTACGGGAATGCCATCCCGGGCTTCAGGATTCAGGCCGGAGACGCCTGGGCGATCGGCGTTACTACGAGGCTCGACGCCCCCGAGTATCACGGCGGTCTGCTCCAGTCCGTGCGCGGTTGAGCCGTCCCTGGGTGAGAGCGAAGACACGCTTCATGACCATCAGGAGCACCAACGCCATGTGGGCGGCGAGGCCGATCCCGACCGCCGAGCTGATCCTCAGCACCCAGCCGGAGCTGACGCTGGCGACGACAAAAACAGCCGCCGCCGAAATCGAAATCAGGGACGCGTATCCCGAGTTCGCTGCAAGCTCCCCGAGGTAGATGGCGTGTGCTGAGGTCTCCGCACCTGGGGGTGGTGCAGAGTCGGCCCAGTCCATAGACCGTTGCGAAATCTGGAGCATGACTCCAAAGAGAAAGGCGCTCAGTAGGCCCGAGACCGTTAGAAGGCCGATGCTCGCCGTCGACTCCAGCCGTACGTCCCCAATCCCGCTCGCTACAGCCAAAGCAAGGGGTACTCCGGATAGCAGAGCATGGTCCTGCCAACGCTGTCTTCCCGTATTGGCATCCACATAGGTTCGATAGTGGGCACGAAGAAGCCCTCTGGGGTCAATCTTCGCACTACCTGGCGACATCAACCTTGCCCCTGCTATGCGCTGACGTTCGTGAGAGCAGACCGAAGAGCAGTGAAAACAGAAGCCATCGTCGGCTCGTCATTGTCCATAGTGAGACCTTCCATATCTTCCGTAAAGGCATGGCCAGCATCAGGCTTCTCGATATTGAAGGTGCGCTTCATATCGCCATCTATGACTACCTCAACCTTTGCTTGGTCAAAGGTGATTCCCTCGAACTCAACAATGCTGTGGAAGACTGACGTATCCCCACCCAAAAAACGACGAATGAGATCACCGATCACATGAGTACCACGGGCGGTGATGTCGAGTTCCAACCGACCGACAACCCCGGCCGGAACCCACTTGTCGGTGGCAGCGGCAGCTCGATCATTGGGCTGCTCGTACTTGACCAGTTTCACCTTGTCGATCTGGTTACTGTCAACTGCGGCCTTGAGGGTTGACTCGTGGACGAAGGGAACGATCTCAAGTTGGCTCTTCGCGTTGAAGTGGGGAGGCTGACCGGAGCGGCGATCAGGGATTGACGCGATAGGTCAGGGGTCCCGCCATCCTGGTTACTCGTCGAAAG
>Ga0209061_1004585_pt1 | contig 13092 bp, 8 predicted proteins | sample Coa_R1_10_FD_187157 | JGI IMG/M metagenome (GOLD analysis project Ga0209061, IMG submission 187157) | Surface soil microbial communities from Centralia Pennsylvania, which are recovering from an underground coalmine fire - Coalmine... | ecosystem: Environmental > Terrestrial > Soil > Unclassified...
GTGCTCCTCGAGCGTAATCGTTCGCATCGTTTTACTATTCTCCGATTGGGACATTATCGTTTCCCTGCTTTCTTATTCTTACTCTTAAATAGCCATTTTTGTGTGCATCTGTCAAGGAATAGGCGTTATTTTTGCACTCGTTGCCACCTTCGGTGGCTCACCCGGGAGGGGAAGGAAGGCCGGCGGCACCCGCCGGCCTTCCTTCCCCTCCCGGGTGAGAGGCAACAGGTCAAAGGTGAGTGGGGCGAGCAAGGGTTCGGCGACAGCCTTGCTTCCCCTCTGAGGGCATGGCTCACTCAGATGAGAGGAGGGCAGGAGGCGGCTCGGTGCCGAAGGCACCGAGCCGCCTCCTGCCCTCCTCTCATCCTATGCGAAGCGCCGCAGGCGCTGAGGTGTTAAAGGGAGTAGGCAGGGAGTTCCCAGAAAGGCTATACTATGAGTTGGAGGCCGCACGGCTTCAATATACGTGACAACAACATACGAGGTTCCCGATATATGAAAAATGGCTACCACCCGCTCCGCTCCTGGCCGCGCATCTTCCTGTGGACTCATGTGCTGGGCGTGATCGGCTTTTACCTGACGCTCTGGCTGCGCACGATGCCCGATAAAGAAGATCGCGTCGCGCCGCTGCCACCTCCGCCCGCGTCCAGAACGAGGCCGCAACTCCCGGAGGTCTCGATAATCGTCCCGGCGCGCAACGAAGAGCGCAACATCAGGCGCTGCGTCACGTCCCTGCTGGAGCAGGACTACGATAATTATGAGGTCATCGTCGTTGACGACGGCTCAACCGATCATACGGGCCGCATCCTCGATGAACTGGCGGAAACTCATCCACAGGGCAAGCGCTTATGGGTGCTGCGCCTCAACGATCTGCCGCCGGGCTGGGCAGGCAAGCCTCACGCCATCCACAAGGGGACGCAGGAGGCACATGGGGAGTGGCTGCTTTTCACGGATGCCGATACCTGGCACGCGCCCAATGCCCTGCGTTCGGCCATGACGCAGGCGCTCGCCGAGCAGGTCGACCTCTTCACAATGGACTCGACTCAGGAACTGCCTTCCTTCTGGGACCGCGTGTTGATGCCGATGGCCTTCCTGGGCGTGAGCATGCTCTACCCGCCGCGCAAGGTCAACGATCCCGCGAGCGCTGTGGCGGTTGCCAACGGGCAATACATTCTCATCAGGCGCAGGGTCTACGATCTGATCGGCGGCTATGCGCGGCCCGATCTGCGCGCGACGCTGCTGGATGACCGTGACCTGGCGCACGTCGTCAAAGCGACGGGCTTCCGCCTGCGCTTCGTAGATGGGCGCGGCCTGCTGCGCGTTCACATGTATCATGGACTGAACGATATCTGGCGCGGCTGGCGCAAGAACGCGTTCCTGGGGAATCGCGGCGGCGTGCCGTTTCTGCTGCTGCAATTGCTCGGCCTGCCTCTGATCGCGGTTATCCCATTCCTTCTGCCGCTGCTGACCGGTTTGCCACGTGAACGGAGTAACATTAATGCGCGGGCGATTGGCAGATCCGAGGCCGCGCTGGCGGCGGCGCTGGAGATAGCTCCGCTGCTGGCGTACCGCACATGGCTCAATCTGCGTCTCGGCATGGGAGCGCGGCGAGGCTTCCTCTACGCGCTGACGCACCCGCTGGCCGCTCTGATGTTCGACGGCATCCTGGCGCAGTCGATGTGGCGCGTGCTGACCGGCAAAGGAGTCGATTGGCGAGGTCGGCAGTATCGCCGCGCTCAGCGCGGCGATACTGCCGACCTCGCCAGACAGAAACAGGCCATGTTTCACGAAACATGACCTGTAAAAGAAATCACTTGCGGGTACTGGTGAAGTGGGATTTCTTCCGACTCTGTGGTTAGGTAGGACAGGAAGCGTACCCGCAGGTGCATTCACCCTTCTTTTTTACAATACTTTTGCTCAAGCCTCAACATATCGTCGATGAGAGGGACTAATGTCCCTGTATGGAATCACCGTGTTCATGCTGCGGCAGTAGGTAATCAGCCGGCTCAGGATGGGGAGGCGTTCGAGGGCCGGCACACAGCCTACCAGGATAAGCTTGCGCTGCGCGCGCGTGAGCGCAACATTCAGGCGCTTCTCGTTCACCAGGAATTCGCGCCGCTGGCTCCCCTCCTCCGGCTCGCTGGCCGTAGCGAACGATATCATCATTACCATACGCTCGCCGCCCTGGAAGCGATCAACCGTATCGACGCAGAGGCCCGCATCAGCGGCCAGCGCCCGCCAGCCGTGTGCGTCATCGTCGCTGAAGAGGTGGCGGCGAATATTGGCGACCTGCGCGCGATACGGTGCGATAATGCCGATATCCCCCGGCGCGATGCCGCGCGCCAGCAGTTCCGCCACAATGGCGCGTAGAACCCGCGCCTCGGCGTTGCTGGTCTTGCCGTCGCCCATCGCGACCTCGCCCGGCTCATCATGCACATCCAGGAAGACCAGGGGCCGCCTCGGCTCGATGGCGCGGGCAATCTCCGGAGATAGCTGCGCCTCCCCGGCGCGCACGCTCCGCAGCGCGAGCATGCTTCCGGCAACCGACTCATGCGCGATCAGGCGTTTGTCATAGAAGACGGTGGAGGAGAAGTTAGCGATCCACCGGTTCATGCGGTACTGCACGCACAGCGGCACGCATGCGCTCACCTGCATAGGATGCCTCTGAATATAGTCTTCGTCGTGACGTTTCAAAATGCTAAACAGCGAATCAGCCAGCCCTTTGCCGTCCTTCGCGCTGCCCCGCGCTGCCTCCGCGCTCAGCACCAGCGGCGGGAGCTGCTTTTCGTCGCCGACGAGGATGAAGCGGCGCGCGAAGCGCAGCGCGCCCAGGATCGCCGGCACGGTGAGCTGGCCTGCCTCGTCGATGATAGCGACATCAAAATACAGATCCGGCGCCTCTGGGGAATCATAGCCCCCGCCGTTGAAGGAGTATTTATCGGATGACCATGTTGCGGTGGTCGAAGCGACGACGGGTATGTTGTGCAGCAGGTCGTAGATGGCCTCGGGTGCGTAGCTCTCGCTCGCTCCGTCCTGCCGCGCGTCCAACAGCGCTTTCAAAAGGTGGCCTTGCACGGCCTCGTCGACGCTGCGTTCGTGGCCGAGCCGCAGGTAGTCGTGGAAGCCTTCCTTATCGAGTCGCTTGAGCATGTTATCGACAGCCTGGTTGGTGAAGGCGGCGAGCATAACGCGCTGACCCCGCGCGCAGAGCCGCCTGACGATCTCTGCTATGACACTGGTCTTGCCGGTGCCGGGCGGTCCGTGGATCAACAGGTAATCCTGCATCTGCATCGCCCGCGCGACGGCTAGATTCTGCTCGGCGTTGAAGTCCGCGCGTGCGGGCACATCCTCGTCGATGAAGCGTGGGCGCACCTTGCCGGCGACGAGATCGCGCAGGTGAGGCGCATGCTGCCCGACCTGGAGCCAGCGCAGCAGGTTCTGGAGCGTGCGCACATGTACCAGGTCGTTCTCGTAGCGATCAATCAGCGCGGGATGAGCGAGCAGCTCGCGTGTCCAGACCGTGACCCGAGTGGCGCTGATCTGCATGATGGTGCCGCTGACAACCTCCCCGCTGATGGGATCACCATCGCTGAGCAGGATCTCATCGCCCTCGCGCAATTCCGAGGTATTGTTGCAAGAGAAGCTTTGCTGCCAGCCGTCCCTGTCAATGCGCGGCTCCGCCAGCGGTTCCAGCCCGTAGAGGGCCGTGCCGCGCGCGATACGCTCCGCGACGGGCGTGTTCCACAGCAAGGCTTGCTGCTGCTCGCCGGCGCGCCCCTCCAGGTGCAGCAGTCGGTAGTAGGTAGCGAAGAACAGTCGATCCTCTTCAGTATCGATGAAGCGTGCCGGAGAGACGGTGGCGCTCGTGGTGATGGCATCGGACACGGCTTGCCTGTCGTCCTGAACGCCGGGTATGTCATTCTCCTGTGCATAGCCGTGCGATTCATTGCGCAATGGAGTGCCGCCCATATCATTCCGAACCTCAGATACGTCATCCTGAGCATAGAGTAGCGCGGCGGAGGGTCCACGCCACACCGGCACTCGCTCTTCCTTCGTCGGGCCAGATCCTTCGCTGCGCTCAGGATGATATGGCCCGGGTTGATCGGCAATGTCAGGTTGTGGTGCGGCTGCGGGCTGCGGCGGCTGCCAGCCCAGCACGGGCGAGAGGCTCTGGCACTGGCTGAGCATAGAGCATTTTGTGCAACGCGTGCCTTGCGGTGGCGCGGGCGGCATGCCGGTGATATGGCTGATGATGAGCAGGTTGCGGCGCTCGTTGACGCGCTGGATCTCGCGTATGCCGCCGGGGATGGGGAAATCCTGCGCCTGGCCCGGTGTGCCGCTGTAGAGGAGGGTAGCGGCGGCCTTTTTCATCCGTGAATCGCGGCGCACGGCGAGCAGCGCGTGATAGCCGTAGACCTGCCAGCGATGCTCGCGGCGCGGCAGATCGTGTCCACTCTTGCCTCCGGTTTTCAATTCGAGCAGGCTGCGCTGCCCTGCCTGCTGCCAGAATAGATCGAGCCGCCCGCGCAGCCCGATTTCGGGCGCCAGCAGGAACGTCTCCGCGCGTACCTGCCCTTCGGATGTACGGGATTGGTCAGGTTGGGGACCGGCAGGACCGGCAGGCCCGGCAGGATCGGCAGGATCGGCAGGATCGGCAGGATTGGCAGGCCCGGCAGGATTGGCAGGATTGGCAGGATCGGCAGGATTGGCAGGCCCGGCAGGATTGGCAGGATTGGCAGGATTGGCACCGCCCTCAATCAGACGCCCGCAGGCAAGACGCCCACAGGCAAGACGCCCGCAAGGGGCGTCTCTACATGTAGAGGCGCCCCTTGCGGGCGTCTTGCCTGTCGGCGCCAGGTGATCGCCGGTCAACGCCAGGTGATCGCCGGTCAACGCCAGGTGATCGCCGGTCAACGCCAGGTGATCGCCGGTCAACGCCAGGTGATCGCCTGTCAACGCCAGGTGATCGCCTGTCAACGCCAGGTGATCGCCTGTCAACGCCAGGTGATCATCTCCGTTAGAAGGATTGGCCCCCGTCGGATTGGCCCCCGTCGGATTGTCATCGTTCGCGGGGAGCATATCCCACAGCGTGCTGCGTTTGCTCTCGTACCAGCGCGCCAGGCTTTCAAGGTGCGGCTCCACTTCGGCGCGCATCTCCGAGGCGGATATATTCGCCAGGGCGAGTTCGAGGCTGTTGAGCTGGATGGCCTCATCCAGGTGGCGCCGCAGCGTCTCCAGTGGAGTCTCCTGGGCCGCGCGCGAAGCTTGCAGGCGGCCAGGATCGTGCTCCTTGAGCAATTCTTTGAAGCAGTAGTGAATGAGATTGCCGCGCATCGTCGCCGCCGAGGCTGGAGACGGGCTGAGCCGCCCTAAGAGATACTGGCGCTGGCAATACTCGGCCTGGCTCAAGTCGGTGATGTTGAGCAGAATATCAGGCTCCAGCACAGCAAGCGTGTACGAGTTGCCCTCGTAACAGCGGCGCACAGTATCGCGAAAGGCGACGGTTGTGGGCGCGGGCAGGTGATATGCGCGCAAGGTGAGCGGCGTTCTGTGCAGAAATGCGCGATCAGCCTCTATTCTGGCGCTGATCTCTTTGACCAGGCTGTGGTAGTACAGGCCGGAGAGGCGAAGTTCGACGCGTTCGCCATCGCAGTCGAGAACGATGATTGGCGTGCGCGCTCCGTCCGGAGTGCGCTGCGCCACGGCAACAATGCGCCCCTCGATCCTCTGCTCGCAACATTGGCGCTGCGGATCCAGCGCGCAGAGGAAGCATGCGCGCTGTGTCTTGCCTGACGTGGCAACGTCGTGGACATAGTGAATCGCCATCAGACGTTCTCTCCCCGTTTTTGCTCTCTTATCGCCAAGTGTACGGGAAGAACGCGAGTTCGTCAAGGGTACTGATACTGGCACATGCGATGGGAGCGCGAGGAGCGCAGTTCCTCGCGCTCCCATCGCATGTGCTAGTATATAGGTATGTCTGAACTGCCACCCATTCGCACTATCACACTCGGCATTGCGGAAGAGCATCCACTGCCGGGAGCCGTCATACAGCGTGCCGCGACCATCTTGCGTGTCGCCGGCGAGCGCTATGCAGCCGGGGGCTACGAGGTGCAGACGCTGCGTATCGCGACGCGCCCGCTCCTCGACGACCTCGCCGCGTGGTCGCCCGCTGGCATCGTTGCCTACACTCACGACCTCCAGCGCATGCTCGACGATGCTGGCCTGGCTTACTGCTCGCTGGGACCGGCGCAGGCGGCGCGGCCAGATTTTCCCCTGGAGCGCATGGATCTGCTCGCCGATGTGCTGATCTCGACCAGTGCGCTCAATGCAACGGTGCAACTTGCAGAGGTGGAGCATGGCCTGCGCGCGGAGGCGGCCCGGCCGGCGGCGCGTATTATCAAACGTCTGGCCGATGAGACGGCGGAAGGTTTTGGTAACTTCCGCTTCGCCATGCTGGCCTGCGTCGCGCCCGGCGCGCCATTCTTTCCCGCAGCCTACCATAACGGCCCCGCCAGCCTCTCTATTGGCTTGCAGGGGGCCAGTATCGTCAAAGATGCCCTGCGCCCGTATGCTTCGGGCAACGCGCCCACGCGGATCACGGAGTGGGTACGCGAGGCGCTGATCGCGCGGGCGATGCCAGTGGTAACACTGGGAGAGCAACTGGCGCGCGAGCATGATTTGCACTTCGGGGGTATCGACCTGTCGCCGGCCCCAATGGGTGAGGATAGTATCGTCACGGCGCTGGAACTGTGCGGCTACGGGCCGTTTGGCACGCCCGGCACGCTTGCGGCTGCGGCGGCGCTGACGGAAGCTTTGAAGAGTACCGGCCTGCCAACCTGTGGTTATTGCGGACTCATGCTGCCGGTGCTCGAAGATGCCGCGCTGGGGCGTCGCTGGGCGGAGAGCAACCTGAATACACATCAATTGCTGCTCTACTCTGCCGTCTGTGGCACCGGGCTTGACACCATACCGCTCCCCGGCGATATTGCCCCGGAAGCGATTGCGGGCCTGCTGCTTGACGTGGCGACGCTGGCGCTGCGCCTGCGCAAGCCGCTCTCCGCGCGTCTCTTCCCCGTCCCTGGCAGGCGTGCCGGCGAATACACGGCCTTCACGTCGCCATATTTAACGAACACTCGCATATAATTTGCCAACCACAAATCGGAAATGCCGGGTGTGGTAGGGGCGCGGCGCTGGCTGGGTGGGGTTTCGGGGCGGTGGGGGCCAGAAGCAAGCCCGCTTTGTCGCCAAAAACGGATTTGGATGGTTGTGGAAAGGCGGGCTTGCGCTTCAGCCCCCACCACCCCACCCAACCACCCGGCCGGCGCCGCGCCCCTACCCCGTCCCATCATTCCCTACCCAGTGCCGATCCTGGCTGTTAACTTCCATTAAACAAGCCGACCATGTCATCCTGAGCGCAGCCGCTCCGGTGGTCTTTCCAGTAGTAATGGGTGTGGGGGTGCGGACCACGGCCCGCACCCCCACACCTATCTTTCCTGGTTGCGAAGCGCCGCAGGCGCTGAGCTGTCAGGGGGTAACATGCGTGCCCCAGAAGGCATCGACCACGCCGTGATAAGAACTCTTGACACTCTCGAAGAGGCGCGCATTCTCAATCGCCAGGGCGGAAAGGCTGGCGAGCACCGAAAGAAACTGCACATCATCATCGTTAAAGGTGGACTGCTTGCCCGTATAGACACGCAGCACACCAATAGCCTTCCCGCGCACCTCCAGAGGCACGCAGAGCACAGAGACAATACCCTCGCGGCGGGCGGCTTCCTGGTACTGGAAACGGTGATCGCTCCTGACATCCTGAATAAAGACGGGCGTGCCGGCCAGGGCCTCGCTATCAATCAGGCTGTGCTCCACATCAACCGGACCTTTCGCCAGGTAGCCCCCGCTCAGTCCGCAGACGGCGCTGAGCTTCAACTGGCCCGTTTCAGGATCGAGCAGGCGCAGCACGCAGCCCTTCACCTGCATGGCCTCCTTGATGCTCGTCACCACACTTTGTAGCACATTCTCCAGTTCGAGGCTCGATGAGATGGTCAAAGCAGCGCGATACAGGGCCGTATAGTAATCTCTGGGCGGAAGGGGCGGCGGACTGCCGATATTATTTGTGTCTGTCGTCGTCATCGCTATCTCCTTCGCTCGACACAGCAGGTTATAGGGACTGGTCCCCGGTCCTCTCTCACAATTGAGAGTGTATCTCATCCTCGGCCCCTTTGCTCTCATGCCTGCGGCGCTCGCCGGATCTGGTGTGTGGTGCGGAAAATGTGCTTCGAGCATTTTTCGCACCACGCAAAACATTCATTGCGCGGCGCAGTCGCGCGACCCCCGAGCGAGAGCGGGCAAGGGCACTGAGTATTAAACACCCTCTATAACAAAGAACGCACAATGATTTAATGTTATATCTACCATTGTAACATATAAAGGCATTGAGGCGGGGAAAAGACAGAGAGATAGAGCCAGGCCATACGCCAGATGACGATGGTTACGAGATAGCGGTTTTTCTCCGTGCGCGTTTATTAAGACCGGCGGCTGCTAAACCGGGCCACCGCGGTCAGTTCAGTTCAACTCAGCTTACCGCGGCCTGCTGAGCCGCTTGAGCCTGGGCCTGAGCCTGTGGTGTCGGATCCTGCATAAAGCAGACACGGCACGGTGCGTTGTCAAGGACATATGCTATTGTTTTGCCAAAGTCGTTGAGCGCCACATGGTTGCGACGAGGGGAGCTGATAAGCAGCAGGGAACAATGATGATCCGTTGCCTCTTCCACAATAGCGGGGCCGGCCTCGCGGGCCTGCACAACTTCAGCGACTGCCTCACATCCTACTTTCCTTGCTATCTCCATAGCATCGTTGAGCAGTTGACTTGCCTGCTCAGATTTATCCGAAAGAACAGCCTTGAGGGGTAGTGCGCGTGGAACCTCGATGACACGTACAAAATGGACCTTCCGTTTGGCACCCTTCGCGAGCAGACAGCCCAGCGAAATCAGATTGGTATCGAGTCGATCACCGCAAACGACGACGGCTACGTCCCCTTTGGCACTCTCTCCCAGGGCCGATTTGCTCATCTGGCTCTCTTCTTTGGCCCTGGAACCCCATAGATGTACCATGATTTACTTCCTCCTGATGGAGTGTGATAAAACAGCATCACCGAACACCTTATTGTTTCGGCTTGTTTCAGCGAACAACGAAAAGGTTTTCCATCTTACCGCAATTTTAATCGTTGTGGCTTTTTTCGTCAATGTTTTAAGTATATATAACCAGGACTTTTCCTTGATAGTCCTTTAACATCTTTGTGCATTCTCTATAATCTACGTAGTACCTCCCCAAAAGTGCGACATATTTTCCCCGCCGCCCGCACAGGGCGACGCGGAAAGGGGGAGCGGGGCACAGCCCCGTACCCCGGGCTTTTCACGGGCAGGTTTGTTTGGAGCAAAGGGGAGAACCCATCAAAGAGGCCCGCAAGGGACGCCTCTACATGCAGTGGTGACGGGAGGACTCTATCATCCTCGCACCTGCGGCGCTCGCCTCGCCCTTTGAAAGATGTGACGTGATGGGGAAAATTGCGCGCAGCGCTTTTTTCCATCACGTCACATCTTTCATTTATTGCGCGGCTGCGCCGCGCAACCACCCAACCAGAGAAGGCTGGATGTTCTAATGCGAGCGGCTGCGACACGCGCATTAGAACATCCTTTCGATCTCATCATCATGAAAACACCGGAGATGGCGCGCTAATTCCCGCGCAGAAATGGCTAATCAGGTTCAATGGTAGCAGTGAGATTGTAGCTTAGCAGGCGTTCTTGATAGTATTCCGCCAGTTCTTTCGGGCAGACGATCACGACGGCGCTCCCGGTGAGGTGAGCCGTGAGCATGATGTGCTCCGCCTCCTGCGGAGATAGCTCGTTGACGGCGTGCAGGAGCGCGAAGACGACGTAATTCATTTCATTGATGTCGTCATCGTGCAGGATGACTTTATACGGCGGGAGCAACTGACTGCGCTGGCGCGTTGTCTCCTCCGGCCTGGTTTGCAGCCGGGGGCGCATCAATTGATCCTTCTTCATCATCATCACATCCTCCGCTCGTGTTTGCTTTCCTGGGTGGAAGCCATATCCATTTATAGGTCTATTGTACCGGAGCATCGTGCATTTTACCAGTGCCCCGGCGGAATATCCTACCACAGCGCCACTCGCGAGCACCGCAGGCTCTGGCCTCAGGAGTTATATGTTGTGCTGTGAAGAAATGTGCGCGGCATATTTCTTCACAGCACAACATATAATCCCCGGCGCGACGGAGCCGCGCGAATGATTTGACGTGCGGGCGCGCAGGTTGTACGCTACCAGCAAAGGCGTTTTTCTGGTGTCTGAGTGAGAAGGAGGAGAAACCCCCATGACAGACAAACAGGCGACGTTACAGGAAGCCATCGCCTCCATCGCCGATGGCTCGGTGGTGGCGCTGGGCGGCAATACGATCCACCGCGCCCCCTGCGCTGCTGTGCACGAACTGATTCGCCAGGGCAAGCGCGGGCTGGAACTTATCAAGACGGCGGGCGCCTACGATGTCGATGTGCTGGTGGGAACAGGCGTCGCGGATCGCGTCTCGGCGGGATTCATCGGTTTTGAAAATGTTTTCGGCCTGGCGCCACAGTATCGCCGTGCCGCCGAACAGGGGCGCATCCAGGTCAAGGAGCATGCCTGCTACACGGTGATTACGGGCCTGCGCGCGGCTATCCAGGGCGTGCCCTTCCTGCCGGTTGCGGGCATGCTCAATTCCGATCTGATGCAGGCGCGCGGCTTCAAGACGGTGATCGATCCCTATAGCGGGCAGGAACTTGCGGCGGTGCAGGCTATGCGGCCCGATGTTGCCATTCTGCATGTACAGGAGGCCGATGCACAGGGCAACGGGCGCATCTATGGCACGCTCTACGAGGATGAACTGATGGCGCTGGCCGCGCGGCGCGTGATCCTGACCTGCGAGCAGTTGATCGACGAGCGAGAGACGGCGCGCGTGCCTGAACTGACGAAGATTCCGGGGGTGCAGGTGAGCCATGTCGTGCTAGCGCCACGGGGCGCGCATCCCTGTAGCTGCGGCGATCTCTACGACTACGATTACGACTATCTCGCGCGCTACATTGAAGCGTGCGAGAGCGCGGAACGCTACAAAGCCTGGCTCGACGAGTACGTTTTGGGGAAGGTGGCGAGTCGATGAGGCAGATGAAGCGCGATAATGAAGATTGCCAGCCAGAAGCGGTAAAGAATCCGACGTGTCGGGGGGCGTGCATGGGCCGCTCGGGTGGCAGCCCGTGAGAATATGCCTACCCCCAAAGGTACATTTTCGGAAAGGTGGCAACCCGATGACACAGACACCGACAGGGCGCCCGCAAGGGGAAGGGCATCCACAAGGGGTGCCTCTACAGGTGACGCCGGATACGATGATGGTTGTGGCGATGGCGCGGTTGCTGCGCGACGGCGAACGCGTCTTTCACGGCGTGGCCTCGCCGCTGCCAATGATCGCGATCCTGCTGGCGCAGCGCCTGCACGCGCCGAACCTGGTTTACGTCAATATCGCCGGTGGCGTCAATCCTTTGCCGGAGACGATGCCGGAGACGACGGTAGACCCGCGCCTGACGCACGGCTCGCACGTGATCCTGCGCCTGGCCGATATTTTCGATATGTCGGCGCGCGGCGACCTCGACACGGCCTTCCTCGGCGGCGTGCAAATTGATAGCGAGGGGCGTATCAACATGAGCGTGATCGGCCCCTATGAGCGCCCGAAGGTGCGGCTCCCCGGCGGCGCGGGCAGCGCGGCGATCCTGCCCACCGCGCGCCGCACGATCCTCTGGCGCACGAAGCACGATCCGCGCACCTTCGTCGAGAAGCTGGCCTTCGTGACAGCGAGCGGCAACGTTGACCGGGTGGTGACGCCGCTCTGCGTTTTCGTGAAGCGCGATGGCCGTTTGCGGGTCGAGAGTATCCATCCTTATAGCTCACCGGAGGAGGTGCGCCAGCAGACGGGCTTCGCTATCGAGACCTCGGACGTGCCCTTCACGCCCGCACCCACCGCCGACGAGCTTGCCGCCCTCGCCGCCATCGATCCCAACCGCGTGCGCCTGGTCGAGTTTAAATGATGTATGCGTCGCGCCCGCCCTCGCCGTCAAAAACGGATGAGGGATCAATCTGGACAAGCGGGCTTGCTCGCCCCCGCTCGCAGCGCCCCTACGGTCCCCGGCATTATTGGGAATCGCGGCAATGCCGGGGTCGCAGGAATGCCGTGGGTCGCGGCAATGCGGGAATTGCGCCAAATCGGAGGATGCGGCAATGCCGTGGGTCGCGGCAATGCGGGAATTGCGCCAAATCGGAGGATGCGGCAATGCCGTGGGTCGCGGGAATGTCGTGGTCTCTGTAGGGGCGCTGCGAGCGGCAGCGAGCAAGCCCGCCTTCGCCGCCAAAAACGCATGGGGAATGTTTCCACCGCTTCGGAGGACGGGCTTGCTCGCGCTGCGGTGCTCGTAGCGCCCCTACGGTCCCTGCGACCATTGCACGGCTCCCGGGTATTCGTCTTTGGCAACGGACGGGCTTGCTCGCGCTGCGGCGCTCGCAGCGCCCCTACGGTCCCTGCGACCATTGCACGGCTCCCGGGTATTCGTCTTTGGCAACGGACGGGCTTGCTCGCGCTGCGGCGCTCCCAGCGCCCCTACGGTCCCTGGCGATTAACGGCCCCTGGCGATTATGGGAATCGCGGCAATGCCGTGGGTCGCGGCAATGCCGTGGGTCGCGGCATTGCCGTGGTCTCTGTAGGGGCGCTGCGAGCGGCAGCGAGCAAGCCCGCCTTCGCCGCCAAAAACGCATGGGGAATGTTTCCACCGCTTCGGAGGACGGGCTTGCTCGCGCTGCGGCGCTCGCAGCGCCCCTACGGCCCCTGCGACCATTGCACGGCTCCCGGGTATTTGTCTTTGGCAACGGACGGGCTTGCTCGCGCTGCGGCGCTCGCAGCGCCCCTACGGTTTACGGGTAATCTCATGGTGTCGATGATGGGACACAAGGCCGTTATGATAAAGGGAGGGATCATCCACCCTTCGCGTAGAACTCATCGTTCATCC
>Ga0209061_1004587_pt1 | contig 13089 bp, 9 predicted proteins | sample Coa_R1_10_FD_187157 | JGI IMG/M metagenome (GOLD analysis project Ga0209061, IMG submission 187157) | Surface soil microbial communities from Centralia Pennsylvania, which are recovering from an underground coalmine fire - Coalmine... | ecosystem: Environmental > Terrestrial > Soil > Unclassified...
CGCGGCCCGGCGCGCCGGCCAGTTGGGCGACGGCTTCATGCCGTTCCTCAACCCGTCGCGCTTTGCCAAAATCCGCCACACCGCCGCGATCGAATCGCTCGAGCAGTTGCGCAAAATCATCGACTACGCGCAATCGGCGGCCAAGGCTGCGGGACGTCCGCCGCTGGACATCGGCGGCGTGCTGACCGAGCTGGGTCCGTGGGGCACTCCCAGGTTCGACGTAAAGAAAGTCATCGACGAGGCCCAGCAACTCAAGGAGCTGGGGGTCAACGTGATCTACCTGGGTGTCGGCGGCGCGACCTACAAACAGCAGGCGGAGAACCTGGAACGTCTGGGCCAGGAGGTCCTGCCGCATCTGCCGTAACCACGTGTAAAACCTGCTATTCTTGTCAGTTTATCGCTACCCTGGATAAATACGGCATTGCTTTCCCTCAGAAGAATTTTCTTTTCAACGATTATTTGATAGTGTTGCTCCAATCTTGACGGGTAGGCGTACTGCTCGTGTCTAAAGCTCCTGTTGGGAGCAGAGGAGTAGAGGTTAGCAAAGCTGCCGCCGTCCAGGCGACGTTTGCGATCGCCTTGCTCTTTAGCGTCGCCACCGGACGTGCGGCCACGATCACGGTTAACACTTTGGCCGACCCGACCGGGCCCGCCGGCACCTGCAGCCTGCGCGACGCGATTACCGCGGCCAACACCAAAACCGCGACTAACAACTGCAGCGCCGGAACCGGTGACGACACAATCGTATTCAGCATGACCGGCCAGATCACGCTGGCGAGCACGCTGCCCACGATCACCGGCAATCTGACGATTACTGGACCCAGCGGGCGCAGCGGAATCGTCATCGACGGCGGCGGCAACGTTGGGTTGATGGACGTGGCGTCGGGCGCCACGCTCAATCTGCAAATTCTCACCTTGAGTCACGGCGCTGTCTCAGGCCAAGGTGGTGCCATCCGCAATGGCGGAACCTTGACGATCGCAAACAGCACTGTTTCAGCCAACCAGGTTACCGGGAGCAGCGGCGCGGGCGGCGCCATCTACAATATCGCGACCTTGACGATTACCAGCAGCACGTTTTCGAGCAATCAGGCCAGCAGCTCTTTGGCTGAAGGCGGCGCCATCTGGAACGCGGCCACGGGAGGCGTGACGATCACCAACAGCACCTTTTCGCAAAACCAGGCCGCGGCGGGAAGCGGCGACGGTCACGGGGGCGCCATCTTCAACCAAGGGCTTTTAGTCGCTACGAACAACACCTTTTATAGCAATCAGGCTACCGGCGGTGTCGCCCTGGGCGGCGCGATCTTCAACTCCGGGGAGTTGAGGATGACGAACAATACATTGTCGGGCAACCAGGTGGTCGGGAGCACTGGCATGGGCGCCGCGATCGACAATGCGGGCGGTACCGCAAACCTCAAGGGGACGATCCTCGCCGCGAGCCTGCCCGAAAATTGCGCCAACAGTTCCCCAGGCGGCGCCATCACCGATGTCGGCTACAATATATCGGATGACAACTCCTGCGGATTTGGTGCGGTGGGCAGCCTGAATAACACCAATCCCGACCTTGGCGTGCCGGCCAACAACGGTGGACCAACCTTTACCATCGCCCTGCTAGCGGGCAGCCCTGGGATCGACGCTATCCCGTTGGCGTCATGCACCGACCAATCTTCACCAACCCCCAAACTGCTTACCACCGACCAGCGCAGCTTTCCCCGCCCCGACCCGGGTGACAACCCACTTGCCTGTGACATAGGGGCGTACGAGTCTGGAGCGATTGCACCCACGCCGTCGCCGTCCGCTACTGCCACGCCGACACCGATTCCCACTCCGACTCCCACAACCACGCCTACTCTGACGCCCTCGCCGAGCGGCACACCGTCTTTCCCCACACCGAGCGCAACGCCAACTTTTCCTCCTGGTACGACGTTCGTTGATTCGCTTGCCGACGACACCAACCCCGGTCATTGCACCCTGCGCGAGGCGATCAACCTGGCCAACGGAGCGCCCGGCACCGGCAGTTGCGGGCCATTTGGTGGCACAATCGCATTCAGCGTCACCGGCACCATCACGTTGGCGAGCACGCTGCCCACCATCTTGGGCAACCTAACCATTATTGGGCCGACCGGCTCGCCCGGCATCACGATCGACGGTGGCGGCACGGTCCGGCTGATGCAGGTGGCTGCGGGCGCCATGGTCAACTTGGAGTTTCTGACGTTGACAAATGGCAGTGTGGCAGGAACGTCAAGCGCGCCCGACCAAGTTGGCGGTGCCATCGTAAATCACGGGACGTTGACCATCGTCTATGGCACGGTCTCCAATAACCAAGCTGCCGGCTATAGCATGCTGGGCGGCGGTTCAGCCCGGGGCGGCGCTATATGGAGTGACGCGACGTTGAGCATCAGTAACAGTTCGTTTTCCACCAACACGGCCCAGGGCCGCGTTGGCGGAGAGGGCGACGGGGGAGCGATCTGGAGTCAGGGGACGCTGGCCATAGCCAACACTACGTTTTCATCTAACCAGGCCATTGGCGGGTACTTCAACGCCAGCGGCAGTGGCGGCGCGATCTGGAGCACGGGCCCATTCACTCTCATCGGCAGTTCTGTGTCGGGCAACATAGCGACCGGCCGGTTCTGGGAACGCGGCGGGGCGGTCGGCGGCAATGGTGAGGGCGGCGGTATCTGGAATGGGGGCCCGTTGACCATCATCAACAGTACGCTTTCGGACAACATCGTGAACGCCACATCCGCTGCGGCCTTAGGCGGCGCCGTTTACAATCTGGCCGCGTTAAGCATCGCGGGCAGCACGTTTTCGAACAACGCAGGCCCCAGCGGCGGGGCGCTGTTCAATGGCGGGACGCTCACTATCGCCAACAGCACGTTTGCCAATCATAAAACCTCTTCGGATGCGGCGGTTGCAAACCAAGGAACGCTGGCCATCACCAACAGCACATTTTCCAACAATCAGGGCGCCATTTCGAGTCTCGGAACATTGAAGGTCACCGGCAGCGAGTTCGACGCGAACCAAAGGGTAATACTCGCTATGACTGGGGCGATTACGAACAGCACCTTCGTGAACAACCCAGGTAACGCCACTTATAGCCGGAACATGTCCATTACCAACTGCACGTTCTGGCAAAGCGCTATTTACGTGCTGCCTGATGCGATGTTGAATCTTAAGGGCACAATCCTTGCCGCCGGCAGCGTGACTGGCTCGGGGAATTGCAGCGGTCCCATCAACGATGCAGGTTACAACATCTCCGATGACAACTCGTGCGGATTCACTGCCGTTGGCAGCCTGAATGGCACCGATCCGAAACTGGGCCCGCTTGCGGACAACGGCGGCCCCACTCAAACCGTCGCGCTGCTGCCGGGCAGCCCAGCCATCGACGCTATCCCTCTAGCCTCATGCACCGACCAGTCGTCACCGCCAAATCCGCTGACGACCGACCAGCGCGGTTTCGCCCGCCCCGATCCGGGAGACAACCCGCCCGCCTGCGACATCGGTGCGTACGAGTCGGACGCGATTGCGCCCACCCGGTCGCCGACCCCGACCCTTTCGCCGACGCCGACCCCAAGTGGCACCGCGACTTGGACTCCGGTACCCACTGCGACGCTTGGCCGTACACCAACACCGATACCAACCGCTACCGGCACTGCCAACGCTCCGACGGCCACTCCAACTGCCACCCCGGTCACGCCTCATATCAGCTCGCTGGGCACGAAAACAATCCTGGTGGGCAGCAGCTTTACCATCAACGGAACCGGTTTTACCGCGGGCTCGGTGGTCAACTTCTTCGTCGCCACCGCCAAGGGACCGATTAACGAGGGTCCGCTTAAGCCGATCGCTCCCCACGGCTCTACCACGCTGACAGTACCGGTACCGGACACGGTCCTGCTTGGAGATGGGTTCGCCACGGTGGTGGTCGTCAACACCGACGCCGGTTACACCACATCCAATAATTTCTACGCGTTGTTGCAGGGCTACGCACCGGCCGGCATTCCGAGCCTTACGAGTATCGACGGGATAGACCTGGCGGCGACCAGCAGCGACCCCAACTATGCCACCAACAACGTCCAGACCGTCATCGTGCAGGGCAGCAGCGTAACCTTAGGCGGCACCGGGTTTGACGCAGCCGACGGCGTGGCGGTCAACGTGTTCGGCGCCTCCGGCAACGTCGGCCCGGTTTATGTCAACCCGGGCACCGGCGGGCTGAGCTCAACTTCGTTCAACTTCACACTGCCGATAGGTGTACCGACAGGACCGGGCTCGCTGGTGGTGGTCAACAAAGGCAGCGACGGTAAGTATGGGAAAAGCAGCAACGCGGTATCGGTGCCGATCGGGGCGCATGTTCACGTAACGTCGGTCTCGCAGAACGTGTCGACGCTCACCGTCAACGGCAGCGGTTTCTCCGCGCTGACGGTGATCAACTTCTTCAATGCGCAAGGCGGCGGCGTGCTGAACCTGGGCGGGCTCAACTCGGGCAAGCCCGTGATTCCGCTCCATCTGGTCAACGATGCACAGTTCACCTTCACCGTACCGGCTGGCGCGCTGCCGGGTCCTGCGTACGTGCAGGCACTCAACCCGCCTTTTGTGCCCTACTCCAGTTCGGGCAACGATCCGGGTGGAGCGTTCACTTTGAAGTAGCGCTCCACTTCTTTTATGGGTGTACGTTCGGGCGTCGAAGCCCCGTTCTTTGTTTAAGCAACGGATTCCGCAAGCCTGTGACTTTTCGCGCTGGATGGTTTACAACACCTACTGCAACCGCAGCGGATTTGCGCCGCTGCCCCACAACCGAGGTGCAGGTGATGTCAGAAGCGCAGTTTTATGCCAGCAGCCCGGCGCAAGCCGGACTTGACCCGGCCAAAGTCGAGGCGATGTTCGAGCGCGCGCAGCGCGAAGTCAAAGAAGGCCTGCTGCCCTCCTGCCAGGTGGCGATCGCACGCCACGGCAAAATCGGCGCGGCGCGCGCCTTCGGCGAGGCGGTGCAGGGCGGGGTCAAAAAGCCCGTCACCAACGACACGTTGTACGTGGTGTTCTCCTGCGCCAAGGGCATCATGTCCGCTGCCACCTGGCTTTTGATTCAGGACGGCAAGCTGGACATCACCCAGCCAGTGGTCAAGTACGTGCCCGAGTTCGGCACCAACGGCAAGGAAGCGGTCACCGTCGAGCAGTTGTTCCTCCACACCGGCGGCTTCCCCGACGCGCCTTACGCGCAGCGCGAATGGCTCGATCGGTCGGCGCGCCTGCGGCGCTTTCAGAGCTGGCGGTTGCAGTTTCCCGCCGGCAAGAAATACGCCTATCACGCCACCTCTGCGCATTGGGTGATGGCGGAGATCGTCGAGCGGCTGAGCGGCATGGACTTCCGCGATTTTGTGCGGGTGCGGGTCGCCGAGCCGCTGGGCATACCCAACCTGATGATGGGACTGCCGCGCGAGCAGCAGCACCGGCAGGCGCAACTCACCTACGTCGGCGAACCGATGACCGCCGAAGACATGAAGGCCATGGGCATCAACCTGGTGATGCCGGCGGAAATCAACGACGAGACCATCCTCGGCTTCAACAAGCCCGAGGTGTTGGAGGCCGGATGCCCGGGCGGCGGCGCGGTGGCAACGGCCGGCGCGCTCGCGATGTTCTACCAGGCGCTGGTGCGCGGCGGACGCGCGCCCGACGGGACCCAGGTATGGCGCGAGGATCTGCTGCGCGACGTGCTGCGCGTGCGCACCGAGGGCTATTTCGACCCGATCTTCCGCATCCCGCCCAACCGATGCCTGGGCATGACGATCGCCGGCGGTGACGGCAAGGCCGGCGTGCGCGGCTTTGGCAAGACCAACTCGGCGCAGGCCTTCGGCCACAATGGCGTCGGTGGTCAGGTGGCGTGGGCGGACCCGGCCACCGGGATTTCCTTCGGCTACTGCACCAACGGTGTCGATCGCAACGATTATCGCCACGCCAAACGCGTGGTGGCGATCTCCAGCATGGCGGCGGTCTGCGCGGCCTGAATCAAGAGCGACTTTCATGGGCAAGCTTGACGGAAAAGTGGCGGCCATCACCGGCGCGGGCCGCGGAATCGGACGCGCGCTGGCCAAGGCGATGGCCGCACAGGGCGCCGCGATCGTAGTCAACGACCTGGGCGTGACGCTGGTCGGCGAGCGCGAGCGCACTTCGCCCGCCATCGACGTGGCCGCCGAGATCAAGGCGGCGGGCGGACAGGCGGTGGCCAACCTGGGCGACATCTCGACGATGGAGGGCGGCAAAGCGCTGGTCGATCAGGCGCTCAAGGAGTACGGCAAACTCGACATCCTGGTCAATCTGGCCGGTGTCATCCGCGACCGCATGATCTTCAACATGGGTGAAGAGGACTGGGACAAGGTGTTGAACTCCCACCTCAAGGGCACCTTCTGCACCAGCCGGTTTGCCTCGGCGCACATGCGCGAGCGCCGCTACGGACGCATCATCAATTTCTCCTCCAACGCCGCCCTGGGCAGTCCGGGACAGCCCAGCTACTCGGCGGCCAAGGCGGGAATTCTGGGCCTGACCTGGAGCACCGCCAACGGCCTGCGCCGCTACGGAATCACCTGCAACGCGATTTTTCCGGTGGCCGCCACCCGCATGACCGATACCATCCACCAGGAATCCTTTCGCATCACGCCCAGCACCGAGGCCCGGGGCACCGTGCACGATCCCGCCAACGTCGCGCCGATCGTGATCTTCCTGGCCAGCGACGAGGCGGGCGATATCACCGGCCAGGTGTTCGGCTCGGAAGGCTACAGCGTGACGCGCTACTACCACATGAGTCCCGAGAGGACCGTCTACAACAAGGGCCCGTGGGACCTCGACCAGTTCTTCAAGGTGATGCGCAAGACGATGGCGCGCGACGTGCAAAAACCCCGGATGTTCCAAGGCCCGCCGCCGTCATCGCGCCGCTGATTGTCAGGCGCAGGAGGTACCGGCGATGAGCAAGAAGGTCGTTGTGTTGCCCGGCGACGACGCGGCGCCTGAGGCGATGGGCCCGGCGCTGGCGGTGCTGCGCGCGCTTGAACTGGACATCCAGTTCGTCGAATTTCCGCCCGGCGAACAGTGGGTCAAGGGCGAAACCGTGGTCCAGGTGCGCCGTGCGATCGACGCCTCCGACAGCACGCTGTTCGGCGCAACCTCCGGCAAAACGCAGGGCATCGGCTATCTCCGATGGGGCAAGGGCACCTACGCCAACGTCCGCCCCGTGTCATGGCAGCAGGGATACCGCAGTCCACTGGCCCGGCCCGAAGGCATCGACTTCGTCATCGTGCGCGAGAACCTCGAGGACCTCTATCTCGGCGTCGAGGCGCCGCTGCCGGCGCTGGCGCCGGCCCATCTGATGAGCGCGTCGACCGGCAAGCCGCTGGACACCACCGACGAGCACGCGCAAATCGCCGTCAAGGTGATCTCGGAGAAGAACACGCGGCGCGTCGCGCACTTCGCCTGCCAGCTTGCGATGCAGCGCAAGGCGGCGGGCGGCAAGGGCAAGGTCACCTGCTCGGCCAAATACAACATGCTGCGCCATACCGACGGCCTGTTTCGGCGCGTGGTTGAGGAGACCGTCGCCGGCTACCCCGAACTCAGCTACCAGCAGTTCATCGTCGACGACTTTGCCCGCCGCATCGTGCAGACCCCGCACGAACTTGACGTCGTGGTGCTGCCCAATCTTTACGGCGACATCCTGTCCGACGCCGCCGCCGGCCTGATCGGCGGGCTGGGCCTGGCGCCCAGCGGCTGCTACGGCGACACCTACGCTTACTTCGAAGCGGTCCACGGCTCAGCACCCGACATCAAAGGGCTGGGCATCATCAATCCGACCGCGACCCTGCTGTCGGCCGAGATGATGCTCTCCTACCTGGGCTTCTCCTCGGCGGCCAATCGCCTGCACGCGGCGATCTCCAAGGTCTACGCGCAAGGCAGGACGCTGACCCCCGACCAGGGCGGGCGCGCGTCGGCGCGCGAGTTTGGCGCCGCGGTGATCGACGCACTCTGATCGCCGTCTATCCAGGAGGAGCAATGGAATACAAAGAGACGATATTTGAAAAGGACGGCCACATCGCCACCATCACCCTCAACCGCCCCGAGCGGCGCAACGCGTGGACCTTCAGGATGCGCGAGGAAGTCTACCAGGCGATGAAGGACGCCGAAGCCGACGGGCAAATCCGCGCGATTATCGTCACCGGCGCGGGCAGCACGTTCTGCTCGGGAGCGGACCTCTCGATCCTGTCGGGCCAATCCAAGCAGGACGTGGAAGTATCGCCGGTGTTCAAGGATTGGGTGACCCAGTTCACCTATCCGCAGAAAATTCTCAAGCCGGTGATCGCGGCCGTCAACGGGCCGGCAATCGGATGGGGTTTCACGCTGCTGATGTTCTGGGACATCCGCCTTGCAGCCGAAAGCGCCAAATTCTCGGTGATGTACCCGCGGCGGGGACTGGCGATGGAAGCCGGGGCGAGCTGGATGCTGGCGCGGCTTATCGGATGGGGCAAGGCGCTGGAGCTGGCCTTCACCGCCCGCACCATCAGCGCCAGGGAGGCCCTGGAACTGGGGCTAGTCAACCACGTCGTGCCCGACGGCGAGTTGATGGGCAAGGCGCGCGAGCTGGCCGCCGAGATCGCGGAGAACTGCTCACCGGTGGCCGTGGCGGAAATCAAGCGCGAAATCTATGAGCATATGGAAACCGACCTGCCCACCGCGATCCGCGACGCGATGGCGACGTTCGACGCGCTCTACAAGACCGAGGACTTCAAAGAGGGCATCCGCGCGATGATGCAGAAGCGGGCGCCGAAGTTTCCGGGTAAACGCTAGTCAAACACTCCAGCGCCGCACATGCGCGTTCACGGCCACCGTCCTGCGCAATCTTCCGAAGGATGGGATTGGCCGGGCTGCACGTGTTGTCGACCGCTGATTCGGGGATGCCAACGGTCACGCCAGCCCGGCCATTCCGCTGGGGATGGCGCTGTCTGGGGGAACAGCGCATCGGAGTCTGTAGCAATTCATGTACCTTGGGGCGTTCCGGGATAAAATGGCCATTTTCCGGGGCTTTTGCTGATGACCAAGCCTGGGCGCATCGTGGACCGCTTTTTCGAAATGCGAAGCTGGCGTGATGGCAAGCCCCCTGTGCGCACTGAAAATCTAACGCTCGCTTGGCCTTTCGCGAAATGCGACAACCGCTGTTTTGGTTCGCGCCACACAATCCCGAGTGGCCTAGCCGCAGCCTGTCTCGGCTCGCTGATTGGGACCGCTTATCAGAGATACTCATGGCCCGAAGAAAAAACGAGCGGGACGGGCGTCCCCGCCATGCCGCGTGAGCGTTTGTTCGCTCGCGCCACCACCCGCCCCGACCCGAGCACGGTTGGATGGAAGGATGCAGAAACTCCGGCAATGGGTTGAAGATTGATCCGACCATTTGACAGAATACCTGAAGAGTAGTCAGACTGTCTAGCGAGCGAGACCACCGTGGCGGGAAACCAGATGAATATGCGGGTTGGAGTTACATTGTACGTGCAGAACTACGCGGACTGGGATCGGTACGAGGCGAAGGAGCGCGGGCAGGACGCGCCGGCGCTCGACCCCGCCGCGGACGCCAGGATCTGGCAGGAGGAGATCGAGTTCGGTCTGCAGGTCGAGGAACTGGGCTTCGACTCGCTGTGGACCATCGAGCACCACGTGACACCGTATACGATGGTGACGAACGCGCTGCAGCTCCTGACCTTCTTCGCCGGCGCCACGAGCAGAATCGATCTCGGGACGATGGTCGTCGTGCTGCCCTGGCATCATCCGATCCGGGTGGCGGAGGACATCATCATGCTCCAGTACGCGATGCGCGGGCGGACGCCGTTCATCGGTTTCGGGCGCGGCGCCGCGCGCCGCGAGTTCCGCCAACTGGGCATCGACATGAACGAGTCGCGGCAACGTTTCGATGAGGGCGTTGAGATTGTCAAGCTGGCGCTGACGCAGGAGCAGTTCTCTTACGAGGGCGAGATCTACAACTTGCGGGATATCACGGTGCGGCCGCGTCCGCGCGATGCGCGCCAGCTCATCGACAATCTCCACTTCTCGTGGGGAAGCCCGCAGTCAGCGCCCATCGGCGCGCGCCATGGGCTCAGACCGATGATCATACCGCAGAAGGCGTTCGAGGATTACCACGCCGATCTGGAGGCGTTCGGGCGGGTGCGCGCGCAGATTGGCCTGCCGCCGGCGCGTCCGCGCATCCACCTAAACGTCATGTGCGCTGCGGCGGCGTCCCAGGCCGAGGAGTTGGCACGGAAGTACATCCCGCAGTACGTCGACAGCGCGGCGCGGGAGTACGAACTCGGCGGCGACCACTTCGCCCACATCAAGGGCTACGAGCACTACGCCGCACAGGCCGGGGTCGTCCCCAGCCGCGAGGTGCTCACCCAACACATGGCCGCCACCTACATCAACAACCACGTCTGGGGAACACCCGAGCAATGCCTGCGCAAACTCCAAACGCTGTGCGACGCCTTCCATCCCGAGGAGTTCATGCTGGTGTTCAAGTACGGCTCGATGCCGCTTGAAGTTGCGCACCGCAGCCTGCGCCTGTTCGCGCGCGAGGTCCTGCCGGCCATGCATGCCATCCCGCTGCAGGAGCCGATCAGCTACACCGGTGACGTTACAGCAGTTCAGTCAGGTACCGTGGTCAATTAGGGACGTCACCGAGGTGGATAGCAGGGCCGCGAGCTTCGGTTGCTCCGCACCCCGGGAGTGTTGCGACAAAGGAACAGCGATCAATGCCAAAGGCTGACACCGCCGCGCCTTCCCTCCGCGAGCAGCAGCGGGAATTCACCCGCGAGCGGCTCATCCAAGGGGCGCTAAAGGTCTTCGCGCACAAGGGCTACGTTGCTGCCACCGCCGACGATATCGCCGCTGCCGCGGGCGCGAGCCGGGCGACGTTCTATCTTCACTTCCACAGCAAGCAGGACATCATCGCCGAGCTCGGCTTACGGATGATTCCCGAGGTCCAGCAGTTCTACTCGGAACTCGACAATTTGCTCGAAAGCGGCTCGCGCGATGACTTCCGGGACTGGATGCGCCGCGCGATCGAATGGCTGGAGACCAATCGAGTTGCGATAACCGCCGGCATCGCGGCGCAGATGGTCGAGGGCCCGATGCCGGACCGGGCGACGATGGGATTGGTCGACCAGATGCCCAAGTATCTGGCCCGCTGGCCCAAGGGCATGGAGCATCAGGCACGGGTGAGGATCGCTCTGTTGGCCACCCAGTTCCGGGCCGCCTTCGCCTTCTTGCTGGCAGCGCCGGAGGTACGCAAGAACATCAGCGACGATGAATTGGTTGAGGTCATGACCGACGTCTGGATTGCGGGCCTCAAGCCGCCCGCCGCCGCCACCGGGCGCGCAAAGTCCGCACGCTGAGCGTTGACCGGCGACCGCACGTGGCCTCAGGTGACGCGCCGTTCCGGAACCTCCGGACCGAGCCCGAACTCCGGCCAGGCACCCGTGTAGAAGTACTCATGGATGCCCCAGCCCACCGCATCGCCTTCGCGCAGCCTGGTCGGCCGGTCGCGCACCATACCGATCTCGGGATGCGTGAGGCAGTTCTGCACGTAATCGCCTTCGACGTGGAGCTCACCCTTCCAGACGCCATGATAGGCTCTGGCCCAGCCGCCGTAGCCCGCCGTGCTCAGGTGAAATCCGGAGAGTCCTTGACATTCGGACTCGATGGCGCGGACCTCCCCTGATTCCATGTACAGCTTGAACCTGGCGCTGCGCAGCTCGCGCGTGCCTGGGTCGAAGGCGGGGATTACTTCGGAGCGGATGATGCGCTCCTGACGCCCGTCTGGATAGTTGACGGAGCCCGAGAAGTGAGGCTGCGCCTCGTTGCTGATGATGTACTGCATGATCTCGTAGTGCGATCCGTCGGGACGCGTGAAGATCCAAGGCGTCCAGTGGAAGCAGGTGCGTCCGGGGGAGCGCTGCGCCGGCTGGATGTCGGTCAGCGGGGTGCCGACGTGATCGCGCATCCCCCACGAGTGATCTCGGGCCGCTATCCAGTCGGAAACTTCGATTCGTTCTCCGTTCAGTAGCAGCCAGCCCGAGGCCGTACCCGATTGATGGTAGCGGACGACGTCGCTCGCCACCCGAAATTGCGTCCGGTAGCGGTGACGTTCCTCGAAGAAAGGCTGCATGAGGCCCTCGAAAATGAGATCAAAGGCGATCGGCTGGTGCTCGTTGCGGGCAAGGTGCAGGCGCACCTTCTTCAGGGGCTCGAGGACCTCGTAATGAACCGGACCGACCACCGTCCTGTCCGGATCAGGCCACAGTTCGCGGCTTGCGCGCACGGTCCACTGCTCATAGCCGCGCGAGACGCCGCCAAAGGCGTCCATGACGTTGCGATTGATGTACTTGCCCAGGCCCAGGTCGACGCTGACTGACCCGTCCCGGGCGGCCATGGCGCACCACAGCTTCTCGGTCCACTGACGCTCCGACTCCCGCACGGTGGCGAACGAGTCGGCGATCTGGTGGCACACCATTTCATCGGCAGGGAGCAGCCTCCCGACGTCGTGGATGGGCATGTGATACCTCCTTCGTGTTAATGCATCGGCACTGCGCGACGCGCGACTTTAATACAAGACATTCTGTCTTGCAAATGGGCATAGCGTTGACATAATAGCCTTGGTGTGTTACCTGAGCATCGCTCAACCATTGAACCCAGGGCGCCATAAACAGGAGGAACCATGGCCAAGACACTCATGGTTGGACTAGTTGCTTTGAGCCTGATTGCGGCCCCGGCATGGGCGGCGGATGCGAAGGATCCGGGGATTGCGCCAGGAACCGTGATAAACGCCCACAATTGGCAGCAATACAAAGACTTCATGCCCATGGGCCTGCAGAGAATCCTCCAGGGCGATACCGCGTTCCGGCTGCCACAGGGCTGGGAGATGGATGTCGGACCCACGGTGTATTATCCCTTGCCCAAGCGATATTGGGATCTGACTGAGAAGTACAAAGGCCAGGCGCAGTTGGTCACCTTGCCCACCGGTGGTTACACGATCCGGGGCTACCACGCCGGTGCGCCGTTTCCCGACTACTCGGG
>Ga0209061_1004588_pt1 | contig 13083 bp, 10 predicted proteins | sample Coa_R1_10_FD_187157 | JGI IMG/M metagenome (GOLD analysis project Ga0209061, IMG submission 187157) | Surface soil microbial communities from Centralia Pennsylvania, which are recovering from an underground coalmine fire - Coalmine... | ecosystem: Environmental > Terrestrial > Soil >...
GGGGAGGCACCTTGTAGCGGGCTGCTCCGTCGAGGGGAAGGCGCTTGTAGCGGGCTGCTCCGTCGAGGGGGAGGCACCTTGTAGCGGCTTTCAGAGAGGGGAAGGCGCTTGCGGTGCCCGTCTTGTGAGAGCATGTCAGACGCTCAGCATCCTCATCCTCTCTATGGAGTCGTCGCGCGACGGAGCCGCAGGCGCAAGCCAGCGAGGGTGTCGAAGATCAGACCCTCTCTGAATGGTATTGGTGTGGAAAATGCGCGCAGTGCATTTTCCACACCAATACCATTCATCCCAGGTGCGGCGGAGCCGCACGAGCGCATTGCGAAGTGGTACAATGGGCAGCGTAAGCAAAATATTTCCCTTGATCAACGAGTGGAGGATTTAAAGCTATATGGCAGAGGTCAGACCTTTACGGGGATTACGCTACGCGCGTGAGAAAGTCGGTGATCTGGCTCAGGTAGTTACGCCGCCCTTCGATGTTATCAGTAAGGAGGCGCAGGCCAGGTATTACGAGCGCAGCCCCTATAACGTTATTCGCCTGGAACTGGGCCGTGCGCTGCCCACAGACGATACGCTCGATAATGTCTACACGCGCGCGGCGGCGACGCTGGCCGAGTGGCGCTTGCAGGGCGTGCTGCGCGAGGATGCCGTGCCTGCCTGCTATCTGTACCAGCAGAGCTTCAAGCATGGCGATCAGCGGCTCACACGCACGAGCCTGCTGGCCCGTGTGCGCCTGGAGCCGTGGAGTGCGCACGTTATCTTGCCGCACGAGCATACGCTGGCGAAGGCCAGAGATGACCGTTTGCAGCTCTACCGCGCATGCGCCGCCAATTTCAGCCCGATTATGAGCATGTACGAGGATCCTCAGGGACGCATACGCCGGCTTTTAAGCTCCTATGCGGCCCACCCGGAGGTGCAGTTTATCGATGAGGCCGGCGAGGAGCACCGTCTTCAGCCCATTACTGACGCGCAGCAGATCGCGCTGATTCAGGATTTCTTCGCGCCGCGCCAGCTTTATATCGCCGATGGGCATCATCGCTATGAGACGGCGCTGAATTATCAGGCGGAGATCCGCGAGCAGCGCAAAGATCTTCATGCCGACGACGCCGTGAACTTCGCGTTGATGGCGCTGATCGACGTGGATGATCCAGGCTGGCTGGTCCTGCCCACGCATCGCCTGCTATCGGGACTGGATCGTCCGGCCCTTGAGCAGCTTGCGCCGGAGCGACTTGCCCGCTATTTTACAATCCAGGCTCTCGATACTGCGGCCACGCCCCAGGCCATCCTGCAACGACTGGCGCAGGCTGGACAGGAGCGGCCATCGTTCGTGCTGCTCACAAATGAGCAGGTGTTGCTGCTCGGCGTGAATGAGCAGGGACGGCAGCATATGCAGAGCAGCGGGCACTCACAGGCATGGAATGAGCTGGATGTCGCCATGCTGCAACGACTGCTGCTGGAGGGACTGCTGGAATTGAGTGCGGCGGATATGACGGCGGGTAGATATGTCTCCTTCACGCATGAGCCGGAGCAGGCGTTTCGGGCGGTAAGGCAGGGCGAGGCGCAGGCGGCGCTCCTGCTCAACAGTACGCCGCTGCGCCAGGTGTGCGCGGTGGCGCAGGCCGATGATCGCATGCCGCAGAAGTCTACGTACATCTACCCCAAGTTGATTACCGGCCTGGTGATGAATCCTTTGTGGTAACATATCCAGGAAAGGGAAGGTTACAATGCGCACAACAACACGTTTACGTGAACTGCTGGCGGGACCTGACCTGATCGTTGCGCCGGGCGCCTATGACGCACTTGGTGCGCGTCTGATCGCTCAGGCCGGATTTCCCGCTGTCTACATGACGGGCTATGGTACGGCGGCGAGCGTGCTGGGGCAGCCCGACGTAGGACTGCTGACGATGAGCGAGATGGTGAGCCGGGCCGCCGCGCTCGCCGCCGTCACCGGTGATATTCCGCTCATCGCCGATGCCGATACCGGGTACGGCAATCCCATCAACGTGCGCCGCACCATCCGCGAGTACGAGCGCGCGGGAGTGGCCGGTGTCCATATCGAGGATCAGATATGGCCCAAAAAATGCGGCCATATGGAGGGGAAGCAGGTCATCCCTGCCGAAGAGATGGTACAGAAGATCCGTGCCGCCGTTGATGCCCGCCAGGATCCCGATTTTGTCATCATCGCGCGCACCGACGCCGGCGCGGTATACGGTTTCGAGGATGCGCTGCGGCGCGGTCAATTGTATCGTGAGGCGGGGGCCGACATGCTCTTTATCGAGGCGCCGCGCTCGCTTGCCGAACTCCAGGGTATCACCCGCGCCTTCCCGGATGTACCCCTGCTTTTCAACTGGGCCGAAAGCGGTAAGACGCCGGCTCTCCCACTGAAAGATATTCGTGCGCTCGGCTTCAAGCTTGTGATCTTCCCGGTGAGCCTGCTCTTCGCGGCCACCCACACCATGCTGGAACTGCTGGATTTGCTCAAGCGCGGCGAAACGTCGCAGCCATTCGTCTCGCGCATGGTCTCGTTCGGGCAGTTTACCGACCTGATAGGGCTGCCGGAGATCCAGGCCCTTGAGCGCCGCTACGGCGTTCAACAGGAAGGATAAATCATTGAGTATGTTTTGTGGTCAATGCGCGCAGCGCATTGACCACAAAACATACTCAATGATTTTAAGAAGGGAGTGGCAGGGTGAACCAGAAGGTAGAGCCTTTTCCGGGCTTGCTGTCGAAGCCTACCTGCCCATGCTGCCGCTGAATCAATTGCTGGCAGATATAGAGGCCCAGGCCCAAACCTTCCTTCCATCCGCTCTGGACAGGCGTGCGAGGCACCTGAACAAAGCGCTTCCAGATGTGCTCCTGCTGTTCGTGAGACAGGCCCGGTCCATGATCCTGCACCCACACGCGCACGGCCTCCGTCTCCGGGGTCATACCGACATGTACCGGCTGGCTGGCTGGAGAAAACTTGAGGGCGTTGGTCACATAATTGCCGAGCACCTGCTGAATGCGGTCACGATCCGCATAGACCATGATAGGATCCTGTTCAGGCAGTTCCAGTGTGATGAGCCGTGAAGGATGGCCGGCCTGATAATCCTGCACCGTTTCATATACCATCTCAACCAGATTGAAGTCGCTTTCATGCAATTCCAGCTTGTCTTCCTGAATGCGTGAGATGTCCAGCAGGTCGTTGATGAGGCGCTTCTGGACGCGCAACTGCTGCTGGCTGCGACCCAGCATGGTCAGCACTTCTTCCAGCATCTGCTGCTGCTCCTGGGGCATCTGCTCTGCCTGACCGAGCAGCCGCGTGAGCCGGCGTTGTGCAAGCTGCACATTTCCTTGCAAGGCCGTCAGAGGAGTCTTTAATTCATGCGTCACCAGGCTGATGAATACCTCGCGCTGCTGCTCCAGCTCTTTGTATCTGGTCATATCGCGGATAATGTCCGATGCCCCGATAACGGCGCCCCTGCTATTCTTGATAGGGGAAACCGTAACGGAGACGGGCAAAATACTTCCATCCTTGCGCATACGCGTCGTATCGAAGTGCTCTATGTGTTCTGTATGGCGAATGCGCTCCATGATCTGCGTAAATTCGCTCCGGCGATCTGGCGGGTAGATGAGCGTAACTGACTGTCCTACGATCTCCTCTGCGCTATAGCCAAACATGCGTTCCGCCGCGGCGTTCCAACTGGTGATAATGCCATCCAGATCCTTACTTAGAATGGCGTCCTCCGAAGAGGAGACGATGGAGGCCAGGTAAAGGTGAGCCTTCGATTCCTCCTGGCGCTCGGTAACGTCGTGCAGGGTACATTGGATGATCTCGTGCCCATTAACCGGGAACAGAGTGCTCGCGAACTCGACGTAGTGTAATTCTCCGCGCCTGGTATGCAACGGCATTGCATCATAATGGAGCGTGCGCTGCTTCTGTATCTCTCGCAGGAAATCGGCGTTCGCTTCGCGGTTCGCAAACAGGCCAATGCTCCAGAGTTCCTGGCCCAGCACCTCCTCGTGTGTATAGCCAAGCAGGCCGGTCAGCGCAGGATTGGCTTCGGTGACAAGGCCACTGATTGGGTCGACCATCAGAATGCCATCCAGGGAGGTTTCAAAGAGACGGCGGTAGCGATTCTCAGAGATCCAGAGCTGTTTCTCAACTGCCTTGCGTTCGGCAATCTCGGCTTCGAGCGAGGCGGCCTTCTGTTGTAATGCGCTCACGACGCGCAGTCGCTCGTCCGAGTTTGCGAGCAGCGTATAGCGCTCGTCAGGAATGACGTGGGAATGCAGTTCGCCTATTCTGGAGAACAGTTCGTAATATTCCGCTCTGGCAAAGCCCTGCATCGGGTAAGCGCAGAAGAGCGAGAAGGAAGGAGTAGTGCTGCGCAGTTCGTTCCAGAGCGCTTCCACAGCGATAGCGGCGTCGTGGTTCCCCTCCGTCCAGAGCAGGGCAACCATTTCTCCGAAGACATGGACACGGCGCCCGTTCTTTGCCGCCTGCGCGATCTGGTCCCCAATCACGCGGGTGAACAGGGCCGGATCCGGAGCCCCGTCGACCATGAACCGGGCGAGCGTCTCCTGCGCATCCAGTGCGAAATATTTCCCCTGTCTACGAACTACACTCAGATCCAGGCCATTCGCGCGCAGCAGCTTCTCCAATCCCTGGCGGTGGTCCTTTGTCGCGATAACAATGCAGGCCGCGCCCGCCCCCAGGCCCGCGCCGATATAGCTGCTAGCCGCGTTCAGCAAAAATTCGTCAGACTCGTAGAACTGCACAAAGTGCTCGTCCGTGCCTATCGCAGTCCGGGAAGGAAGCAGAGCCGTATCCAGGCGCCCCCGCTGCTCCTGTGCTTCCCCTGCATAGGTATCTGCACGCGTCTGTTTCCGGGTGCTGGTCATGAGGTTCGATCCTTCCCTCTGAGGAATAGCGCCTGAAATAAAGAAAAAAAATCCATAGAAAAGCCCACAAAGTCTCTGCGCATACTATAAACTCTTCGCTTTGTTAAAGCAAGGTCAACCATTCACAAGGTTCGATGTGGCGTTTTCCTACTTTATTTATCATTTACTCATACTATTAGAGAAAAATTAGTATGCGTTTAAAGCGTTATGAGAGTAATTATTGTTGACTTGCAAATTATAGGTTTACTGGTTATTCTATGAAGAGCAAAAGCGATTCACTCTTTTGTTGGAAATCGCGTGAAAGCGGCCGGTGATAGATCATTATTGCTGGTCTGGTTGGATGAAAACAAAAGGAGGAACCTTAGATGACATTGTTAGCTTTAGTGTTAGCGGCAACGCTTAATCCTGGCGGCATTATTGCCTGGATCGTCGTTGGCTTGATCGCTGGTTTCATTGCCAGCCTCATTATGCGTGGTGGTGGCTATGGCATCATTGGCGATATCGTTGTTGGTATCGTTGGTGCCTTCCTGGGAGGCTTGATCTCCAATCTCCTGATCCCTGGCGCGAGCTTCGGGTTCTGGGGTACGGTTGTCGTAGCCATTATCGGCGCGATCATCCTGATTGCGATCCTGCGCGCTATTGCCGGCGGCCGGCGTCGCGTCGTCTAATACCTGCTGCGCATCGTTGTTCGTTACAGGGAGCCGGGCTGCCCCCCGGCTTCCTCTTGTTTATTTATGTCGATTGCAGTGCTCACACAACCACCAGCCTGCTCCCCACGTATAAAGAGATAAATATTCTTTGCTTCGCTCGCCGGGCGTTCACGCGGCACAGCCGCGCAAGGAATGTATAGTGTGTTGTGGAAACATGCGCACGGTGCATATTCCCCACTATACACTCCAAAGATGAGCGCTGTGGGCGCAAATAGCGAGAGGGGTTGATGCTCAGTAGCTTCGCTGTGCCGATACCCGGCGAGGCCGCATAGTGAATGGAGTATGTAGTGTGGGCCAGTGCGCTTCGCGCACTGGCCCACACCACATACTCCAAAGGCGAGCGTCGCAGGCGCGAGCAAGCGAGGGCATCGGAAATCGGATACTCTCTTCAACCGAACTGGCATTTGAGATGACCGGCATAAAAACGTTGATATATGGAAGAATATCGGATTATTCGCAAAGCTATTCTTAAAAAGAATAAATAGGGAGGCTTCTCTCAAATGGAAATAACCAGCCCGATTCATGTTGGCACAATTCTGGTTCCCGGCGGCCTGATCGCGTGGTTGATTGTAGGTCTGATCGCCGGTTTTCTGGCTAGCACACTCGTGCGTGGGCGTGGCTATGGCTGTATCGGCGATATCATTGTGGGGCTGATCGGTGCGGTAATCGGGGGATTCCTGGCAGGGCTGCTAAACTTCGGCGGCGTCTATCATTTCTGGGGTAGTGTCGTCATCGCCTTTATTGGAGCGTGTATTCTCGTAGCAATACTGCGACTCTTTTCTGGCGGCAGGCCCTAGCTGTACTCGATGGTCAGTCCGGGGATGATGATATCGCCGGCGGGCATGTGCATAATCATCGTATATGTCCCCGCCGGCAGCGCCGTGAAAACGATGGTATCGAGGGCGTCTACGGTGTCGGTCACAAGCGGCTTGGAGGCGTCAGCGCCTTCGGGTTGCAGGTTTTGCTCATCTGGTAGGCGGAAGAGATCGACGCTGCGGCCTGCCAGGACACCGTTGCACCCGTTGCTGCTAACGCTGCTCAATATCCCCAGCAGCATGAATTTCCCGTCTTCAGTATGGGAGAGATGTAAAGAAATATGCAGCGCTGCCGCGCGGTAGCGGCGCGGCCAGGAACCTGTGGGCGGCGCGCCGCTGCCACCGTTCATAGCAGAGAACGGTAGAGATTGCCAGGAAACGGGACTGGCTACGATACGAAGAGGCGCAGCGTAGAGCGGCAGCGTGGTGGCTGCTATACACGAGGGATCGAAGTCGGCCAGAATACGGCGGATCTCCTCAACTTCCTGAGCACATAGCGGACAGCCCTGGAGATGCTGGACAATGGTAATGGCATCATCCGGTGGTAACATGCCTGCACAATAGTGGTTGAGCAGCGTTACCCCTGGACACTGGCTGCGATAGAGCCGTGCAAGCAGCAGCCTGTTGGTGCGTTCGTATAAAGCAAGGCGCTGCTGGCAGACAGGACAGTGTTCCAGATGCTCTTTCGCTTTCCCAGTCAGAGGTTCTTCATCGAGAGCGCAGCTTACAAGTTCCTCATCATTGGGAGCCGTCGCGTGTGGACAGTTCATTGCGGGCAAAACCTCAGAAGTTTCTGGCTTTTAGTATAACGTTTACTATTCTGGATACGCTCCTTGATTGCTCACTATTGCCAGATTGCTATTGCTCAATTCCGCCGAGTTTCCAGCGCACCGTATCAACGTTACGCAGGATGCGTTCCATGATATTGCGTTTCAGGCGGTAAATCTCATCTTCGCCGCTAAACATTCCCGGACAGTAGCGGATGATCTCGCGCGGCTTGAGGTTGCAGTGGAAGTGCAGGTAAGCCACGCGCCGCTCTCTCTCTCCCGGGAGCATACCCTTAATGGTTTCCCAGAGTTCGTTTTCATGATAGAGGTCCTCAGCCAGCGGCTCTTCGGGATGGCCGTGGTCGGGGATAGGTTCTTCGCGCGGACGCGAATAAGCCCGCAATGTGTCCATGATAGCACAATTCAGGCAAAGATGTAAGTAACTTAGTGCTGCTGCCAGTGTGGTGAAAATCAGCTTCTGCTCGTTGATAGCTCTCCAGAAGCGTGTGAAGGCATCATCGATGTAGGTTTTCTCCATTTCGAGGCGCAGTGCTGCCTCTCTATACGGGTGGCGGCCCAGCCACATGCGCACACTCTCGCTAAATTGCTGCTGCAATATAGCCCAGGCGTCGTGATCGCGCTGCAGGACCGCGCGGCGGAAGATCTCAAGGCAATATTGATCGTCGCATGGCTCCTTGCGGCGATATTTGCTCATCTCGCGGATGCAGCATTCGGTAAGCTCCGCCAGGTTCATTTCGGCTGGCGGCCTGTCCATTCTGATTCCCATCGCTCTTTACCTACTTCCCCTCCAGCGTAGGCTGAAGTATGGTTGGCTCTGCTTAATGCCAAAGCTTGCCTCTACAATGGTTTGACGTTAACTTTAACGCTCTCTCACATGCTCCTTCTACAGTGTAAACCTGCTCTCACTGTAGAATAAAAATGATTGTAAGTGCATATTTATAAGAAAACATGTAAATGCAACAATTCTGTGATATATCGAGGCCACGATAAGAAATAATAGGACCACGCCCCTCTATAAAATCTGTACAGAAACGCTACTACCTTAGACGATGCAAAAAGTAAAATTATGACAAACCGGACTATGAATTTCTGGACGACAATCGCTTTTGCCGGTCAGGCAGATCTCAGGAAAACCAGCTCCTATCATATGGACTATTTCTTGCCTCTTTTCTTCAGAACAGGTATACTTTATCTATAACCTGATTCCTACCTTGAAGGTTACTATAAGGTTACTATTACTTTTTGCGCGGAACAATGGAGCATCTAACCAATAGAGAGTGATCGTTCGCACAAAAAGAGCGGGTAGCAATGAACAAGCGCATCTTGCTGGGCGTCGACGCCGATCTCTCTCCCACGACGCAATACGCCCTGCGTGCCATTGGTGAGTTCGTTGCGCAGGCGGCGGCGCCGGTCCACCTTACGCTGCTCAATGTGATCTCGATTACGCAGGTGGTGGCGGCACATCCGGCCCTGTATGCAGGGCAGGTAATGCCTCTTGTCACCCCATCTGTGCAGCGCGAACGCGCGGAAGAGGTTCTGCACAGGGCGCGTCTGATCCTCCAGCGGCAGGGAATTGATCGAGAACTGATCGAAGAGATGGTGCGTGTGGGAGCGCCCGCCGATGAGATTGTAAAGGTTGCGAAAGAGCTACAGGTCGACTTTATTGTTGTGGGTAGTCATGGTGAAACGGCCAGCCAGAAATTACGCCGTTTTATTGCCGGGAGTGTCTCTCATCGTGTTCTACAGCTTGCCCCCTGCCCGGTGATGATTGCAGCCCCTCCGCGCTCCGCCCATCCCCGCGATCTCGTGGTCTGGTACGAGGATGCCATCAAACGCTACCTGCACGAAAATACCAGTTCGCTTGCGGTCTTCACTCCCCAGCAGGTCGCTCAGCAGTTTGTCCCTCCCCATAAAAGCACCGCCGGGCGCAAAGAGATCGCAGCCGCTGAACTGGCCCTGGAGCAGTTAGCTGTCAGTGGTCTCCTTTGTCGCCACCAGGTGGAAGGCGAATTGCGCTACGTCAACGACTGAAAATTATCAGAGCGCGGGCCGCCGCCAGGGCGGCCCCTACGGTAGTTCGCGGGGCCTTCGTGCTACTGTAGGGGCCGCCCTGGTGGCGGCCCACGCACTACACACACCTGGTTCCGTTACCTACGAAAGTTTTGGCCTATAATAACCGTTCTAAATCTTCCGCTGTATTTACCGGGGCCTGGCAGGCAAAGTTCTGACAGACATAGGCCGTGGCTTTGCCATCCTTTAATGGACGATCCGCCAGCAAAGCCACCGTCTGAGCCGCGCTCGTATCGCCGGGCGCGCTACAGGCCAGGACGCACTCTGGCAGGTATCGCCCGTTCACGCATTCTAATAATATACGAGTATCGCTGTCGTGGGGATTACCGATAATAGCAATCTCTTTGCCGCCTGAGAGTGCGAAATCGAGCGCACAAAGCGCGTGTCCGAAAGCCTGAGGATGCTGTACCATAATATCGGCGAGGGCTTGCAGGTACTCATCGGCGCGCCGGCGATAGGATTCCTCGCCGGTGAAGGCCGCGAGTCGCAGCAGCACATCGGCGGCGACGCTATTGCCCGCCGGGGTGGCGTTATCCATAATATCTCTTGGACGACTGATAAGCGCTTCGTGGTTGCTGCCGGTATCGAAGAAGCCGCCATTGCGCTCGTCCGCGAAAAGCGCGATCGCCCGGTCCATCAGGCCCCGCGCCTCGGCGAACCAGTGCGTATCGAAGCTGGCTTCGTAGAGTGCCAGCAGACCATCGGCCAGAAAAGCATAGTCCTCCAGGTAGCCATTCAGCCGTGCGCGTCCATCCTTGCAGGTGCGCAGCAGACGGCCATCTTTGCGCATCGTTTCGAGCAGGAAACGGGCATTATTGATCGCCACCTGGAGGTAATCGGGACGGCTGAGGTAACGCGCGGCCTCGGCGAAGCTGCGCAGCATCAGCCCGTTCCATGCGGTGAGTATCTTCTCGTCCCGCCCCGGCCTGATACGATGCTCGCGTACCTTGAAAAGGAGATCGCGATCACGCTGCAAGGTCTGTTGCAATACCTCCAGGCTGATCTGCTCCTCGTCGGCGACCTGCCCGGCATCGCGGGGCACATGCAGGATATTCTTCCCCTCAAAGTTGCCCTGCTCGCTGACATCGTAGTAACGCATGAAAAGTTCCACGTCCTCTTCCGGCAGGGCGGCCCGGATCTCCTGCGGCGTCCAGAGAAAGAATTTGCCCTCTTCGCCCTCGCTATCGGCGTCCTGCGTCGAATAAAAGCCACCCTCCGGCGAGGTCATTTCGCGCACGACGTAGTTCAGCGTCTCTTCGACAATGCGCTGGTAGAAGGGATTGCCGGTGACGAGGTAGGTATGCAGGTAGAGACGGCTGAGCAGCGCGTTGTCGTAGAGCATCTTCTCGAAGTGGGGGACGAGCCATTCCTGGTCAACCGAGTAGCGGTGGAAGCCGCCGCCCAGCTGGTCGTAGATTCCGCCATTAGCCATGTGGCGCAGAGTGGACTCGACCATCTCCAGCGGCGCATGCGCCGCTTTTGCCTGCTCCGCGCTCACCTCGCCCCTGCTCACATGCAGGTGCATACGCAGCAGAAATTCCAGCGCCATCGAGTTCGGGAATTTTGGCGCGTGCCCGAAACCGCCATAGCGGGCGTCGAAGTCGGAGGCCAGCGCGCCAATAGCGGGGGACAGCCTGTCGAGCGGCAGCGGACCGCCGGGCCGGCTCGCGCGCCCGCGAAACGATACCGCGCTGCTCTGTTGCAGATAGCTGGCAAGCTCCGTGGCCTGCTCCTCGATCTGCTGGCGGTGCGTCTGGTAGGCGTTAGCGACGCTCAACAGAACGCGCGGAAAGCCGGGCATACCGTGCCGGTCCTGCGGCGGAAAGTAGGTCCCACCATAGAATGGGCGCCCGTCGGGGGTGAGAAAGACGGTCATGGGCCAGCCGCCCTGGTGCGTGAGTGCCTGCACGGCCTGCATATAAATGTTGTCGATATCCGGACGCTCCTCACGATCTACCTTTATAGAGACAAAATGCTGGTTCATGATGGCGGCAATGTCCTCATTCTCGAAGGACTCGCGCTCCATCACATGGCACCAGTGGCAGGCGGAGTAGCCGACGCTGAGCAGGATGGGCTTGTCTTCTTGCCGCGCCTTCCGCAATGCCTCCTCGCCCCAGGGATACCAGTCGACGGGGTTGTGAGCGTGTTGCAATAGATATGGACTCGTCTCATTGCTGAGCCTGTTAGTATGCCTGTACTTTCCCTGTGTATTTATGTCTGACATATCGTTCTCCCTTCTCGCGTGCTCGCGCCTGCGGCGCTCGCCTTGTAGGGTTTGTTTTGTGGAAAGATGCGCGAAGCGCATCTTTCCACAAAACAAACCCCTCTTCAATAAGCGGCTCCGCTGTATGGATACCCGGCAAGCCGCAGAGCATCAGACTTCCTCGCTGTTTACTGAGGAGTATGTGGTGCAGAAAGATGCAAGAAGCGAATCTTCCTGCACCACATACTCCATCCCTCGCGCGGCTCCGCCGCGCGAAAACCCTGAAAGTCCTGCCCCTCTCTTTGTGGCATTGTACGACATGAAATGAAGATGAGAAAATTCAGCCATTGCCCGCTTGACTTCTCTACGGATCCGTGCCCATAATTATGACCAGATAGATAATATTGGTCATAAGGTCAAAGGAGGAGATCAGGTTGGCAGCGCAGAGCGAAGAACGGTCAAAGCGCGGGGAGCGGGCGGAACGCATTCTGGATGCCGCCGCCGATCTGGTGCTGCGCTGGGGCTACCGCAAGACCAGCGTTGACGATATCGCGAAGCAGGCCGGTGTGGCGAAGGGTACGATTTACCTGCACTGGAAGACCAGAGAGGAGCTTTTCCTGGCGCTGCTGATACGCGAGCGCAGACGGGAGGAGCAGCGCTTGCAGCAGGAGATAGAGCACGATCCCGATGGGGTGACGCTTCACGGCCTGATGAAGCATGCTGCCCGGGCTGCTCTGCGCAATCCACTGCTCAGGGCGATGGTGTTGCAGGATAGCGCAATGCTGGGGGAACTGGTGCATAGCCAGTACGGAGTAATGGATGCCAGGCGGCGCATAGAGGCTGTCAGGGCCTATCTCGAAATACTGCGCGGTATGGGCCTGGTGCGCAGCGATATGTCGCTGGATACTCAGGTGCAGATGCTCACCGCTATCTCGCTCAGCTTCATCGTGCTCGATCAGTTCTTGCCCGAAGAATATCAGGGCACTTCCGACGAGGAGCGAGCTGCGATGGTAGAGGAGGCGGTGCGCCGCACGTTCGAACTGCGCGATCCTACGCCCGCCGAACAGCGCGAACTCGCTGCCATATTCATGAGATATATTAATCAAAATCGGTAGTACCCCTCCCTGCGTAGCTGCGCGATGATGAATGGTACCAACCAGCATCGGGAATGCCGGGGGTGGTAGGGACGCAGCGCCGCAGGCATGTGACGGTGTTACACATGCACAGCGGCGCTGCGTCCCTGCTGAGGTCCATCATCCTTTCCAATTGCCGAATTCTGATTGTCAATATTCATGATCGCACCTGGTGCCGCTTCACACGACGAACGAAGCGCGATAAACCGCGCGGCTGTGCAGGGGAAGAGATCCTCCATCCTGTTCGTTCATGTTTTAATTTCTGGAGCATAAAAGCCTATGTATACCGAAACAACAAAGCAGTACATCCTCGAACGCGCAGGCTGTCCGCTGCACTACTGGCTGGCGGGGCCGCGGGATCGCCCGCTGGTCGTGTTTACGCATGGAGCGACCGCGGATCATCGTATGTTCGATCCACAGGTGCCGGTAATCGCGCAGCATTATCGTATGCTCACCTGGGATGTACGCGGGCATGGCCTGTCG
>Ga0209061_1004589_pt1 | contig 13080 bp, 10 predicted proteins | sample Coa_R1_10_FD_187157 | JGI IMG/M metagenome (GOLD analysis project Ga0209061, IMG submission 187157) | Surface soil microbial communities from Centralia Pennsylvania, which are recovering from an underground coalmine fire - Coalmine... | ecosystem: Environmental > Terrestrial > Soil >...
TTTGCAGCGGCAAATACGCCATAGTCTCGCCATAAGGCAGGCAGCGTGCTATGGCTACATGAAAGTCCTCTTCCGGGTCAAGCCGCGCAAGAAATTCTTCCAGCAGGCGCGTCTTGCCGGTTCCGGCGGGCGCGATAATTGAGACAAATTGGGGGCGATCTTCTTCTAGCGCTCGCTCGCAGAGGATTTGCAATTGCAGCAGGTCTTGCTTACGCCCGACCAGGGGCGGGCGCTCACTCAGCCTGGCTGCTCGCTTCTCCTTGAGCGGAAAAATGCGTAGCGGAAGCTGCTTGCCTTTTACCTGGATCTCGCGAGGCTCCTCGAAGACAAAAGCCATGCGCGCCGCTTGCGCGGTCCGCTCGCTGGCAAGGATCTCACCGGGGTTGGCGTTCTGCTCCAGGCGCGCGGCCACGTTGACTGTATCGCCTGTGACCAGAAAATCGCTGCGCGTGGCGTCGGTTGTCGCCATGACCTCGCCGGTATTGACCCCCATACGCAGTTGGAATGCTTCGCCCAGAAACGCGTCCTGCTGTGTGGCCTCGCGCAAGGCCAGCGCCGCAGCCAGCGCGCGCTCTGCGTCGTCGTCATGAGCGACTGGCAGACCAAAAACGGCCATCACCGCGTCACCGATGAACTTCTCTAACGTGCCTCCATAGCTGCCCACTACCTCGCGGGCATGCTCATAGTAACGTCCCATCAGGGCGCGCATGTCTTCGGGGTCCAGCGATTCCCCTAAACCGGTTGAATTCGTCACGTCCGCGAATAAAATTGTCACCAGTTTGCGCTCTTCAGACATCCTGCTTCCTCTCCTTGCTCAAGGCGTCTTGCCCGGCAAAATTGCCCTTTGCCTATACAAACGCATTATAGCAAGGATTGTCGAGGTTTGTCCCGCGCAAACGGTAAGTCATACCGGGCTAAAAGGCCACAGGCAGAGCAACCAGACTCCGCGAATTCAGACTGAAGTGCCAGGTGATGCTCTCGCGGGGAACATTGAGCCGCAGATTGGGTAGACGCTTGAGGAGGGTAGTAAAGGCAATATCTCCTTCCAGGCGAGCCAGAGGCGCCCCCAGACAAGTATGGATTCCTTGCCCAAAGGCGATATGACGATTGAGCGCGCGCGCAATCTCCAGCTCATCCGGCTGCGTAAACTGGTTCTCATCACGATTTGCCGAGAGCAGAACGGGAAAAAGCACATCCCCCCGCTTAATCTGCTGCCCGGCGAGATCGATGTCTTCGGTGGCAAAGCGCGGCCCTGCGATGGTGGCCGGTCCGTTGAAACGCAGCAGTTCTTCGACTGCTGCAGGAATCAGGCTGAGATCAGCCTTGAGTTTCTCCAACTGAGTGGGATAATCCAGTAACATCAAGGTGCCAGTAGCAATCAGGTTAGAAGTAGTTTCATGGCCTGCAAAGATCAACAAGGTAATCATCGAGAGCAGCTCGGTTTCGCTGAGCCGATCCCCCTCCTCTTCGATAGCAATCAACTGGCTGATCAGATCTTCTGTCGGATGCAGACGCTTGTCGGCTACCAGGCGTGCGGCATATTCTCCGAAGGCACGCATATGAGCCTGAACCCCCGGCTCGCGTCTGCCCACAGCAAGACCCCTTGCCAGCGCCCCAGACCAGACGCGGATCTGCGCCCGATCGTCTTGAGGAACACCCAGCATCTCCGAAATAACATTAATTGGTAAGGGAAAAGCGTAATCCGCGACGAGCTCCATCTGACCCTGATCCTGCACCCGATCAAGCAACTCATCTGCCATCTCTTGCACGCGTGGGCGTAAGCTTTCTATATACCTGGGCGTGAAGGCTTTGGACACCAGCATGCGTAACCGTCGATGATCGGGTTCATCGACTGTCAACATTGTTTTGTCAGTAAAGAAAGTTGGAGCGTCGGAGGTCGCGGTATTGCGCCCAAAAGAACTGCTAACTCCGAGGGAACGAGGATCCACGGTAAAATGGGTGTGATCTTTGAGCACCTGCACTGTCTCTTCCATGCGTGTCACCATCCATACCCGACGATCTTCATTCTCCGCGAGCGGGAACGGTAGAGGTACAACGGCTCCTATGGAGCGTAGCTGTGCGAGCAAGGCAAAGGGGCTGGCAACAAGTTCAGGATTATCACCGCTAAATATGCTAAACACATCTGTCGCTGGTAAAGTCTGTCTCGGGTCATTCAGGTTATTCATCATGATCTTCCTTCCTTTCGAGTCGCGGGGAATTCAGAATGTGCATAAGGAATCGGCACAGCGTGTATACTGTCCCCAGTTGTCACGTTTGCCTCTTTAGAGTATAGTGTCATTGAGTGACAAAAGTCAATAGAAGAAAAAGGGAAATGAATGACATGGTATCCACACCACGCGACGATGCGCAATCAATGAGTTTGCGAGAACGCAAGAAACGCCTGGCGCAAGCCACCATTGAGGAGACCGCCCTTCGACTGTTTCAGCAACAGGGCTACGAGCAAACTTCCATCCAGGACATTGCAGATGCAGTGATGATGTCTCCACGTACCTTCTTCCGCTATTTTGCCTCCAAAGAGGATGTGCTTTTTGAACCTATGCGCGCGATCTTGAACGAGAGCCTCTCCTTTCTACAGCATGTAGCGCCAACGGAGTCACTGCACGCGGCCTTGCGAGCAACCTTTGTGGACCTGGCCGGCCGCTATCAGCAGCAGCGAACCAGTTTCCTGCTGCGTTACCAGGTAGCCAGGCAGACCCCCTCGACCGCTCCCGCTTATCTCGCCGCGCTGATAAAGACAGAGATGGATATGTATGAGGTGCTGTGCTCCCGCCTGGAAGCCGCAGCGAGCCGCAACAAGCTCCGCTTCCTCGTAGCCATCTACATGACAGCGTTGCGGGTAGCTCTTGAAGAGTGGCTTGAGCAGGAAGCGCGGGGAGATCTGCTCTCCTTGCTTAAGGAATACCTGGACTCTGTCTCATTGCTTTCTCACAATGCTTAAAAAAAGCTTCCTTTTACCAGAGCCATGTACTACAATAGGTAACGGCAGTGAAAGATAAGCTTATAAGGAGAGACAACGGCCATGATCATCCTCTTATTGGCCTTAATTTGCCTCTTACTGCCTAACTTCCAGAAGTTGTCTTTTCTTTAGAACATCCCAGAAAAAAAAAAAAAAGCAATTGCTTTATAGTGCTCTAATGTTTGCCCCTCTTGTTTTTGGCGTGTAGTACCATTGACAAATGGTTCATCTTATGGTATCGTTTAACTAGCAAGGACGATGTTAAGTTATGTAACTAGACATCTATAAGTGTAGTATATGATTGACATCACTCCTGCCCATTTGCTTTTATCCACATCGCGTTAAAACCCATTAATTTCGTCTCTTCATGTCCTTTTTTGCGAAAGGAGGAGAACCGCCGCCAAAAAACTTTCTTTCATTTCGTTTCCCCAAGGAAGATAAAAGGTGTGGCACTCTGTGCAAAGTTTGGAGCCTTCGACAGCGTGCCACTGCGGAGATTCCGCATGCTACTAGTGTAGCATGCATGAGTCTTTTTGTCAGCAGAAAGGATGCTACACTATGTCTGCACGAAAAAATCGGTTCCTTTTTCGATCTGGATTAATAGGAGCCAGTCTCCTCGTCTGCGTAGGACTGCTACTGTTTGCCTCACAAGTTCACGCCAACAATGTATCTCCTTCCGCCTCGTCTCAGACGATCTCTGCTCAGCAGGCACAACCCTCATGGGTATCAACAACGAGCGAACTGAACGGGAAAGCTGTACATTTCTTCGTGATGGATGCGTCCTACATTCAAGGGAGTCATGGTCTCACAGATGGAAGAGAGGTACGAGGCGATATCTGGGAGCTTCTTTCCCCAGATGGTCAGATACTTGCATTTCATGGGATCTACACTTCGCCTGATGGCAAAATATTCTATCAGGAGATCTTCCAGAGTGCTTCCCTTGACATTGTTATATTGAGTAAAACGACACCGGGTCTCTCTGCGGCTTGGCTTATTGCTCATCAGTGTATTCTGCAGAATAAGCCTTCCGCCGCTAGCTTAAATAGTTCTCTCCTTCCCACATTTGCAAAAAGCGCCGAGCTAGAGGCTGAGGGGTTCCAGCAGACGACAGGAGTTCTTGCTCTGCCCTCAGTGGATACACCGTCTTTTGCTCACCTTTCTCCGGCAGCTACCTTTAGTGCGAGTGGACCCGTTCAGATATGGACAAAAACAATGGCGCTCCCGGATTCCACGACTCAGGCTCAGCGGATAGAGGTCAGCTCACAGGGCCGTGTATTGGTAGCAAGTAAGGTGAGCAGCCGCAAGGGTACCGTTATAAGTAGTGATTGGACAACGTTTGGTACGCTCTATGCGTATGCTTCGTCTCGAGTCTCCCCAGCTATCTTTTCTGGACCCCACTTTACAGGAGGTTGTGCCCAATGAAACGGTTATTAACTATCCTCATGGTGCTCACAGTGATGGCTAGCACATCCTTTGCACTCTGGCCTCAGACAATCCATGCGGCCTCTCTTCAACATACCATTGCAGCCAACTATTACTCCAGTTGTGACGGTGACGAAACCTACTATAGCCCAGAAACCCAAACAATCGTTGGTTATAAGGATGAGGGAGATGGCTGTCTGGCATACAATCCGCACCATGTGCCCTCACAATGTTCATCATCCGCCTTATGTTGAGATGTACAGGCGACGACAAATATTTCCCCGTCAGTCTACCAAACCTATGCTGAAGCAGATGGTTGGGATGAGTGTAACGGGCTTGAATGGTACCTGGAAATGTGGGAGGGCAACTGGATACGCGGAAGTGAAAGTATCTCTTCCGTCGCTTATGGCCCTTTCCAGACGTGTAGTATAGAGCATAGCTATCAAGAGGACTACTACCATCTGTTCTGGTACTCGTCGTCCTCTGGCTCTTATGGCTGGTCTAACTGCTATGATGATACATCTGGTGGGTGCCTCTAACTAACCGTCACCTGAGGTATTCTCTGCTGAGAAGAAAGTTACTTCTCAGCAGAGAATATACTTTTCCTCCTTTTGACGCCTATTTTCTATATGTTCTGGATGGGGTTAATCGGTAGCATCATCCACAAGGGTTAAAGTTGGCGCAATAGCGCTGTGCGTTATCGTATCACACTCGATCAGTGAGAGCTGCGGGGCACTCAGGCTGCACACTACACCGTTTTTCATACTTGTATATACGATACCGTTGCCTACGACCAGTTGACCTCCATCCCAGCTCTGAGCCGTCCCAAAGTTATCGTGAGTTGGTGGAATAGTTGTTGCCCGTTCAAGTGTGCCAGAGCTTGTACTAAGAACAACAAGAGATAACACCGGCGGCTTCCCGATTATTTCCGCAGCACGCCCGTAGGTTGACTGAGTCGCTCTGGCATAGATCAAACTATCTTTCTCTTGCAAAGAGACATATGCTTCAAATGGGCCGTTACTATAGCTCCAGAGCTGCGAACCATTACTGGTGCGGAGAGCATAGACGTGACCGGCTTCTGAACCAAAGTACACGGCGTTCTGGTCCACTACTACGGGTGAGATTAGACCATCAACTGGCTGCGAAACCCAGCGCTGTGAGCCGCTGGCGGCGTCGAAGGCGTAAATGAGGCTGATATGGGTAGACCCATAATAGCTCAGAGTCGCGTAAAGTGTCTCGTTTGCCAACTGGAGCGAGAAAAAGCCGCCATCGGTATTTTGCCGGGAAACCTGCTTCACCCATTCCCGCTGGCCATTTTCTCCATTAAAGGCTATGATCTCGTTCGCATCAGTCACGTAAACCATACTGCCATCAGGAGCAACGCTCATCTGAGAGGTGTCAGCAAAGTAGTGCGTGGACCAGTGTAGCGCACCACTCTTGCTATCCAGCGCGAAGACATAGTAGTACTGATTATATTCGGAAACACGCGGTATAGAAGCAACCAGGATATAGACCAGATCTTGCGCTACCTGGGGAGACCCGGTTACTGTGCCAGGTTCCAGATTATACATGTCCACACTCTTATTCTCGATAAAAAAAGGTGATGGAATGCCGCTCTTCCCGCCATCGATCTGGTAGCGCCAGAGTAGAGTGCCATTAGTGGCATTCAGCGCGTACAGATAATGATGGAGCTGATGGGTACTGGGATCGTCCGCGTTGCCGCCAAAGTACGCGATGCCGCCGCTCACAGTCATTGGTGAGTCGATCAATGCAGTCCACGGAGTAACTGACAAATGCGTTTGCCTGCTGTATTCTACGATACGCTGCTCGGTCCAGGAAGCCGACAGTGTATCGTGCCACACTGGCGTTAAATGGCCGTTCTGTTCGAGAAAACGTGTAACAGTATTATCTGTGGTCACATAGAGCCCAGGTGGATTAGCAGCTCCACTGGTGCTCTGGTGGGCCGCTTGCAAAACGAGCGCAAAAGCCCCAATTAGAAACGCTACACAAAGCACTGCCGCAAGCGTGCTCAACCAGAGCAGCTTTTTGCGGGATGACAGGCGCACGGGTGGTCTCTGCACAGACCCCACAGGATGCAGGGGATCTGGCTTATCTCCCAATGCTGGCTCAGTGTGCTCTATATCTGGGAATTGCGTTTCATCAGTTGCTTCAGAGGGCGCCAGCAGAGAAATTAGCTCATATTTTGTCTCTGGCGATAGATCAAAGATGCTTTGCAGATCTTTTGCAGCCCGATCCATACGCTGCAGGCGCTCTCTGGCGCGTTTGACAAACTGTTGGTAACGCTTGTCTTCAGGTAGCATTATATTCCTCCTCAAATTGGCAGAGGTCACGTAATCGGGCGACAGCTGCATGCCAGGCTTTGCGGCCTGGCCCGCGGCCTGGCCCGCGCCGCAACTCTGCCCGCTCATACTCGGCCAAGGCTACCCAACCATTGGCGAGGACGCGCAACCTCTCCTGCCCGACAAGTTGAGCATCAGGGTCAAACTCCTTGACCAGTAGTTCCTCGTCAGGCAGTACACTCGTTTTCTGCCGGCGCAGATAGTCAATGACCTGGTTCCGGCAGATACTCCACAGCCACTTTTCGCCGCTCTTCTGGGTCTCGTCATAGCTCCCAATACGGTCCAGCAGGTGCCAGAACGTCGTCTGCACAATATCCTCAGCGTCCTCATGAGTAAAATGATGGCGTCGAGCATACGTGTAAAAAACCCGTCCATAACGTGGATACAATATATCAAGGACCTCTTCATGCCCTTGCTTTAATTGCCACAACAGGTCATGTACAGAGATGTCTTTGAACATCATAGAAACTTCCATGACAGTTTTTCTTGCAAAGAGCACATCTCATAATTGCTTTTTGCTTCTCTGTTTAGTACTACGCAACAGTGTAAAAAACCCTCTGTCAGATGCAGCTTGGTACTAAAGCCACCTTGATTTTTGTCTAATGCCTCTTGATTTTGGTTCTTCCCTATCAAGTCGCTCAAGAAACACTGAAAACCGCAACGAAGAAGAAAGAAGCTTTCTTTTACCAGAGCCATGTACTACAATAAGAAGCGGCAGTGAAAGATAAGCTTATTAAGGGAGAGACAACGGCCATGATCATCCTCTTACTAGCCTTAATTGGCACGGTTATCGTGATGGCCATCCTGACCATCGGGCGGCTAGGCTTCGGACGCAGCGAGCCATTTGACAGAAAAAAATTCCTGCGCTGGTTCATTCGTTATTTTATCTTCAATTATATCGTTAGCCTGTTTATTATTTACGTCTCGGAGCCGGCGCTGACGGGCCCGTTTGGCGGCTGGCAGTGGGTGCTCTGGCCGCTGGTATTGAGCAGCCTGCTGAACCTGCTTGCCTTTATTCGACCGATGATGGGCACCCTGGAAGACCTTTCGGCCATGAGCCAGGGGCGTCGCTCATCAACGCGCAGCAATTCCACGCGGGTTCCGGCCAGTGCCTCGCGCGGCGCGATTGCAGCGGGCATCTTTGGTTTAGTCGTGGCCGCTGGAATCGGCCTGATTGTGTCTGGCCTCATCGTGGTCTTTACCACCTGGTTCGATAGCAACGCGAAAGCTCTGGCGGCTATTCCGCACGTCACGATGGCGCAATCAGCGACTCTGCCACCTACCGACCCCAATAATATTGTCCTGGTCAGCCAGAATGTGGCGGCGTACAAGGGGCAGCAGGTCCTTGGGTCAAACGGACAGAATCTGGGGTCCAGCTATGGCATCGACCCGACCACCTACACGCTGCAATCCATCCGTCATCATCTCTACTACGTTGCGCCGTTGGAATACAACAACATCTTTGTCAATCTCGCCAACAGCAGCACGCCCGGCTTCGTGATTGTTGATGCCGAGAACCCCCAGGCAGTTCCGCAGCTTTGCACCAATACCTCTACTTCCAATCTCTGCCCCACCGACGGCGCGTCTATTGCCTACCTGCCGGGCGCTCTGCTGAACCAGGATCTGATCCGTCATGTCTACCTGAGCGGCTATACCTATGGCAAACTGGTCGATCCTACGCTGGAGCTAGATGATAATTTCCATCCCTACTGGACTATTTCGATCATGCAGCCTACACGCGGCTATACCGGGGATGTCTTGAGCCAGGTGCTGGTCGTGGACGCGCACACCGGCGACATCACGAAGTATAGCCCGCAAGCCGTCCCGTCCTGGGTGGATCGCGTTATGCCCGCCGATACAGTCACTCAGTACCTGCAATGGTGGGGTCTGTATCATGCGGCCCCCTGGTTCAATCCATCGGGAGCCGGTCAGCAAGTCCCGGCCAGCGACCCGCAGCTGCTCTACAACGATATCGACCGCCCGGTCTGGCTCGTCCCGATGACCTCTTCGTCATCCAACGATAATTCCAGCACCGGCGTCTTCCTGTTCGATACCCACGATAACAAAGCTACCTTCTATCCGCTCAACGGCCTGGGCATCGGCAGCAATGTCAGCAGCACTATTCAGTCCACTCGCGCCAACATTCGCGGGTACAGCGTGGATAGTATTCAGCTTTACCAGATCTACAATACACCCACGTGGGTAGCCATCTTTGTGCAACCTACAGACAGCGGCGATATCTTCCAGGCCGTAGGTGTCGTGGATGCCAGGAATCTCAACGGCAGCAACGTCCAGTTCGAGAACACGCTCTCCGCTGCTCTGAGCGACTACCAGCAATGGCTCTTACAGCTAGGCAATAGCCCGGGAGGCGCTCCCTCCAGCACAACAACGAAAACGGTGACAGGCAAGGTGCTGCGTATCTCCTCGGTCCAGCAAGGCTCGAACACGATTTACTACATGCAGATCGCGGGCCAGAACCTGATTTTCCAGGCCAATCTCTCGCTTTCGCCCAAACTGCCGCTGGTGCAGCCTGGCGACATCGTAACTGGCACGTACCTGAACACCGGAGGGACAACGGTGAGCTTCCAGACCTTTGATGACCTGAGCATCAACCTGAACACCACACCATCGCCCACCCCTGGGAGAACGCCATCACCCACGCCAGCGGTGACGCCCACCCCCACTCCTACACCGAAACCATAGCTAACCGGAGGGAGGCAAGCTCGCGGCCCTTTATATGGGGCTAGAGGCAGGCTGTCACAATGGGATTTCGCGGCTTACACGAGAGCCTTTTTAAGAGCTTGCTTCCGCCTCCTTGCTTTCTCCAAAACCTATACATCAAGCAGATAAACGTGTTATGATGGCACGCGAGGTTGATTATCGTGGGCAAGATACAAAGCAGAGGAGAATAACGATGGCTCGCTACTTCACACGTGAGGAGGCCGAAGCGCTCTTGCCACAGATCAGTGTCATTTTGCGCGATATCCAGCGAGAGCGCGCGTCCATGAGGGAAAGCGGAGAAGAACTGGCCGCGCTCGAAGCGCGCACCAGGGGAAACGGACACCACCTGCATGAACCCATCGCGAAACTTCAGCAGGAACTGGCAAAGCGTGTTCAGGCCCTCCAGGCATTGGCAACAGAGCTAGATCGTTTTGGCTGCGAGTTAAAAGATCCTGACAGTGGCCTGATTGATTTTCTCAGTCTGCGCGATGGGCGCGAGGTCTATCTCTGCTGGCGTTTGGGAGAAGAGCGCATCAACTACTGGCACGAGCTACATACCGGCTTTTCCGGGCGCCAGCCGCTTTAAGCCATGACCACTATCCGCGAAGCCGTAGATCTGGCCATTCAGCAACTTACACAGGCCAGGCAAGAGAGACAGCTTCCCATTGAGAATCCCCGCCTGGATGCCCAGGTCTTGCTCAGCCATGTACTGGGCAAAGAACGCAGCTACATATATATCTACCCCGACCAGAAACTTGATGCAGCGCAGGAGGCTCGCTGGCATGATTTGCTGACGCGTCGCGCGCGTGGCGAGCCAGTAGCCTATCTTCTTGGGCACAGGGAATTTTATGGGCTGGATTTCCTGGTTGACAGGCGCGTACTCATCCCACGCCCCGAAACAGAGCTACTGGTCGAACAGGCTTTGACTATTTGCCGGAAGCACCTGGAACTGGGACAAACGCCCGTGGCAGCCGATATCGGCACGGGTAGCGGAGCCATCGCTATTAGCGTAGCAATCCACGAGCCACGTCTGCCCCGTCTCTACGCTACCGATGTTTCCCTGGACGCGCTGGCCGTGACGCTCTTGAACTGCCGCCGTCACCATCTAACCGAACGTGTTCATCTCCTGCAAGGAGATCTGTTGACTCCGCTGCCGGAACCCGTCGATCTCTTGCTGGCCAACCTCCCCTACGTCGGCACCGCTGAGCAAAATACTATGCTCCCCGATGTTCTGGATTACGAACCACATCTGGCGCTTTTCAGCGGGTCTGATGGTCTGGCTCTGCTGCGGCGCTTGCTACGCGAGGCTGCCCAGAGCGACAAACTGCGCGAGGGAGCCGCGCTCCTGCTGGAGATTGGCTACCGCCAGAAAGAGCCACTGTTTCAACTGGCCAGGGAACTCTGGCCGCAGGCGAATATTACGTGCCTGCGCGATTATGCGGGGTGGGATAGGGTGTTAAAAATCGAAACGCAATTGCCTCAAAGTTGCTCTTTTTAAGCGGCGATGAGCAAGAGATAGCTATGGCCTTAACTCAACACCTGGCCCAGATCCCAGATCTGGACAGATTGGTCCTGCCCTGCCGAGGCGACGCGATATCCATGATGAGACCAGGCGACTGCGTTGATCTTGGAGGTGTTCCCCGCGCAGTCATACAGGTGTGTACCCGCTTGCGCATTCCAGATATGAACCAGTTGCCCCTCTCCGCCGGAAGCCAGATAACGCCCATCTGCTGACCAGGCCACAGTATCAACGTGGTCCTGGCCCGGTCTCTGATTCAACTGGCAGATATGAGAGAGCTGGCCCGTGAACGGATTCCAGATACGCATCGTCCCGTCGTCACTGCCCGAAGCAAACTGCTGGCCATCGGGCGACCAGGCAACGCTATTCACCTGGCCCGTATGACCTTTATAAGTGGAAAGAAGCCTGCCTGTTGAGCTATCACAGCGGTAGATGAGCCAATCGTCTGTCCCGAAGAGGATAGATCTCCCATCCGGGGACCAGGCCACAGTGGCAATAGGACTGTTGATCTGTAGAGGAGCAAAACGGAAATCTCTGCTAGGAACCGACCAGACCCACAAGATCTGATCCTGTCCCCCCGCGGCGATCCAGCGACCGTCCGGCGACCATGTGCAAGCAGACATGCTTCCCTGCGCTCCTGGATACGGAGCCGGGCAGGTGCCCAGAGTAAAAGGCTGAGGAGGAGACATGGGCAGTATTTGCACAGCCTGGCGGTTGCTGGCCAGAGCCAATGAGCGGCCATCGGGAGACCAGGCGATACAGTTAACGATATCTGACGTGCATTGCGAGAAAGCTAGATCCCCGCCGTCCTTAGACTGCCACACGCGCACAATGCCATCTGCGCTGGCCGAGGCCAGATAGGCATCATCAGTAGGATGCCACGCCACGGTCTCTACCCGCTTCACATGGCCCTTGTAAATCAGAGAAGGCTGAATCGTTTGTTGAGTTGCAGGCTGAAGCGGCGCGTGATGCTGGGAAGCCGAGTCAGAAGCCTGTGAAAATATCCCTGCGCGATCCATAGCAAAGGCCGCGACTCCTATACCCACTGCTATCCCGGCGGCTCCCACACCCATCAGTGCCCGGCGGGTCAGGAGCCGGGACGCTTGCTGAGATGGCTGCTCTACCTCGGCCGGCTCCAGCGCCCCGGCCTCCTGATCCTGCTCAAAGCCCAACGTTTGCGGGGTCGCTTCCAGCAGTGTGCAAAGCTTTTTGAGCGCGTAGGCAGTCGGAACGGCCTCGCCTCGTTCCCAACGCCCAACCGTCAGGGTATTGACGCCTATCTTCTCCGCCAGAGCTGCCTGAGTCAACTGATACCGCTCGCGGCGCTCGCGTAGCTGTATATTAGGACCTCTAGCTCTCCCCATAGAAATCTTCCTTCGTCTATCCTGCGAACTTTAGACTATAGTATATCCAAACAATAATAATATATTCGTTTTTATCAATCACAGTCAAGAATGTATTTTACCCTACCCAATCAAAATTCCAGAGCGTGCAGATCCATGAATATCACCATGTAACAAAACTATCAAATCTTACAAGTATCGTCCTGTCAGGATAACATGTCACTTTTGTGTCTGTTTTTTCGGAGCACCGCTGATTATAGTTGGACCAGGTCAATGTTGTACCAGCTTGCTTAGAAAGCTGGTGAATTTTTGCCAATGGATGGGCCGGAAGATCACATTGGCAGTAAAGCAGAAAGGAACAAAGAATTATGCTTAGAGGACACGTTTGGCGAGTAGCCAGAATTGGTATGCTCTTCTTCCTGGTGGGGATCTGCGCATGCGCACTCTTTCCCCGCTCAGCTCACGCGCTCTCAAGGCAGCCACAAGAGATTAGCGGATCGACTTCTCACGGTATCCAGGTAAAGATCCCTCTGGGAAACTATCGCTTCGGCAACGGGACAGATGTTATCGATGGGGCAGTTTCCATTGACGTCAAGCAATGTGCTGTAGCTGCGGTTACTGCTTTTGCGGAGTCGGATGATGGCTCGTATGCTTATCTCACTGCTGCGGGGGTTTTTTTCCAGAACGGAAGGGCGATCGATAGCATCGCCGGAGGAAACGAGGAAGTGCTAACTGCTG
>Ga0209061_1004591_pt1 | contig 13073 bp, 13 predicted proteins | sample Coa_R1_10_FD_187157 | JGI IMG/M metagenome (GOLD analysis project Ga0209061, IMG submission 187157) | Surface soil microbial communities from Centralia Pennsylvania, which are recovering from an underground coalmine fire - Coalmine... | ecosystem: Environmental > Terrestrial > Soil >...
AACGTCGTCGCCCACAACCGGGTGATCGGCGGTGACATCGAGAAGGGGTTCGCCGAGGCGGACGTGGTGTACGAGGACCGGTTCACCACGTCCCGGCAGTGCCACGTGTGCCTGGAGCCGCACGCGGTGCTCGCCGACTGGGACGCCTCGGGACGGGTCACGCTGTGGATGTCCTCCCAGTCGACGTTCTTCGACCGGTTCGGCCTGATGGGCATCTTCGGGCTGCCCGCGAACAAGATCCGCATCATCTGCCCGTACCTGGGCGGCGGGTTCGGCTCCAAGAGCGAGCCGCATTCGATCTACGTCGTCGCCGTCCAGGCCGCCAGGCTGACCGGGCGGCCCGTGAAGATGGTCCACTCCAGGGACGAGGAGTTCACCTCCAGCCGCACCCGGCACCCGGAGATCCTGTACCTGAAGACCGGGCTGAAGCGGGACGGCACCATCACCGCCCGGCAGGCCCGCGTGATCCTCAACAACGGGGCCTACACCTCCTACGGGCCTGGCGTCTCTGTCACCCAGTCCATGCTGGGCGGCGCCGTGTACAAGATCCCGCACTACCGGTACGACGGGTACACCGTCTACACCAACACCCCGGTCGGCGGGGCCTTCCGCGGGTTCGGCAGCCCGCAGTTCACGTTCGCCGCCGAGGTCCACACCGACATGATCGCGCAGCGGCTGGGGATGGACCCGGTCGAGTTCCGGATGAAGAACCTGTCCGAACCGGGGGACGTGGCCGTGTCAGGGCCGAAGCTGACCACCTGCGGGATCAGGGAGTGCCTGAGCAGGGCGGCGGAGGCGATCGGCTGGGACGGCAGGCGCGGCCACGGGCAGGGCTACCGGGGCATCGGCCTGGCCTGCGGCACTCACTTCACCAGCGGCAAGTTCCACCCCGGCCTCAACGCCGACTTCTGCGCCGCGTCCGTCAAGGTCAACCCGGACGGCTCGGTGACGCTGCTCATCGGCGCGACCGAGATGGGCACCGGGGCGGCCACCACCGCCGTCGCCCAGATCTGCGCGGAGGAACTGGGCACCGGCATCGGCGACGTCGAGGTGATCACCAGCGATTCGGAGACAATCCCCGCGGACTTCGGCACCTACGGCAGCCGCGTCACCACCCTCGCGGGCAACGCGGTCCGGCTCGCCTGCGAGCAGGTGCGCGAGCAGCTTTTCCGCTACGGCGCCGAGGCCCTCGGCGCCAGCCCGGACGCGCTGGCGCTGGGCGGCGGCCGGGTCTTCGTCCGGGATGACCCCGGCCGCGGCCTGACGCTGAGCGAGGTCGCCATGTCCGCGCTGTTCCGGGACCGGGAGGGCCGGCAGATCATGGCGATGGCGCACTACGACGCGCCGTGCGACCTGCCCGACCCTGAGACGGGCGTGGGGGACTTCGCGCAGTCGTACTCGTTCGGCGTGCACGCCGCGGAGGTGGAGGTCGACCCGGAGACCGGGCACGTCAGGGTGGTCAGGTTCGTCGCCGCCACCGACTGCGGGAACCTCATCAACCCGGCGCTGGCCGAGAGCCAGGTCGAGGGCGGCGCGGCCCAGGGCCTCGGCTACGCGCTCATGGAGGACCTCGTCTGCGACCCCGACGGGCAGGTGCTCAACCCGCGCCTTTCTGGATACCGGATCCTGACCGCGACCGAGATGCCGCCGGTCACCGCGCTGTGGGTGGAGACGGACGACCCGCGCGGCCCGTACGGGGCCAAGGGCCTCGGCGAGATGGGCCTCGTGCCGACCGCGGCCGCGGTGTCCAACGCGATCTACGACGCCACGGGCGCCAGGCTCACCAGCATCCCGATGACACCCGAGCGCGTGCTGACGGCGATGAAGGCGGCCCGGCAGGGAGGCGACCTCCTGCAGGACGGCGGAACCCCGCCGGGAAGCGGAGCCCGGCAGGGAGACGAGGCCCGGCGGGGAGGCGGATGAGGTGGTCACGCAGCAGTACCTGCGGCCGCGGTCGGCCAGTGAGACGCTGGACCTGCTGGCGGAGTTCGGCGACGACGCCAAGATCGTGGCAGGCGGCCAGTCCCTCATGGTGATGCTGCACGAGGGGCTGATCAGCCCGCGGGTGCTCATCGGCCTGTCGGGGGTGGCCGAGTTGGCCGGCATCACCACCGGCGGGGATGCGCAGGCCGGCGGGGTGGAACGTGCTGACGGGGAGGCGCGCGACGGCGGTCAGGCCGGCACCGGCGGGCCAGCGCGCATCGGGGCGCTGGCCACCCACACCCAGGTACTCAGCCACCCCGGCATCCGTTCGGCCTGGCCGGTACTGGCCGAGGCCGAGCGGGCGGTGTCTTCGGCCCAGATCCGCAACCGTGGGACGCTGTGCGGGAATCTCGCGCATGCCTATCCGGCCGCCGACCCCCCGGCGGCGCTGCTCGCCCTCGACGCGGAACTCACCCTGCGCTCGCCTAGGGGCACCCGGCGGGTGCCTGCCGGGGAGTTCGTGCTCGGCCCGCTGACGACCGTGCTGGACCCCGACGAGCTCCTGGTCGCCGTGACCCTCCCGCCGCCGCCGGCAGGCGCCCGCTACGCCTACCTGAAGTACGCGCTCCGGCCGCTGGACTTCGCGATCCTCGGCGTCGCGGTCCGGGTCGCAGAGGACACAGAAGGACGGTGCCGCCAGGTCCGGGTCGCACTCAACGGGGCAGCGGGCCGCCCGCTGAGGGCCACGAGCGCCGAGCGGATCCTCGAAGGCGCGCCGGCCACCACAGGACCGCACCTGGCGGACGCGGCGGACGCCGCCGCCGGCCAGAGCGAGCCACTGGACGAGGTATTCGAGAGCAGCGCGTACCGGCGTGAGATGGTCCGGGTCTACGTCCGCCGCGCGCTGGAAAGGGCGTTGCTATGACAAGGGCGCTGGAAGGGGGCACTGCGATGAGAAGGGCACTGCGATGAACGGCACGGCGGCGGCCATCATCGGCCAGCGCCCGGCAGCCGAGGGCAAGCCGGGCATCACCTACCGGCAGGCAGGGGAACGCGCGGTCCTCGTCGAGTACGGCGAGATGGAACTCGACCTGACCCTGAACTTCTTCGTGCTCGCCGTCGACAAGATGCTCAGCGAGCGCCCGCTGAAGGGGCTCGCCGAGACCGCGCCGGGGTTCCGTTCCATCCTGGTGAGCTACGACCCGCTCGAACTTGCGGCGGACGACCTCCTCGGCCACCTGCAGGCTGTCCACGAGGACCTGCCCGCGGAGCGGGAGATGGAACTGCCGAGCCGCCTCATCAAGCTGCCGATCGCGTTCGACGACTCGCAGTCACGAGCCGCCGTCCGGCGTTACATCGACAGCATCCGCCCCGATGCGCCGAACTGCGAGGGCGGCACCAACATCGACTACATCGTCCGCTACAACGGCCTGTCGGGGCGGGACGAGCTGTTCGGGTCCGTCCTCGCCACCGAGCACTGGACCGCCTTCATCGGCTTCTTCCCCGGGCTGCCGTTCATGTTCCCCGTCGACCCCCGCCACACGGTGGTGGTCCCGAAATACAACCCGACCCGCACCTGGACCGCCGAGGGAACAGTGGGGCTCGGCGGCCCCTGCTACGCCATCTACCCCGTCGAATCGCCCGGCGGCTACCAGATCTTCGGCCGCACCCTGCCGGTCTACGACCTCCAGGGGCGCAACCGCGTCTTCCGCGAGAACCCCCTGCTCCTGCGACCCGGCGACCGGGTCCGCTTCCACCGGGTCGGGGAGGACGAGCTGCTCGGGATGTTCGAGGACGTCCGCGCTGACCGGTACTCCTACCAGATCGAGGAGCAGCCCTTCGACGTCGGCGCGTACCTGGACGAGGCCGGGAGGCTGCGCGAGGAATCGGCGGAGCGGCGCCGGCGCCGCGAGGAGGCGGCGGCGCGCACCCCGGTTCCCTAGCCGGGTTCCGGTACCCCTCGCGAAGGGAGATGCATGACGGCCATGTCTGCTGAGAAGATCATCGACGTCCTCGAGCCCGGCCTCCAGTCCACGGTCCAGGACTACCCGGGCCGCCCCGGCATGATGCGGCAGGGGTTCTTCCCTGCCGGCGCGATGGACCATTTCGCCCTGCGGGCTGCGAACCTCATCGCCGGCAACGAGCAGTCCGCCGCGGGGCTGGAAGTGGTGCTCGGCAACATCGCCCTGCGCTTCGGCGCCGACGCCACCGTGGCCGTCTGCGGGGCCGAGGCCGAGCTGACCATCGACGGCGAGCCGGTCCCGCTGTGGGAGGGCAGGACCGTCAGGGCCGGATCGGTGCTGCGCGCAGGGATCTCCAAGGGCCCCGGGTTCCGGCTCTACGTCGCGGTCTGCGGAGGGATCGACGTGCCGCCGCTGTTCGGCTCGCGTGCCACCTACACGATGGGCGGCCTCGGCGGCCTCGACGGGCGCCCGCTGAGGAAAGGCGACCGGCTGCCCATCGGCGGTGACGGCACCGGCGGTGACGGCACCGCGCGGCCCCGGCGCTTCAGGGAAAGCTCGCGCCCTGCCTACACGCGCGACTGGGAAATCGAGGCGGTGCCCGGCCCGCAGGCCGCTCCCGACTACCTGACCGAGGCCGATATGCGGGAGTTCTTCGGGCGCACCTGGGCGGTCGACCGCAACTCGGACAGGACCGGGATCCGCCTGGAGTCCTTCCGGTTCCAGTGGGCGCGCAGCGGCGGCGGCATCGCCGGCGGCCACCCGTCCAACATCCTGGACAACCCCTACCCGGTCGGGGCGGTGAACCTCAACGGGGACCTGCCGGTGATCCTGGGTCCCGACGGGCCGACCGCCGGCGGGTTCGTCGTCGCAGCCACTGTCACCCACGCCGACCTGTGGAAGATCGGCCAGCTGCGGCCGATCGGCGACCGGCTGCGTTTCCGGCAGGTGACAGCGGCGCAGGCCACCGAACGTGAGCGGGAACAGCGGGAGCGCCTGAGCGAGGCCAGCCTGGAGGATGCGTAGACCCGCGGGTACTGTAACGCGAACTTCTGAAAGGGCACTGCCGAGGCAGGAGGGATGATGGCGGAGAAGACGATCAAATGTCCCCTACCCGGGATCTTCTACCGGCGGCCGAGCCCGGACGCCGATCCCTTTGTCACAGAGGGCCAGAAGGTCACCGCCGGCGACGTCGTCGGTCTCGTCGAGATCATGAAGAACTTTCACGAGATACGGTCCGCCGACGACGGTGTCATCGACCGCTTCCTTGTCGGGAACGAGGAGGCGGTGGAGGCCGAGCAGGACATCGCCGCCCTCCGGGGGTAGCGGGCAACCACGCCTGGGGATAGCGGGCAACCATGCATAAGGTTCTCATCGCCAACCGCGGCGAGGTTGCGCTGCGGGTCGTGCGTGCCTGCCGGGAACTCGGGCTCCAGGCCGTGGCGGTCTACTCCTCGGCGGATGAGACCGCGCTGCACGTCCGCGATGCCGACGAGGCCGTGTGCGTCGGGAAGCCCCCGGCTCGCGACAGCTACCTCAATGCCGGAGCGCTGATCGAGGCGGCGCACAGGACCGGGGCCGACGCGGTGCATCCCGGCTACGGTTTCCTGTCGGAGAACGCGGGCTTCGCGCGCCGCTGCCAGGACGAGGGCCTGACCTGGGTCGGGCCCTCACCGGAGGCGATCACCGCCATGGGGGACAAGGCGGCCGCGCGGGAACTCGCCCGCCAGGCGGGCGTGCCGGTCGTTCCCGGCACCGCCGGGACGATCGGGCCCAGCCAGGCGCCCGGCGCCGCCGCCGGCCTCGGGTACCCGGTGATGATCAAGGCCGCCGGGGGAGGCGGCGGCAAGGGGATCCGCGTCGCGCGGGACGAGGCCCAGCTGCGGGCGGGGATCGCGGACGCGGCCCGCGAGGCGCAGGCGGCGTTCGGCAACCCCGCGCTCTACATCGAGAAGCTGATCGAGCACCCCCGCCACGTGGAGATCCAGGTGCTCGGCGACGCGCACGGGAACGTCATCCACCTGCACGAGCGTGAATGCTCGGTCCAGCGCCGCCGCCAGAAACTGCTGGAAGAATCCCCGTCGCCCGCCATCGGCCGCAGGACACGCGAGGATATGGCCGCGGCCGCGGTGCGGATCGCGAAGGCGGCGGGATACACCAGCGCCGGGACAGTGGAGTTCATCGTCGATGACGAGGAGAATTTCTACTTCATCGAGATGAACACCAGGATCCAGGTCGAGCATCCCCTCACCGAGATGGTCACGGGCATCGACCTGGTCAAGGAACAGCTTCACGCCGCCGCGGGCGAGCCGCTGACGATCACGCAGGCGGATGTCGTGCCGCGCGGCTGGGCCATGGAATTCCGTATCAACGCCGAAGATCCGGACGCGGATTTCCGCCCGTCGCCGGGTAAGATCACCGGCCTCGAGTTTCCCGGCGGCCCTGGCGTCCGTCTCGACACCGCCATCTACGCCGGTTACAGCATCCCCCCCTTCTACGACTCGCTGGTGGCGAAGCTCGTCGTGTGGGGGCGGGACCGCCAGGAGGCGATCGCGAGGGGGCGGCGGGCCCTCCGCGAATTCACGATCGGCGGCATCGCGACCACGATCCCCCTGCACCTGCGGCTGCTGGCAGACGCTGGCTTCCAGCGCGGCGAATACCACACCCAGTACCTGGATGGGGTTGTGCTGGCGTGACAGCGCCCGCCGGAGCGGGCTCGTCCCCGGTGACAGACGCCGGGATTTGAACACGGACTTCGGGATTCCGGACAAGGCGCGGCCGGTGACAGGGCCGGATACTGCGGAGGTGACCATGCGTAAACTGGTTGATTTCAACGCTGACGCGGGCGAGAGCTTCGGCCGGTGGAAGCTGGGTGCGGACGCCCAGCTCATCCCGCACATGTCCTCGGTCAATGTCGCCTGCGGCTGGCATGCCGGGGACCCGATGATCATGCGCCAGTCCATCCGGTATGCGAAGCAGGCCGGGGTGGCGCTCGGCGCCCATCCCGGGCTGCCGGACCTGGCCGGCTTCGGCCGGCGCGCGATGTCGCTGAGCCCCGAGGAAGCCGCGACGGCCTGCCTGTACCAGTTCGGGGCGCTGCAGGCACTGGCAGCCGCCGAGGACGTGACCGTGCGCCACGTCAAGCCGCACGGCGCGATGTACGGGATGACCCTTCGCGACCCCGCCTACACCGAGGCGATCACGAACGCGGTCCTGTCGGTGGACCCGCAGCTTATCGTCGTGCTGCTCGCGGGCCCGGTGGCCGAGCACGGCAAGCGGCTGGGCGCGCGGGTGGCGCGCGAGGCGTTCGCGGACCTGGACTACGACGACGACGGGCACATCATCATCGAGCCGAACCCGCCGGCCAAGGACCCTGGCCGCTGCGCGGCGCAGGCGATCGGCATCCTCAACGGGACCGTGACGACCACGTCGGGGAAACACCTCGATGTCGACGCCGACACGATCTGCATTCACGGGGACCGCCCGAACGCCGTTGACATCGCCGCGGAGATCCGCCGCCGGTTCGAGGCCGAGGGGGTGCGCGTCGCGGCCATGAGCGAGGTGATCACCGCCCAAGGCTGACCGGAAGTCACGCAAACCGGGGCGGCCGCACTCGCCACCGCCCGTTCGGCCGATCACATCAAGGGCACGGCGGCACTGCCGCCCGGGTCCGCTGCGGCGGGATCCGCTGTGGGCGGTGCGTGGTGTCCTGCGCTGTGAGAAGCTGCTCCTGGCGCCCTCACGGGCGGTCAGGGAGGCGGACGTGGGCGAGCCAGCCATCGCGGTGCGCGGACTGCGCACGAGTTTCGGCGCGAAGGAGGAGGTGGCCGGGATCGACCTGGAGATCGCGGCGGGTTCCTTCGCCGGCCTCGCCGGGCCGAACGGGGCGGGGAGCGACTGTCGTGGCCCGGCTCCTCGTCAGGCTGAAGGTGCGCCTCCTGCGCAACGCGCTGCGCGCCTCCGCGCAAGCCAGGGTCTCGTTCATTTTCAGCATGATCTTCGCCGGCCTCGCCGGCACCGGGGTGGCGGTCACCCCGGTCGTGCTCGCCGCCGTGCTCACCCGCGCGGACCCCGGCGGCCGTCCGGATGCCCGTCCTCGTGGTGTGCGCCGCCGGGCACGGGATCGCGCTGGCCAGGGCCGGCGTGCGGATCGCCGCCGCCTCTGCCGGGCAGAAGATGCCTGACCTGTACCAGATCGCCGCCCGCAGCAAGCTGTGACGCACGACGAGGTGCCAGGCACATGAGGTTGATCCCGCGGGAGAAGGGAGCCAGGTGTGAGCCCGCTGTCGGTACTGTTCATCGGGGGGACGGGTACGATCAGCTCAGCCTGCGCCCGGGTCGCTGCCGAGCGGGGGATCGACCTGACCGTCCTCAACCGGGGGAAGACCTCGGTACGCCCCGTTCCGCCGGGCGTGCGCGTCCTGACCGCGGACATCCGGGACGGGGAGTCGGCGCGTGCCGCCCTGGCGGGCAGGGAGTTCGACGCCGTGGCCGATTTCGTCGCCTACACCCCTGACCACGTGGATGCCGATATCAGGCTGCTGTCCGGGCGGGTCGGCCAGTACGTGTTCATCAGCTCGGCGTCGGTGTACCAGAAGCCGCCTGCCCGGCTGCCCATCCGGGAATCGACGCCGCTGCGCAACCCGTACTGGGCGTACTCACGCGGCAAGATCGCCTGCGAGGAGCGGCTGACCGCCGAGTACCGCGAACGCGGATTCCCGGTGACCATCGTGCGCCCTTCGCACACCTACGACCGGACGTCGGTCCCCCTGCTCGGCGGGTGGACGGCGGTCGACCGGATGCGCAGGGGGAAGCCGGTCGTCGTCCCCGGCGACGGGACGTCGCTGTGGGTCCTCACTCACCACGCCGACTTCGCCAGGGCGTTCGTCCCGCTGCTCGGCCTTCCCCAGGCAGTCGGTGAGACGGTCCACATCACCGGCGACGAAGCCCAGCCGTGGAACCAGATCTACACCACGCTGGGCCGGGCGGCCGGCGCCGAACCGCACCTGGCGCACGTCACCTCGGAGCAGATCGCGAAAACGGTCCCGGAGTGGGGGCCGGGCCTGCTCGGAGACAAGTCGCACTCGGTGATCTTCGACAACACGTTGGTGCGGAGCCTGGTGCCCGGCTGGAACGCGGCCATCTCGTGGGCGGAAGGCGCCAGGGAGATCGTCGGCTGGTTCGACGCCGATCCCGCCCGCCGCATCACCGACCCCAGGGCCGATGCGGCCATCGACGCCCTGGCCGCACTCGCCTTGCGCTGACCCGCATCCCCGGTGCCGGGCTGCTGACCCCGCTGCCCAGGCCCAGGCGCAGCGGGAAAGGCGCGGTCATGCCGAACGGACGTGGCTGATCACCCGGCCCTGCGGTGTTCAGCCGGTGTGAACGTGACACATGGCGGCCCAGGCCAGTGCGTGGCCTGCCAGAGACGCAGGCACGCTCTGGTATGGTAATCGGTATGGCGTCGAAGAAGGTGACGGTCACGCTGGATGAGGTGCAGCTCGACCGGATCCGTGCCCTGGTGGCGGCGGGGGCCGCGCCGAGCGTGTCAGGGTTCGTGCAGCACGCGGTCGGGGTGGCCCTGGATGACGTCGCCGGATGGGGGGCGCTGCTTGCCGAGGCACTCCGGGACACCGGCGGCGCGCTCTCTGATGATGAGCGGGCCTGGGCCGACGAGGTGCTCGGCGTCAGCGGGCGCCAGGGCAGGCCGGCGGCCTGATGCCGGGTGTCACCTTTGACGCGGGCGGGCTGATAGCCCTGGACCGGAGTGACCGCCGTGTGGTGGTGCTGCTGGCCCGCGCCCGCGAGACGGGTGCCCGTGTCACGGTTCCGGCGACCGCGCTGGCCCAGGCCGTCCGGCGGCCCGAACGGCAGGTCCGGCTCGCCCGGCTGATACGCCAGCCCACGACCGATCTCGTTGACCTGGACCGGGTGGATGCGACGAACGTCGGCAGGCTCCTGGCAGCGAGCGGAACCTCTGACATCACCGACGCCCACGTCGTGATCTGCGCGCGACGCTGCGGCCAGCGCGTCGTCACGTCCGGCCCCGGCGGCCTGCGAGCCCTCGACCCCACCGTCCGGCTGATCACGCTCTGAGCATCTACAGGACCTTGGTGCCGTACATCTCGCCGAGCGGGTCGGCGATCAGCTCGAGGCGGGCCCCGTCAGGGTCGCGCAGGTAGATGGAGGTGCCGCTCTCCAGCAGGTAGTCCACACCGGCCTCGTCGAGCTTGCGGCGCAGGCGTTCCCACCGTTCCGGCTCCACCGAGATGGCCAGGTGGTGCAGCCCGCCAAGGACCTCCGCATAGGGGCCGAGGTCGAGGCCGGGGAAGTCGAAGAACGCGAGGAGGTTCCCGTGCCCGAGGTCGAAGAAGAAATGGGTGGAGCCCCGGTAGTCGCGGTTCTCGATGACCTCCGTGAGCGGGAACTCCAGCAGGTCCTGGTAGAAACGGATGGTGCGCTCGACGTCGGAGGACAGCAGGGCGACGTGGTGCACGCCCCTGGCGCTGCTCGCCGGGCGGCCGGGCGGCGGGTGCAGGTGGGCGGCCCTGATGCGCTCGCGTTCGGCGCTGATGGCGGCGAGATCAACGGTCATGGCATTGCCCTCCCTCCAGCGGGCTTGCTGTCATTATCGGGGAAGCGGGCCCGCGTGCCCGCAGGGCCCAGGTGGGCGCCTGCGCTCCCGCGCGGGCCGCCTGGCCGCGGGCGGGCTTCCGGGCAGGAAGCACGCCGGGCAGGATGGGCAGCAGAGGCGCCGAGCAGAAAGAGGCGCTGGGCAGGAGAGGAAGGCCGCGATGGAGGTTGCCGAGTTCCGCCCGGAGCGGGAACAGTACGCGTTCACGTTCGGCGGGGTCGCGCCGGTCCGGAAGGTGACGCCGCCGGCGGTGCTGAAGCTGTGGACGGAGGACGCGTTCTGCGGCAACCTCCGGCGCACCACGGACCTGCCGGGCGCGAAGCTCACCATGCCGTTCGTCAACCCGCAGACCGGCCCCTTCTACGTGGAGGGCGCCGAGCCCGGCGACACCCTGGCGCTGCATGTCGCGGACCTGCGCCCGGCGCGGGACTGGGGCGCGTCGGCCACGATCCCGTTCTTCGGCGGGCTGACGGGCACCGACCGCACCGTGACGCTGCAGGACCCGCTGGCGGAGCGGACCTGGATCTACGAGGTGGACCGTGGCCGTGGGACCGTCGCGTTCCAGGCGCAGTCCACCGGCCTGCGCCTGGAGCTGCCGATGGCCCCGATGCTCGGCACGGTCGGGGTGGCGCCCGGGGGCGGTGAGGTGCGTTCCTCCCTGGTGCCCGACACCTTCGGCGGGAACATGGACACCCCGGAGATGCGGGCCGGGGCGACCTGCTACCTGGGGGTCAACGTGCCGGGCGCGCTGTTCTCCGTGGGCGACGGGCACTACCGGCAGGGCGAGGGCGAGGCGTGCGGCACCGCGGTGGAGGGCGCGATGGACGTCACGCTGATCGTGGACCTGATCAAGGGCGGCGCGCCGGCCTGGCCGCGGATCGAGACCGACGGCCACCTGGCGGTCGTGGGCTCGTGCCGGCCGCTGGAGGACGCCTGGCGGGCCAGCCAGGCCGGCATGGTGGCCTGGCTCGGCGAGCTGTACGGGCTCGACAAGCTGGACGCCTACCAGCTCCTGACCCAGATCAGCGAGGCCCCGCTGGCCAACGTCGTGGACGCCAACTACAGCGCCGTGACCAAGGTGGCCAAGGCTCTCCTGCCCCGTGCGGACGCCTACCGCGGCGTGCACGCCCATCTGCGCGAGGCCGCTGCCGCGGCCGGCCGGTAGGCCGCTGGCCCGGTGGAGCGCTGGCCGGGTGACCGCATCAGGCAGCGCCCCATCCGGGAAACGTGGCGGCGATGGTGCGATAACGGCGAGGAGGCAAGAGGTGGACCTGGGCCTGAAGGGGCTGCGTGCCCTCGTGACCGGCGGCACCAGGGGGATCGGGCGGGCGATCGTGGAGGCGCTCGCCGCGGAAGGCGCCGCCGTCGGATTCTGCGCGCGCACCGCGCGCGATGTCACCGCCACGGCCGAGGCGCTGACCGGGCGCGGCAGCGTCGCGGTGGGGCGGGCCGTCGACGTCGCGGACGAGGCGGGCATGCGGCGGTGGGTCGACGGCAGCGCCGCCGAACTCGGCGGCCTGGACATCGTGGTGGCCAACGTCAGCGCGCTGGCGATCCCCGACGAGGCGGCGAACTGGCGCGCGAGCTTCGACGTGGACCTGATGGGCACGGTCCGCTTGGTGAACGCCGCCATGCCGTACCTGGAACGCAGCGAGGCGGCGTCGATCGTGACGATCGCCAGCGTGTCCGGCCGGGAGATCGACTTCGCCGCAGGGCCGTACGGGGCCATGAAGGCGGCGATCATCCACTACACGCAGGGGCTCGCCTGCCAGCTCGCCCCGAAGGGGATCCGCGCCAACAGCCTGTCGCCGGGCAACACGTTCTTCCCCGGCGGCGTGTGGGAGAACATCAAGGAGAACAACCCGGAGCTGTTCGCCAGCGCCCTGGCGCTGAACCCCACCGGCCGGATGGCCAGGCCCGAGGAGATCGCCCGCGCGGCGGTGTTCCTGGCCAGCCCGGCGGCGAGCTTCGTGACCGGCGCCAACCTGCTCGCCGACGGGGCGCTGACCCGCGGCGTGCAATTCTGACGCCCCGCCTGGCGCTTCCCGGTGATGCGCCGGACCTGGCGCACCGCCTAGTGCTGACCCCAAGATTGCCAACAATTTTTCCGCCAATCATTGCGGCATTGCTGCACGCGGTCTTAGGGTGGGTGACCGGCTGGCCGGCTGGTTCACGAGGAGCGGCCGGTTCGCGAGGAGGAGAGCCGCACGATGGTGGTAGCCGACACGCGCTCGTCACCCTGCTGGTCCTGCAGGTCGCCCCGCATGGGACGCCGGCGTCCGCCTACCCGGTGTGGGGCTGGCGTATCCCGTTCATCGCCGGCGCGGGGCCGTGCGCCGCCTGCCTGGCGTGGTACTCCCGTGCGGTCCCCGAGTCACCGACGTGGCAGGCCGCTGAGAAACCGACGTGGCAGGCCGCTGAGAAACCGCCGCACCCGGTCCGGGAGGTCGTCGCGGGCCGCGCGAAGCGTGATTTCCTCCAGGTCTTCGTCATGATGACCGGCATCTGGTTCACGTCCAACATGGCGTCGGGACTGCTGCCGGCGCAGCTCCACG
>Ga0209061_1004593_pt1 | contig 13073 bp, 13 predicted proteins | sample Coa_R1_10_FD_187157 | JGI IMG/M metagenome (GOLD analysis project Ga0209061, IMG submission 187157) | Surface soil microbial communities from Centralia Pennsylvania, which are recovering from an underground coalmine fire - Coalmine... | ecosystem: Environmental > Terrestrial > Soil >...
GAGTTATCCCGTTCCGCGACCATTGACATTCGAGAACTGTGCGCTCGTGCCGGGCTTGTATCCTGGGGCATTTCAACCCTCTGCCGATTTTGATACTCCGCTGCCGGACGATTTTTGGACTGGAGACATATATCGATCGTCTTCTGGCGACTCAAGCCAACGTGGAAGCGGCGGAGTTCGTGACAGCGGATCCGATCTTTGCCCACTATCCGGTGCAGGTGTTATGGTAACCCGGCACTCTACTTGTTCCTGCGAATCTTCCGCAGGGCCTGGTTGGCGGCCTGCCGCAGCTCGCGCGAGACTTTCGCTTGTTTCTCGGTCAGCATTTCCAGCACTTTGATAGTATCTTTATCGCTACCGGTGGCCAGCGAGCCCAGTGCGGTAGCAGCGGCGACACGCAGATCGTCCGGGGCGGCTTTCTTTTTGCCTTTGCCGGCCGGCGCCTTGAGCAGCGCCGTCAGGGCCGGAACGGCCGAGTGGGCGGTATTGCCGAGACTACCCAGTGAGTCAATGGCTTGGCGGCGCATCTCCGTATCCTTGCTGTCATCACGGGCAAGGGCAATTAATGTCTCGATGCCGGAGGAGCCGAGTTTACCCAGGGCGCGGGCAGCGGCCTCCTGCACTTCCTTGCGGGAGTCGTTGAGAGTGATCGTCAGAGCGGGGACGGCTTTGTGAGCTTCGGGGCCAATGGCGCCGAGTGCCTGGGCCGCGAAGCGACGAACAAAAGTATCGCGGTCTTTCAGGGCACGAATGAGTGCCGGCACGGCCGCCTTGGATTCAGCGCCACCCTCTTCCAGCGCTTTGGCCGCCGCGCGCCGTACTTCTGTATCCTCGGATTGGAGTTGTTTCACCAACTCGCTGACGTCGGCGCCCCGAGCCGCCGTCACACACAAAATAAGACCCATTGGTCCCAGCAAGCGTTTCATGTTTCACCTTCTCCTGTTTCCCAGGACAGGAATAAGGGCCAACGGAAAGCCTTGCCGGGCATGCTGCCAGCGTATCCTGCAACCGTTAGCCCTTAATATTCAACCCCAGGGAAGCGCAACAAGGCCCCTCGCTTTCAACCATGCAACAAATAGTAGAGCAAAATAAGCAAGAGCAGCAGCACCACGGAGCCGGCTCCCAACAGGAGGGAACGAGCACGGCCAGGCCACGACTGTGCCGCAGTTTGTACGATTGGCGGAGAGGCTACGCCATTGGAAGTGGCTGGTTCCACCTTGACTTTGGACGGCTGCTTGCGCGGCAGAGGGTCCGACCGGTATTCCGCTGATCCTGCTGGCGAAATGTCCTTGAATTCAGGATAGAACGACAACGGATGATAGTCTTTGCCATTGGCATGACGCGCCTCCACCTTGGCAGACAGCCGGCCGCGGCGCAGGCGTAGGACAATCTGTTCGGTGTTGGCCTGTACCCGGCACAGTTTGCCGGCCGGATTGCGATAGCGCAAGACCCAGACGCCATCGCTCGGTGTCGCGGCCGGGATGGCATCTGCACTGCCAAGGTTCGGTTCGATGGTGGAGGTCGAAGGCAAAGGCGGCATCTCCGGATCGAGGCGGGTTGGCTCGGCGGAAGAAGCCAGGCAGCGTTGCACCCACGGATCTTGCAGCGCCTGGTTGGGATCGGCGAAGGTCGGCACCGCCGCGGCCAGCCGCGAACGCTCCAGATCGACGATCAACTCGCTGGCCGTCTGGTAGCGGTCGCGCGGGTCGCGGGCCAGCATTCGAGACAGGATGTGATCAAGGACCGGCGGCACCGCGGGATTGAGTTTGCTGGCCGGTGTGAAAAGCCCCTGATTTTTCTTCTCCACCACTTCCAGGTGATTATCACCGCTGAAAGGAACGCTGCCGGTGACCAGATGATAAAGGGTAGCCCCCAAGGCATAGATGTCGCTGCGGCCGTCGGCGTACTTGGCGTTGATGGCCTGCTCGTAAGGCATGTAGTAGGTGGTGCCGAAGCCCTGACGGGCCGCGGTCAGATGGCTGGCCTCGTCCAGACGTCGGGCCAGCCCCAGATCGACCAGCTTAGACACGCCGGAGCGTGTGATGAGGATGTTGTCCGGCTTGATGTCGCGGTGGACGATGTTGCGTGAATGAGCATGTTCCAGGGCGCGGGCCACGTCCAGGGCAATATGCACGGCATCGCCCAGAGCCAAGCGTCCCTGTTTATCCAGAAGCGCCTGCGCCGATGGGCCATCGACGAATTCCAGGACGAGATAATATTTGCCAGTGGCCTGGTCTTGGCCGACGTTGAGGGTACGGACAATATTGGGGTGATTGAGCAGAGCGCCACTCTTGGCTTCGCGATAAAAGCGATCGATATAGGCTTGATTGCTGGCCAGGTGATCGGCGAGGACTTTAATGGCGACTTGCTGGTCTGTGCCCTCGTGATAGCCGAGATAGACCGCCCCCATGCCGCCTTCGCCAAGTTGGCGCAGCAGCCGATAGCCCCCTAGCGTGCGCACCTCGTGCAGCAGATCACCGGGCATGCCGGGCGGAGGTTGCGTGAGATCGAGGTTAGTCTTGTCCATGATGTCGGCCGCTGCACGGCCGCCCCGGTCTGGCGCAACTCACACAAGCCAGGGGGCGGCAAGGGTGAAGAATAGAGCACGAGTCTTCTGCACCATAAAATTAGTTTACCGTATGTTGTGAACGACTGCAATTCCGCTCCCATGCGGTAGGTGCGCCTCCCGAATTAGACGAACGGCTGACGTCCGCCGGCCGTTCACCCGTAAATGCCTTGCTCCGCCGCAGTTGGGCACCTGATCCAGGTTCCCACAACTCCTGTCCCATCGCTGTCTTTCTTCCTTCTTCCCTTTGTGAGGGGAGGAGGAAAAGATCTCCCACTCCAACCCTCCCCCCCAGGGAGAGGGAGGAAGAGACAGCCACAGCGGGTTCGTGTAGGAGAAGGAGATCATTTTTTCTCGTGGATCTGGTCATGAACCCCCTGGATTGCTTCGGGGCCAGACGGCAGCGGATGCGTATCGGCCAAACCATCCGGGGAAGCGAAGGCAAACGAGGGAATCCGGCCGCTCAACCGCCGGCCGATGTAGCTATGCCGCCAACCGTAACCAAAATAGATGGCCATGCCGACGGCCAGCCAGACGACCAGGCGGGCCCAGGTGGCCGGCGGCAAGAATAGCATCATGACCAGGTTGACAGCAATACCCAGGGGGCCGAACACAAACAACAGCGGCGTGCGAAAAGGCCGTTCGACGTGCGGCCGGCGCAGCCGCAGCACCATCACAGCGGCACAGACCATGACGAAGGCCATCAGCGTGCCAATGTTGACCATCTTTTCCAGCATGGTGATCGGCGTGAAGGCAGCTACCAGGGAAATGACAATCCCGACAAGGAGCGTGGAGCGATGCGGCGTCTTGAAACGCGGATGGACCGCAGCGAAGATGCTCGGTGGCAAGAGGCCATCGCGGGCCATGGCCAGAAAGATGCGTACCTGACCGAGGAAGGTAATAAGCAGCACGCTGGTCATGCCGGCGATGGCGCCTAGCGAGATCAGGCCGCTGGCCCCGCGCAGCAGTCCCTTGAGCAAGGGATTATGTACCAGGTCGCCCCTCTGACGGAAAGCAGCAGCCACGGCCCTCTCTGTGTCAATGTCCGGATAAGGCACCATGCCGGTGATGACGGCGGCCACACCGATGTACAGGATGGTGCAGATAATTAAGGAGGCCAGAATGGCGATGGGTACGTCGCGTTGCGGCCGAATAGCTTCCTCGGCCTGGGTCGAGACGGCATCAAAACCAATGTAGGCGAAAAACACCATCGCTGCTCCGAAAATGATCCCGGCCAAGCCGTAAGGGATGAATGGATTGCGAACCGCGTCGTCGATGGGCGTCAGCCAGCGATTCAGACCAAGCACGCCCAAGAGGCCCCAGCGCTCAGTGGAGCGGGCCGGTGCTTCCTGGCGGGCTTGGTCGAGAATCTGTCGGACCTGATTTTTGTCCTCATCGCTCTGAGGCAAATCGTGGTCGTAGCGCTCGAGAGCTTGCGCGACCAGAGATTGGGCTTCAGCCTGTGCTCTCTGGGAAGCCCCCTGAGCGGCCAGCTGCGCGGCGATGTGGCGACGCTGTTCGATTTTGTAGGCAGCCAAGCTCTGCCGCTTGAGGTGCTCAATCCGTTGGCGGGCCGCTGCTCTTTTGTAGCTCGGATCCGCCTCGACCGTCTTGGCAGCCAGCTCGCCGATTAACTCTTCCTCAGGCAGGTGTCGTTCTGCGACAGGAATGTCGATCCAGTTCTTATAATTGATGAAAGCGAGGCCGGCAAAGATGACGAACAGAACGACGCCGAGCTTGATGCCAACCAAGATGGAATTGGTGGTAGCACTCTCGCGGATGCCGCGGACCAGGATGGCGGTCACGGCCAGGGTAATGAGCAGCGCGGGCAAGTTGAACCAGGCGCCTTCATGAGAAAACGGATCGTTACTCAGGAAACTCGGCAGTTCGGCGCCGAAAAGAATGAGTAACAATTCATTGAGATATTTCGACCATGACGAAGCCACGCAGGCACAGGCCATGGCATATTCCAGGACCAGGTTCCAACCGATGATCCAGGCGAACAGCTCGCCGAGCGTGGCGTAGGCATAGGTGTAGGCGCTGCCGGCCACAGGCGCCAGGGCAGCGAACTCGGCATAACACAGAGCGGCGAACAGGCAGCCGACACCGGCCACGACAAACGACAGCACAACGGCCGGACCCGCATCCTGGGCCGCCACCTGGCCGGTCATAACGAAGATACCGGCGCCGATGATGGCGCCGACGCCCGAAGCGGTCAGCGAAATCGGCCCCAGGGCGCGGCGCAGGCGGTGCTCGCCCTTAACCTCCTCTTGCAAGGTTTCCAATGATTTGGTGGCAAACAGCTGTTTCCAGAACATGGATCAAATTTCCTTGGTATCGAGGATCAGGGTCACCGGTCCGTCATTGACCAGCTCTACTTGCATCATCGCTCCGAAGCGGCCGGTCTGCACCGGTAGCCCCACAGAGCGGAGTGCATTGATAAACGCCTCATACAAAGGCACGGCGGTTTCCGGCGGCGCTGCAGCAATGAAACTCGGCCGCCGGCCCTTGCGGCAATCGCCATACAGCGTGAACTGACTGACCACCACCAGCGAACCTCCCACATCGGCCACGCTGAGGTTCATCTTGCCGGCCTCATCGTTAAAGATCCGCAGGTTGGCCGTCTTGTCGGCCAGCCACTGCGCCTCTTCCGGCGTGTCCGTTGTTGCTATGCCCAGCAACACCAACAGGCCACGCTCGATGGCAGCGACAGTTTCGCCGTCGATGACGACGGCAGCCCGGCGGACTCGTTGCACGACGGCTCGCATGTTGTCCTCGGCACGCGCTTCCTTTGGACACGAGCCAAAAGCGAAAGCGACAATAAGGGCTAACGGCCCCCCCTCCCTCCTGAGGGGAGGGAGTTTCTGCTGCTAACTCTTAGGGCTAAGGGAAAGTCCTGCAGAGCAGGTTGGCTGCGTGCTGAGTATTGAGGCACGCGGATAGCGTGCCTTGCAGGGCTTTCCGTTAACCCTTACGCTTCTGGCTCGTGTCAGAGATTATAGCGACGACCCTTCGCCAGGTCGCGGGGAAATTCCGCGCTGCCTTCACATTGCCGTCGCCAGGCGACGCATCTATACAAAACAACGGTTAGCTAAGGACGAGCGGACCCAATCGTAGGGCAAGCTGCCCGTTTGCCCCTTTTCAGGCACACGGACAGTGTGCCCTATAGGGCTTTTTCTTTGCCCTCGCTATGGAGGAAAAATCTCATGCAAACTCGACCGCAGACCAAAGCGCGGCGCAAGGCGCGCTTTCGCCGTTGTCCCAAGTGCCACAAGCAAGTCCGCCTACACCAGGTTCGCTGCCGTACCTGTCATCAAAAGTTGAAACGGAAGTAACGATTGCAGCGATGGGAGCGACGGCAAGGGGCCGGGTTGCCCAAACGGCTCCTTGCGTTGTTCGCCGAGGTTCGTCATAATCTAACCATAGGGTCCCGTCTTTTCTGGAAGGGCCGCGTATTATGGCAACCCCTGAAGGCTCCGCGGACGATATCTTTCTTCCCGGTGGCCGATTGCGTCTGGATTGTTTCAACGATGCGGCGCTTCGTGCCCTGCGCGAATCCCTGCGCCTGGCGCGCGAAACCCGTTGGGACAGCGTTCGCAGTCCCCACGTTTTCATGGGCCTGCTCGCCGTCCCCGACGCCAGCATTCGCAACTGGGGCGAACGCCTGCAAGCCGATCTCGCCCTGCTGCTCGATCAGTTTCAAGAATTGTTCCATCAAGACCAAGGGGAGGAGGAAGCCGTTCTGGCCCTCAACCGCGAGTTTCTTTCCGATAATGTGATCTGTTTGTTGCGGGATGCCTATGATCGCGCCATCGATCATGGGCGCAATAAGATCACGCCGATGGATCTCCTCATCAGTTTGCTCACGGCCCCTCAGAGCATCGTCGCCCAGTGTTTCGCACGCATCGGCGTGACGGCCCGCAAGCTGACCGAGTTGGCCTTCATGGCCGAACACACCGGCCGTAGTGACAAGAACTAACCACAAAGTCACAGAGAACACGGAGAAAAAATTACAGAAAGAAAAAGAAAAACCGAAATCTGTCAGGATCAGCTCTCATCCTTTGTCTTTTTTTCTTTCTCTATCTGTTTTCTCTCTTTCCTCTGTAGTTCTGGGGTTAGTTCTTGCTCGTGCCAACAGAGCGGCGATGCGCGTTGCCTCGATAAGGCTGGAAGCATCGGCGCAGCCGCGTCCGGCAATATCGTAGGCGGTGCCGTGCGCCACGCTGGTGCGCACGATTGGCAAACCGGCGCTGATGTTCACAGCCCGTCCCTCGCCGAGCAATTTCAAAGCAATGTGTCCCTGATCGTGATACATGGCCACAATGCCGTCGAAGTCACCATGCCGTGCTCGCACAAACAATGTATCGCACGGCCAGGGACCGCTGGCATCGAGTCCTTCCCGTTGGGCTGCTTGCACGGCGGGGGCGATGATGACGGCTTCTTCCTCGCCGAACAATCCGCCGTCGCTGGCATGGGGATTCAGCGCAGCCACGCCGATACGCGGACGTCGGCCTAGCAGTTGCCTCAACAAGCCGTCCAGCAACCGTGCCTTCTCCAGGATAGCAGCGGGGGTCAGATGGCGGAAAACCTCGCGCAGGGCCATGTGCAGGGTGACGTGAGCAACGGCGAGATTGCCCACAGCGAGGACCATAGCGAATTCCTTAACGCCGGTGCGTTCGGCCAAGATCTCGGTATGTCCGGGATAGGGCAGGCCCGCCGCGTGCAGCCCTTCCTTATGCAACGGCGCCGTGACGATGCCGTCGGCATTGCCGGCCATCGTCCAATCAATGGCCTTGCAGAGAAAATCGTAAGCCGCTCGCCCTGCCGCCGCGCTGACGCGGCCCGGCTCGACCGCGTGTAAATCTTGATCGCTGCCGGACAGACACGGCAGCACACCTGCTTTTGGTTCCGCCTCGGAGGGCTGTCCGATAACATGCACCTGCGCCGGCGAGCCGATCAACTCCAGACCACGCCGCAGCCACAGCGGGTCGCCGACGACCGCCGGACGGCACAACGACAGCAAGTCCGGCCAGGCCCGCGCGATGATCTCCGGTCCAATGCCAGCGACATCGCCCAGCGTGATCAGCAAACGAGGAAGAGACATCCTCACCTTTCAACAGAAGGACGAACCACCGAGTCACAGAGAACACAAAGAAAAGAACCCAGAAGAGAAGAAAGGAAGTTTCTTTCGAACTGGTTTTACGTTTTCTTTTTTTGAGCTAGCGGACTTTTCCCTCCCTCCTTGGGGGGAGGGTTCGGGTGGGGAGACACCACTCCTGGGCTCCCTTGCCTTGACACCTCCTACCCCGGCCTTCCCCCCACGAGGGGGGAGGAGGTTTTGTCCGCTAGCTCTTTAGTGTTCTTTTCTTTGTGTTCTCCTGGAATTCTGTGGTTAGGTTTTATCGTTTCCGGGCCAGCTGCACCACCAGGCGCTCCAGCAAGGTGCGTGGCGGCAGTGGGCTGGAACCTTTCAGGCCGAGATCGGTTTCTAAGAGCCAATCGTAGATCTTATCGAGGCGACGGCGGCCGAGATGGCGAAGCTGCTGCTCGGCACTCCTGCGGCCAAACGGCGGCACGCCGGCATGCTCCAGGGCGTCCGGCACCGATTGACCCTGGCTGTGCAGCCGCGCCGCCTGGGCCAGACGCCGCAATTGCATACTGAACGCACCCAGCAAGCGCAGCGGCTCCTCGCCCTGATCGAGCAGGCGATCCAAAAGCGTCAGGGCCGCCCCTGTCTGTCCTGCACCAATGAGATCGAAAATCTTCCACGTGTTCTCGATCCGGCTTTGGCCGACGAGTTGGTCCACGTCCGCCGTATCGATGCGGCTGTTGTTGCCGGCGTAAATCGCCAGCTTGGCCATCTCTTGATCGAGCAATCCCATATCCGTGCCGACCAGATCGATCAGCAGACGAGCGGCAGGGGCCGACAGTGCTTTGCCGTGTTGGTCGGCGCACCACTGGCCACACCACTCCGGCAGCTTCTGCGCGGCGGGCGTCTTACACACAATTGTCGCTGTTTCCGGCAGTAGCTTGGCCAATTTCGTGTTCGCCGGCCAGGACTGCACATCGAGCACCAGCACGCCAGTCTTCGACGGCTCGATGAAATACTTCTCCAGCCGCGGCCTCTCGCGCGTTATGAACGGCTCCGCGCGATCGATGATAACAAGCCGGCGTGGACTGAGAAACGGCAGTGTCTCCAATTCGTCATGAATCTCGGCCCAGTTCGCTTTGTCGCCCTCATGGCTGGACAGACCAAATCCATCGTTGTCAGGCCCAAGCACCAGCGTCCGCAGCGCCGCCACCACGCGACGCTTAAGGAATTGCTCATCGCCGTGCAGGACGTAAATCGGCTGCGGCTTGGCCTTGGCTGCGCCTTGAAGGAAATTCAGGCTATCCATGAAGGTATTGTAGCTAAAGCGAGTTGCAGGGCACGCTGGCAGCGTGCCCTGCAACTCGCTCCGCCAATTCTAAGGGCTAGCAGACTTTTCCCTCTCCCCCTTGTGGGGGAGGGTTGGGGTGGGGGACACCCATTCCCTGGCTCCATTGCCTTTACACCTCCTACCATCGCTAATATTAGACGACGATCTGCGCTTGCAAGGCGTTGATTTGCGCCTGAAGCTGGGCCAACTGGGCCTGGAGAGCAGCCAGGAGCGTCTGCAGAGCAGCGGTTTCTGCTTCCTGGGCCACTGCTCCCGTTCCCTTGCCCTCATGCTTGGAGTGCTTCTTTTTATCTTCATGTTCGGAGTGTTTCTTCTTGCCGGGCTGTTGCACCGCGTTGATCCGCTTCTGGATCTTCTGGATCAGATCCCAGACCACAAAGGCTTGGTCCTCGGTGGCCAACAGTTGGGTCAGCAGATTGATCTGGGTCTGGATTTGGGCCAAGGCGGCTTGCTCCTGGGAGATGGCAGACTGTACATTAGAGACCGCAAAAGGAGCCGTTGCTTGCACCTGGGCCAGCAACTGTTGCATCTGCTGGATCTGAGCCTCCACGGCATAGGCCTGGCGGATGCGTTGCTTGATGAGCTTGACGACGAATGGACGCGGCAGCGCCTGGGCACGGACCGACGGGGCGGCCAACCCCAGGTACATCAATAACAGGGCCAGGACCGACGGAGCGATTCGCGTGAGAGAAGCAAGCATGTCGATACCTCCTGCAAGAGATGGGGTCCCTCCAAAACGGACGAAAGGCGGACAGACCACAGCGACAATGGGACCCGCGCTGGCACATCGCCTGAGCGCCGGGCTCTGTCCGCGGACATATTATCAGGGTCAACATAAGGCAACAGGTGCGGCAAGTCCAATTGTTTTTCCCCCAACTGGCCCGCTTCACTGCAAGCGGTCTTGTCCTGGACGCGCTTCTCTCGCTAAACTCAACATTCTCCATATTAAGCAAGGACCGCATCGTTCTGGAGGTTCAAGGGAGGATCAGTTCCATGTGCGGCATCATCGCTTACACTGGCGCCCGTCAAGCACAGCCTCTTCTCCTGGAAGGGCTGCATCGCCTGGAATATCGCGGTTATGACAGTTCTGGCCTGGCCACGCTGGCCGGCTCCGAATTGCACGTGCGCAAACGCGCCGGACGCATTCAAGATCTGGCCCACTATTTGCGCGACCATCCTGCTCGCGGCGTTACCGGCATCAGCCACACACGCTGGGCCACGCACGGGCCAGCCAATGATCGCAATGCACATCCGCACCTCAGCAGCGACCAACGTATCGCTGTCGTCCATAACGGCGTCATCGAGAATTATGCCCCACTCAAACGCCAACTCGAAAGCGACGGCGTCGTCTTCCACAGCGATACGGACACCGAAATCATCGCCCAACTCATTGCCCGCCATCTGGACGTCAACAGCACGGCACCGGAAGATTTCATCGAAGCGGTGTCGCGGACCCTGGCCTTGCTCAAGGGCACCTACGGTTTGGCTGTGCTTAGTCGCCGTCATCCCGGCCTGGTCCTCGGCGCCCGCCTGGGTAGCCCGCTGGTTGTGGGGATCGGCGATGGCGAGAATTTCCTGGCCAGCGATGCCGGCGCTCTTGTTGGCCAAACGGCGCGTGTAGTCTACTTGCAGGATCATCAATTGTGCGTGCTGACGGCCAAGGATTGGCACATTCTCGATTCCGAATGCACGCGCGTCGAGGCCGCCGTTCACACCATCGATTGGGGGCCTGGCGATGCCGACAAGGGTGCCTTCGAGCACTACATGCTCAAGGAGATTTACGAGCAGCCCGAAGCGTTGGAGAACGCCCTGCGCGGCCGGCTCGACGATGCCGATGCCACTGCGCATTTTGGCGGCCTGAACCTTGATACCCAGCAACTCCGTCAAGTCGACCGCATCATTTTGACAGCGTGCGGCACCAGTTATCATGCGGCCCTGGTCGGTGAATATCTGTTCGAGGAGTTTGCCCGCATGCCTGTCGAGGTCGAATACGCCAGCGAATTTCGCTACCGCAATCCGCCTATCGATCGCAACACCATCGTCATCGCCATCACGCAATCGGGCGAGACCGCCGATACTTTGGCCGCCCTGCGCGAATCCAAACGCAAAGGACATCCGACTTTGGCCCTCTGCAATGTCGTTGGCAGCAGCATTGCCCGTGAAGCCGACGGCGGCGTCTATCTGCACGCCGGCCCGGAGATCGGCGTGGCCAGTACCAAGGCGTTCACCAACCAGGTCACTGTCCTCGCCATGCTCGCCCTCTACTTCGGTCGCATGAGGCACCTGTCCAGTCTGCAAGGGACACGCATGATCCGCGAGCTACGTGCCATCCCCGATGCCGTGCGCCGCGCCCTGTCTTGCCACGATGCCGTGCGCCGCATCGCTGAGCGCTATAGCCATGTCGCTAATTTCCTCTATATGGGTCGGCAATATCTGTATCCGGTGGCACTGGAAGGGGCGTTGAAGCTGAAAGAGATCAGCTACATTCACGCCGAGGGGTATCCGGCCGCTGAGATGAAGCATGGACCGATCGCTCTGGTCGATGAAGACACGCCTTCGGTGTTTCTGTTGCCGCGCGGCGCGATCTTCGATAAGGTGATGAGCAATCTGGAGGAAGTCAAGGCGCGGGGCGGCCCGGTTATTGCCGTGGCCCACGAGGGCCATGAAGAAGTGACCGACCGCGCCGATGAGGTGATCTGCGTGCCGGATGTGCCGGATTATTTGCAGCCGTTGGTAACGGTAGTGCCCTTACAGTTGTTAGCTTATCACATCGCCCTGTTGCGCGGCTGCGACGTGGACAAACCCCGCAACCTGGCTAAAAGCGTCACCGTCGAGTGAACCCTGACATCTTTCCCGAAACAGGACGCGGATGCGGCGGATCGGCGCGAATCCGATCCACGGCCCTCCGCGTCCTCTTTCGAGAGGGACAAGTTGACGGCCGGTGCAAATTCCTCTATGGTAATAAAGCGTCCTCGGATACTGGACAGATAGCTCAGTTGGTAGAGCGAAGCCCTGAAAAGGCTTAGGTCGTCGGTTCGAATCCGACTCTGTCCACTCTAAATATCTTGCCAATCGCTGAAGCGTTCACTGCCTATCTTCTTTACCAGACGCGATAACGATAGCCATAGCGTCCGGTCCAGGGATTGTACCAGGCACGGCCGTAACCCCAGGTGCCCAGGTAGGGATTGAAGAAGGCGCCCCCTTGGAAATAGCGGCCGGTCCACGGATTGTAGCCCATACCGCCGCCATAGTAGCCGCCTATCCACGGATTGTAAATACCGCCGCCGTAGACAGCCCCGCCTGTCCAGGGGTTGTAATAATAGCGGCTGCCCCACAGAACTTGAGCGTTCGCCGTGGAAGCCGATGCCAGAGTCAGGACCACCCCAATGATGCTTGCCAGGAGCCATTTCATCATGTCACCTCCATTCTGAAAACGAGGACACGAGTCCTATCAGATCGTCTTTCTTATAGGAAAATTTCTGAGCAAAAGCCGCGCCAGAACTTGCTACAATACAGAGCAAACGAATGGCCGGCGTCAGCGGGTTGCTCGTTCCCACCAGCCGGCTGGACGCTGGTTATGTGCTTGGGGAGCAATCCGGCGATGGTTCGCTTGACTCACGATCCGATCGATTATCACGCTCTGACTGAACAGGTCCGCCGTCCTCACTGCGGCGGCGTCGTCGTTTTTCTTGGCACGGTGCGCGACCTGACTGGCGAACGCGTGACAGTGGCCCTGGATTACGAAGCCTATGCAGAGATGGCTGAGAAGAAAATGGCCGAGATCGAAGCCGACACGCGGCAACGCTGGCCGGTCGGCGATATAGCTTTAGTGCATCGGCTGGGCCGACTAGAAGTCGGCGAAATCAGCGTCGCCGTGGCCGTCAGCTGCCCGCATCGCGCCGAAGCATTCGCAGCCTGCCGCCATGCCATCGACCGCTTGAAGGAACTCGTCCCCATCTGGAAAAAAGAGAACTGGGCCGACGGCTCAACCGAATGGGTGCATCCAGGCACAGGCGGATGAGCGATTTTGCCGCAAGTCAGGAGATGAACTCAACACCTGGTTCGCC
>Ga0209061_1004594_pt1 | contig 13071 bp, 6 predicted proteins | sample Coa_R1_10_FD_187157 | JGI IMG/M metagenome (GOLD analysis project Ga0209061, IMG submission 187157) | Surface soil microbial communities from Centralia Pennsylvania, which are recovering from an underground coalmine fire - Coalmine... | ecosystem: Environmental > Terrestrial > Soil > Unclassified...
CAACCATGTCTCAGGCGACTTCTACTGGCGGATTACTCATTGGCTGGTGCCGATGTACAGCCTCATCGCCAGCCAAGAGTTTCCGCGTGGTGGGCGCGCCTGGGTTCCGGTGGACGACAATCATGTGATGGCTTTCGGCTATAACTACCGGGCCGATCGTCCATTTACCGCCGAGGAAATCGCCTACCTCGAAAACGGCAATGCTTTTCCCCCGCGCATCCATCGTGGCGCTTACCAGCTTCCCGACGGCTATGTAATCGATACGTATCTGCCGCTAGCAAACAAGGGCAATGACTACCTCATTGACCGGGCGATGCAGAAGCGGATTAATTATACCGGCATATACGGCATCAATGAACAGGATCGAGCTCTGCAGGAGAACATGCCGGGCAGCGCCGCCGCCTCCGGCGCGGTCGATCGTAGCCGCGAGCATCTAGTGTACTCCGATGTGCCGGCGATAACCGCGCGCCGAATTCTGCTCAAGATGGCGCGCGACCTGACTCAAGGAATCGAACCGTACGCCGCCAGCCACGGCGAGATCTATCGGGTTCGCGCGCTGGGCGCGCTTTCGCCCGCCGCCGAGCTCCATCAATTTCTGGAGGCTTTCGCACACGAAAGCCGGGTCATCTATTAGTCGGCGTACCAATTGCGCCACCGTTTCGGAGCCGCATGCGCATCGCACTGTTCGATACCTTACAATGGAAGGCGAATTCGACCTTTGACCCTCAGGCTGCCGCCGCGGTCTATGCTCAGCGCCTGGATGAATGGGAACGAGCCGAGCAGCTCGGCTTTGACGGCGTCTATATTGCTGAGCATCACTTCAACTCAGTCTTGACTCCCTCGCCCAACGTCCTGCTTGGCGCCCTTGCACAGCGCACCAGGCGCATACGCCTCGGCGTCATGGTCAACGTGCTGTCTTTTCACGATCCCCTCAGGGTCGCGGTCGAGAGCGCGATGCTGGATCTGCTCAGTGGCGGACGGCTGGATGTCGGGGTGGGGCGAGGGGTCAGCATTCGCGAATACGAGGGCCACCATTTGGCCTGGGAAGAGGGACGTGCGCGAGTGATGGAGGGAATGGAACTGGTGCTTCAAGCCTGGACCCAGGATGTAGTCCAGTTCAACGGCCAGTTCCGCCAGTTGGGCCCGGTGCGAGTCTCACCCAAACCGCTGCAGCAACCTCACCCGCCGGTGTGGGCTGCCGCCTACAGCGACGAAACGATTCGCTGGGCGGCGGACAAGAATTTTTCAGTGGGATTTACCCTGGTGCCGACCGAAGCGATTTGCCGCCAGCTCGACCTCTATCGCCAGTTGATGGAGCGACGCGGCCGCACTGCCGGGCCCCAGCGAATTCTCGTCACTCGCCCGGTGTTCGTTGGAGCCACCGACGCGCAGGCGCGCGCCGACAGCGAAGGCCCGATCAATGACATGTTCCGCTATTTTTCCCCGCCTGGGATCAAGGGTGAGATCAGGCAATGGCCGGCCGGGACCAAATTTTACAGCGAATTTTATCGCGCATTCCTAAAGCGAAACTTGAGCTTTGAGGATCTTATCGAGGCCGGGATCATCGTGGTCGGCGGGGCCGATACCGTGGCCCGCAGCATCGCCACCCAGCTGCAGCGTACCGGAGCTGATAATTTCCTAGCTTGGATGAACTTGGGCGCGATGAACGCCGACTTGGCGCGCGCTTCGCAGGAGGCTTTTGCAGCTCAGGTGATGCCCCGTCTGCGTCAGTCACAGCGCGCGCCCGCTCGCTAAATCGCTTAGGGCGTCGCGCGCGGTAACTGTACCGCTAATAGCGCGGACCGCCTTTGATTGAGCCAGGTTTTCTTTTAGCCTTTATTGCATGGCGCTGCCTGTTTGCCGTCGGTCGGTCGTAAAAGTGCCGACAGGCAAAGCAAGGCGCTGCTATACTGTGGTGCTGAAGGGAAGTCTTCGAAGATGGTCGGTCACATTATCATTGAAGGGGTAACGCCTTGCGGCGAATGCGGCCGTTATCCAATCAAACGGGTAGTGGGCGAGGCCTGCATAGTTGAAGCGGACGTCTTTCGCGATGGCCACCAACTCCTCAAAGCGTCGCTGCTATGGCGACGCGCCGACGCTGAAGGGTTCAATGAAGTACCAATGCAGGCGCTGGCCAACGACCGCTGGCGCGGCCAGTTTGTTCCTCTCGACAACGTCCCTCACATTTTTACCATCGAAGCCTGGACTGACCGGTTTGGTTCCTGGCTGAGTGATTTCATCAAAAAAGTCCACGCCGGCAAAGCGGTCAGGGGCGATTTGCTGGAGGGGATCGCGTTATTGCGCGACAGCAATGGCTACGCCCAAGCTGAAGACGCTGAACTGATCTTGCGCGCAATCGCTCAGCTCACGCCTTTGAACGACGCGACCGCGGCGCTTGCGATCGTCACGCAGCCTGAGCTGACACAGGCCATGGGTCGCGCACTTGTACGCCCCGACAAGACCCGATATGAGCCGGCGGTTCGTGTGATTGTCGATAGAGAACAAGCGCGCTTTAGCGCTTGGTACGAAATCTTCGTGCGCTCTCAGGGCGATCAGCCCGGTCATTCCGGAACCTTTGCCCAAGCCGAGCAGCGCTTGCCGGCGATTCGCGACATGGGCTTTGACGTAGTTTACCTAACCCCGATCCACCCCATCGGCGAGACCAACCGCAAGGGGGCGGGCAATAGCCTGCACGCCCGGGACGGCGATCCGGGCAGCCCGTGGGCGATCGGCAATCAATCGGGCGGTCACACAAGCATTGACCCGGCGCTGGGCACGATCGAAGATTTCGACCGTTTCGTGGCCGCCGCCAACCGTCTAGGCATGGAGGTCGCGCTGGATTTTGCCATTCAATGCTCGCCCGACCATCCGTGGGTCAAACAACACCCGCAATGGTTCCAGCATCGGCCCGACGGTTCAATCAAGTATGCCGAAAATCCACCCAAGGAATACCAGGACATTTATCCGATCGATTTTGACACGTCGGATTATGAAGCGCTGCGGCAGGAACTGCTCAACATTGTCCGCTATTGGATTGCTCACGGGGTTCGCATTTTCCGGGTCGATAACCCGCACACCAAACCGGTTGCGTTTTGGTCCTGGCTCATCGCAGAGGTCCAGACTGTTCGCCCTGACGTCATATTCTTAGCCGAAGCATTCACTCGGCCAAAAATGATGATGGCACTGGCAAAGGCCGGTTTCACTCAATCCTACTCGTATTTCACCTGGCGAAATACCAAGGTTGAGTTGACCAACTATTTGAGCGAACTAACGCAGCCCGCGGTAAGCGATTTTTTCCGCCCCAATTTTTTCGCGAACACTCCCGATATTCTAAGTCCGATTCTTCAGACGGGCGGTGCGCCGGCTTTCAAGATGCGCCTCATACTCGCGGCAACCCTTTCCCCCGCCTATGGTATCTACAGCGGTTTCGAGCTGTGCGAAAATGAAGCAGAACCGGGAACAGAGGAGTATTTGGCTTCGGAAAAATACCAGATAAAAATTCGTGATTGGAATCGGAAGGGAAATATCAAGGAGTTCGTAGCGCTGATCAACCAGATTCGCAACGCCAACCCCGCGCTACGTGAGTTTACCAATTTGCGCTTTTTAACCACCGACAGTGAAGACATAATTCTATATGCAAAAGCAACTGCCGATTTGGGCAACGTTATCCTCGTTGCTGTCAACCTCGATCCTTTCCAGGCTCATTATTGCACCGCTTTCGTGCCCCCAGAGGTGGTGGGCGTGGCCCCTGGACAACGCTATCGGGTGACCGATTTGCTCACTGGTGCGGTCTATGAATGGGGCGACCGCAACTACGTTCGCTTGGACCCGGTCATCGAGCCGGCGCACATTTTACGGGTTGACGGCCGTTTATGAAACGCAACGGAGGCTACTCACCTTCCGATCCACTCTGGTACAAGGACGCCATCTTCTATGAATTGAGGGTGCGCTCCTTTTACGACAGCAATGGCGACGGGATCGGCGATTTCGCGGGGCTCACCGCGAAGCTTGACTACCTTTACAAACTGGGGGTTACGACGCTCTGGCTATTGCCTTTTTTCCCCTCTCCGTTGCGCGACGACGGTTACGACATTTCCGATTATACCAATGTCCATCCCGACTACGGCACGCTGGCCGATTTTCGCAAATTTCTGCGTGAAGCGCACGCGCGCAACCTGCATGTCGTAATTGAGCTGGTCTTGAATCACACTTCCAGTCAACACGAATGGTTTCAGCGGGCGCGTAATTCACCGCCTGGCAGCAATTTCCGCAATTATTACATCTGGAGCGACGATCCTGAACGTTATAAGGACGCCCGGATAATCTTTCAGGATTTCGAGCCATCCAACTGGTCCTGGGATCATGCGGCAAAGGCGTACTATTTCCACCGTTTTTATTCTCATCAGCCTGACCTTAATTATGACAACCCAGCGGTACGCCGCGAGATGCTGCGGATTGTTGATTTCTGGCTAGGGCTGGGGGTTGATGGATTGCGCCTGGACGCCGTGCCCTACCTATATAAGCGCGAGGGGACCAACTGCGAAAACCTTCCGGAGACCCACGCCTTTCTTGTCCAATTGCGCCGCCACATCGACGATAACTTCTTCGGACGGATGCTGCTGGCGGAGGCTAACCAATGGCCGGAGGACGCGGCGGCCTATTTTGACGAAGGCCGGGAATGCCAGATGGCGTTTCATTTTCCCTTGATGCCGCGGATGTTTCTTGCCGTCAGGATGGAAGAACGCTTTCCCATGGTGGATATTTGGTCGCAGACTCCGCCGATTCCTGAGACCTGCCAGTGGGCGCTGTTTTTGCGCAACCACGACGAACTTACCCTGGAAATGGTCAGCGAGGAAGAGCGCGACTACATGTATAGGGCCTTCGCCAAGGAGCCGCGGATGCTGCTCAACCTGGGAATCCGGCGTCGCTTGGCTCCGCTGTTGGGTAACAATCGACGTGCGATCGAACTTAACAATGCACTTTTGTTGTCGCTACCTGGCACTCCCGTGATCTACTACGGCGACGAGATTGGAATGGGAGACAATCTTTCGCTGGGTGACCGCGACGGAGTTCGCACGCCGATGCAGTGGAACGGCGATCGCAACGCCGGCTTTTCCACCGCCAATCCGCAGCATCTGGTTCTGCCGCTGGTAATCGATTACGAATACCATTACCAGGCCGTAAACGTGGAGGCTCAGGAGGCCAATCCACATTCGCTGATGTGGTGGATGCGCCGGTTGATTGCGCTGCGCCGCCAATTCAAGGCCTTTGGCCGCGGTTCGATCGATTTTCTTAACCCTGAAAACCCGCATGTTCTGGCTTTTGTCCGTCGCTATCAGGACGAGCGAATTCTGGTGGTCGCCAACCTTTCGCGCTTTGTCCAATACGTCGAGCTGGACCTGTCGGAATACCAGGGAATGGTTCCGGTCGAACTTTTTGGACGTAATCAATTTCCCACCGTTAGCGAACGCCCTTATTTGTTGACCCTCGGCCCGCACGGTTTCTTTTATTTTTCACTCGAGAAGCGTCACGCACAGGCGCAAGTTGAGCAGAGGCCCTACCAACCGCCCCGGTTGGAGCTAGCCGGCACTCTGGAGAGCCTGTTACGGGGCTACAACCGCTCTGCGCTGGAGCAGGTGTTACCCGACTATCTGCCTCGCTGTCGCTGGTTTCGGGCCAAGTCCCGCTCAATTCGCACGGTTACAGTCGGGGATGCGCTTGAGATCAATGAAAGCGGTGGCGATGCTTTTCTCGTGCTGCTCAACGTCTCTTACCGTAATGCGGAGGCCGAGACATACGTATTGGCGCTGGCTTTGGCTAGCGGCGAGCAAGCCGCGCACATTCGCGCCCATTACCCCGAACGAATCATTGCGGCCAGTTATCGCGCCGATCGCAATGGAGCGTCGGAAGGCGTGCTCTACGACGCGCTGGCGCAGCCTGAGTTCGGTCGTGCCTTGCTGGCGATGATCGAGCGTCCGCGCCGAGTCAGGGGTTTATCGGGTGAATTGCAAACCTCCCCTACACACATCCTGCGCGAGCTGCGAGGAGCCAGGAACGAGGTGCTCGAGGTCCGCGCGGTCAAGGCCGAACAAAGTAACACTTCGCTGATATTCGGCGACCGGCTGATTTTGAAAGTTTATCGGCGTCTCGATGCCGGGATAAACCCCGACGTCGAAATCAGCCGCTTTCTCACTGAGCATACGCCATTCAACAATATTCCGCGGCTGGCCGGTTGGATCGATTTTCATAACAATAAGGGCGAGGTCCGGACCGCGGCCATTCTTCAAGAGTACGTCGCCAACCAGGGCGACGCCTGGGAGTTCACCTCCTCTGAGCTCAAGCGCTATTTCGAGGTGACTGCCGCCTCCGGCCAGCCGCCCGCCCTTCCCGAGCAGCGTTTCATGGCCTTGCTGGACCAGGAGCAGCCCGATCCTGTCGCAGCCCAATACGTCGGCGCCTATCTCCAAGCGGCAAGTTTGATGGGCCAGCGAATCGCCGAGTTGCATCTCGCCCTGCTCAACAGCAGCGACGTGCCGGCCTTTGCGCCCGAGCCGTATTCCGCCCTTTACCAGCGCTCCGTGTTTCAATCGATGAGCAATCTGCTCTCTCAAGCAGTGCGTCAGCTTCGGAGCAAGCTGACCATCTTGGATGACAAGATACGCCCTCGCGTCGAGGCGATCGTTGCCAGCCAGAGCCAGATTGCCGCTAAATTTTCCGCGTTTGCCCGGCGCAAAATAACGGTCGCGCGGCTGCGCTGCCATGGTGACCTTCATTTGGGTCAACTCCTCTACACCGGAAAGGACTTCGTCATTATCGATTTTGAAGGCGAGCCCGCCCGTCCCTTAAGCGAACGCAGGCACAAGAGTACGGCCTTGCGCGATGTGGCTGGCATGCTGCGCTCGTTTCAATACGCCGCCTTGAGTGCGGCGATCGAGCAGCAACATATCGGACCGAAATCAGACCCCGGCGTCACTGAAGGCTGGGCGCGCCTGTGGCAGATCTGGTCGTGCTGGGCTTTTTTGCGGTCCTATATGCAGACTGCCGGTAGCGGTCCGCTAATTCCCGCGGACCGTGAGGAATTGCGTATCCTGCTGGAAGCCTTTGTAATGGAAAAAGCAGTCTACGAGTTGGGTTATGAGCTGAATAACCGCCCGGAATGGCTATCTATTCCACTGCTTGGCATTTCGGAAATCCTCGGCTTACCCATCGCCAGCGCGCTTGCAAGCGATACTTCGCCCACAGCCTAAGTAGTGTCGCGATTCGTAAGTACCTGAAGCGGTCAGCCCCTGTAGAGAAGCGAACGCATGCCTGCACAGTCATGGGTTCTCGGACAGTCGGCGAGCCATGGCGTAATAGAGCGCGCCAAAATCGAAACAAAACAGTAGCGGTCTCCGCGACCGCAAAACGCTCCGCTTGTCCCTGAGGCTCAACGCTGCGCAATCGGACAACGTCGGTGCCGCGGCGGGCCGCCGCTCTTGGAGCCGGGTCAGTTACATACGCAATATTCGCACGAACCCAGATTGGCGCCTTGCGCCGAATTGAGCAGCGCAAAACCTGACAAGCCGGGGGCGGAGAGATTGGGCAGGCCGGGTTCGGCCTCGGAGGCGGCAATCGGCGGAGCTGGAGTCGGAAAGAAGTTGAACACTGGTGGCGGCACGAAAGCCGAGGCCGGCTTGCGGTCGAACAGATATGCCAAGCATTGGTTCACCGCGTCTTGGCGGGCTTGAAACGGTCCGGCGGCCTGAACGTTGCCAACCCAGCGCGTCCGACCTGCCGACCCATAGCAGCTACAGGAATAGCCACCGGGGGTCGGCGTCGGACTGGGCGTGAGCAGCCCAGCTACGGCAGACAGGGGAGGCAGCGCACCGATCGAGGGGATGCCGGCGGGAACCGCGGGTAGGGGCGATATCACCGCGCCTGGCGGTGGGGGAGGCGGACTCAACGGCACCGGTGGCGCCCCGAGTTGTGCCCACACCGCGTTTTGATATCGGGCGGGCAAAATGGTACTGAGCAGCGCAGCCGTCACGAGACTGGCGATCATCATCAGCCGCGCAAAATGAAGTGGCTGCTTTCGTAGGCGCGGGCCTATGTCAGTCCTGGCACTCGTCTTCCTATCGCGATGTCGGCTAACAGCGTTCCAACGCCGTCTTCTAAGATGCCTTCCCATCATTGAAATAACGCGGAGTTAAAATGGGAAATGTGGAGCATTTTAATGTTTTTATTGCACGCAATTGATCAAAATTGCGCGAACCATGGTGTCTCGGGAGCATCCGCAACTTGAAACTGGATCTTAAAGCTTTTGAGTAGAGTACCGTCGGCATGTCTGAGCGCGAGTTTTGCCTGCTCCAGAGCGACCGCGCTTTGCACTTGCGCACCCTGGGCCGCAACCAATTGGTTTTTGTATTGCAAAATGTCGTGGATCGCTGCGGTACCTACCCGGAAGCGCTTTTGCTCCTCGCTCAGCGCCAAGGTCCAGTAGCGAGTTGCGGCCTCGGTGGCTTTGATTTGAGCGACTGCCGAGGCTAAGTTGGCAAGCGCTCCCTGCACGTTGACAACGACCTGGGCCAGTGCTGCGCTGTAGTTACGACGCATTTGCTCGTAATTCATTTTGGCCTGTTCGTAGTAAGCCTTTTCCACCGCGTCATCCAATGGCATCTCAAAGGAAAAGGTGACGGCATATTGATAAAAACTTGAATCCAGCATCCTGTTGAGCGCCGTCGCATACGATCCGCTGAAGGGAAGAAAGGCGTAGCCAGGTGCTCCGGGAGGAGTGAGCGCGGAACCCGAGGTCAAACAGTTAGTAGGCAAGCCAGCTATGCTCGGGCCGCACAGCGCTTCGCCTGCGAGCGAGGTAGCTTCGAACTGCGCGCTGAAATTGAGCTGCGGCAGGAGCTGATTGCGCCACCAGCTCGCCATCACCTTAGCCCGACGTAACCCCTCGCGCATGGCCGCCAACGAGGGTAAGTCGGCAATCGCATTTTCCAACGAGTGCTCCTCCTCATCGGTCACGTTTTCGCTAACATTGGGGCTTTGCGCAGGTTCGATCCGTTGCGGCAAAAAGGTATGAGCTGGATTGAGCATTGCATCCTGACGCAACACGGCACGGGCGGTCCTTACGGCGGCAATGGCCGCGTCCAGATTGGCGCGGTCAGTGGCGGCTGCCGCGCGCGCCTCTTCCAGCATGATCGGCGGTTGCTTTCCCACCCGTACCGCTACCGCGTTATCGCGGATCACCTCTTGGTCGAATTGTAGGGCTTGGCGAGCTACCTTCAAGTTGGCCTCGGCCAGGTAGAGGTTCCAATAATCGTCCGCCACTGCCTGAACCAGGTCGTTGAGCTGTTGCGCGTAACCTAGTTGCGCCTGGCGGTTAGCAGACTTGGCGATATCAATGTTGATGGTGGCGTAACCCAACCCGAAATCCCGTAGCAAAGGCTGGAGAAACGCAAAGCCAAGGCTTGGGGTATAGCTAGGATTAATTGACACCGAATAGCTGTTGGTATTTTGCCATTGGTTTTCAAAAAAGACGGTCAATCTGCCGTTGCTTGCCGCCAACATCTTGTTGATTGTGAAATTCCATTGGTAACCGGCCGTCGACAAATTGTGTGACCCATCTACAGTTGACAGTACCGAGGTGCCCGGAACCACGCTGCCAAGGGCGATTGGCGAGGCAACAACGCGCGGGTCGAACTCGCCCTGCGCCATCTCGACCGCTTCCGCGCTGCCGACCGGCACCATGCGTGCCGCCAAAACATTAGGATTGTTGCGCAGCGCCAGATAGATCACCTGCTTGAGGCTTAGCTGATTGACTGTGGGATCCGAGCTGCCAAGGTATTCGCGTGTCAGCAAAGTCTCGGGCGGCATTGTTACGCCGGGCGACCATTGATGGCGCAGCACCGCGGGCAGAGACCACACTCCGGTTTGCCGCTCCAGCGGTACCCTCAGCTCCGGTGAAATACTGGCTTGGAAGCTTGTCGGCGTCTGCGCAATAAGCGGTGCGCTACCTGATGAAGCGCCAAGGGCGGGTGAGACGCTCCAACCAACCACGAGAGCCACCGCCAATGCGACGAAGGCTCCGGATGCCTGAGACGTCCGCTTGGAGGCGTGCTTGGGAAATCGGCTTACGATTGGCGGCACCGTCATGGTTCAGAAGCGCGCGTACCACGAGCGTGAGACTACGGGTTGGAGCGTGAAGGCGATCTGAAAATGGTGGAGCAAAGTGCCGTTGGCATGCCACAGTGCCAACTTGGCGTTTTCCAGATCGATCTCGGCTTGCACCTGATTGCCTCGCGCATTGATGTATTCGCTTTGGTACTGCAAGAGATCGTGAGTAGAGGCCATTCCGGCCCGGAAGCGCACCTGTTCGTTATGTAACGCGTGCCTGGCATATTGAACCGCTTCGCTCGTAGCCTGCACGCGGTCGACATCGGCCTGGGCGTTAGCCAGCCCGTTTTCAACTTCGTTGACCGCCTGGCTAAGCGCGGCTTGATATTGCAAGCCGATCTGCTGGTAGGCAGCACGGGTTTGGGCCAAGGCCGCGCGCGCGGTGGCGTTGGCCAGTGGCCGCTCGAAGGAGAGGATAGCCACATAGTTGTAAAAGCCGAAGCCGAACATCTGGTTGAGCGCTGAGGCGTAATTGCCTGAAAAGGGCAGGGCGACGCCCGGCATATTGGGTTTGTCTCCATTGATGGGACCGGGCGATTGAATACAATTGTCTAGGCTACTGTATCCAAAGTTCGGCCCGCACACGGCATCTCCAGCCAACGAATTGATGGAGATTTGGCTCTGCGCGTTGACTTGCGGCAGTAGCTGATTTTCCGAATACTTGACCTGCAGCAGTGCCGCGCGAATTGCCTCGCGCATTTGCGCCAGCGAAGCGCGATTCTCCACCGCGCTAACTAGCGCGTCGCGTTCATCGGTGTCGATATAAGCATCAGGATTGGGCCGATCGGAGGGAGTGATCTGGCGTGGGACAAAAGTGCCCGCCGGATTAAGCATTACATCCTCGCGCAGCGTATTGAGTGCGTTCTTGAGGGCGGCGCGTGAACTGTAGAGATTGGCGCGGGCGGTAGCTTCGGAAGCTTGAGCTTCTTCCAGATCCAACGGGGCCAGCATTCCAACCCGATGCTGGACCGAATTGACATGGACGAGATCGCGGTAAAATCTAAGCCCTTCCTCGGCAACCGCCAAATTCTCCTGGGCTGCGACCACACTCCAGTAATCGCCGCCCACCTTTTGCACAAAGTCGGTCAACGCCTGCGCATAACTCCATTGCGCCTGTTTTTGGCTGGACTCTGCTAAGTCCACGTTGATCGTGGCGAAACCCCAGCCAAAATTGCGCAGCAGCGGCTGTGACAATGACAGCGCCAAAGTTGGAGTGTACGAGGGATTAATGGTTTGGGTAAGGTTGTTGGTCTCGGTGCGTAGGTTGTTGAACGTCAGGCTCAAGGTGCCGTTGGTGCTGGCCAGGATCTTGTTAACCCCAAAATTCCAGGCATAGGTTTTGGTTTCAAGAGCATTTCCTTGAAAGGTCTCGATCGGCGTCGTGGCCGGAATCACCGTCTTTTGCTGTTGCGCCACGCCAGTCAGATCGGGATCGAAGATACCAGCCTGTTGCATCACGCTGGCATCAGCCATTACCGGCTGCAAGCGCGCGGCCAGCACTCCGGGGTTGTTGCGCAGAGCCAGATATATCGCCTGCTTTAGGCTCAAGGGTTGGCTGCCGCTATCGATACTGCGCAGATAGCTGGCGCTGAGTTCGGTCAGCGGGGAGGAGGCTCGTAGAGGAAAAAACTGGTTTAGCAGGATTGCAGGCAGGGAGAGCACAGAATCATCGTGCTCGAATTGTCGGGTCGCTTGTGGCCCGACCGCGAGATCGGGCGCGCTTTGCCCGGCCAGCGTACTAGCTTCTCCGCTCCCAACGGAGGTGGCGGCTACCTGCCCGCACAATCCCAGCCCTGCGAGCTCCATCCAGATGCCGAGAAGGATCGCGGCCACGCGCGTGCCGCCTCGTGCTGAAACCATAATTCCTCTCCTTCGACTGGGTCTTAACCATGACAGTTTGCTTTGCGCGTGCAAGCTGCTGGGATGCTGCCCCCGACGGCGATAGTATTTCATCAAGGGTACGTCCCTGACCGTGACTTGAGCCGCCAAGACGATTGGTGGGCCTATACGGTTGACGCCCGGGCGGGTGCCGGCGTTGGTTGCCGAAAAGGCGCCGCGTATGATTTCCAAGCCGAGTCGCACAATTTGGCCGACCCTCGCGTCCGCCACGTGAAATCCGCGCCCAGGCACGCGATGAACTACCCGCTCCGACTTGATAGCAAACTGCTGGCGGTCCCTGGAATCGGCCCCAAGCGCGCACAAATGCTGGCTGCGCGCGGCCTGCTCAGCGTGGGCGATCTACTGCTCTACCTGCCCACGCGCTATCGCGACTGGCGCACGCCCCAGCCGATCGAGCGATGCGAGCCCGGAACAGTAGTGACCCTGGCCGGAGAGCTGGAGGGCCTAAGCGCGCGTCCGATGCGCGGGGCGTGGGGCCGGCGAATCGTCGAGGGGTGGTTGCGCGAGGAGGGTGGGGAGCGGATGGCGGTTATCTGGTTCAACGCACCCACCTACCTGTGCGACACCTTGAAAGCCTACGGCCAAGTCGTGCTCCAGGGACGGGTACGCCACGGCGTGCAGGGGCGAATGGAGCTGCACCACCCGGAAGTGTTTCCCCGCCACCAGGCCCCCGCGATCGTGCCCGAGTACGCCCTAGGCGCGGAATTGGGGCAACGCCTGATGCGCAGCCTGATCGCCCGTGTCCTGCCTGCCGCCGCCGCGCTTCCCGCGCTGGTGCCCGCGCCCTTGCGCGCCGACGCCGGCTTGCTCCCGCCCGCCGATGCCGTGCGCTACCTGCATCAGCCGCCGCCGCAGGCCGACCTGGACGCACTTGTCGAAGGTACCACCGCGGCTCATCGCACACTGGCCTTAGACGAGCTGTTCGCCTTCGACCTGGCCCTGATGATGGAGCGTTCGCACGCGCGCGAGCGACAAGGGGTCAGTTTCGACCGGCCGGCGGTTCTCAGCACG
>Ga0209061_1004595_pt1 | contig 13071 bp, 12 predicted proteins | sample Coa_R1_10_FD_187157 | JGI IMG/M metagenome (GOLD analysis project Ga0209061, IMG submission 187157) | Surface soil microbial communities from Centralia Pennsylvania, which are recovering from an underground coalmine fire - Coalmine... | ecosystem: Environmental > Terrestrial > Soil >...
GCACGAACTGACCCCGGTGGACTCACCGGACGTCCGGCACGAGACTACGGGTCACAAGGCCGCGCCCGTTGCATGCCCGATCGGGCGGCCAGACCGGGGTACTCCCGGTCCCTTACGGACAGCCCGGCATACCCCCTGAGCTGGGAGAACGCAGGTAGGGGCCTTGCCAGAAACGATCTCCTAAGCAGTAGGCCAGACCTACTTGGGCTCGCATGAGATCCTCACGGTCCGCAACGCCGGGTACACCAAGATATCGTTATCAAGGGGCCGCTCCAACCAGGTGCCCGGCCAGCTGCTCAGCCGCCAATGTCACCTCTCACCCCGGCGAACGGCGGAGCGGCAGGATGTCCAGCCCACATCCACACCGAAGTGGGACGCGACGTAGGCACAGTGGCTCCACGGACTCTCGCCGGGTGCCACCGGCCTCACGTCCACGTCGGCTGCGGCAACCCAGATGCCGCGCTGGAACCGGCGCCGGGCAAAGACCGGCTCACCGCACAAAGACAGCTCCCTGACCAACCCGGCCAGTACCTCACGGAGGACCACGCGCGCTTCATCCTCGCTGGCTGCCTTGATGGCGAACTGCACCGACAGCGCCCAGCGCGCCACCCGCCCGGCCGGGGTCATGGCCGCCAACGGCTCGCCCGGTGGAACACCTGCGCTCATGGCCGCTCCCGCCTTGCTGGCTGTGCATCGGAGCCTACCGGCGGTCCGGTCGTCTTCGGTGCGCCGTGGGAGCCAACTTGAAAGCCATGGGGACGGACAACTTTGCCAGGGTCCGGACGGATGCGAACCGGCGGGCAAAGCCAGGTCGAGCACACGAACCGGTCTGAACGCGCCGGAACGCTCCATGGGGACCTACGGATTACAAGGCCGCACCCAATCAGCCTTCGTTGACGCCGACCACGCGAAGCCCCTCGTGCTCGATGAAGTCGGCATAGTCCTTGAGGTTCAGGGTTGCCAGCGGCAGGTCGCGGACCAGGCAGCACGCCGCGATCCATGTGTCATTGACCGGCCGGGGACGGCCCCGTCGCACCGCCTGCGCTTGCAGTTCTCCCCACCGGATCGCCACGGCGTCGGAGTACGGCAGCGTCACCACCCCGTACCGCCACTCTGCCAGTTCCGCCAGCTTGCGCGGCCCCCAGCTCCGCAGCACTGTCCACTTGGTCAGCTCGCCCACCGTCACGAACGAGATGCACCACGTCTGCCCGGTGAGCCAGGCGCGCAGCGGGTCTGCCAGGCGGCCGCGCAGGACCGCCGAGGCCACGTCGGTGTCCAGAACGACGAAGCTCACGCCAGGCCGGAGCGGCGGGACTCATACAGGTCGGCGAGAAACTCCTCCAGCTCCTCATCCGACTCGAACAGCCCAGGGCGTGCCATGTCATCCACCGACTTGACCGGCTTGACGCCCTTCCGGCGAGCTAGCTCCTCGATCGGCACGGACTCATCCCGCGTGGGATGCTCCGAACGCTCCGCTCCGCTGGTGGTCACCGTCACCCCCTACGCCCACGTCTCTCCTTCAGTGTCGCACCCGCGCCCGCCCGAGGCGAACGAAACCATGATCCGGAATATGTGCGGAATGGCAGGCAGTCCCCACCGGCACCGCGACCGCATCTTGGCAGGTCATAGCCCTGGGCAGCCAGGAAAGATCATCCGCCTCCGGAGCCGTACGCTAACGCGGCGAGGATGATCGACGGGCTGCCGGCGTACTACAGACACACGGCCCCGGACAACCTGGTCACCCAGCATCAGCTGGACCTGAGAGGCCTCCGGCGTGGCGCCGGGCAGCAGCCCTCGGCGTGGCTGTGGTACCGCAGCGGCGGCTATCACGGCGGCTGGCGCGGCGGCCCGCGCACATGGGCCGTCACTGCTCTGTACGACCTGGTATGCGCCGGCCCAAGCGGCCGTCTAGCCAGAGGCAGCTTGAAGTGCTCGCGACCGCACGGGACCAGCGGCAGGTCTGTGGTACCTGCGGCGACGATATGGGCAAGAACCTGGGCGCTGGCCGTGAATGCAGCTACTGTCGGCAGGCCCACATTGGCGGGTGGCTGACTGAGTGGCTGATAGACCTGGACACATCAGGCACAACGCCTGGCGATGAGTAGGGGCTTGATCGATGTCGCCGGGCACCTCCGCGATTAACGGTTCAGTTACGCTGTGTAGCTGAATACGCGGTTTCGGCTTGCACGCACGATTCCCCCCTTTTCCTGCAAAGTAGCGCAAACGATCAAAATCGCACCCAGCGCACAGTCACGGACTGTGCCCGTCGTGATCGCGACGATCGTGGGCATGATGACGCCGAGCGCGGGGAGCCTGGCGGTCAGCCTAGCCTCTGCGCGCGCCGCAGCAGCCCGCGCAGGGCGCACCCATCGGTACATGGCGGCAGGGCATGACCCCGGGGCATACCGCCACGACTCTAGGGGACCGCGTTTACCGGCTCGTCCTGAGTCAGGGGAAAGTCATGGTCGCTGGCAGCCGGGACCGCCGATATCGGACCCGGGCAAAGCGCGCGACCGCCAGGTAACGCGATTTCGTTTGAATCGGCCGCCTCAAGCTGGTGACTAATACTCCAACCGAACTTCGTGACCTTCATAGCTGGCGGGCTTGCCGCTGGTAGTGGCAGGTTTTAGCGCGGTGCTGGCAGCGGCGCCGCCAGGTGGACCATCGCAGCCGATGCCGGGCGTCGTTGGCCGGTTCGATGATCAGGGTACTGAACAGCGCGGCGATCTCGTTGCGGGTGAGCGGGATATGGCCGCCTGGCGGTGGGGCCGTGCTCGGCGGCGGCCGCGATGGACAGGAAGGCCAGGGCGAGCATGGTCAGGGTGGTCTACCGGTACCAGGAGCCCCAGCGGCGGACCTGGTGCTCGTCCAGCCCGGTCAGTTGTTTGCCGGCCTGGAAATCCTCCTCCGTGGTCCAGCGGATTCCCGCGACCTTGACCAGGGCGGGCAGCGGCACCGGGCGCGGTGAGCAGCAGCGGTAGAACGCCAGCTCCCCGGTGCGGCGGCTACGGCGGATCAGCAGGTGGCGGTGACCGGGCCGGCCTGGATCGATGGCCAGCCAGGCCCAGTCGCAGGAGCGGTACCCCTTGGCGCCCTCGCCGGCCGGATACCGCTGCCAGGCCCGGCGGGGCAGCCGGGCGGCAATCTGGCGGGCCGGGCAGGGGCCCGCGCCGGTGGTGACCTGGCAAGTGGCGGCCACCGCCAGCACATACCCGATCTGGCGGCGTTCCAGGTCAGCGCGCAGGCCCGGGTCGGCGCCGTACACTTCATCGCCGGTGACCCGGGCCGCCGGGACGCCCGCATCCAGCGCCCGGCCGATCATGGCCCGGGCCAGCCTGGGCTTGGTCGCGAACACCGTCCCCTCCGGGATGCCCGCCGCGGCGCACCGGCCCTTATCAGCGGTCCAGGACCGGGGCAGGTACAGTTCCCGGCCGGTCAGCGCATGCCCGCGCCGGCTCGCGCAGGACAGGAACACCGCGACCTGGCAGTTCTCCACCCGCCCTGCAGTGCCGGAGTACTGGCGCTGCACGCCGGCGCTGGCGGTTCCCTTCTTGACGTCGCCAGTCTCATCTCTTGACGTCGCCAGTCTCATCAACTACGAGCACGGCATCCGCGCTGCCCAGGTGCTCGATGACATACCCGCGCAGGTCATCGCGGACCGCATCAGCATTCCACCGGGCCCCGGCCAGCAAGTGCTGCATCCCGTCCGGGGAGACATACCCGGCCAGCTCGGCGATCGTCCAGCAGTTCTTGCGCCGCAGGCCCGACAAAAGCCCCAGCACGAACGACCGGGCCCGGCGTCGCGGCTCCACCCGGGCGAACCGCCCCGCGATCCGCTCCATCAGCTCGTCGAAGTGGTCCCGCCACCGGGCAGGGTCTACGCTGAGCCCAGCGGCCACCGCCGGAATATCATGAGTCGTCACAAACCATGAGCATCAAGCGGTGGCCGTTCGCCGTCCAGCACCTGCTCACCCAGGTCACGAAGTCCGGTTGGAGTACTAAGCACCTGCCAGGCACTTTATAACTGATCTTGGTTTAAGCTCGGCAGATTGCGCACCGGAGCCGGGACAGAACGGGCGTAAGAGGTGGAGCGCGGGCGGGGCGGGGGTGGCGGGAGCGGGTTGACGGGCGGGCGCGGGTGTGGTCTGCTGTTTTGCGTTCTTCCGACGGCAGGGCAGGAAGTCCGGTGCGAGTCCGGCGCGGTCCCGCCACTGTGACCGGGGAGCGACTCTCGCGTGAGCCACGACCGCGTGCGCGGTGGGAAGGCGGAGGGAAGCGCGGATCCGGGAGCCAGGAGACTGCGGCCGCCGGACCCGACACCTACGGGGCGCGGTTACCCCGGGGAAGGCGCTGCCATGACCACCCACACCGGGCCGGCTAACGTGCTCGCGGACACCATCGCGGCGATCGGGCCGCCTGACGCCGCCGCGGTGGCGGCGGCCCGCGAGCGGCAGGAGATGCTGACCAAGCCGAGCGGCTCCCTGGGGTTCCTGGAAGACCTCTCGGTACAGCTCGCCGGGATCGCCGGGCAGTGCCCGCCGCCGCTGCCCGGGCCGGCCGCGGTCGCGGTGTTCGCCGCCGACCACGGCGTACACGCCCAGGGCGTCTCGCCGTGGCCGCAGGAGGTCACCGCGCAGATGGTGGCCAACTTCCTCGCCCGCGGCGCGGTGGTCAACGCGATCGCCGCCCAGGCCGGCGCGGAGGTGTGCGTGGTGGACGTCGGCGTGGCGGCCGCCCTGCCGGCCGCCCCCGGCCTGCTGCCGCGCAAGGTGCGGCCCGGCACCGCGGACATGACCGCGGGCCCGGCGATGCGCCGGGACGAGGCCCTGCGCGCCGTCGAGGCCGGCATCGAGACCGCCCGCGACCTGGTCGCGGGCGGGCACCGCTGCCTGGTCACCGGGGACATGGGGATCGCGAACACCACCGCCTCCGCGGCGCTGATCGCCGTGTTCACCGGCGCCGACCCGGCGCAGGTGACCGGCCGGGGCACCGGCATCGACGACGAGACCTGGGCGCGGAAGGTGGGCGCGGTGCGCCGCGCGCTGGCCAGGAACGACCCCGACCCGGCCGATCCGCTGGGGACGCTGGCCGCGGTCGGCGGGCTCGAGCACGCCGCGCTCGCCGGGTTCATCCTCGGCGGCGCGGCGCACCGGGTCCCGGTGGTGCTGGACGGGGTGATCGCCTGCGCCGCGGCGCTGGCCGCCCGCGCGCTCGCGCCGGACGTGACCGGCTGCCTGATCGCCGGCCACCGGTCCACCGAGCCCGGCGCCCGCCGCGCCCTTGACGCGCTCGGCCTGCGCCCCCTGCTTGACCTGGGAATGCGCCTGGGCGAGGGATCGGGGGCCGCTCTCGCGCTGCCCGTCGTGCAGGCCGCCGCCCGGGTGCTGCGCGACGTCGCCACCTTCGACAGCGCTGGCGTCTCCGCCGAGAAGGAATGAGCCGCCGGACCCGTGACCGCGGGCCGGCTCCGCTGCGCGCGGCCGGCCTGCTGCCGCTGCCGGGCCGGCCCCGCCGCGGCAGGGCGTTCCGTGTCCTGGTCCTGGGCGGGGCGCGGTCGGGCAAGTCGGTGACCGCCGAGCGGCTGCTCGCCGGCCGGGACCGGGTGGAGTACGTGGCGACCGGGCCGGTCCCGGACGCCTCCGACCCCGAGTGGGCCGACCGGGTGCGGTCGCACCGTCAGCGGCGCCCGGCGCACTGGACCACGCGCGAGACGCTGGACCTGGAGAGCGTGCTGGCCGGGTCCGGGCTGCCCGCCGCGCGGCCGGCCACGCCGGTGCTCGTGGACTGCCTGTCCACCTGGCTGGCCGGGGCGATGGAGGAAGCCGGCCTGTGGGCCGGCGCCCCGGGTGCCGATAAGAAGCTGGCCGACCGGGTCGACGGCCTGCTGGCGGCATGGCGGTCGACCCGCCGGCACGTGGTGGCGGTCAGCAACGAGGTCGGCTCGGGGGTCGTTCCCGCCACCGCTTCCGGCGTGCGCTTCCGCGACGAGCTTGGGATGCTCAACACGCGGATCGCCGCCGAATGCGAGCAGGTCTGGCTGTGCACCGCGGGCATCGCCCGGCGGCTGCGGTGAGCGGGGCACGGTGACCGCGGACGGCGCCGGCCCGGGGGCGGCGCCCCGGCGCCAGGCCGCGCCCTGGCGGGTGGCGCTGAGCCTGTTCACCGTGATCCCGGCCCGGGGCGGCGCCGAACTCGGCGCGGGTGCGGCCGCCGCTGCCGTGCTGTGGCTGCCCGCCGTCGGACTGCTGCTCGGCGGCCTCGGCGCCGGCGTCATGCTCGGCGTCAGCGCGGGCGGCGCGTCCGGCCCGCGGCGGCTGCTCGGCGCGTCGCTCGCGGTCGCGCTGCTCGCCCTGCTCACCGGCGGGCTGCACCTGGACGGGCTGGCCGACACCGCCGACGGGCTTGGCAGCCGTCGCCCCGCGCAGCAGGCACTCGACATCATGCGCCGCTCTGACGTGGGACCGATGGGGGTAGCGGCGCTTGTCCTGGTCCTGCTCATCCAGGTGGCCGCGCTGGCGGCGGTGCCGCGCGTGCCGCTGGCCGCCGCGGCGCTGGCGCTCGCCGCCGTGACCGGCCGGGTTGCCGTCGTCGTGGCGACCGGCTCCCCCGCGGCGCGGCCCGGCGGATTCGGCGCCCTGGTCGCGGGCCAGACCACGGCGGCAGACCGGGAGCTGACCGTCGCGCTGCTGGGCTGCGCCGTGGCCGCGGCAGGGCTGCTCGCCGGCGGGTGGACGCTGGCCGTGCGCGGGCTGACCGCCGCGCTGGCCGGCCTGCTCGCCGGCGGCCTCGTCCAGCGCGCGGCGCGGCGGCGGCTCGGCGGGCTGACCGGCGACGTGTTCGGCGCGATCCTCGAGATCGGCGCAACGGCCGTGCTGGTCGTCTGCGCGCTGGCCGGCTAGGCCTGGCCGTGGGCCGCGGCCGGAGTTCACGCACGGCGGCGCGCGCCATCCGCCGCGCCCGGATTCCACGCGGCGGTTCATCCAGCCGATGACGCCGCGGGAGCAGGCCGGCCGGATCAGCCGGCCGGGGCAGCGGCGGGGAAACGCGCGTCCGGGATAATTCCCTTCCATGGACTTCCGGATCGCGCGCGACGACTACGGGGTGCCGCATGTGCGCGGCGAGACAGCCGAGGCGGCGTGGTTCGGGATGGGCTACGCGTGCGCGCAGGACCGCATGTTCCAGATGGACTACGACCGGCGGCGGGCCTGCGGAAGGTGGGCCGAGATCGCCGGGCCGTCCGCCGTCGGCGCGGACCTCCTGGCCCGGCGGCTGCGCCTGGCGGCGGCGGCGCGGGGCGACATCGCCGCGATGTCGCCGCCGCTGCGCGCGGCGTTCGGGGCGTACGCGGCGGGTGTCAACCGGGCGCTGGCGGACGGCGCCCTGCCGCTGCCCGGGCGGTACCCGGTCGAGCCGTGGGAGCCATGGCATTCGGTTGCCGCATTCAAGGTGCGGCATGTGCTGATGGGGCAGTGGCAGCACAAGCTGGCGCAGGCGGTGCTGCTCGCGCGGGTCGGGCCCGAGGCGTTCGGGCGGCTGGAGACACGGCCGCCGGCCGGCTCGCCGCTCGCGGTGCCGCCCGGCGCGCGGCTGTCCCGGCTGGTGGACGACGCGCTGGCCGACGTGACCGCGCACCTGGGGTTCCTCGCCGAGGCGGAGCCCGGCTCCAACGCGTGGGCGGTGAGCGGGCGGCGGACCGTCCATGGCGGCGCGGTGCTGTGCAACGACTCGCACCGCGCCCTCGACACTCCGAACGTCTACTGGCAGTGCCGGGTGTCCTGCCCGGAGTTCGACGTCACCGGGGCGACGTTCCCCGGCCTGCCGGGGTTCCCGCACTTCGGCGGGAACGGGCGGGTGGCCTGGGCGATCACGCACGCCGAGGCGGACAACCAGGACCTGTACCTGGAGCGGTTCGAGGGGCCGCGGTACCTGACGCCGGAGGGCTGGGCCGAGGCGGAGGCGCGGGCGGAGGAAATCGCCGTGCGCGGCGGCGGCACGGTCGCGGCGACCGTGTGGTCGACCCGGCACGGACCGGTCGTGCACGGGGATCCGCGGTCGGGCATGGCGCTGGCGCTGAAGTACACCGCGACGTACCGGCCGGACCGCGGCTTCGAGTGCATGCTGCCCATGCTCGTGGCGCGTGACGTGCGGGAGCTCGCCGACGCGCAGGACGGCTGGGTCGACCCCGTGAACAACCTGGTCTGTGCCGACGTGGCCGGGCGGATCGCGTATCAGTGCCGGGGGGAACTGCCGGTGCGCGCGGGGACCGGGCACCGGAGGCTGCCGGTGCCGGGATGGGACGGGTCGTGCGAGTGGACGGGGACCGTGCCGTTCAGCGCGCTGCCGCGCGTCATCGATCCGCCGGCGGGGTTCGTGATGACGGCGAACAACGCGATCGTGGACGGGGACGAGCCGTACATCTCCTGCACGTTCGCGCAGCCGTTCCGCGCCGAGCGGCTGCGGTCGCTGCTGGCGGGCTCCGCGGCGCTGAGCGTGAGCGAGCTGGCGGGCATGCAGGCGGACACGGTGTCGTGGGCGGCGCGTTCCTGGAGCCGGGTGCTCGGGGAGCTGGAGCCGCTGCCTGACGGCCCCGCCGAGGCGGCGCGGGCGCTGCTGGCGGGCTGGGACGGGGACCTGGCGGCCGGGTCGGGGGCGGCGCTGCTGTACGCGTGCTTCCAGCGGGCGCTGGCGGAGGCGCTGTACCGCCCGGTGCTTGGCCCGGATACCTGGGAATGGGTGGCTTCCGGGGCGCTGGCGCCCACGGTGGGCATGGTGCGGCGGTGGCTGGCCAGCGACACGTGGGAGCTGCTCGGCGGGCCGGTGCCCCCGGCCTGGGCGCCGGACGGCGAGCGCGCGAAGCGGGTGCTCGCGGCGGTGCCCGGCGCGCTGGCCGGCGCGTGGGCCGCGGCAGTGGAGCACGCGGGGCCGGACCCGCGCCAGTGGCGCTGGGGTGACCTGCACCAGGCGGTGCGCGTGCATCCGCTGGAGGCGGCGGGCCTCGCCGCCGGCCCGCTCCCCCCGGTGCCGATGGGCGGCGATGCCGACACCATCCAGGCGGCCGGCTACGGCTGGCGCCAGCGCAGCCCGTTCACCGTGCTGAGCCTTTCCGTGTACCGGCAGGTGGTGGACCTCGCCGATCCGGGCTCCGCCAGTTACGCCATCCCCGGCGGCAGCTCCGGGGACCCGGCGAGCCCGCACTTCGACGACCAGCTCGCCGAGTGGGCGGCGCACCGGCGCATCCCGATGGGCGGCCGCGCCTCCGGTGCGCCGCGCGGCGGCCGGCCGGGTATGGCATTACGGCCCGGGTATGGCATTACGGCATGGCGCTTCCGGCGAGCGCTTCCGGAACCGGGCGGGTCAGAAAACCACGACCTCGGCGCCGATCGGAAGGTGGGCGTGGTAGTAACGGGCGTCCGCGACGGCCAGGTGGACGCAGCCGTGCGACGGGGCGGTGAGGCTGCCGCCGTGGAGGGCGATCCCGCCCGGCGCGAGGAAGACCGCCCATGGCATCGGCTCGCCGGAGCCGGCGTTGACGTAGTCCGGGCCTGCCTTCCAGGCCACGCGGAACAGGCCGCGCGGGGTGACGTGCGGCGTTCCCGGGGGCCCGGGCGCCATCCTGACCGGGCCGAAGGTGACCGTGCCGGCCGATTGCAGCCAGGTGAGGCGCGCGGCCAGGTCTACGCAGGCCATCGTCTCCGCCGGGCCCAGGATGCGGTCGCGCGCGGCCAGCGCCGGCGCTGGCCGCGCGATGGCGTCGGCCGATCCCGCCGCCAGGCCGCGCCGCCAGGCCGCGCTCCCGCGTGCGGGCGCCGCCGGCGCCGCCCTTGCCCGGGCGGCCCCCGGGGACCAGGCGACCGGGGGCCGCGGGCTGGCAGGCTCCGCCGGCGGGCTGGCGGGCTTCGCCGGCGGGCTAGCGGGCTCCGCCGGCGGGCTGGCGGGCTTCGCCGGCGTGACGGCCGCGCCGGTCACCATGACGGCCGCCGCCGCCAGCAGGGCCGCCGGCACCAGCAGGCCCAGTGCCGCCAGCAGGCCGGCCGCCGCCAGCAGGGCCGCCACCGCCAGCACGGGACCGCGCATGCCCGCCGGCTTCCCCGCCCGGTCGTCTCGATCACCGGCAGCGCGCCTGGTCCTCGCGTCCATGCGATCACTCCGATCCGGATGCGACCTGAACGTATTTATAGGGCTACTAACAGTTATCATGTTGCAACGGTTTTCCGCAGCGAAACGCATACGGCCGGCCTCGCTGAGTCACCGCCTTTCGTTCGGGATAGCCGAAAGAATGCCGATCGCGGACCCGCGCGCCGCGCGCAGCGCCTAGCCTGTCCGGTATGTCGGTGTTGGCGGTGCTGCCGGAACTCTGGGACCGGGTGACCGCGGCACAGCCCGTGCCGCCCGTCCCGGTCGTCGCCGCGAGCGGCGCCGCCGCGCTGCTCGCCGTGCTGAACACCCGGGCCTGGTACCTGGCGCGGAACGCGATCACGATCGCGCACGAGGGCGGGCACGCCCTTGTCTCCCTGCTCAGCGGCCGGCGGCTGGAGGGGATACGGCTGCATTCGGACACCTCGGGCGAGACGACGTCCCGTGGCAGGCGGACCGGCCCCGGCATGGTGTGCACCGCGTTCGCGGGGTACGTGACGCCGTCGCTGCTAGGCGCCGGCGCGGCGGTCCTGCTGGCGGCGCACCACGTGATCTTGCTGCTCTGGCTCTTCCTCGTCCTGCTCGGCGCGACGTTCCTCGCGATACGCAACGCCTACGGCGTGCTCGCGGTGCTCGCGACGACGGCGGCGGTGTGCGCGGTGACGCTGCTGGCCACCGCGCCGGTGCAGGCCGCCTTCGGCTACGGCGCGGCGTGGTTCCTGCTGTTCGGCGGGGTGCGGCCGGTCGCGGAACTGCACCGGTCGCGGCGCCGGGGCCTGCGCCGGGGGCTGCGTCCGCCCACGTCCGACGCGGACCAGCTCGCCCGGCTGACCGGTGTGCCCGGCGGGGTGTGGGTGGCTTTGTTCGGGCTGGTGGCGGTGGCGGCGCTGGCGATCGGGGCGAGGCTGCTCATCCCGGGCCCGCTGCACGTGCCGCGGCTTCGCTGACGCCGCCGGGGCCGGCTAGCCGAAACGGCGGGCGCTCGGGTAGAGCTGGGCGCCGTCCACGACGATGTTCGCGCCGGTGACCCAGGACGCCCGCTCCGACAGCAGGAACGCGACGACGTCGGCGACTTCCCGCGCCTCCCCGAGGCGGCCGAACGGGAACTGCGTCCGCAGGAACGCGTCGAAGGCCTCCGGGTTCTGCCGCCTGAACGTGTCCCACCCGCCGCCGGGGAACATGATCGAGCCGGGGCTGACCGCGTTGACCCGGATGCCGTACGGCGCGAGCTCCTGGGCGGCGGTGGCGGCGAGCTGGATCTCCGCGGCCTTGGCGGCGGCGTAGGCGGTGCGCGGCGCCGGGCGCATGCCGGTGATCGAGGAGACGATCACCACGGCGCCGCCGCCGTTCGCCCGGAGGTACGGCAGGCCGGCGCGGATGAGCTCGGCCGCGTGGCCCGCGTTGAGCGCGAACGTCGCGGTGAACTCGCCGGCCTGCGCGCTGGTGAGGTTGCCCTGGCCGACCGTGCCTCCCGCGTTGGCCACCAGCAGGTCAAGGCCGCCCAGTGCCGCCGCTATATCCGTGACGGCCCGGGTCAGCGCACGGGTGTCGGTGACGTCCGCGGCGGCGGTCGCCGCCCGCGCGCCGCCGCCGGACAGGCGCCCGGCCGCGTCCGCCAGGCCGGCGGCGTCCCGGGCGATCAGGCCGACGGCGGCGCCCTCGGCGGCGAGTGCCTGGGCGACCGCGAACCCGATGCCCCGGCTGCCGCCGGTGATCAGCGCACGCTTGCCGCGCAGCCCCAGGTCCATGCTGCTGAACTCCTCTCGTTGCCGCCTCGTCCCGCGGCCCGGCGTCAGCCGGCCTCGGTGCGGACCCCGGCCTCGGTGCGGACCCCGGTCTCGTCGATGCGGGCGAGCATCTCGGCCGGGTCGGCGTATACCCGGTAGGCGCCCGCGCGTTCCAGCTCTTCCCGGCCGTACCCGCCGGATTGCAGCCCGATGCCGAGCGCCCCGGCCCGGCGCGCGGCAAGCAGGTCCCAGACGCTGTCCCCCACGACCATCGCGTGCCGCGGCTCCACGCCGAGCAGCGCGGCGGCGGCGAGGAACAGGTCGGGATCCGGCTTGGCGTGGCGCACCAGGTCACGGGTCACCATCGGGGTGTCTTCCGCGAGACCGAGCAGCTCGAGCGCGGGCCGGGCGGTGGCCGCGTACCCGCTGGTGGCGATGGCCCACCTCACGCCCGCTTCGGTGAGCGCCGCGAGCAGTTCGCGCGCACCGGGCAGCGCGGTCACCGAGTCCAGCTGCCTGCGGTATTCGGCGGCGTGCGCGAGCTGGAGCTGCTCGATGTCGGCCGCCGACAGCGTCCTGCCGGTCTCGCGCAGCAGGGCGTGCACGAACAGGCCGCCGCTCATGCCGATCCGCCGGTGGATCCGCCACACCGACAGGTCGATGCCGATCGCGGAAAGGGCCGCGCGCCAGGCGATCACGTGCTGGTAGACGCTATCGATCAGCGTCCCGTCCAGGTCGAAGAGGAAGGACGGAGCCGGGGGCCCGGGATAATCCACGGCACTAGTGTGGCATGGCGCGGATCCGGGCCGGCTAAGGGCGGGCAGGGTCGGCAGGCCGGCTGGGCCAGCGGTACCTCGCGATCACTTCCGCGCGCGAGGGAGGCTCGGCGCCGGCCCGGGTGCAGGTCAGCGCCGCTACCCAGGCGGCGGCGCGCAGCGCCCTGGCAACGTGCCCGGCCGACCACAGGTCGTCCCTGCCCAGGCCGGAGGCTGACCACCAGGCCAGGAACGCCCCGCCGAACGCGTCTCCGGCGCCCGTCGTGTCCACCACCCGCACCTGCGGAACGCACACCTTGACCTCGCCACCGGGCAGGAAGGCCCGGGCCGGGCGGGGACCGTCGGTGACGATGACGAGGGCGAGCTTGTCATCGAGCAGCGTCGTGGCCGCGACCTCGGCCGGCACCCCGGGGCAGAGGTAGCCGAGGTCTTCC
>Ga0209061_1004596_pt1 | contig 13067 bp, 15 predicted proteins | sample Coa_R1_10_FD_187157 | JGI IMG/M metagenome (GOLD analysis project Ga0209061, IMG submission 187157) | Surface soil microbial communities from Centralia Pennsylvania, which are recovering from an underground coalmine fire - Coalmine... | ecosystem: Environmental > Terrestrial > Soil >...
CCGGGGCCCGCGCCCGCCAGGGCGACCCAGCCGGCCCGCGGCTGCTCGTCCGGCCCGGGCGCCGGGCGCCCGGCGGGACCCGCGCCGCTCGCTGGGGGATGGCTCACGCTCACGACACATCATTCCCGGTACTCGTCGGTGCCGATGGCACGCTGATGAGGTCTGCGGCCCCCGCGCGCAGCAGCTGGGCCGCGAGGTCCAGGCCGAGCCGCCGCGCGGCATCGAGGGTGGCCGGGGCGCCCCCGCGCGCCCGCAGCACGCGGCTGCCGTCGCCGCTCATCACGGCCGCGCGCAGCGTCAGCCCGGCGGCCACGGCCGCTGGCGAACCCGCGCCGCTGCCGGGCGGATGCCATCCCGCCCAGCCGCCCTGGCCGTCGCTGGCCGCCTCCGCGTACGCGCCGACCGGCGCGCTGCAGCCCGCGGCCAGCGCCTGGAGCAGGCTGCGCTCCGCGGTGACGGCGGCCATGCTCGCCGGGTCGGTCACGGTTGCCAGCAGCGCGGCAAGCTCCGGCTCGCCTTCGCGGCATTCGACGGCGAGGGCGCCCTGGCCCGGGGCCGGGAGCATCTCGTCGGGCTCGAAGACCTGGCTGACCGAGCTGGCGCGGCCGATCCTGGCCAGCCCGGCGCAGGCGAGGATCACCCCGTCGAGTTCACCCCGCTCGACCTTCGCCAGCCGGGTGCCCGCGTTGCCGCGGATCGGCACGCAGCGCAGGTCGCCGCGCAGCCCGAGCAGCTGCGCCGCGCGGCGCGGCGAGCCGGTGCCGATCCTGGCGGCCGCGGGCAGGTCGGCGAGCTTGGCGCCGTCCCGCGCGATCAGCGCGTCTCTCGGGTCGTCGCGGGGCGGCACCGCGGCGAGCACGATGCCGGCCGCGGGCGCGCTGGGCAGGTCCTTGAGCGAGTGCACGGCGAGGTCGACCTCGCCGGCCGCCAGTGCCTCGCGGAGCGCGCTCACGAACACGCCGGTGCCGCCGATCTGGGTCAGCTGCGCCCGGCTGACGTCACCCAGGGTCGCCACGCCGACGATCTCCACCGCGCGCCCGGTGCGCTCGGTGATCATCTCAGCCACCTGGCGGGACTGCGCGATGGCCATCGGGCTCCTGCGGCTGCCGAGCCGCAGCGGCCGGCTCATGATGAACCCTCCTGCTCCGGCGCGGCCCGAGTGACCGCCTCCACCGCGCGCGGGTCGAGGTCGAACAGGACGCGCAGCGCCGTGGCGTAGTCCTCGCCGCCCGGCGAGCCCGCCAGTTCCTTCACCCGCACCGTCGGCGCGTGCAGCAGCTTGTCCACCACCCGCCGCACGGTCTTGGCTATCTCGTCCAGCGCGGCGGGGCCGACGCCGTCGGCGCTCAGCCGGCCGGCCAGCCGCGCCAGCTCGGCGTCGACCACCTTGGCCGCCTTGGCGCGCAGCGCGACGACCGTGGGGGCCACCCTGGCCGCCTCGATCGCCGACCGGTACCCGGCCAGCTCGGCCTCGCAGATGGCCCGCACCGCCGCGACGTCGTCCGCGCTCGCCGCGGTCGCGTGCCGGCTGAGCTCGTCCATGCCGATCACCACGACGCCCGGCAGGCCGGCCACCGCTGGCTCCACGTCGCGCGGCATCGCGAGGTCGAGCAGCAGCAGCGGGCGCGCCGGGCCGGGCGCCGCGGAGGGCCTGGCGGCGAGCGCGGCGGACACCATGTCGGCGGTGATCACGAACCCGGATGCGCCGGTGCACGAGATGACCACGTCGGCGCGCGCCAGCGCGGCGGGCAGGTCCGCAAGCGGGATCGCGGTCGCGCCCGCGTTCGCCGCCAGGCGCTCCGCGCGCCTTTTCGTGCGGTTGGCGACGGTGATGCTGGCCGCGCCGCCGCGCGCCGCGGTCGCCGCCGCGAGCCCGCTCATCGAGCCGGCCCCGACGATGAGCACGTTGCGCCCGGCAAGCGGCTGCCCAGCCGGTCCCGGTCCCCATCCGGCCGCGCCCAGCTCCACGGCGACGGTCACCAAGGCGGTGCCGACCCTGCCGATTCCCGTCTCGGCGCGGGCACGCTTGCCGGTCCGCAGCGCCAGCCGACCCAGCTCGCCGAGCGCCCGGCCGAGGGTACCCGTCTCGGAGGCGAGCGCGAGCGCGGAGCGCACCTGGCCGAGGATCTGGTCCTCGCCGACGACCATCGAGTCGAGGCCGCAGGCCACGGCGAGCAGGTGGCTCACCGCGCGCTCCTCGTAGTGCACGTACAGGTGCTGCGTGAACTCGTCGGCGGGGATGCCGCAGTGGCGGGCGAGCAGGTCGCAGACGGCCGTCACCCCGGCGTGAAACCGGTCCACGTCGGCGTAGACCTCGACCCGGTTGCAGGTCGAGATCACGAACGCCTCGGCGACCGGCTCGGCGAGCGCCACGTCGCGCAGCAGCTTGGCGAGAGCGTCGCCGCTGACCGCGGCCCGCTCCAGGACCGCCACCGGCGCGCTCTTGTGGCTGAGGCCGACGACGAGCACACTCACGTGTCCACCGCCTACGCCCTGGCCGCCAGTTCCGGGAGCGCCTGCGTCCGCGGCGCGCCGTTGACGGCACGCCCGGCTGCGCCGCGCGTGCGCCGCGAGCCGCGGGGTGCCGAGCGGCCGGCGGACCGGCGCTGTGCGTGGAAGGCCAGGATCTGCAGCTCGATCGACAAGTCCACCTTGCGCACGTCTACCCCTTCCGGCACGTTCAGGACGAGCGGCGCGAAGTTGAGGATGCTGGTGACACCAGCCGCGACGAGCCGGTCGCAGACGGGCTGCGCGGCGGATGCCGGAGTCGCGATCACGCCGATCGCCACCTTGTGACGGGCCACCACGGCCTCGAGCTCATCGACATGGCGCACGGTCAGCCTCGCGATCCTGCTGCCCACGATAACCGGGTCGCAATCAAGCATGGCCGAGATCGTGAAGCCCCGGGACGCGAAACCGCCGTAGTTCGCCAGCGCGCGGCCTAGGTTCCCCGCCCCGACGATCACCACCGGCCAGTCCTGGGTCAGGCCGAGGGTCCTTGACACCTGGTAGACGAGGTAGTCGACGTCGTAGCCGACTCCCCTGATCCCGTAGGAGCCGAGGTGGGACAGGTCCTTGCGCAGCTTGGCCGAGTTCACCCCCGCGGTCATCGCGAGCTCCTCGCTGGCGACCGTGCTGACGCCCCGCTCGGCGAGCGCGTACAGGGCCCGCAGGTACAGCGGCAGCCGCGCCACCGTCGCCTCCGGTATCCCCCCGACGCTGTCCCGGCCGCCCGCCCCCCGCGCGGCGGAGCCATCGTCCGTCCCGGCGTGGTGCTGGCCGGCTGCCTGTGGCGGAAGGACGTTCTCGTGCATCCGGCAGCGCTCCTCTGGTGGGACCGGGGCCTGGGTGGCGTCGAAGGCTGCGTCAGTCTGCGCCGTCTTCCACGGTACTCCCTTTGTGCACCCATTCACAAAGTCGCCGCCGCTGGCCGGGCGGCCGCGAGGTGGGGCCGGTCAGGACAACGCCGCCCGCAGCCGGGCCTCGCTCACCCGCCAGAAGTCGATCTGCACCCCGTCCACCAGCACCACCGGGATCTTGTCCCAGTAGTCCCGCATGTCCTGCTGGCTGCCGGTGATGTCGCGTTCCTCCCAGCCGGCACCGAGGTCGGCGGCGACCCGCTGGACCACCGCCCGCGCCTCGTCGCACAGGTGGCAGCCCGGCCGGGACAGCAGCGTGATCCGGGCCGGCGGGCCCGGCCTGCCGCTAGATCCCGCCATGACGCCCGGCTGCCGACCGCGCGGCGGGCAGCCGCCGCTGGTCCTGGCCGCGCGGCGGCACCGGGGGCAGCGGCTCCAGGCCCGCGGCCCGCGCGGGGCCCTGCGGCCGGCCGGCGGTCGCGGCGGGCAGCTGGGGGCGCGCTCCGGACGCCGGCCGCGGCGGGTGCGGGGAGTACGGCACGCCCGGGCTGGCGGCCTGCGGGTCCGGCAGCGGGGCGACCTTGGCGTACTTGAGCCTGAGCTCGATAACGGTGGTCGCCAGCACGTACGGCCGGCGTTCGGCGACGAAACGCTGCAGGTACGGCTGGCTCTCGTGGCTGTCGAACGCCTTCCGGTCCAGGTAGATCTCGTAGAAGATGCGCTGCAGCGGCGCGTCCGGCACGAGGTGGATGACGTAGACCAGGGTGCCGGGCTCGAACAGCCGCACCTGCTCCGCCGTCTGCTCGGCGAGCCGGTCGAACTCGGCGGCCTTGTCGTCGAGCAGGGTGAAGATCAGGATCCGGCCATAGGGCCTGCCCGCCGCCGTGCCCGCCGGACCCGCCGCGGTAGCGGCCGCGGGCGCCGGCCCGGGCAGGCCGCGGGGCCCGGCGGCCGCAGCGGCATCCCCCGGCCCGCGCGCGCCGCCGGGCGCAGCAGGCCGCCCGCCGCCGGGCGGGCCGCCGCCGGGCACGCCAGTGCGGGCCGGGCCGACCGCGGCACCGGGCCCGCCGCGCCAGTGCGGCGGCGGCCGCAGCCCGCCGCCGGCCGCTCGCCGGCCGCCCGGGGCGGCCGCGGCGCCGTCCTCGCCCGGGCCGGCCGCGGCGTAATCGCCCGGGGCGGCCGCGGAGTAGGAGTAATCGCCCGGGGCGACGCCGGGCGGGCCATCGCCGCCCGCCATGTCCCGGGCCGCCGCGGGCAGGCCGACGAGTCGGATCGCGCCGAACCACACCAGCGCCGCCGCCACCGTGCCGAGCAGCGGATACAGGGACCTGACCGGGAGCGAGAAGCGCGGCGCCACCGCAAGCAGCACGGCCAGGGCAACCGCGGCCATCGCGCCGAGCCGCCCCCGGCCGGCCCGGGGCCGCCGTGCCGCCAGGCCCAGGGCCGCCACCGCGGCGATGACCGCCACGGCCTGGGCGAGGGCCAGCGCGTCACGGCCGGCCGTCCGGTAGTGCAGGCCGGGCAGCGGCCACGACATGCCGAACGGCCGTGCGCTGAGCGGATCGGTGGCCAGGATCACCCCCGCCACCACGCTCAGCGCGGCAAAGGCCAGCCGCACGCCGAACCTGGCGGCCTCCCCGGCGGCCAGTTCCACCAGGCCCCACGCCAGCCACAGCGGCGCGAGCAGCAACCCGGAGAGCTCGGCCGCCCGGAACGTCGCCGGGCTGAAGCCCCGGGACAGGCCCTGGGCCTGCACGGCCAGCGCCACCGTCAGCGCCAGCGCGGCGGCCGTCCACACCGCCAGTCCGGTTAGCGGCCTGCGCACGCAGCGCCCGCCGAGCGCGCCCGCCGTCACGGCCGCGACGAGCACGCCCGCGAACCCGATCAGCACGGGATCAGACATCACTGCCCGCTAGCCCGGGGCGGAGGCCCCCCGGCCCCCGCGCACGCCCGCCGCGGTGCCGCCGGCCCGCGATGGCGCGGCCGACGGCGGCCCGCCGCGGCAGCCGGGCCGGGGGACGCCGCCTGCTGCCCCGGGGCCGCCCGCGGCCCCTCGCGGACCGGGCGGTCGCGAGGCCGCGCCTCGCGCTACTCGCCGTACTGCCCACTGGCCCACCGTAGCGGAGAGACGGTCTCTCTACTTCTTGTTCCGGCGCTGGATGCGGGTCTTCTTCAGCAGCTTGCGGTGCTTCTTCTTCGCCATGCGCTTGCGGCGCTTCTTGATGACAGACCCCACGGCCAACCCTTCCTAGGCACTGCGGATGACGGGTACGCCAACACGCTCGCCCGGTAAGGGCGGCTGGACACACACCCAACGCAGAGGGTACCAGGCCCGGCGCTCCGGCCGGGCGCGCCGGCCGGATCCGCGCCGCCGGCCGGCAGCGGCGCCGGCGACCCGCCCGCCTACCCGGTGCCGACGTAAGCAGCCCTCAGGTACTGATTGACCGCCTGCTCGGGTACCCGGAAGGAACGACCGACACGGATCGCCTCCAGCTCGCCGGAGTGCACGAGGCGATACACGGTCATCTTGGACACGCGCATGATCAAGGCCACTTCGGCAACGGTTAGAAATCTCACGTCGCTCAGGGGGGTTTCGCCAGCCATCGAGTTGCCTCTTCCGCACGAAGCCGAGCACCTGACGGGATTCTGCGCACCAGTCACGTACGTCTCCAGCGTAAGACCCGCACAGAAAAGAGCAACCCCGCCTGGAGCCACAGTGCTGGCATCCGCGGGCCGCTACATCGCGCGGCGCCGCGCCCTGCAGTTGCCGATGAGACGGCAGTCACGGGTGAGGCGGCAATCCGTGCCAGCCAAACGTGGCGAGCCGGGTGCGCATGATCGAGGCGTCCACCGGGTCGGCGGGATCGGCGCCGGCCCGGAACGGGATGAAATCGGCCGGCTCCCCGTCCGTCATCCGCGACGGCGCGCTTTCCCCGGTCCGGCCGGTGGCCAGCGCCCGCCAGCCGGCGGGCACCTCCAGACGGGGATCGACGGGCGAGCCGGCCGCCACCGCGAGCAGGTGGGCCCACGACCTCGGCACCACCTGCACCAGCTGGTAGCCGCCGCCGCCGGTCAGCAGCCACCGGCCGCCTGCGGTCTCGTGCGCGAGATCGTGCACCATGAGCTGGGCGCGCCGCTGGCCGTCGACGCTCAGCTCGAGGTGGGCCAGCGGATCGAGCCGGTGACTGTCGCAGCCGTGCTGGCTGACCAGCACATCGGGCCGGAAGGCGCGCAGCAGCGGCGGCACCACCGCGTCGAACGCGCGCAGCCAGCCCGCGTCGCCGGTGCCGGCCGGCAGCGGCACGTTGACCGCGTACCCGACGCCGTCGCCGGTGCCGTTCTCCGCCGCCAGCCCGGTGCCGGGGAACAGGGTCGCCGGGTGCTCATGCAGGCTGATGGTGAGCACCCGCGGGTCGTCGTAGAACGCCGCCTGCACCCCGTCGCCGTGGTGCACGTCGAGGTCCACGTACGCGACCCGCCGCGCGCCGCGGGCCAGCAGCCACGCGATCGCGATGGCCGGGTCGTTGTAGACGCAGAAGCCGCTGGCCGCCCGGCGCATGGCATGGTGCAGCCCGCCCGCGATGTTCGCCGCGTGCAGCGCCTCGCCGTGCCAGACCGCGCGCGCCGCCGCCAGCGTCGCGCCCGCGACGAGGGCGGATGCCTCGTGCATGCCGCCGAACACCGGGTTGTCCGGGGTGCCGAGACCGTAGCGCGGGTCGGCGGTGCCGTCCCGCCCGGCGCGGCGCACCGCGTCGACGTAGGCGGCGTCGTGCGCGAGCTCCAGCTCGCCGGCGGTGGCGGCAGCCGGGGCGAGCAGCGAGACCGGGGGCAGGCTCAGCACGCCGAGCGCGCGCGCCAGCGCGATCGTCAGCTCGACCCGGACCGGCGCCAGCGGGTGGCCGGGGCCGAAGTCGTAGCCGGTCAGCTTCTCGTCCCAGGCCAGGGCGAACGGGCCGGCCACTACCGCGCCGCCCCGCCGGCGCCGGGAGGGCCGCCGCGGCCCGGGTCGGCGCCCAGCTCCCTGCCGCGGTCCCGCGCGGCCTCGATCGCCGCCAGGAAGGCGGCCCGCACCCCGTGCCGTTCCAGTTCCCTGATCGCCGAGATCGTCGTCCCGCCCGGGGAGGTGACGGCCTCGCGCAGGATCACCGGGTGCTCGCCGGACTCGCGCAGCATGGTCGCGGCGCCGTAGACGGCCTGGATCACCATCTCCAGCGCCGCGCCGCGCGCCATGCCGAGCAGGATGGCGGCGTCCACCATCGCCTCGACCAGGTAGTAGACGTAGGCGGGCCCGCTGCCCGACAGCGCGGTCGCAGCGTCCTGCAGCGATTCGGGGATGCGCAGCACCTTGCCGACCGGGCGGAGCAGTTCCTCGGCCCGGTGCAGGTGCTCCTCCCCGGCGTGGGCGCCGGCCGAGATCACGCTCATCGCCTCGTCGACCAGCACCGGGGTGTTCGACATCACCCGGACCACCGGAACCTCGCCGTCCAGCCGCCGCTCGATGAAGGCGGTGGTGATCCCGGCGGCGACCGAGACGACCAGCCTGTCCGGCGTCACCGCGGGCGCGACCTCGGCAAGCAGCCTGGCCATGTCCTGCGGCTTGACCGCGATCACCAGGGTGTCGGCCTGCTTCGCGGCCGCGCCCGCGTCGGTGACCTGGACGCCGTACCGGGAGCGCAGCTCCGCGGCCCGGTCGTCCCGCCGCGCCGCGGCGACCACGGCCGACGGCGGCCGCCCCGCGCGCAGCAGCCCGGACAGCAGCGCCTCGCCCATCTTGCCCGCGCCGAGGATCGCGATCATGACGCCTCCCGCGGCGCTGCCCGGCGGGACGCCCCCCATTGTCCCCCGCGCAGCGAGCGCAGGAAGAACGCCAGGTTGGCCGGCCGTTCCGCCAGCCTGCGCACCAGGTAGGCGTACCAGTCGCCGCCGTACGGCACGTACACCCGCACCCGCGCGCCGGCGTTGGCCAGCCGCCGCTGCTCGCCCGGCCGGACCCCGTACAGCATCTGGTACTCGAAGCTGCCGGCCGCGCGCCCGGTCAGCAGCGCCAGCGAGCCGGCGATCTGGATCAGCCGCGGATCGTGGGTGGCGATCATCGGATAGCCCGGCCCGTTCATCAGCACCCGCAGGCAGCGGGCGTAGCTGCGGTCGACGTCGCGGCGGGCGGTGTAGGCGACGCTGGCCGGCTCGCGGTAGGCGCCCTTGCACAGCCTGACCCTGATCCCGTAGCCGGCCAGCGACCGGCAGTCCGCCTCGGCCCGCCGCAGGCATGACTGCACGACGCAGCCGAGATCCCCGAACTGCCCGCGCAGCTTCGCCGCGATCTGCAGCGTCGGCTCGATCGCGGCGTACTCCTCGGCGTCCAGCGTCACCGTGGTGCCCGCCTCCGCCGCGGCCGCGCAGATCCGGGCGATGTTGCGCTCCGCGGTCCGCCCGCCGAGGAACAGCCCCACCGCGGTCGGCTTCACCGAGACCTCGGCGGCCCCGGCCCCCTGGCCGTCGGTCAGCCCGTCGGCAGCCAGCTTGCCGAGCAGCTGCACGTACTCCTCGGCGACGGCGGCGGCCTGCGCCGGGTCGGTGGTGTCCTCGCCGAGGTAGTCCAGGCTGACCAGCAGGCCCGCGGCGCGCAGCGCCCGGGTGACCCGCACCGCGTCGTCGGCGGTCTCCCCGGCGACGTAGCCCTCGACGATGGCGCGGGCGGCCGGGGTCGTGGTGGCGAGATGGCGCAGCCGGGAGCTGGCTGACGCGGCGAGCAGGACCCTGCGCAGCACGGCGGCGAACCTCCTCCGGCGGTTGACGGCTCTCAGACTATCCGGCGCCGCCGCAGGGTGACCTGGACGTTCGCGCCAGCGTCCGGCGGCACGATGACCTCCTGCGCGGCCGGGACGCCGCCGGCGAGCAGGGTCGCGCCGGTCGGCACGGTCCGCTTGACCAGGGCGAGCCCGACCGGTCCCAGCTCGTGGTGCCGGGCCGCCGACCCGACGAACCCGACCGCCGCCCCGTCGAGGCAGACCGGGTCGCCGTGCGCGGGCAGCCGGTCCGCGCTGCCGTCCAGGTGCAGGAACACGAGCCGCCGCGGCGGGTGGCCGAGGTTGTGCACCCGCGCGACCGTCTCCTGGCCGCGGTAGCAGCCCTTGTTCAGGTGCACCGCGGTCTCGATCCAGCCGACCTCGTGCGGGATCGTCCGGTGGTCGGTGTCCACGCCGAGCCTGGGCACCCGCGCGGCGATGCGCAGCGCCTCGAACGCCCACATGCCGGCCAGGACGCCGCCGCGCCGCACCAGCTCCGCCGCCGCCTCGTGCAGCGCGTCCCGCGCCACGATCAGGTCAGTCCCGCCGAACGAGCCGGCGCTCACCGTCGCCGCGACCCCGGCCAGGCCCGCGGCGATGCCGCCGCCGCCCGGCCCCAGCACGGTGAGCACCGCGTAGCCGTCGCTGATGTCGGCGACCTCCACCCGCAGCAGGAACCGCATGGACTCCAGGAAGGCGGCCAGGCCGGCCGCCGCGCCCGGCTCGGTGTGCACCCAGGTCGCGGTGCCGTCGTCGGTCAGCACCAGGTGGTGCTGCACGTGGCCGTTCGGGCTGAGGATGAGCGCCTGGGCGCCGTGCCCGGCCTCCAGCCGCTCCAGGTGCTGGGTGGTCAGGCTGTGCAGCCAGCCGAGCCGGTCCTCGCCGCTGACCTTCAGCACGCCGCGGTCGCTGCGGTCCACGAGCACCGGCGCCGCCTCGCTCGCACGCTGCTCCCGCATCGGATCACCGTAGTGCGCGGCGACCCCCTGGTCGGGCCAGCCGGCCTCGACCGCCCCCGGCCAGGCAAGCAGCGGGCTGGCCGGGCTCCGGTCAGCCATCCGCGGCCGCCCGGCAGTCCGCGCAGCGCCCGAACACGGTCAGGTGCCCCACGTCGGTCTCGAAGCCGTGCCGCTCGTCGAGCACGGTGACCAGCGAGCGGATGGCGTCCGGGCCCACCTGGCTCACCCCCCCGCAGCCGCGGCACACCAGGTGCACGTGGTCGGCGTCGCTGGCCAGGTGGTAGATGGGCGCGCCGTGGTCCAGGTGGGTGTGGGTGACCAGCCCGATCTGCTCCAGCAGCTCCAGCGTCCGGTAGATCGTCGAGGTGTTGACGCCGCGCGCGGTCCGCTGCACCTGGCGGCCGATCTCCTCCGGCGTGCCGTGCTCCACCCGCGCCACCGCCTCCAGCACGAGCTGGCGCTGCGGCGTCACCCGGTAGCCGCTGGCGCGCAGCTGCTCATCCCACGCGCGCACCGGGAGGTCCGGCGACGGCGCCTCGGCGTTCATGGGCTCATAGTAGTTGCGGTCCCTGTGAGATGGCGCACGGTGAAATTCCCTTGCCCGCCCGGCCGCCCGCGGCTAGCGTGCGAGGTACGCGGGAAAGGAGGTGGTCCGGAAGCATGCATAGACAGCGGACTCGCGAGGTGGCTGCCAGCTAGCCGCCTGCCCGCCGGCACGACGTCCAGCGGTGACGGCGGCCGGCTAATTCCCGGTAGACACCGAGCCCCCGGGCTGGCCGTCCTGGTCCAGTCGGCCCCTGCGTCCCGCAGGAGTCGCCCGGGGGTTTTATTGTGCGCTCACCAGCTTGAGCTGGGCGGACAGGTGCGGCGTCAGCGGGTGGCCCACGGCGGCCATGTCGTAGGCGTAGGCCAGGTCGCCGCCGCCCGCCCCGGCCGGCGGCACCAGCCCGTACAGCCGGCGCCCGGCCGTGACCTCCTTGGCCGTGGCGGTCCTGGCCACCACGTCGGTGGCCAGCTCGACGCGGGTCCCCGATACCTCGCCCAGGTAGATCTCCACGATCCCGGTGGGATGAGCGAGCATCGCCTCGACCTGGCCGCCGGGACGGGGGCGCCAGTACCCGCTCTCGGTGCCGAGCGGCTCACCGGGGCGGCCTTCCTCGTCCAGTCGCCAGGTCCTGCTGACGTAGGCCAGGAACGCCTTCCCGTTCTGGCTGAATGTGATCTCCTGCCCGAACCGGAACGATTCGATGGTGGGGTACCCGCCGACTCCCGCGCCCTGCCAGCGCCCGAGCAGGAAGGCCAGCGGCGCCAGGTCAGGATGGATCGCCACGGCGCCCCCCGGCCAGGTACGCGCGCACGGCCAGCCAGCCGCAGGCGGCGGCGACGGCGGCGAGCGCGCCGATCAGGACCCCGGCGCTCAGCATGCCGTGCATAGGCCGCAGTCTACGGGGCGCGGGGCGGCGGGGGGCGGCGCCGCGCCGCGGGGCTACAGTTGCGGCATGGCCGAGCGCAGTCTTGTCATCAAGGTCACCGCGGGCAAGGACGACCCGGAGCGCTGCAACCAGGCCTTCACGGTCGCCGCTGCGGCGGCCGCCAGCGGCGTCCCGGTGTCGCTGTGGCTCACCGGCGAGTCCGCGTGGTTCGGGCTGCCCGGCCGCGCGGCGGACTTCTCGCTCCCGCACGCCGCGCCGCTGGCCGACCTGCTGGCCGCGGTGCTGGCCGCCGGCTCGGTGACGGTGTGCAGCCAGTGTGCCGCCCGCAGGGACATCACCGCCGACGACCTGATCGGCGGCGTCAGGATCGCCGGTGCGGCGACGTTCGTCGCCGAGGTCACCGGCGACGGCGCCCAGGCCCTCGTGTACTGATCCTGTCCCGCCTGCACGGCGGCGCCGCAACGCCGCGGGCGCACGAGGTGCACCCAACGACCTGGTTGCGCCGGCGAGGTGGCCGGCCGGGTGCGGCCGGTTACGCGGTCGCGCCCTGGGCGGCCAGCCGCTCGCGGCGGAGCTGCCGGACCAGGTCCTCCTCGGCGGGGTCGGCGGGCGGCAGCGGGCCCGCCACCCAGCCGAGCAGCAGGTCGGCCAGGCCCGGGTTGCGCACCAGCGCGGGACCGTGCAGGTAGGTGCCGACCACCCGCCCGCAGTAGGCGCCCTCGGTGCCGTCGCCGTTGCCCACGCCGGCCAGCACCGCGGCCAGCGGCTTGGCCCGCGGGCCGCGCACGGTGACGCCCTGGTGGTTCTCGAAGCCGGTCAGCCGCGGTACGCCGAGCGCCGCATCGGCGTCGGCGACGACCTCGCCGACTGCCCGCCGCTCGCCCCGGCTGCTGCGGATGTCGAGCAGGCCGAGGCCCGGCACCGGCTCGCCGTCGGCGCCGCCGAACTCGGCGCCGACGATCTGGTAGCCGGCGCAGACCGCGAAGACGACCGCGCCCCGGCCGGCGGCCGCTGCGAGCCCGCCGTCGGCGTCCAGCCGCCGCGCGGCCAGCACCTGCGGCAGGTCCTCGCCGCCGCCGAGCAGGTAGATGTCGCCGCCGGCGGGCACCCGCTGGTCGGAGTTGACCTCGGCGACCTCGACGCGAAGGCCGCGCAGCCTGGCGCGACGGGCCAGCACGAGCAGGTTGCCGCGGTCGCCGTAGGTGCTGAGCAGGTCCGGGTAGACCCATACCAGCCGGACCGCCGAGGGACCCGGCCGGGGGGACCTGCCCGTAGCCTCGTGGCCTGCCATCCTCATCTCCCCGTTGCGTGCCTCATGCCGTGCGGCCGAGCACGGCGCGGATCTGCTGGAACGCCGTGTAGTTCGCGATGACGTCCATGGACGGCGCGGCGGCGGCGGCCACCGCCTCGTCGAGGCCTCCCACGACGCGGAACGCCACCTCGTCGGCTTCCAGGCGGACCGCGAGGTCGATCCTGCGCTCGCCGGTCACGAACACCGGCCGACCGCGCAGCCTGCGGTAGTCGACGTCC
>Ga0209061_1004597_pt1 | contig 13067 bp, 13 predicted proteins | sample Coa_R1_10_FD_187157 | JGI IMG/M metagenome (GOLD analysis project Ga0209061, IMG submission 187157) | Surface soil microbial communities from Centralia Pennsylvania, which are recovering from an underground coalmine fire - Coalmine... | ecosystem: Environmental > Terrestrial > Soil >...
CATCACGAGGTCGCCCTCGTTCTCGCGGTCCTCGTCGTCCACGACGACGACCATCTCGCCGCGGCCGATCGCAGCTATTGCCTCCTCGACTGTCGACAGTGCCACCCCGGCGCGCGCCTCCTTCCCGCTGCAGCCTACTGCCGGAGGCTCTCTGCGGGTTCGACGTCGAGCCGGACGTCCTCCCCGAGGCGCCGCACGCCGACGAGCCGGCCCCGCCAGATCTCCGCCATCGTCGCCGCACCCGACCACGCGAGCATCGGGACGCCGGCGCTCCCGAGCACGGCCGGCGCCACGTACACCACGTACCGGTCGACGAGGCCGAGCCGGTGCAGCTCTCCGGCCACGGTGGCCCCGCCCTCGACGAGGAGCTGGAGAACCCCCATCCTCCCGAGCTCGTCGAGCACCCCGCGCAGGTCGCCCGAGAGCTCGAGGGCCGGCCGCACCCGCGCCCGAGCAGGTGCGCGGCCGAGGACGACACGAAGGGGTTGGCGTAACGGGGGCGCAGTCGAGGCCCCGGCGGGCCGGACGGTCAGCTCGGGGTCGTCGGCGCGCACGGTGCCCGCCCCGACGAGCACGGCGTCGGACTCAGCGCGCAGCTCGTGGACGTCGGAGCGGGCCTCCGGCCCCGTGATGAAGCGGCTCGTGCCGTCAGCCGCCGCGATCCGGCCGTCGAGCGTGACGGCGAGCTTGAGCACGACATACGGCCGCCCGCTCCGGCGGTGGACGAGGTAGGGCTGCAGCACCTCAGCCACCCGCCCCTCGAGCACGCCGAGCGTCGTCCGCAGCCCGGCTTCGCGAAGGGCGGCGACGCCGGCCCCGCTCACGTTGGGGTCCGGATCGAGCACGCCGACGACGACCCTCGCCACTCCGGCCTCGATCAGGCGACCGGTGCAGGGAGGCGTGCGTCCGTGGTGACAGCACGGCTCGAGGGTCACGTAGGCGGCGGCGCCGCGAGCAAGGGGACCGGCCTCGTCGAGAGCAACGACCTCGGCATGCCGCCCGCCCGGTGGCTCGGTCGCCCCCCGTCCGACGACCTCGCCCTCGTCGGAGACGACCACGCAGCCGACCCAGGGGTTGGGCGAGGTCGTCCGCCGGACCGAGCACGAGAGCTCGGTCGCCTCGGCCATGAAGGCCTCGTCGGTAGTCGCCGTCGCGTCGCCTGCCGGCACCGACGCGCTCAGTGCGGGTGCTCCCCGCGCAGCAGCTCGAGGGCGTGCGGCACGACGTCGAGCACGGCGCCGAGGCACTCGACGGCGCCGGCGGACGAGCCCGGCACGTTGCAGACGAGCGCCTGCCCCCGGGTCCCGGCGACCGCGCGCGAGAGGCGGCCGAGTGGGCTCACGAGGCGCATGGCCTCGGCGAGGCCCGGTGCCTCCCGCTCGATGACCATCGCAGTCCCTTCCGGCGTCTCGTCGCGCGGCCCGAAGCCGGTCCCTCCGGTCGTCACCACGAGACCGGAGTAGCCGAACGTCATCACCTCGAGGGCGGCGGCGACCTCCCGCGCCCCGTCGGGGATCACCCGCCGCTCGACGACCTCGAAGCCGTGCTCACGAAGCAGCTGATCGAGAGCGGCTCCGCTGCGGTCCTCCCGCGTGCCCGCCGACACGCCGTCGGAGACGGTGAGCACCTTCGCGAGCAGCGGTCCCGGGCGCCCGCCCGCTTCGTCAGGCATCTCAGTCGACACCGCCTCGCACGGAGCCCGAGCGGTCCACCGCCTCGCCGGCGGCGGCACGGGCGGCCACCTCGTGGAGCTCGCGTGCCGCTGCGAGCGGATCGGGAGCGTGGAAGACCGACGAGCCAGCCACGAGGCAGCGCGCACCCGCGGCAGCAGCCGCCCGCCCGGTCTCGGGGTCGATCCCGCCGTCGACCTGCACCGTCACGTCGAGTCCCTCGGCATCCACCCTCGCTCGGGCCGCCTCGAGCTTCGCCAGGGCGTCCGGGATGAACTCCTGGCCACCGAAGCCGGGGTGGACCGACATCACCACGAGGTAATCGATGAGCTCGAGGTAGGGCCACGCCCTCTCGATCGCGGTCTCGGGGTTCACGACGAGGCCGACGCCGAGCCCGAGGCGCCGCATGGCGGCGCAGTGCTCCGTCGTCGAGCCGACCTCGAGGTGGACCGAGCAGCCGTCCGCCCCGGCGGCAGCGAAGGCCTCGAGGTACCGGCCGGGGTCCGTGATCATGAGGTGGCAGTCGAGCCACAGCGACGAGTGCTTCCGGATCGAGGCCACGACAGGGATCCCGAGCGAGATGTTGGGGACGAAGTGGCCATCCATCACGTCGACGTGCAGCCAGTCGGTCGCGGGGGCGACACGCTCGATCTCCTCGGCGAGGGTGCCGAAGTCGGCCGCAAGGATGGACGGCGCCACTCGCACCTCCCCCGGCCCGAGGCGGGGCGGCGCGGAGGGCGGCCGAGGCCCCGGGGCGTGGCCGGAGCGGTCGCTCGCCATCACGACAACGTATCGCCCTCGCGCAGGCGGGCTCCTCGGGCCCACTCGTCGAAGGGCTGGCGGCGCCGGCCTTCGGCCTGCACTTCGAGGAGGACGAGCCGGCCTTCCCCGCAGGCGATCCGTCCCTCAACCACCATGCCTGGCGCGAGGGCCTCGCCTGTAGGACCGGCAGCATCGGGCCCGCCCTCCTCGACCGCGGCCCGATGCACGAGGAGGCGCCGTCCCTGAGCCACGCACCAGGCCCTTCCCACCCGGATCACGCGGTGCAGCTGCACGGCGGGAAGAGAGAAGTCGAGGCGGAGATCGTCCGCGGTCAGCTTCTCGGCGTAGGTCGGCTCGCCCGACTGGGGCGTCGGGGTCCCGAGCCCGGTCACGCCGTGCTCGAGCCGTGAGAGCAAGAGGGAGGTGCCGAGCTCCCCGAGGCGTTCCCGGAGCTCCGCCGCCGTCTCGTCGGGACCGATCGGCGTCGAGGTACAGGCGTAGACGGGTCCGGTGTCGAGCCCCTCCTCCACCTGCATGAGGCAGACCCCGGTCACGTGGTCGCCCGAGAGGATGGCTCGCTCCACCGGCGCGGCGCCGCGCCAGCGCGGCAGGAGCGAGAAGTGGACGTTCACCATCGGGAGCTCGCGCAGCACCTCGGGCGGGATGAGGCGTCCGAAGGCGACCACGACGCCGAGCTCGGCTCCTGCGGTGACGACGTCGCCCACCTCGGTGCTGACGGGGATGCCGAGCTCTCCGGCTGCCTGCTTGACCGGAGTTGGGAGCACTGCTGCGCCTCTCCCCCGCCGCTTGTCCGCTGCGGTGACGACGAGCCGCACGTCGTGGCCCGCCTCGGCCAGCGCTCGCAGCGTCCGGGCCGCGACGGCAGGGCTGCCCAAGAAGGCGAGTCGGGCCAACCTCGCGCTCAGAGCGCGGGCGCGCTACGGCCGTTCACGCCGGGCCGTGAGGGGGCGATGCCGCGCTGGCGCAGCGTGCGCATCGCCTCCCGCCGCGTCTCGGCATCGAGCCGCTCGAGGAGCAGGACGCCGTCGAGATGGTCGAGCTCGTGCTGGAGGACGCGGGCGAGGTACTCGTCCGCGTCGAGGGAGATCTCGTTGCCCTCGAGGTCATAGCCGCGCAGGTGGACCTGCTTCGGCCTGAGGATCGTCCAATGCAGCCCGGGCACAGAGAGGCAACCCTCCTCGAAGGCCCACTCTCCGCTCGACTCCTCGATCACCGGGTTCACGACGACCTTGGCGCCCTCGCCCTCGCCGAGGTCGTAGACGAACATCCGCCGCTCGACCCCGACCTGGGGGGCGGCGAGACCGACGCCGGGAGCCTCGTACATCGTGGCGATCATGTCCTCGGCGAGCCGGACGAGGCGGCCGTCCACGTTCTCCACCTCGGCCGCCCGCTGGCGCAGCACCGGGTCGCCGAAGACACGGATCTGGTACGTGGACATGGCGGAAGTGTAGCGATGGCGAGGTTCGCCGGGCCCCCGGCGGCACGAGGCGGGCTCAGGGGCCGGGCGGGGCGGCGAAGCTCACCCGCACCGGGCTCCCCGGGGGCCACGGCTCGACGAGCCCGGTCAGGATGAGCTCGCCGGGCTCTCCCGGCACGACCGCGTGCACCGGCGCGAGCGGCACCCCCGCCGCGCCGACCAGCCCGGCGAACGCCGGGTAGCCGCCGGGCGGCGGGAGGAGGACCTGCGGAGGGACGGTGACCCGAAGCGCCGCACCCGAGGCGCTCCCCTCCGCATCCGGGGCGGCGAGCCCGCGCACCTCGTAGGCGCGCCCGAGCAGCCGGCTTGCCTCGGCCAGCTCGCCCGAGCCCACGAGCTCGCGGATGCGGGTCGACGAGACGACGGCACCGTCCCGATCGTCGCCGACGAGCTCGTAGGGCACCACCTCGAAGCCGTGCTCCGCGCCCATCTTCTCGAGGAGCGCGACGTCGCCGCCCCGGTTCCGGCCGAAGTGGAAGTCTCTTCCGACGAGCACGAGCTTCGCCTCGAGCTCGCCGACGAGCACCTCCTCCACGAACTCCTGCGCTGACTCCGCCGCCCGCTGCGGTGTGAACTCGAGCACGAAGACCTCGTCGACGCCGGCCTGCGTGAGGAGCTCGAGCCGCTGGGCGAGATCGGTGAGCTGGAGCGGCGCGCTCTCGGGCCGCACTACCGAGGCGGGATGGGGGTCGAAGGTCACCACGACGCTCCGCAGTCCTTGCGCGCGCGCGAGCCGGCAGAGCTCGTCGATCACCTTGCGGTGGCCGAGGTGGAGGCCGTCGTAGACGCCGATCGTGACGGCGCTGCGGGGTCGTGCGGGCACCGGTCGTGACGCTATCTGGCCGCCGCGAGGACGACGGACGGCTTCACCCGCTCGACGCCGCGAGCCTCCGCCACCGCAACGAGGTCGCCGTCGCCGTCGAGGAGGGCCCAGGGGCCGCTCCCCGAGACGCCGACGAGCGAGCGATCGAGGACCTTCCCGTGGGCGACGGCCTCGACCAGTTCGGGTGGCAGGGTTGCGCGGGCAAGGTCGCGCACAAGGCCCGCCGGCGGTTGGACCCGCTCAGGGGCGACGTCTTCGAGACCGATGGCGTCGGTGTCGCGGAACGAGCCCACGGCCAGCCGCCGTAGCGAGCGGAGGTGCGCCACGCCGCCGAGGCGCGCGCCGAGATCGGCGGCGAGGACTCTCACGTAGGTGCCGGACGAGCAGTCGACGAGCACTCTCACGACACCGGCCTCCCCTGTGGCGAAGACGTCGAAGCGCGAGACCTCGACCGGCCGGGCCGCCCGCTCGACCTCGACGCCCTCGCGGGCGAGCTCGTGCAGGCGCCGGCCCTCGTGCTTCAGCGCGGAGACCATCGGCGGGACCTGCTCGATCCTCCCGGTGAGGGTGAGAGCCGCCTGGCGGACCGCCTCGAGGGTCACCCCGGCCATGTCCGCTCGGGCGGTGACCTCACCGGAAGCGTCGAGAGTCGACGTCCCCACTCCGAGGACCACCTCCCCCACGTAGGACTTCGCCATCAGCGTGGCGTAGCGCAACAGGCGGGTCGCCCGGCCCACGCCGACCACGAGCACGCCCGTGGCGTCGGGATCGAGCGTGCCCGCGTGGCCGACCCGCCTCGTGCCGAGGAGTCGCCGGCACCTTGCCACGGCATCGTGGGAGGTCCAGCCGGCGGGCTTGTCGAGCACGAGGTAGCCGTCAGGGGTCACGGCGCTGCAGCCGGCGGAGGGCCTCCTCGACCCGCTCCCCCGCCGACACGGCAGGGTCGGCGCCGAAGCTCAACGTCGGCGTCCGTTTCATCCGCCCGCCCCGGCCGATGGCGGCCTGGAGCTCGCGGCGGTGCTCCTCGAGGGCTGCGGCGGCCGGAGTGCTCAGCGAAGCGAACCAGACGGTGGCCCGGCGCAGGTCCGGCTCGGTCGCCACCGCCGTCACCGTGAGCAGCGAGAGGCGGGGGTCCTCGTCGCTCAACCGCTCGATCGCGGTGCCGAGCACCTCGACGAGGAGGGCGTTCACCCGCGCGGTGCGGGGGTAGGGGTGGCCGGCACGCTCGGCACCCCGGCCACGCCGGCGGTCGAACGACGCCATCAGGACCTCGGGATCTCGCGCTCCTCGTAGGTCTCGATGACGTCGCCCTCCTTCAGGTCCTGGAAGTCCGTGAGGCCGATGCCGCACTCGTAGCCGGCCTGGACCTCGCGCGCGTCCTCCTTGAAGCGCTTGAGCGACGCGATCGCGCCCTTCCAGATCACCGTGCCCTCCCGCAGGAAGCGCACCTTCGACCCCCGGGTGATGACGCCGTTGGTCACGTAGCAGCCGGCGATGGCGCCGACGCGCGGGACCCGGAAGATCTGGCGCACCTCCGCGTCGCCGGTGACGACCTCCTCGAGCTCCGGCGCCAGCATCCCGACCATGGCCGCCTGGATGTCCTCGATCAGCTTGTAGATGATCTCGTAGGTCCGGATCTCGACCCCGCGGCTCTCGGCGAGCTCACGGCCCCGGCGGTCCGGGCGCACGTTGAAGCCGATGATCGTGGCCCCTGAGGCGGCGGCGAGGTCGACGTCGCTCTCGGTGATGCCGCCGACGGCACGGTGCACGAAGGCGATCTTCACCTCGTCCCGCTCGAGCTTGCGGAGGCTCTCGGTCACCGCTTCGAGGGAGCCCTGCACGTCCGCCTTGAGCACGAGGTTCAAGGTCGCGGTCTCGCCTCTGCTGATCTGCTCGAACAGGTCCTCGAGCCGGGCGCCGGGCGTCGCCGAGGCGGCGGAGGCCTGCGCGAACGAGGCGAAGCGGAGTCGCTGCTCGCGTGCCTCCCCGACGTTGCGGGCGATGGAGAGGTCCGTCGTGACCCGCAGCTCGTCGCCGGCGATCGGCGGCTCAGAGAGCCCGAGCACCTGGACCGGGGTCGAAGGCGGAGCCTCCTTGATCTGGTCGCCGTGGTCGTTGATGAGCGCCTTCACCCGGCCCCACGCGGGCCCGGCGACGATCGGGTCGCCCACACGCAGCGTCCCGCGCTGCACCACGACCGTGGCGACCGGGCCGCGGCCGACGTCGAGGTTCGCCTCGAGGACGACTCCGCGGGCATCACCCTCGGGGTTGGCCCGCAGCTCCAGCACCTCGGCCAGCACGACGAGCTGCTCCAGCAGGTCCTCGATGCCGAGGCTCTGCAGGGCCGAGATCTGCACCGTGATCGTGTCACCGCCCCACTCCTCGGGCACGAGGCCGTGCTCGGAAAGCTGCTGCATGACGCGGTTCGGGTCGGCGTCGTCACGGTCGACCTTGTTGATCGCGACGACGATCGGCACCTCGGCAGCCTTCGCGTGGTTGATCGCCTCGACCGTCTGGGGCATCACGCCGTCGTCGGCGGCGACCACGAGCACGACGATGTCGGTCACGCTCGCCCCCCGCGCACGCATCGCGGTGAACGCCTCGTGGCCGGGGGTGTCGATGAAGGTGAGCAGGTGACCGTTCCACTCGGTCTGGTAGGCGCCGATGTGCTGGGTGATGCCGCCCGCCTCGCCGGCCACGACGTTCGCCGAGCGGATCCGATCGAGCAGCAGGGTCTTGCCGTGGTCGACATGGCCCATGACGGTGATCACCGGCGGGCGGGGACGGAGCTCCGCCTCGTCCTCGTCGTCCTCCCCCTCCTCGCCGAAGTAGCGGGCACGAAGAGCCGCCTCCTGCTCCTCGCCCGGGTCGACGAGCCGGATCCGAGCCCCGATCTCGGCCGCGAAGAGCTCGATCATGTCGTCGGTGAGGGCCTGGGTCGCCGTCACCATCTCCCCTTGGAGGAGCAGGAACCTCACCACGTCGCCCGCCGAGCGGTTGAGCTTCGGCCCGAGCTGCTGGGGGGTCGAGCCCCGCTCGACGATCACCTCGCTCTCGGGGACGGGCAGGTTCGAGGGGACGTACGCCGTCACCTGGATCGGCTCGAGCTCCTCCATGTTGCGGCGCCGGCGCGGCCGCCTGCGCTGCGGGGGTCGACCCCGGCTCCCAGGTCCGCCTCGAAGACCGGCGCCTGCTGCGCCCGGGGCTCCACCCCGGCCGGCCCCGCCGCCGAACGAGCCTCCGCGGCCCGCGCCGAAGCCGCCGGCAGGACCGCCGCGGGCTCCGCCGCCGAAGCCGCCGGCCCCTCCGGGCCGGCCGCCGGCGCCCGGGCCACCCCGAGCGCCGCTGAAGCCGGGCCGCGCTCCGACACCGGGCCTCCCGGCGCCTGGCGCTCCGCCTCGCTGGCCGGGACCAGCCGCTCGGGCGGGGCCGCCGGCGCCCGGGCTCGCGGCACGGCGCATGCCCGGTGGTGGAGGAATGGGCCGGCCTGAGGGCGACATCGGCCGCGGCGGAGGGGGGATCGGCTTCCCGCTCGCTGAGAGCGGCGGAACCGGCGCTCCGGGCGCCTGGCTCGGGGGTGCCGGCCGGGGGCGGGGCGCCCCACCGGGGCGGGACCCCGGAGTGGGCTGCCCAGGCTGCGCGGCGGGCTGGGTGGCCGGGCGGGAGGCGGCCTGCTGGGCGGGGCGGGGCGGGGCTGGAGGGCGCGGGGCGGGGCGGGGCTCGGCGAGCTCGCTCGCTGGGCGACTCACGAAGAGGCGGTGACCCGGCGCCGGCTCGTGGGTACCGATGGGGCCCTCGGCCCCCGGCTCCTCGGCGGGCTGCGCCGGCTCGGCCAGAGGTGCCGGCGGGGCAGACAGATCGCGCTCGGGGCTCGTTGCCGTCGCGGGGGCCGCCTTCCGAGCCGTGGCCGCGGCGGACGGCGGTGCCGGGAGGGGCGCAGCAGCCGGCTCAGGGGCGGGGCCCGGCTGCTCCTCGGGTTGACGCTCGCGCTTCAGGCCGTCGCGCTCGGCACGGCGCCGGACGCGGTCGGCCTGGGCATCCTCGATGGAGGAGGAGTGGCTCTTCACGCCGATGCCGAGGCTGATGGCGAGGTCGAGCGCTTCTTTGTTGGTGAGCCCGAGCTCCTTGGCAAGCTCGTAGACGCGGATCTTCTTGGGCAACTTTGAGGTTCGGTCCTCTCCGGAGTTTGAGGGCGCGCCGGGCACACCACGTGCGCCCGTGCGGACATCCATCCTCGCACATCGGCGAGGTGCCCGCCGACGGCGCGGGGAGCCGTGGGGGCTGGTCCTGTTCTACCGGCTGATCGCAGCGAGCTCGGCGCACAGGCGATCGAGCGCGCCCTCGGCGAGTGGCCGCCGGAGCGCACGCGCGAGACGGGACTTCCGGCCCGCGAGCCGGGCGCACTCGGCTGCGCTCTCCCGGCAGAACCAGGCGCCCCGGCCCGGCAGGGTCCGGCCGACCTTGAGCTCGCCGTCCTCGGCCGCCACGACGCGAACCAGCTCGGCGGCCGGCCGCTGCCTCGCGCAGCCGACGCAGGTGCGCTCGGGCACGCGCCGTCGCACGGCGGAGTTGCTCAGCCTGGGCTGCCCGGCCCGGGCTCCCCCTCGGCCGGCTCGTAACTCCCGGCCACGCTCGGGGGCGTGGGCTCGTCGAAGGTGGTGTCCTCGGCGACCGCCTGCATCTCGTCGGCCACCGCGTCGAGCTCCCTCTCTTCCTCGTCGATCGCGGCCGCGGCCTCGGCGAGGTTCTCCTCGGCGATCTCGCTCGGGCTCACGTCGTCGGGGTCGACCCCGCCGTCGCCAGCGGCCCACTGCTCGGCCGAGAGCGTCTCACCGCCGCCGGCCGGCTTCCAGATCATCTCGCCCGACTCGTTCTCGACCCACTCGCCCTCCGCCCAGTCGCCCTCCTCCTCGGCGGCGACCTCCGACTCGGAGCGGATGTCGATATGCCAGCCGGTCAGCCGGGCGGCGAGGCGGGCGTTCTGGCCCTCTTTGCCGATCGCGAGGGAGAGCTGGTAGTCGTGCACGACGACCGTCGCCCGCCTCTTCTCCTCGTCGAGCACGACCTCTTTCACCTTCGCAGGCTGCAGGGCGCGCGCGACGAACTCGGCCGGATCGTCGGAGAACGGGACGATGTCGACCTTCTCCCCCCGAAGCTCTGTCGTCACCATCCGCACACGGGCGCCGCGGGCGCCGACGCAGGCGCCGACGGGGTCGACGTTCGCGTCGTTGGACCAGACGGCGATCTTGGTCCGGTGGCCCGGCTCCCGGGCGCATGCCTTGATCTCGACGATCCCGTTCGAGATCTCGGGCACCTCGAGCTCGAACAGGCGCTTGATCAGACCCGGATGGCTGCGCGAGACGACGATTTGCGGGCCCTTCGAGGTCTTGCGGACCTCGACGATGTAGGCCTTCAGCCGGGCTCCGTGCTCGTAGCGCTCGTAGGGCACCTGCTCGGCCTGCGGCAACAGCGCCTCGACCTTGCCGAGATCGAGCAGGGTGAAGCGGCTGTCGGTCTGCTGGATGATCCCCGTGACGATGTCGCCCTCGCGCCCTGCGTACTCCTCGTACTTTCGGTCGCGCTCGGCCTCCCGCACACGCTGGGTGAGCACCTGCTTGGCGGCCTGGGCGGCGATCCGCCCAAAGTCGTGTGGCGTGTCGTCCCACTCCCGGACGACGTTGCCCTCCTCGTCGAGCTCCTGGCCGTACACCCGGAACTCGCCCCGGTCGGGGTCGATCGTGACGACGGCCTCCTCGGCTGCGTTCGGGAGGCGCTTGTAGGCGGCGACCAGAGCGTTCGCGAGCGCGTCGAAGAGCGTGTCGACCGAGATCCCCCTATCTCGCGCCATCTGTTGCATCGCTTCGAGCATCTCGAAGTTGGACGTGCTCATCTCGTCTCCGTCTCGTCGGTCTCGTCGTCTCGCCCACCTGCGACCTGGTGGGCTGGCTCACGCTGCTCGTGTAGGGCGCGGCGGCGCTCGGCCTTGTGCTGGCGGCGCGAGCTCGTCGTGCCGGTGCCGGCGAGCGCCGCCCGCCAGTCGAACACGGTGTGAGCGCGCTCCACGTCACCGTAGGAGAGCTCGCGGGCGCCGCCCGGGATCGCCTCGCCTTCCAGGCGGAACGTCTCCTCGCCTGCCTCCGTGAGCACACCCTCGAGGCGGCGGAGCCCGTCGACGCCTGCCCTGGTCCGGACGGCGACGCTCGCGCCCACGTGGGCACGGAAGTGATCGGGCCGCCGCAGCCGGCGCTCCACGCCAGGACTGCTCACCTCGAGCTCGTACCGCCCGCCGGGAACGACGTCGTGCTCGTCGAGCGCCCTCGAGATGGCACCTGTCACCGCGCCGAGGGTGTCGAGGTCGACGCCCCCCGCGCGGTCCACCGTCACGCGGACGGTGCCTGGCCTTGTCTCGACGTCGACGAGCTCGAGCCCCGACGACGCGACCACAGGCGCGACGACGCGCTCGACCCGGTCGATCGTGCCCATCTTCGCCTCCTCCCGTGGTCTGTGGCCGGCATCTCTCCCCGGCATCAAAAAAACGTGGGCCACCGCCCACGTCGTCTCGATGTTGCGTTGTACTCGAACGGCGCAGACAGTATAGCAGTCGGGCCCGCCCGCCGGTAGCCCTTGAGCAGGCCTTTCTCACGCGCCGGGACCGCTCCCACCGTCGGCTCCCAGGGCGGCGCGGGCATGCTCGAGCTGCTTTCGAACCGTACCCTCTGCAATCCCGAGCGCCCGCGCCACCTCCTTGGTGGACAGGCCGAGGACAAGGCAGCCCACCGCGCAAGCCCGGCGGCGCGGCGGCATAGCCCGCAGCGCCGCCTCGACGTCCAACCGGAGCACGGTGGCTCCGGCCTCGTCGCCCGAGGTGGTCACCACCGCCTCGTCGAGCGGCACCGACGTCGCTCGGCGCAGCTGGCGCCGGGCGAGCCGGAAGGCGGTCCGGTACACGTAGCCCGCAGGGTTCGCACCGGTGCGGACACGGCTCCAGTGCCCGAGCGTGCGAGCGAAGGCCTCCTGCGCGGAATCCTCGGCCGAGAAGTGGTCGAGCCCGCTCAACTCGAGAGCACGAACCACCCGGCGGTAGTGCTCGGAGAACATGGCGGCAAAGTCAGCGGCGACCTGGGGCTGGCTTGCCGGCGTGCCAGACCCCAGCTGGCCGCGCCCCGGCTCGGCGTCGGCGGCGGGCGTCTCGATGGTGACAGTGTGGCAGTCCGGCGCCACTCTCCGCTGTGCTACGGCGCCTCACCCGCAGCGCAGGTAGGTGGGCGAGTTGAGATAGGGCCCCGCGATGCGCACCGTGCTGACGGTGCGCATCGTGCTGGAGCGGGCGACGAGCGTGACGGCCGCTGGGACCCCGTTCGTGGGCCGCCCGACGAGCACGACCCACGAGGCGACGGGGTGGGCCGTGTCGGCAGGGCCCGAGGTGAAGCGAGCCTCCACGCTCTCCACCGAGGGCGCCACCTTGGCGGCCACCACCACAACCTGACCGCCGCCCGCCTCGCCAACCACCACTTCCCCTGCCGGCACGACCGCACCGGAGCCGGCGGGCGCTCCCGGCAGCACGGCGTAGCCCTCGACCCTCTGACCTACTTCGACCCGGACGATCACTTCGAGGCCACCCGGGCAGAGCAGCGGGAGGATGCCGGGCGAGGAGCCCGAGGCCGGCAGTACGGACGGGTTGACGGCGCCAGCGGTGCCGGCCGGCAGCCCGCGAGACGGCGACAACCGCACGAGCTCGGAGGAGACGGTCACGCGACCGACGGTGCGCGTGCCGAGCTGCGCCACCGGTACGAGCTCGCCCGGACCGCAGCCCCTGTGGCTGCAAACGTCAGCGATACCGGGTCTGATCCCGTTGACACCGGAGGTCGTCGGCCCCTCGCCGCCGAACACAGCCGGCCCCGCAGAGCCGGTGCCCAGATGAGAGACCGTGCCGTGCACGGTCCGAGAGCCGTGAGACGCACCCGCCGACGCTGAGTGAAGCCCCGTAGAGGATGCGCTCACGCTGAGGCCAAGGCCGGCGCCCACGGCCGCGAGGACGAGGCACGCCGTTGCTACACGCAAGCCCGTTGCCCGTCGGCGGCGCTGGCGCCCGAGCACGGCCTGGAGTGCGGCAGCGTCGTCCTCGCCGCCAGCGACGTCGTCCAGCAGGTGCGCAAGTGGTGGCTGGTCCATCACCGTTACAAAGGCGCGGGGACGCGAATCGCGTACGCCGCAAGGTACTTGGATAGCGGGGTCCACCACTTGAACGCGGGTCGCGCGTATCGTTGGGAATTCCGGCGCGCATCACTTCCTCGGGCCATGATCCCAACTCCTA
>Ga0209061_1004598_pt1 | contig 13067 bp, 10 predicted proteins | sample Coa_R1_10_FD_187157 | JGI IMG/M metagenome (GOLD analysis project Ga0209061, IMG submission 187157) | Surface soil microbial communities from Centralia Pennsylvania, which are recovering from an underground coalmine fire - Coalmine... | ecosystem: Environmental > Terrestrial > Soil >...
CTACTGACGCCGGAGTTTTATCGGCCGCTGCAAGAGCTTGGTACGCAGCGCCACGCCGCACTAGAAGGCGAGGCATCGGCGCAGCGGCTCCTTGAAATTCTGGAAATGCCGGTCCCGACAGAGGCCGGCTCGGAGGTTGACGAAGCCATCCCGGCAGGCCCCATCACTATCGATATTACTGACCTCAGCTATACTTATCCAGCGAAGGAAGCGCCCGCGCTGGATCATGTCACGCTGCGCTTGCCAGCCAATACCTGCACCGCGCTCGTCGGTCACAGTGGCGCGGGCAAGAGCACACTGGTCAACCTGCTCTTGCGCTTTATAGATGGTACATCTGGAACGATTGCCGCGAATGGGATAGCTATCACCCGGCTCTCGCCGGAACGGTGGCGGGAATATATCGCCCTTGTGCCGCAGCGCCCTTACCTGTTCTACGGCACAGTACGCGAGAACATCCATCTGGCACGCCCACAGGCCAGCGAAGACGAGGTTACGCATGCGGCAGAGCTGGCGGGAGTAACCGCCTTCCTTGATGAACTTCCCCACGGCTTCGACACTCAGGTTGGAGAGCAGGGTACACAGCTTAGCGCCGGTCAGGCACAGAGGGTTGCCATTGCACGCGCTTTCCTAAAGAATGCCCCGCTCTTGATCCTGGACGAGCCAACATCCTGTCTTGACCCAGACAGTGAGGCCCGTATCCGGCAATCGCTCACCACCCTGATGCGAGACCGCACCGTGCTGGTGATCGCCCATCGCTCCAACACCATCGCCCAGGCGCATCGCGTGGTCGTACTGGAAAACGGGCGGATCACGGAAACAGGCTTGCCGGACGAACTCGCATTAAGCGACGGAACGTATGCCCACCTGCTCGGTGCCGCCAGAGCAAGGGCATCAGCAGATGCAAGGCTTCCCATCGTAGCGTTTACGGGCAACACTGGCACCGTTCCAGAGATGTAAGGAAAGTAATCATGAAGACGTTCACACGCTTGTTCGCATACCTGCTGCCATTTCGCTGGCGGATCGCGCTGGCAATTCTCCTGGGCAGCGTCATGATTGCCAGCAGCATGGGACTGCTTGGTATGGCGGCCTATCTCGTCGCCACAGCCGCGCTTGGACCGCTGCTGGTTTTCCTCAGCATCCCTATCTACCTGGTACAAACGATGGGCATTGTACGCGCAGCCTCGCGCTATAGCGAGCGACTCATCTCGCATAATACGACCCTCCGCCTGCTGGCACACCTGCGCGTCTGGGCATATAAACGTATCGAGCCGCAGGCCCCGGCCCACTTGCTGACACACCGCAGCGGCGATATGCTGGCGCGTCTGGTGGCCGACATCGAGGAACTACAGAACTTTTATCTGCGCGTTGTCTCGCCTATGATCGTCGCGCTGGTAACCAGCCTCTTCACTTTTGGCGTCTTTGCGATTTTCAGCATGGGAATGGCCTGGATTTCGCTGGTCTTTCTAATTCTCGCCGGCCTGGGTGTCCCCTGCCTCTCGCTAGCGCTTGCACGCAACCTGGGCCGGCAGCACGTCAAGACTCGTGCCGAATTGAGCATTCAGGTTGTCGATGGATTGCAAGGTATCCAGGACACACTGGTATTCGGGCGTGGCTCGGCCCGGCTCGCAAGCATCGCCTCTTGCAACCACGAGCTTGGCAAGGTGCAACGCCGCATGGCACACATCGCCGGATTCCAGATTGCGCTGGGCGACCTGCTGACGAATATGGCAATGTGCGTGCTGCTCATCCTGGCGATTCCGCTGGTGGCATCGCGGTCTATTGATGGAGTCTACCTGGGAGTGATTGGCCTGCTCATCCTGGCAAGCTTCGAGGCTGTGCAGCCGCTTGCCTCAGCCTTCCAGGAGTTGGGGCAGACGCGAGCTGCCGCGGAGCGCGTCTTTACCGTCACCGATACCCAGCCGCCAGTCATCGAAAGCGCTGCGCCACAACCGCTTCCGAAGCAATGCGGCGGCTACGATCTGGCTTTCGAGCGAGTCTCCTTCACATACCATCCAGGTGAGCGCCACGTGCTCAGCGATATTAGTTTTAGATTGCGAGCAGGCAGTCGTGTCGCGCTCGTTGGTCCTAGCGGATCGGGCAAGAGTACGCTGATCCGGCTCGCCCTGCGCTTTTGGGATCCCACGAGCGGTGTGATTTGCCTGAACGGGCAGGACATTCGAGACCTTCGCCTGCGCGACTTGCGTGATTGCATCGCCGTAGTTGCGCAGGATACTTACCTTTTCAACGATACCCTGCGCGCCAACCTGCTGCTGGCGCGACCGCAGGCCAGCGAGGCGGAGCTTGAAGCCGCCCTGGAACAGGCCCAACTGACCGACTTTGTGCGCCAGCTGCCACAAGGGCTGAAAACGCGCATTGGCGAGCAGGGGATGCAGCTATCCGGCGGCGAACGCCAGCGTGTAGCCATTGCGCGGGCCTTCCTGAAAGATGCGCCGCTGCTTATCCTCGACGAAGCCACTGCGAATCTCGACCCGTTGATTGAGCGCGCGCTGCTCGCCAGTCTGGAAGAACTCTCGCGAGGACGCACCACCCTGTATACCACACACCGACTGGTAGGAATGGAACATATGGATGAGATTCTTGTGCTGGATCGTGGCCACCTTGCCGAGCGGGGCACCCATCACGAGTTGCTCGCTCTGGGAAAGCTCTATCGGCAATTGTTCGATGTCCAGGAAGGGGTAATTGAGTTCATTTCATGAATGTTCATGCTCAGTTCTGGCGCTATCGCCTTGAGCGAAATGAATGTAGGAAGACAGCGCCGGGTGCCCTTGTGAGAGGGCATAGATAAATCGGAAGAGGAATAGTATATGAGCATATCGACGATATTGTCGCGCATCCAGTTCGCCTTTACGATAGGCTACCATTACCTGTTCCCACAATTCACGATGGGGCTGGCACTGCTGCTGGTCATCCTCAAAATACTGTACCTGGTGCGCAAGGATGAACGCTACAATACTGCTGTGCATTTCTGGGGCAAGATTTTTGCTGTCACGTTTGTTCTTGGGGTAGTCACAGGCATTCCGATGGAATTCCAGTTCGGCACCAACTGGGCGCTCTTTTCGTCTTACGCGGGCGGCATCATCGCGCAGACGCTGGCAATGGAAGGTGCCTTCGCTTTCTTCCTGGAATCGGCTTTCCTGGGCCTCTTTCTCTTTGGTGAGCAGACCATCGGACAAAAAGGGCACCTGATCGCGACCATCCTGGTCTGGCTCGGTACCTGGCTATCGGGTGGGTTCATTATTGCCTCCAACGCCTGGATGCAGCACCCGGTTGGCTATACGCTCGCACATGGTCGCCTGAGCATCTCAAACTGGGGCGCAGTGATGACCAATCCCTGGATTCTGCCGCAATACCTGCACACCATGAGCGGAGCCGTCGTCACCGGCGCGTTTATGATGACCGGCCTGGGAGCCTTTTATCTGCTCTCCAAACGCGATATCGACTATGGCCGCATGTTTGTGACGCTGGGGGTGATAGTAGGCTTGATCGCCAGCGTCTTTCAGCTCTATCCCAGTGGAGATATGGAAGGGTTGCAAGTAGCAGCCTACCAGCCTACCAAGCTCGCCGCGATGGAGGGATTGTTCCAGACGCAAAGCGGGGCAGGCATTGTGATCCTGGGGCAGCCAGACGCCTCCAAAGGTACAATTGACAACCCCATCATTATCCCAAATGTCCTAAGCTTTCTGACCTACCGGCAGTGGACGGCGGTTGTGCAGGGACTCGATACATTTCCGGCCGATCAGCGTCCTGATGCCGTTGAAATGGTCTACTACTCGTATCACATCATGGTTGGCCTGGGTACGCTCTTCATCGCCATCACCGCCCTGGCGCTACTCCTGCTGTGGAGAGGCAAGCTATTCCAGAGCCGCTGGATGTTGTGGATACTGATGCTGGCAACGCCGTTTCCTTATATCGCGAACACAGCCGGCTGGTTTACTGCTGAGTTGGGTCGCCAGCCCTGGATCGCCTTTGGCTTGCTGCGCACGGTCAATGGCTCATCTCCCCTGCTTTCGACAGGGAATATCATTTTCACATTGCTGGGCTTCGCCGGAATGTACCTCCTCCTCGGCTTGCTCTATATTTTGATGGTAGTCATCGAGGCGCTCAAAGGTCCGGAAAAGAGCGCGAAAGAGCCAATGGAGGAAGAGGGAGATATGGGACTGTTGAGTGGGCAAGGATAAGGAAAGAAGAAGGAGCACTATGTCAACACTCTGGTTTATTCTGGTCACGTTTATGCTGACCATGTATGTACTGCTGGATGGTTTTGACCTGGGAGCCGGCATTATCCACCTGATCGCTGCTCGCACAGATAGCGAACGGCGCTTCATCCTGCGCGCAATTGGGCCAGTTTGGGATGGGAACGAGGTCTGGCTGATCGCCGCTGGTGGCACGTTGTTTTTCGCTTTTCCGCTACTCTACGCCTCTAGCTTCAGCGGCTTTTATCTGCCGCTGATCATCGTCCTGTGGCTACTCATGGGGCGCGGCGTCGCCATCGAACTGCGCTCGCGTATCCCTCTGGGAGTATGGGCTTCGTTCTGGGATGGCATTTTCTTCATCGGTAGTTCACTGCTGGCCATTTTTTACGGTGCAGCACTGGGCAATGTGATTCGCGGTGTGCCGCTCAATGCGCAGGGCTACTTCTTTGAGGCGCTGTGGACGAATTTCAATCCTTTTAATTCCAACCCCGGCATCCTGGATTGGTACACGATCCTGACAGGCGTGCTGGCCTTCTTCGCGCTGCTCACGCACGGAGCAAACTACATCGCCCTCAAGACAGAGGGCAAGCTAAATGAACGCGCCCGGCGCATCTCGCGAGTCGGCTGGTTCATAACCATCCCTCTGGCCGCCCTTGCCAGCTTCGCCACGTTCACCGTTCAGCCACAGGTCTACACCAGCTTCGCGGAGCGTCCCTGGGGTATCATTTTTCCTTTGATCGCCTTGCTCGGCCTGCTTGGCGCAGGCTTCTTCAATTTTCGGAAACGCGATCTGCCTGCCCTTCTTTCATCCGGCACGTTCATCCTGGGAATGCTGGCCTGTTCAGCCTTCAGCCTGTACCCGCTGGTTCTGCCCGCTGCAAACCATGTCAACAGTCTGACCATCACTAACGCCTCCACCTCGCAATATGGTCTGGTAGTCGGACTGATCTGGTGGAGTCTGGGCATGTTTCTGGCCGCGATCTACTTCATCATCACCTATCGTCGCTTCCGGGGAAAAGTAACAGCAGCAGCGAGCCAGGAGTATTGAGAGAACAAAAACAGCGAATTGCTACCTGCATATACTCGAAACAGGTTGGCAATCCGTTATGATAAATGGAGGAGGGAGATAAGCAGAGATGACACCGCACCTCGCTTTTCTTTTAGATGTAGACAATACCCTGCTAGCGAATGATGAGGTCAAGCAGGAACTGGATAGACAATTGCAAGAAACTCTTGGGCACGAGCTAACCCGGCGGTTCTGGAACATCTACGAACAGGTCCGTCACGAGCAAGACGTCGTCGATATCCCGCTTTCGCTGAAGCGTTTGCGCGCGGAAATTCCACTAACGCAGCTTGACGAGCGAGCATACCAGCACGCTCATGCCCTCTTCGAGACCTTCCCGTTCTTCGAGTACCTGTATCCACACGCCATTGAGACGCTTCAGCATCTGCGCACCCTCGGCTTGACGATCATCGTCTCGGATGGCGATCAGTATTTCCAGGAAGAGAAGATTGTCAACAGCCATCTGGCAGCAGCTGTTGAGGGGCGCGTCTTGATCTATACTCACAAGCAACAGCACCTGGATGAGATCCTCCAGCGCTATCCGGCCGATCACTATGTGATGATTGATGATAAAGCCAGCATCTTAGCTGCGAGCAAAGAGCTGCTGGGCAGGCGCTTGACTACGCTCTTCGTGCGACAGGGCAAATACGCTCAGGAGCCGCTGCCCGCTCATTTCACCCCTGATATCAGCGTGGAGGATATTGCAGACCTGCGAAACTTCAGTGCGGAGCAGTTTCTGCAAACTTGACCTGACTCAGAGAGAACCAAGCCGTAAGCATTTCTCTCTGTATCAGCCAGGGTAATCAGGATCTTCCCAAAGGCCGGAACGCATGGTACTATAAAGCTCGCAACAATTCAGATCCAGACCCAGAGCGCGTCACAAGGCGGGCTAATATTCGTGGACTTCACGTATGGGCGTAGAGCAGAGTGGAGACTTAAGAAGTTGTGTCGTCACAACATAAGGAGGGTACTCATTCATGAGATTTCACATTAAGGAGCGCGGTTGGACTTTACGGGAAGAATTTATTGTGCGCGATCAGGATGGGAAACCGGCGTTCAAAGTCAAAGGCAGATTTTTCCATATCGGCGATAACCTGGAAATGATTGACTTGCACCAGAATATGGAAGCGGCGCACATCAAACAGAAGGTAATCGCGCTGACCCCGCACTATGAGATTTACCAGAACGGTATGCTCTGGGCCAGCCTGCATGAGAAGCTGCTTCACTTCTTTGGCGAACGCTTTAAGATCGCTCTGGACAACGGCGAGTTTTATCATATCACCGGCAACATCATGGACTGGGACTTTACTGTTACCAATGAGCGGGGCGATTTACTGGCAACCATTAGCAAGAAAATTTCTCTCTTTGAAGATAGTTATGGCGTGGATATCGCTCAGAATGCTGACGTACCATTGATGATCGCCCTGGCGATTACTATCGAGATGATTCGCCAGCATCACGAGGATAAGAGTAAAAAATAGCGAATGAAACAGACTCAAGTGGCAAGGGTTGTACTCAACACAGCCGCGTGGAAAACGATCCTGCTGGACGCTTACAAGCGCCAGGAGATCGAGGCTTGCGGAGTGCTGCTGGGGAGAATGGATCACGAGGAGAGCTGGTATATTGTAGAGGCTGTCCCTTTACGCAACATTTACGCGTCCCCGGTCTATTTTGAATTTGATCCTGCCGAGCTGCTGGCGATGGAACTGGAGCAACCTGGCAGGATCATTGGAGTCTACCATAGCCACCCGGCCGGGCCGGCCACTGCCAGCTCTATAGATCGGCGAAACATGCAGCGTGTCAACGCTGAGCAGCACATTCCCTGGATCTGGTTGATCGTCAGCGGCCCCTTTACCAGTATGCACACACCGGAGGCTCCAGACGAGACGCCAGGAAACAACCCCGCGACCAGTATTAACGCAGGGGAAGTTATCGCTTATCACCACTACGAGGATACAGGCTTGCAACAAATTGTTATCCAACGTAGCGGGAGCGAAGATACCAGGCCAGCTTAACATCAGCCTGAAGGGATAAGACGATCAGGTATCTAAGTAGCCAGCCGAGGGAAAAACACGTTATAATAAACGCTGATAGCATTACCATCAGCCAGCGTAATTATGTACGTATTGTTCTTATTCTTGCTTCTTCAAGGCGAGCTATTCTGAAATAAAGGATCGGTCATGAAGTGCCAAAATTGTGGCAATGAGTTAGGCCCGGACGAGGCATTCTGCGGACAATGTGGCGCGCCCAATGTCGCGCAGGCCCAACCAACCGAGATGATACAGCAGGCCCCAACATCTCAAAGTGGACTCCCTGGTGATGGATATCGCAGTCGCGGCACCACACCCCAGCCCAATCAGCAAGCACACGTGCTTTTTCCCACCCAGAACGCGCACCCCTCGCACTCATCAATGGTTCGCCAGGACCCTCAGCAGGTTGGCGGCTTCTACCAGGATGCAACGGAAGCAGTTTCAATTGTGCCCGGAGGGCCTGTCGGCTATCCACCCGGATCATATCCGCAACAGGGATATGGCACGGGCTACAATGGCACGGGCCAGCTTGGGGCACAGACGCAGCAACCATTTCTCACTGGAAATTATTCTAACCCTACGTATCCTCCAACTCAAATGGGCTATGGCAGTGGGCAATTCGGGTCGGGAGGTTATGGACCAGGCTCAGGCATAGGCACGACACCTCCGCCGCTGAAGCGTAGCAATGTTGCGATCATTGTTGGCATCGTTTGTCTGGTCTTCGCAATCATCACTGTGGGCGTTTTTGGCGCTCTCTTCGCCCTGCGCAGCGGAAGCAATAATCGGGCTGCTGCCACACCCGTTGCCCAGGCCACCCCCACAGCTACTCCCACGCCCAGCCCAACACCATCTCCTACGCCATCTCCCACGCCCACTGTCGCTCCCACCCCAGCACCGGATGCGAATTTCAGTTGGTGCAGCACGCCATGCACACAGAATGGCTATCAGATCGAAATTCCTAATGGCTGGACTCAAGGCCAGACTCAAGATAATCAAGGACTACAGTTCACAGATCCCTCGCAGACCGATATCTATGTAGCAGTGAAAACTCCCGGCGGAGGCTCGCCGGCCGACACCCTGCTCAACAACGATATCAACGAATTCAGCAACCAGCCCGGCTACCAACCACCGCAGCAGAGCGCGATGAGCAGCATTATCGGCGGAGCGAACTGGGAATCGCAGACGATCTACTACCAGTCCAATGGGGGAAACGAACAGGTAAGCATTTATGCAACGGTCTATCAGGGTAAGGGCTATGTGATCGAATTGCAGGCGCCACAGGGCCAGTTTGCCACCATCGATGGACAGTTTTTTAGCCCGATGCTCGCACGTTTCCAATTTGTCACGCAGGGATAAGCACTCTCAGCGAGAAATCACAGGATTTGACAAAGGGTCTAAGCGTGGGATAAGCTAACTCGTGGTCAAATACGGATCATACAAACTCAGATGCTCCCACTCCTGGCTCGCATGCCAGGAGAGTGGGGGCTATCGATTGGTGAAAAAGGAATAAACGCTATGTCGGTACTGGCTATCATTGGAGCCCAATGGGGGGACGAAGGCAAAGGCAAGATCGTTGACGAACTTTCCACGCGCGCAGATTTTGTTGTACGTTATCAAGGAGGCAGCAACGCGGGTCATCGAGTCATCCACGAAAAAGGAGAATTCGCCTTTACTCTTGTGCCCTCGGGAATCCTTTTTCCCAATACCACCTGCATCATTGGCAACGGCGTTGTAGTGGACCCCAGAGGGTTGCTGAACGAGATGGAGGAGTTGCAGGCTCAGGGCATTGATACTTCGCGCCTCTATATTAGCGAACGGGCCCACGTAGTAATGCCGTATCACTTCTTGCTGGATCGGCTGGAAGAAGAGGCACGGGGAGCTGACAAGATCGGCAGCACACAGCGCGGCATCTCTCCGGCCTATGTCGATAAGCACGCGCGCATCGGCATTCGCATGGTAGACCTCCTCGATGTTGACACCTTCCGAGCCAAACTTGCCTCAATTCTCCAGCAAAAGAACCGGATGATTACCCAGATTTATGGCCAGCCCCCCCTCTCGCTTGAAGAGATCCACGGAGAATATTTCGGCTACGGGCAACGCCTGCGTTCACATATCGCCGACACCCAGGTCATGCTTCACGACGCTCTATTCGAGCACAAAACAATTGTGCTGGAGGGTGCGCAGGGAGCGCTGCTCGATATTGACTTCGGCACCTATCCCTATGTGACCTCGTCTTCAACCATGGCAGCCAACGCTTCTAGCGGAGCCGGCCTGCCGCCACACTCGATTGATCGCGTGATCGGCGTCTATAAAGCCTACATCACGCGTGTAGGCAGCGGTCCCATGCCAACAGAGTTGTTCGACGACGCCGGCCAGTTGCTACGAGATCGCGGGCACGAATACGGCACCAACACCGGCAGAGAGCGCCGCTGCGGCTGGTTTGATAGCGTAGCTGGCCGCTTCGTGGCGCAACTCAATGGTCTGGATTCCGCTGTCATTACCAAGCTGGATGTACTGGATACCCTCCCGGTGATCAAGATCTGCACAGCCTATCAATTGCGCGGCAAACTGATCCACAACTTCCCGGCCACCCAGAGCGACCTGGCCGCGTGTGAGCCAGTCTATGAAGAAGTCGAGGGCTGGCAGTGCGATACCAGCAATATCACTACCTACGACGAATTGCCCTCCGCCGCCAAAAACTATCTCAAGCGATTGGAAGAACTACTGGAAACGCCTATCTCAATGGTCTCGGTCAGCCCCCAGCGCGGCCGCACCATCCAGGTTCAGGACGTGCTGGCTAAGTCAGAGTACGATGCCCGTTATCCGCGCAACACGATGAGGTAAGCATTTTAGGGAACATATTTGGCGCGCTGGGTACTTCCTTTTCGGCAAACTCGTCGTGGATATTGAGATGGGCATAGCTTCACCTGCTCCCACACCAGTATCCTGCGACTATCTTGCAAGCCGGGCAGTGTGACAGGAATATCAGCTTTGAAGGTGAGGCCCAGGACGTGCGCAGCGCGTTTCCCCTGCTCAAGCTCTTCGGCCAGTTCACCTTTCTTAGGCAGAAGAAGCTGGCCACCAACACGGCAGAAAGGCGCGGCATACTCCAGCAGAACCGGTAGCGCGGCTACAGCGCGCGCAGTAACCAGGTCGAAAGTCGCACGATAGATTGGCTTGCGCGCGAGTTCTTCGGCGCGCCCGTGAAGAGCTTCGATATTTTGCAGGCCAAAGGTTTCAATAATATGGCGCTGGAAGTTGACCTTTTTGCCGGTCGCCTCCAGGAGCACGACTTCCCACTGCGGGCGCGCGATCTTCAGCGGCAGGCCCGGAAAGCCTGCGCCCGCGCCAATATCCAGCACCCGCGCTTGCTCAGCCTCGTATACGTTCAACAGTGAGAGCGAGTCGAGGAAGTGCTTGAGCAGGACTTCGGTAGGATCAGTAATAGCGGTCAGATTGACACGCGTGTTCCAGCCAAGCAATTCCTGACGCAGTTGTAAGAATTGCGGAATGCTTTCGGGACCAGCTAATCGCTGCACCTCAGCCAGTATCTCGGCCTCAACCAGATTTGTAGCTTGCTGCACTATTCACATCTCAAACACTAGTCAGACGTTGGCGATATTGTTCAGCAAACTCACATTTGTTATTGAACATACGATCACCACAATAGATATTGCGCCTCGTGAATGGCCCAGGTGTTTATAGCCTTTTGCCCGGATGCACGACACAATTTTCAGCGACACATTCTCATCAGCATATATTTTCACGAAGCTGCCCGATCTAACGAATATACCTCTTCTGCTCTCAGAACATCCGCTGCAAACGCGAGAGAGGCGTAGATTGCTTCAGGAGTCAGACGCGGATATTCTTCTAGAAGCTCATCGATAGTTGTCCCTCCAGCAAGTTCATCCAGAATCTGCTCGACAGAGATACGCGTATCCTTGATCGCCGGCTTACCGAATAAGACATCAGGGTCTGAGGTAATGAAATTGCGATAGTTTGGCATATTTCCTCTCCTTAAAGAAAGGGGGTTCATCCTCATTGTATCAAATCTTTCGCTCGAATAGCTATCCCCACTCCACAGAAGACGCGCTTTTTGTGGAGTGGGGATAGCTAGCAAAAAGGCTTTTCCAGCAAACCTCCGCCTACGCGATAAACTTCCGTTTGCTGTTCAAATAATCCACCAGGAGGTATTCTCCCAGGTTATTCTTATCGGCAAAGAAAGTTCGGCCGTGATTGATGGCGGAGAGCTGATTGACGAAGGCCACCATCCAGCGATCATCTTCTAGCATAAAGGTGTTGATGGTAATGCCTTCTCGGGTGCAGCGCTGAACCTCCAGCAAGGCCTGTTGCTCGGCAAAAGGATTGGGCGGGTAGCCAAATTGCCACTCACCATCCTCATACCAGACGGTCGGACCGCCATCGGTGATCAAGATGATTTGCTTGTTGACACCATGCTGGCGAGCGAGAATCTGGCGAGCCAGCATCAGGCCGTGAGCCAGGTTGGTGCCAGTAGTGTTGTCGTAGCGGCTCATTTCGATTAATTCCTGCGGCTTATATTCGCGGGCAATGTACGAAAAGCCAACAACAAAGAGATGATCGCGCGGGAACTGCGAGCGGATCAGGCTCTCCATAGCCACAGCTACCTTCTTGGCAGCTTGCTGGCAGCCATTGTAGACCATGCTCATACTCAGATCGATCATCAAAACGGTCGAAGACTGAGTAATAAATTCCGTGCGATAGACCTCGAAATCATCCTTCTGCAGCAGTACCGGGGTGCCAACTCCTCGTCGGTGGATTGCGTTCATTACGGTCTTTTCCAGGTCGAGCAGGAAAGGATCGCCGAATTGATAGGCTTTGCTCTCGTCTGTGCGCTCCCCACCAGTTCCACGGAACGGGCTGACGTGGCGACCAAAGCCGTCGCGTTTGAGCTTGTTGAAGATGTCTTGCAGCGCCTTCTGGCCAATCTTGCGAATACCGCGCGCGGTCAGTTCCCAGCGATTGCCGCGCTTTTGAATGTAGCCAGCCTCTTCAAGCGTGCGCATAAGCTCTTTGAGGGCCTCAACAGACTGGTATTCGTCATCGCCCAGCAAGCTCTTGACCTTTTCGCTATCGATTGCCTCCAGATTGTCCATGCGCCGGGCCTCCTGGAACTGATCCTCAAGCCCCTCCATCTGTTGCAAGCGGCTCATCATGCGCATGGCCTCGTTAAAAGGCAAGGTTTCGTCACCACGGAAAGGAAAACGAGTGCGATAGTTCTCCATAGGCGCTATGGCTTCAAGATTTCGGGCCAGTTCCATCAAGTCAACGCGGATGCGATCATCGCCCAAGAGCTGGTCCATAAGCTCTTCAAGTTCCCGGCGCTGTTCGGGCGAAAGATTGTCCAGGATACCTTGCATAGCCGCTTGCTGCTGGCGCATTTGCTCAATCAGATCATCCAGCGAATTGACGCCGGGAAAGTAGTCGCCATACTTCTGCATGAATGAGTCGAAGTCAGGCTCCAGGCCCTCTTGCCGTTCGCGCAGCATCTTGTTCAGTTCGCGAATCATCTCGCGCAACCTGGCGATATCTTCGGGGGTCATATTCTGCAATGACTGCTGCATACCCTGGAAAAACTGCTGCATCATCTGCTGCTGCAAGCTGGCCAGTAGTTCCTGGAACTTCTCCCGCGCCTCGTCATCCATGAAATCATAATCGGTGAGCTGCTTGATCTGACCGGGCACATCTCTGGGAAGCTGATCCAGAAAATCCTGCTTGCGT
>Ga0209061_1004599_pt1 | contig 13060 bp, 18 predicted proteins | sample Coa_R1_10_FD_187157 | JGI IMG/M metagenome (GOLD analysis project Ga0209061, IMG submission 187157) | Surface soil microbial communities from Centralia Pennsylvania, which are recovering from an underground coalmine fire - Coalmine... | ecosystem: Environmental > Terrestrial > Soil >...
GTCTCCGCCTGCGGATCAGCTCGCGACGCGCTCCAGCAGTCCGTGCCGTTCCGCCCAGCGGGCGGCGCCCGTCCGGTTCGAGACGCCGAGCTTCTCGTAGGTGCGCGACAGGTGGTACTTGACGGTCGGCTCGCTGATCCAGAGCCGCTTCGCGACCTGCGCGTTCGGCAGTCCCTCGGCCACGAGCCGCAGCACCTCGAGCTCCCGCGGGGTCAGCCTGGGCAGCGCGCTCCGCTCGCCGCCGCTCCTGGCCGGACGGGCGAACAGGAACACCGAGCGGTCGACCGCCTGCCGCATCGCCGCGCAGAGGTCGTCCGGATGCACCGTCTTGAGGACGTACGCGTAGGCGCCCGAGCGCAGGCAGCGCTCGACGAGCGCGGGGTCCTCGTCGTCTCCGACGACCAGGGTGGTCAGGCCTCGCACCGAGGCGGCGACCTGGAGCAGCTCATCGAGCGCGCTCGTCTGCAGCGTCCCCCGCTCCAGGCCGAGGACGAACAGGCGCGGCGTCCGGGCGAGCAGGCTCTCCCGCGCCTGCTGGGGGCTCGTGGTCGCGGCTACGACCGTGATCCCGCTGCGCTCCGCGAGCCTTCTCACCGTCTCCAGCCAGAGGGCGTAGCGGTCGAAGATGACGGCGCTGGGCAGGCCCGTCCTGCGCGCCGCAGATCGCCGCTCTTCCCCCATCGCTCCCTCGTCCCCCTCTCGCCAGTCCTTGTCCATCATCGCAGCTTCACCCCGTTTCCACAAGCGTCCCCCGTGTTGTCCACAGGCAGCCGGGTGGGCCGAGACGCTCACCGTCGTCCCTCAGCCGCGCTCCAGCGGCAAGCCGCCGGGATCGTGCCCGGCCCGCTCCGCCCAGCGGGCCGCGGCCGTCCGGTTCGAGACTCCGAGCTTGCGGTAGAGGCGCCAGAGGTGCCCCTTCACCGTCTGCTCCGTGATTCCCAGCTCGTGGGCGATCTCGGCGTTCGACCGCCCGCGAGCGATCAGCCGCAGGACCTCGTCCTCTCGCCGCGTGAGCCCAAAGCGAGGCCGGGCGCCCCGCTCCGCGAGCCCGCGGCCCCGGCTGAACGGCCACTCGAGGTACAGCGCGGGAGCGAGCACCTGCCGGATGGCGAAGACCAGGTCGTCGGGCTCCACCCGCCGGGTGACGTAGGCGTCCGCGCCGGCCTCCAGCGCCTGGCGGACGACGTCGGGATCCTCTTCCTCCCCGACCAGGATCAGCCGGGTCGCGGGCGCCAGCTTGCGCGCCCGCGCGAGCAGCTGCGGCCAGGAGAGGTCTACGGCCGTGTCGGTGCCGGCCAGCAGCACGTCGAAGCCGCCGCCGGGGAGCAGCCGCAGCGCCTCGATCAGCGAGCCGGTCGTCGTCACCGCGAAGCCCGCCTCGGCGGCGATCGTCTCGACCGCGCGCAGCCACACGGCCTGGGCGTCCAGGACGAGGAGTGCCGACTGGTTGCTCGAGCGCTTGGTCATCGGGTTGTGAACGACGCAGCAGGCCGCTGCCTGTCTCTGACCTAAGGCCCGGGACGCTCGAGCGCGCAACGAACAGAAGACCGGTCCCGGCCGAGACGTCCGTCGAGTCGGCCTCCGGACGGCGGCCGGGCGGCGGGTTGCGACGAAGGTGTCGGCCGGCCGACCGAAACCCAGCCGTTCGGCGGAGTGCATCGCAACTCGCCGCTCTCGTAGCATCGCCGCACGCCCTCGCCGAGGGTCGGTCGGGCGGGTTCTGCGGAGGGTGCGGGTTCTGCGCAGGGGGAGGCGATGAGAGACCACCGCTGGCACGTGGGGCGGGGCACCGTGGGCCTCGTCCTGGCCGTCCCGTCCACCCTGCTCCGGCTGGGAGCGCGCGCGATCGTCGAGGGAGCCGAGGAGTTCGCGGCGTCGGAAGCCGCGAGCCTCGGGGAGCTGCGCGAGCTGCTCGCGGGGGGGATCGCAGCCGAGCTGGCGCTCGTCGACCTCGAGCTGCCCCCGTCCGGAGCCGCGGACACCCTCCCGCTGCTGCGCCGCCACGAGGTCGCGCCGATCGTCTGGGCGCGGCGGAGCCGCCTCTCGCCCGCGCTCGTCTTCGAGCTGGTGCAGGCCGGCGCGGCGGGCGTCCTGACGCGGGAGATCTCGCAGGACGGGCTTCTGCGAGCCCTGCGCGGCGTGCGAGCGGGTCAGGCGGCGCTGGGACGCGACACGGCCGCCCTCCTGATCAGGGGAGCGCAAGGGGCACGAGGCGCCGGCGTGGCGCTGCGGGGCTTGAGCACCCTCACGAGCCGTGAGATCGAGGTGCTCGAGCTCGTGGCCGGCGGCCGGGCGAACAAGGAGATCGCGCGCCAGCTCGGCCTCTCGGAGTTCACGGTCAAGCGGCACATCCAGAACATCCTGCGCAAGGTCGGCGTCCGCTCGCGCTGGGAGGCGGCGGCCTCGTACGTGTCGCTCCGCCGCCAGGCCGCGCCGCTCCGCCTCGCAGGCGAGGAGGGCGAGCGCGGCGACTGACGCTGCGGCGCCGAGCCGGCTCAGTCGCCCGCGAGCGCCGACTCGGGCGCGTTCTCGTCGCGCTCGCGCGCCTGCTGCTCGCGCCGCTCGGCGGCCGGAGCGAGCAGGTCGTCGAGGAGCTCCCCGCCGCCTGCCCCTTCCGCGAGCGCGTCGAGGCGCTCGAGCTGCTCGAGCGCGCTACGGGCGACCTCGACGAACTGGCGCTGCCGCTCTGTGAGCGCGCTCCGCAGCCGCTCCCCCTCGGCTTGCAGCCGCTCGACCTCGGCCCGGGCGCTCGCGACGATCGCGTCGGCCTGCTCCTCCGCCTCGGCCAGCAGCCGTTTCCGCTCGCCCTCGAGGACTCCCTGCCATTCGCCGCGTTCCTGCTCGAGCCGTGCCCGTTCGCGCTCCAGCTCGGCGCGAGCGGCCGCAGCCTCCTCCTCGAAGGCGGCACGAGCGGAGGCGAGCTCGCCTTCCAGCCGCTCGCGGGCGTCCGCAGCCTCGCGCTCGCGCTCCTTCGCCGTCGCCGTGGCCTGCTCGAGGATGGTCGCGGCCCGCGCCTCCGCCTCGGCCACGATCTCCTCGCCCGCCCGGGTGGCGGCGAGCAGCGCCTTGCCGATCGCCTCTTTGCCCGCGCTTTCCTCGCCGGCGGCGGCGCGAAGGGTCTCGAGCTCTCGCCGCAGCGCCTCCTGCTCGCGCGCAGCGTCCGCGAGCGCCTGGGCGGCGTCGTCGAGGAGCTCTCGCGTCTTCGCCTCGTCGAAGCCGCGCAGCGCCCGCGGCGGCTCCGCCGTGCGCAGCGACTCGGCCTTCCGGCGCAGGCGTTCGGCGTCCATCGACCCGCATGTTGGCTGCTCGAGGCGCGCGAGGCAATCGTTCGGGCGAGGTTCTAGCCGAAGGTATCGAACCTCGCCCCTCGATCTGCCAGCCGGCGACGGTTTACGATCGACCCGAGGAGCACGCGATCGGACCGGACGAGATCAGCGAAGCACGCCTGCCGCGGACGCTGTTCGGCGGCTACGAGCGCGGTCCGACGGACGACCTCCTGCGCCGGGTGGCCTGGGACTACCGCCAGGTCGCCCGCGAGCGGCGCGAGCTCGCCGCCGCGCTCGCCGAGCTGAAGAACCGCCTCCGGGAGCTCGAGGCCCGCGCGGCCCAGCCTTCCGCCCCCGCGGGGCCTCCAGTCGAGGAGCAGCGGGCCGCGCGCCCCGCCGCCGACCCGAGTCCGGCAGCCCGTGCGGAGCGCGGCGCGCTGCTCGAGCACGCCCGGGTCAGCAGCCGGCAGGCCGGGCCTGCCGTCCTCCCCCGTCCGCAGCAGGGCTTCTCGCAGCTCGCGGCGCTGGAGGAGCTGCGGCAACGGCTCCGCGGCGAGCTTCGCTCGACGCTGGGGGCGCGCCTGGCGCTCGACGAGTCGGCCACCGCCGGCCCCGACCCGGCTTCCGCGCTGGACGCCGCCCGGCCGCCGGTTAGCCGAAGCCGAGGATGAACTTCGCGTCGTCGGACATCTTGTCCGGCGTCCAGGGCGGGTCGAAGGTCAGCTCGAGCTCGACGTCCTCGATCCCTTCGACCTGCCGGACAACGGTGTCGATGTCCTGGGCGATCAGCGGCCCCGCAGGGCAGCCCATCGACGTGAGGCTGTAGGTGACCCTGGCGGTCGCGTCCTCGACCTGGACGTCGTAGAGCAGGCCGAGGTCGACGATGTCCATCCCGAGCTCGGGGTCCTCGACCTGGCGGAGGACCTCGATCAGCTCCTCGCGAGTCGGCATGCCGCCAGTGTAGAAGAGCCGCCGCGACCGGCGCGCGCCCTCCGAGCGGCGGCGCGTACGATGGCGGCGTGCTCCTCGCGGGCGGCAGCGCGATCCTGAACGGCGTGCTTCTCGCCTCCGCCGTCGTGCCGGTGCTCGTCGTCATCGTGCTGGCCTGGTTCTTCCTCCGGGCCGGCCGGCGCCACGACGAGCGCGAGCGGGCGGCTGGCCGACGTCCGCTCGGCTGAGCGTTCAGTAGCCGAGCAGGCGGACCTCCTCGCGCCGCTCGCGGGCGAAGAAGTGGATGCCGTCGACGAAGCGCACCCAGTTGCAGCGGGTGCACATCACGAGGGAGTGCGTGCGGGCGCTGTCGGCGAGGAAGCGGACGCCGCGCAGCAGGTCGCCGTTCGAGACGCCGGTGGCGGCGACGATCACCTCGCCCGGGGCGAGGTCATCGGTACGGAAGACGCGCTCGTAGTCGTCGATGCCCGCCTCGCGCAGCGCGTCGATCTCCCGTCGCGAGGTCGGCCAGAACTGGGCTTGCAGCTCGCCTCCCAGGCAGCGCAGGGCGGCGGCCGAGAGCACCGCCTGGCGGGTGCCGCCGATCCCGATCGCCAGATGGTCGTTCGTGCCGCGAATCGCCGCCGAGATCGAGGCGGTGACGTCGCCGTCCTGGATCAGCTTGATCCGCGCCCCCGCGTTGCGGATCTCCTCGATCAGGTCGTGGTGGCGGGGCCGGTCGAGGACGATGGTCGTCACGTCGTTCACTCGCCGGCCGAACGCCTCGGCGATCGCCTCGACGTTCTGCGCCACCGGCTGCAAGAGGTCGATCGAGCCGCGGGCGCGCGGGCCGACCGCCATCTTGCGCATGTAGATGTCGGGCAGCGTCGTGAAGCGGCCCGGCTCCCCGACGGCGATCATCGACATCGCGCCGTTGCCGCCGCGGGCCACGACGCCGCGCCCTTCGAGCGGGTCGAGCGCCAGGTCGACCTCCGGGCCTCCGGCTCCGACGAGGGTTCCGGGCGTGAGCCCGCCGGAGTCCTCGAACGAGCCGAACACGATCCGGCCCTGGATGGGGAGCAGGTCGAGCGTGGCCCGCATGCCCGTCGCCGCCGCTTCCTCCGCCGCTGCCTCGTCGGCTCGGCCGAGCCAGCGGGCCGAGACGAGGGCCGCGCGCTCGGTCGCGCGCAGGTACGCCTGGCACTGGCAGGGCGGGGCCGTCGCGGGGGGCGCTCCGCGCTCGCTCACCGCGCCACCCCCCGGCTGCGCTCCGCCGCGTCGAGCACGAGGTCGGCCACCGCCCGCGCCGCCGCGTCTGCGTCGTCGTTCTCGATCACCGGCACGCCCTCCTGCCGCGCCCGCGCGACGAGCAGGTCCTGTAGCCGCCGGATGTCGGCGAAGCGCTCGAGGTAGCGCGACTCCGGCCGCTCCGAGTCCTCGAAGCGGTTGCGGAAGTGCTGGGCGTGCGCGCGCTCGTCGCCGATCGCGAGCACGACGAAGACCGAGACCGCGAGCTCGGGCCGGGGCAGCTCGACGAGGCCGGGCACGAGGTGGACGCCCTCCAGCACGAGCGACCAGCCCTCCTCGAGCGCCCGCTCCGAGGAGGCGCGGACGCCGACGAGCACGTTGCGGGCCTGTTGCAGGAAGCCGAACTCGAGCGGGTCGTCGGCGTCGGGGTAGACGTCTCCCGCCTCGAAGCTCGACTGGTGCACGGACGGCATGAAGGTTCGCGAGAAGAAGGCCCGCATCGTCTGGCGCACGAAGTCGGTGGAGGTGACGCGGGTGATCCCGAAGCGGTAGGCGAGCTCGGTCGCCACCGTCGACTTGCCGGTGCCGGTGGCCCCGCCGACGAAGACCATGATCGGCAGGTCGAGCTCGCGCAACTCCTGGTAGCGCCGCAGACGCTGCATCGTCTCCTGTCCTTCCCGCTCGCCGAGCACCTCCACGGCGAGCGTCTCGAGCCGCTCGAGCTCGAGCGGGCCGCGTCCCCGCTCGAGCAGCTCGTCGCCGACGCGGGTCGCGAGCGCGTACGCCCGGTGGGCGGCGACGCCCGCCGCCATCAGCGCTCGGGCCAGCAGCCCCCTGGAGTAGGGGAGCCCGAGCTCGCCGCCGCCGAGCGGAAGCGGCATGATGCGGCGCGGGGCGCTCAGCGCCGGCTCCTCGTCGTAAGCAGCTCGGAAAGCCGCTCGTCGAGCTCCTCGCAGACGACGTCGTTCGCCGCGAGGACGACCTCCGCCCCCCGCGCGAGGGCTGCCTCCGCGACGACGTCGACGGCGGCCGCCTTCAGCTCGACGAGGTAGACGTCGGCGTCGACGCGCTCGAGCTCCGCCCGCAGCGCCTCGCGGCGGGCCAGGTTGCGCGAGACGTGCACGACGTCGGCGTCGAGCCCGTCGGTCGGCGCCGCGCCGGTGGTGAAGACCGCGGTGCGACGACCGCGCAGCGGCTCGGCGGGCCGCAGGGTGAGCCGCGCCGTGACCACCGGGACGTCGGCGATCGAGCGGATCGCGGCGCGGTCGGCGCCGCCGGTGTCGACGACGAGGTCGGCGACGAGGACGCGGTACGCGTTGAGGCCGGCGAGCGGGTCGTGCTCGCCGTTCGCGACCAGGATGCGGGCGTCGGCCGCGACCGGCGGCAGCGCCGCCCCGCTGCCGTCGAAGACGAGGACCTCCGGCTCGAGCGCCGCCGCCAGCCCCAGGCCGGCGCGGACGTTCGAGGTGAACGGGGCGCCGGCGAGGCCGCCGCCGGCCCGCCGGCAGCCGACCGCCGGCACGCCGGCGAGCGCCGCCGCCTCGAGGTGGTCGGAGGCGGCGTGGCGTCCCGCCCGGGCCAGGGCGAGCAGGTCGTCGAGGGTGGGCGGCGCCTCGACCAGCTCGGGCTGGGCCGGCCCGCCTCGCCCCATCGCGACGACGACCACGCGGCGCTCGCGCGCGAGCCGACGGGCGACGTGTCCGCTGACGGCGGTCTTGCCGACCCGCTTGCCGAGCCCGATCACGGCGAGCGAGGGGACCGGCACCGGCTCGAGCGGCGGCGGGTCGAAGCGGAAGTCGGCCCCGACGTAGGCGAGCCCGAGCGCGAGCGCCCGCGCCGCCCAGAGCAGCCGGGCCTGCGGGCCGAGCACGGGCTCGTCGGAGAGGTCGACGACGACGTCCGCCTCGACCGCGTCGAGGTCGTCGACGAGCGGCACGCCGTAGTCCTCGCCGCCCCGCAGCTTCTCCTCCCCGCCCACGCGCAGCGCAGCGACGACGTCGTAGGGGAGCGAGGCGAGGGCGTCACGCACGACCGGCGCGTAGTGCTCGCCGTCGATCAGGGCGAGCGCCCTCATCCCGAGCGCACCTCGTCCTCGATCCGCGCGGTGTACTTCTCGTAGGCCTTCGTGTCGGTCGCGAACTGGATGATCCGCTCCTGGCCGTGGAACGGGTAGCGACGCCAAACGTCGACGTGCGTGCCGTCGACCTCGACGAGGTTGTACGACGGCCGCCCGTTGCCTCGTAGCCGCGCCGACGAGACCGTGCCCGCGTTGACGACGAACAGGTTCTCGAGCCGCCAGGCGTAGGGAACGTGCTTGTGTCCGGAGAGGACGAGGTCGACCTCGGCTCGCTGCAGCATCTCGAGGGTGTCGCCGGCGTCGTTGACGATGTTCCGCTCGCGGCCCGTGCCCGGCACCGGCAGCAGGTGGTGGTGGAGGACGAAGACGCGCAGCTCGGCCGGCTCGCCGAACGCCTCCTCGATCCAGCGGTAGCGGCCGCGTCCGATCTGGCCGTTGTCGAGGTCGGGCTCGCTCGAGTCGACGGCCACGAGCGTCGTCGCGCCCACGCGCAGGACGGAGTTGCGCTCCCCGAACAGGCGCTCGAAGTGGACGTAGCCGACGTTCCGCGAGTCGTGGTTGCCGGGAATGACGACCATCGCCTCGCACTCCAGGGTGTTCAGGTACTCGCGAGCCAGCAGGTACTCGTCCTTGAAGCCGTTCGAGGTCAGGTCGCCCGAGACGACGACGACGTCGGGCCGGAGCTCGTTGACCTCGGCGATCGCTCGCTCCAGGTACTGGGCGAGGAAGAACTGCTGCCCGCAGTGCAAGTCCGAGAGCTGCACGATCCGGAACATCGCGCCGAAGGCTAGAGCAGCCTAGAAGACCCAGCGGACCGGAAAGTACAGCGCCGCCGCGACCAGCCCGGCCGCCGGCAGGGTCAGTAGCCAGGCGACGACGATGTTGCCCGCGATCCCCCAGCGGACCGCCGAGAAGCGCCGGGTCGCGCCGGCCCCCATCACCGCGCCGGAGACGACGTGGGTGGTGGAGATCGGAAAGCCGAAGTGCGTGCCCGCGTAGAGGGTCGAGCCGGCCGCGATCTGGGCGGCGAAGCCGTGCTCGGGCTGCAGGCCGTAGATTCGCTGGCCGAGGGTGCGAATGATCCGCCAGCCTCCGGCGTACGTGCCGGCGCCGATCGTCAGGCCGGCGGCCACCTTGACCCAGGTCGGGATGTAGAAGGTCGCGATCGAGCCGTGCGTGAACAGCGCGAGCGCGATCACGCCCATGGTCTTCTGCGCGTCGTTGGCTCCGTGGCTGAACGCGACCCAGGTGCCCGAGACGAGCTGGCCGAAGCGGAAGCCGCGGTTGGCTACGCCGGGGGTGAGGCGATGGAGAAGGCGGTAGATCACGACGAGCAGGACGAAGGCGCCGGCGAAGCCGACGACGGGGGACGCGGCGGCGGGGACGATCACCTTCTGCCAGATCCCGGCCCAGTCGACGCCCCGCGAGCCGGATTGGACGAGCGCCGCCCCGACCAGGCCGCCGACGAGGGCGTGGGTGGAGCTCGACGGCAGCCCTCCCCACCAGGTGAGCAGGTTCCAGGCGATGGCGCCGAGCAGCGCCGCAAGGACGGTGTGGTCGCTGGCGAGCCGGGTGTCGATGATCCCCTTGCCGACGGTCTGGGCGACTGCCGTGGTCACGAAGGCGCCGGCCAGGTTCGCGGCCGCCGAGACGAGCACCGCCCAGCGGGGCGAGAGGGCCCGCGTGCCCACCCAGGTCGCGACGTAGTTCGCGGTGTCGTGGAAGCCGTTCGTGAAGTCGAACGCCAGCCCGACCGCGATCACGAGGACGAGCAGGGTCACGTCGGCCGTTGGCCCCGGTCAGCGATTCTTGACGAGGATCGCCTCGAGCACGTCGGCGGCGTTCTCGCAGGCGTCGACGGCGTCCTCGAGGCCTTCGTGGATGTCCTTCCAGCGGATCACCGACAGCGGGTCGGCGTCGCCCGCGAACAGCGACGAGACGCCGTCGTGCGCGAGCCGGTCGCCCTCGTCTTCCAGCTCGCGCAGCTCGATCAGCTCGCGGCGCGACTCCTTGAAGCCTTCGAGCCCGCTCACCGCCTCGGCGAGCTTCCCGGCCGCCCGCCTGATCACCTGCGCCTGCCCGCGCGCCTGCTCGCGGATCTGCCGCACCCCGTAGGAGACGATCTTCCCGGTCGCCTCGTCGACGTGGTCGCAGATGTCGTCGAGCGCACCGGCGAGGCGGTACATGTCGTCTCGGTCGAAGGGGGTCACGAAGGTGCGGTTGAGGAGGTCGACGAGCTCGTGGGTGAGCCGGTCGCCCTCGTGCTCGAGCTCCTTCACCTCGCGGGCCCGCTCGGCGGCGCCGTCCGGGTAGTGGTCGAGCAGCTCGACCAGCCGGTCGGCGATCGCGACATTGTTCCGCGCGGCGCGGTTGTAGAGGTCGAAGAACTCGCGCTTCTGGGGGATCAGCGTCAGACGCGCCACGGCCAGGCGGTTGTCTATCACGCCGGCGGCGCAAGCGACGAGGCGTGCCGGCCGCCTCGGCGTCCGACACGGCCGGTACCGTGGTGGGCGATGGAGCTCGAGCTCCCGGTCTTTCGAGCCTACCGCGGCACGGAGCCGCCGCGGTTCGCGAGCCCCGCCGAGCTCGAATGCGCGAAGGTCCTCGACTACTACGACGTGCCGTGGCAGTACGAGCCGCGGACGTTCGTCCTGGAGGAGGACGCCGAGGGCCGGGTGACCGAAGCCTTCACCCCCGACTTCTACCTGCCCGAGCAGGACCTGTACGTCGAGATCACCGCGATGAAGCAGTCGCTCGTGACGCGGAAGAACCGCAAGCTGCGCAAGCTCCGAGAGCGGTACCCAGATGTCCGGATCAAGCTCTTCTACCGGCGCGACCTCGAGCGCCTCGCCCAGCATTTCCGCCTCGACCTCGCCAGCTGACCCCGGCCAGCGGCCGAGCGACGACCGGGTCGGGCAGGTCTACCTCTCCGCCGCCGAGATCGCGGCCCGGGTGCACGAGCTCGGCGCCGAGATCGCGCGCGACTACGCCGGGCGCGAGCCGGTGCTCGTCGCCTCGCTCAAGGCGAGCGTCGTCTTCGTCGCCGATCTCTCCCGCGCCATCCCGATCGTGCACGCCCTCGACTTCGTCGAGCTCGCCGGCTACGGGAGCGCCGGCATGGGCGGCCACCAGCAGATCCGCGTCCTCAAGGACCTCGACCTCGACGTACGGGGTCGCGACGTGGTGCTGGTGGAGGACGTCGTCGACACCGGCCTGACGCTGCACTACCTCGTCCGCACCCTCGAGCTCCGCCGTCCCGCGTCGGTGGCGGCGGTGACCCTGCTCGACCGTCCCTACCGGCGCCTGGTCGACGACCTGCCGGTCAGGTACGTCGGCTTCGTCGTCCCCGACGAGCTCTTCGTCGGCTACGGCTTCGACGTCGACGAGCGCTACCGCGAGCTGCCCGACCTGCACCTGCTCAACCTCTGACGAGCCGTCGTCCGTCTCCCGCCTGACTGCTGCGTCCTCCTGGAAGCAGCCGGGGCCCGGGGCCTCGCCGCCCGCGCGGGCGCGCCGGCCGCCGTCCCGCGCAGCCGTCCCTCCAGGCGCGCACCCGCGGGCGGGGTGGAACGACGAGGCGAAACCTGCTTGAATCCGCGGCTCGTCTACCGACCGCAGGGGGTCCATCGTGAATGCATACCACGTCGTGCTCTACCTGCACGTCCTCTCACTCCTCGTCGGCTTTTCCGCCGGCATGCTCGTGACGGTGTGCCTGTTCCGGCTGCGCGCCGCCGAATCGCTCGAGGCGGCAGCACCCTGGGGGAAGCTCGTCGGCGAGGTGGAGAAGGCGTTCCCCGTGGCGATCATCGGCCTGTTCGCCAGCGGCGCCTACATGACGAGCGACGTCTGGACCTGGCGAACGCCCTGGATCGCGACCGGCATCGTGGGTCTGGCCGTCCTCTCGCTGCAGGGCCCGCTCGTGGCCGGCCGGCGTGGGGCTGCAGTCAAGCGGGCGCTGCTGCGCAACGGCCCCGGCCCCCTCCGCCCGGAGGCTCGACGGCTGACCCGCGACCCCGTCCTCTGGGCCGCCGACCTGTCGAACGAGGCGCTCGTGCTCGCGATCGTCTGGAACATGACGCAGAAACCGGGCTGGGGCGGCGCGGTAGCCGCGCTCGCGGTCGCCTACGCCGTCGGCGTGCTGCTCGCGCTGCAGCTCAGCCGTACCCCGGCCGTCGAGGCCTCGCGGGCGACGTCCCTCTCCTGACGGCGGCGGTCGGCCGCGGACTACGCTGAGGGAGTGATCAGCGAGGGAGACAGAGCACCGGACTTCACGCTGACGAGCGATCGCGGCGAGCAGATCACCCTCTCGTCCCTTCGTGGCCGGCCGGTCGTGCTCTATTTCTACCCTCGCGATGACACGCCGGGCTGCACCGCTCAGGCCTGCGGGATTCGCGACGTCTACGGCGAGCTCGAACGGGCCGGAGCGGTCGTGCTGGGCGTCTCGCCGGACGACGCGCCGCGGCACGCGAGGTTCAAGGCGAAGTACGGGTTGCCCTTCACCCTGCTCGCCGATCCGGAGCACGAGGTGGCCGAGCGCTACGGAGTCTGGGGCGAGAAGCGGTTCAGGGGACGCACCTTCACCGGCGTCAAGCGCACCACCTTCCTGATCGCGCCCGACGGAACCGTGGCGCGCGTGTTGCGGGACGTCAAGCCCGCCACGCACGCAGACGACGTGCTGCAGGCGCTGGCGGCGGCCTGAGCAACCGCCCGCCGCGCCGGCGGGCCAACGGCTCCAAGCCGGCGGCCGGCGCTCGGCGCGGCTGCGCGAGATCTGCGACGCTTGCGACGTGCTCGCCTGGGTTTCGAGGCTGGTTCGCCGCCGCCGGCGCCGCGACAGCCCGCCGATCCGCGAGGCGGACGCCTACGCTCGCAGCTACGGCGAGCGAAGCGGCGACATCGTCGGCGTCTGGCGTCTCGAGCCGAAGCCGATCCCGCGCCGGACGGGCGACCTGACGGGCGAGCTCCTGCGGCGGGCCTTCGAGGCGAAGCTCGACGCCCGCGGTAAGGCGACAGGCTGACGCAGGCAGCCGGCGGGCTGACGGGCCCGGCCCCCCCGACGGCTACCGGTCGCCGAACCAGCGGTAGATCGGAAGCGCTCGCTCCGCGGCCGCTCGCTCCGCGTCCGCTGTCTCCTCCAGGTCGGGCGAGACGGATGGGGCCGGAGCGTCCGCGTCCGCCGCTGGGAGGCCCGCGCAGGCACTGTCCGGCTCCCCCGCCCCGGCGGGCGCAGCCGGAGGCTCGACCTCCGCCTCGGTCCTCGCGGCCTCCTCCCTCGCAGCCTGCTCCGCCGCGACGCGCTCCGCCTCGGCCCGCGCCGCAGCCTCCGCGGCGAGCTGCTCGCGCCTGCGCGCCTCCTCCGCGTCGATCGTGTAGCGCTCCGCGAGCGCCCTACGCTCCTCGGGCAGCCTGTTGCGGCTCGCGTTCCCCGGTCTCCACATCGCGTCCCGAACGGATTATCGCCGGGATCCTCCCATGCGCAAGCGGCGCGAACGTGCCAGCACAGAGCGGGCGCCGTGGAGCCGGCCGTGCGGCGCCCGAA